>ERZ1034915.49-NODE-49-length-77764-cov-6.923175_pt1 | contig 77764 bp, 73 predicted proteins | sample MGYA00520592_ERZ1034915 | MGnify/ENA primary metagenome ERZ1034915 (study PRJEB33766, sample SAMN09781787) | gut metagenome | biome: gut microbiome | host: Homo sapiens | place: Madagascar | study: EMG produced TPA metagenomics assembly of the PRJNA485056 data set... | reverse complement strand
CTCCAAAAGGAGCGAAATCCCGGTTCAGGAAACTTGTACACGGCGTTCCTTTGTAAAATTCATACCGGATTTCACAAAAAAAGTACAATTTCTTCTATCCGGATATTGACAAACGGGAACTTTTGATCCATAATAAAAGAAACAATCAAAACGTTTTGATTGATATATGAAATCCAGTTGGGATCATGACGAAAAAAACGACAATCATCGATGTGGCGAAGGCGGTCGGAGTTTCTCCGAGCACCGTTTCGCATGCGATCAGCGGCAAGCGCGAAATCAGCACGGCGGTCAAGCAGCGGATTTTTGAAAAGATCCGGGAGCTGGACTACCGGCCGAACTTCTTCGCACAGGCGATGAAGAACAGCTCCACCCGGCTGATCGGCATCGTCGCGGACGAGTGCCGCAACCCCGGCCGGGCGCTGCTGATCGACACGCTGCCCGCCGAACTGGCCCGCCACTCCTACGAGGCGGTGGTCGGACTGACCGGGCTGAACCTCGAAAAGGGGCGCGAAATGCTGCGCCGCTTTTCGACCGGACTGGTGGACGGCATCATCAATTTGCTGCCGCAGATCGATTCCAATGAGGCGGAGCTGCTGTGCGGCACAGTTCCGGTGGTCACCCATTTGCGCGACAAGGCCGCCCCGCTGCGGCTCGACTACGAGGGGATGACCCGCGAACTGCTGGAATACCTCTGGAGCAACGGCCACCGCCGGATCGGTTATATCGCATCGCGCACCCGGCTTTACGGACTGCCCGACCCCTCCATCGCGGTCTACGCCGCTTTCATGGAGAACCGCCGCGAACCGCACACCTCCCGGCTGATCTTCGAAGGCGAGGATTCGATCGAAAGCGGCATTGCCGGAGCCGAAGCGATCTTCAGCCGGGAGCGGGTCAGCGCCATCTTCACCGGCAACGACCAGATGGCGTTCGGCGTCTACCGCTGGGCTTTTGAAAAGAGGCTTTCCATCCCGGAGGAACTTTCGGTGGTCGGTTTCGACGATGTGCCGCAGGCCGCGACAGTCATTCCGCCCCTGACCACCTTCCGCTTCCCGGTGCGGGAGGTCGCGGAACACGCAGTCCGGCTGCTGCTGGCCAAACAACAGAAAACCTTCCGGCCCGAAGAGAGCCGAACCTTGCACATGCAGATGACAGTCCGCAACTCGGTTGCCGTAAAATCATAACAGGAGATCCACATATGAAACGAATTTTTACATTGATTGAGCTGCTCGTGGTGATAGCGATCATCGCCATACTCGCGGCGATGCTGCTGCCCGCGCTGAACCAGGCTCGCGACAAGGCGCAGGCCATCAAATGCGTCAGCAATCTCAAGCAGATCGGCGTTGCTCACCTCGGATACGCGCAGGACAATCAGGATTGGGCCACCGGCCCGCGCGCCAACCATTTCGGCAACGGGCGCTGGTATTTCGGAGTAATCCCTTATCTCTCCTCCATTGATCCGACCATCAACAAGGGAAATTTCAATTTCAACGACGGCGGCGGCGGAGCGGCGGCGGCCGGGCGCATCAACAATGTGCTGAAGTGCCCCAGGGCACGCCGCACCCATGCGTACGACGGCGGCACCTACCGCGCTTTCAACTACGTCTACGATACCGCTTTCATCGAGGAATTCAACGGCCGCTCTTCCACGCAGGCAAACGGCTGGTCGTTCAAGATCACCAAGCTGAAGCGCCCCACCATTGCGCCGCAACTGACCGACGGCTGGGATAATTTTGAATTTACGACCGCCAATATGTCGACCCGGGTTGACTACCCGCACTCCAACACGACCAACGTGCTGTACTATGACGGCCATTCCGCCCGCGCGCCGATGGCGCCGCTGACCAGTGAATTTGTCCGGGGGATCGAAAAATGAAATTCCGCCGCCTCTTTTGTTCTACCGTACTGCTGCTGGGAGGGATCATGATGAATGCCGCAGTCATCGACATGACGAAGTTCGGAGCGAAAAACGACGGCTCCGGCGACAACGCCGCCGCGCTGGACGCGGCCGTGCGCGAACTCAAAGCCCGGAACGGCGGCGAGCTTTACTTCCCCTCCGGCGAATACCGGATCACCACCCGGCGGCGCGCCGCGCTGCTGCTGGACGGCCTCTCCGACGTCACGGTCCGCTTCGCCCCCGGCGCGGTGCTGCTGATGGACAACCTGCAAAAGGATGGCAAAGGCGGCGGCCACGGCGTCGTGGTCCGCGGCCCCGCCGCCAACATCCGGCTCGAAAACGTCCATGTGAAGTGGGCGGTCAAGGCGAGCTCGCGCAGTTCCGGCGACGCGTTCCGGTTCGAGGGCTTCCCCGACGACGCGAAAACCATCTCCCGCATTTACCTGCTGAACTGCACCGGTGAGAACAGCCCGCAGACCGGCGCGGTGTTCATGGGCTGCTCCGATATTTTCGTGAACAACTTCAGCCCGGTGAACACCTGGGCGGACGGGCTGCACTTCAACGCCTGCCGCCGGGTCAGCGTCGACGGGGTGCGCGGCATCGGCAACGGCGACGACACGCTCGCCTTCGTGACCTACTACGCGGAAAAGTTCACCGGCCAAACCGGCACCGTGTTCTCCTTTCCCGACCTGAACGAGTGGTGCAACTCCGACAGCAACGCGGTCAACATCACTTCGCACGGCGGGCACGCCAACGGGATGCGCATCTCCGGCGGGTTCAACATCAACGTCTCCAATATCGCGGTTTCCGGGAAATGGGCGGGCATCCAGCTCGACGCGGCCCGCGCCACCACGGAGAGCCGCGCGGTCGGCTGGGGCTACCTCGCCTCGCGCAATATCAACATCTCCAACGCCTCGATCCGCGACTGCGACATGGGACTGATCGTGCGCAGTCTGAACATCCTGCCCGACGCCCCCGCCGAAAACTGGGAGTTCGCGCTGAATGTCAACAATTTGAATGTCAGTCGGATCAAAGGGCTCGGCATCGACATCCAGAGCGTCGCCGGCGTGACCCTCTCCAACGTCCGTTCCGACAGCCGGATCAGGCTGCGGAACCTGCGCGGCCGCATCGCTTTCGCCAACCTCTCCCTGACCGGCGCGCCGCTGGAACTGCTCGGCATTCAGGGCAGCAGATTCTTCGGCTACGAGCACAATATGGAGCCGAAACCGGTCGAAGCCGCCTCCCCCGCCGAAGTCGCCGCCGGGAACCTGCACCTGACCGGGCTTGACCTGCGCAACGCCCCGCTGTCGATCGACCGGATCGCCGGGCTGACGCTGACCGACAGCCGCACCGACTCCGTCGTCACGATCCGGACCAGCCGCGACGTGGAGCTGCGCGGCTTCCGTACTGCGGCGGCTCCGGCGGTCGCCGACAGTGAAACCATCCACCTCAACGGAGTTCTCCTCAAATGAAATTCGCCTGCACCCTTCTCTGCGCCTCGCTGCCCGCGGCCACGCTGCTTGCCGGGCTTGACGTCAAAACCTTCGGGGCCGCCGGGGACGGCGTCGCCGACGACTCCGCCGCACTTCGCAAAGCGGCCGAACGCCTGAAAGCCGACGGCGGCGGCACCCTCGATTTCCCGGCGGGAACCTACCGGATCGGCACCCGGCGCGGCGGCCCGGTATTCGACGGCGTCAGCAACGTCAGGATCAACTTCGCCCCCGGTGCGGTGCTGCTGATGGACAACCTCGAAGCCGACGGCAACGGCGGCGGCCACGGCCTCACCTTCCGCGCTCCCGCCGAAAACATCGAACTGTACAACGTCAGCATCGTCTGGAAAAACAGGCCCAGACGCCGCAGCATGGGCGACGGCCTGCGCTTCGAGGGGTTCCCGCAGGAGGGCAAAACCCTGCGCAGCATCCGGCTTGAAAACTGCCGGGTCGAAGCCTCCGCCCAGACCGGAGCCGTGCTGATGGGCTGCTCCGACGTGACGGTCAGGAATTTCACGGTCAAAAACAGCTGGGCGGACGGGCTGCACTTCAACGCCTGCCGCAACGTGACGGTCGACGGTGTGACCGGCGAGGAGACCGGCGACGACACACTCGCGTTCGTGACCTATTACGCGCCGGAATTCACCGGCAAAACCGGCACCGTGTTCTCTTTGCCCGATCTCGGCGAATGGAACAATTCCAATTCGAGCGCGGCCAACATCCGTTCCGCCGGGGGCCGCGCCAACGGCATCCGGATCGCGGGAGCGAAAGACCTGAAAATTTCCAATGTCGAAGTCGAAGGCAAAAGCTCCGGCATCATCGTCGACGCCGGAGCCGTCGGAGCGCGCCACAAGTGGCAGTACCTCGCCGGCCGCGGCATCGAAATCCGTGACGTGAAGCTCAGGAACTGCGACACCGGCTTCTACGTCTGGCAGTTCAACGCCGGACTGGACGATCCCAGGTTCGCCGGATTCGACGTGAAGTGCGAAAACTTCGCCATCTCCGGCTGCCGCAACGACAGCGTCCACCTGAGCGGCGTCTCCGGCGTCCGGCTGAAGAATTTCCGCACCGACGGCTGCCGCTGGCGGTTCCGCACCTTCCGCGACTGCGCCGTGGAACAAGCGGCGATCGCGGAAGCGCCTTTCCTGCTGATCGGCGACGACGCCCCGGTCAAGCCGGAGGAGTCCGCCCGGCTCGCGGCGAACCGCACCCGGCTGGACGGCGTGGCCCTGACCGGCGGCATGCTGGAAATCCAGAAGTGCCGCGGCCTCGACCTGCGGAAGGTCGACATCACCGGAACTCCGGCCGGAGCCGTCTTCGTGCGCCAGACCTTCGACAGCTCTTTCCGGGAGTTCAAACTGGCCGGAATCAACCGGGAAAACAAACCCGGCACCTTCGCGATCCGGCTGCTGCAGAGCCGCGGCCTGCAGTGGAACCAGGTCGAAGTCACGGCGGCGCACCCGCTTGCCGCCGTGTTTGAAATCGGCGGCGGCAACGCCAAGCTCCGCAGCGGCGATATCACCGTCGAAAACCTCGCCGCCGTTCCTGAACCGACTCCGCCGGTACGGTTTCAGGGCGGACCGTTCGCGCCGGAAAACTGCACCGTTTCATCGCCCTCCTCCGATTAAAATCTGGTCATCCGGGGATGAAAAAACGGTTCCGCGGCAGTATAGTACCGGAACCGTTTTTTTCATGGGAGGATTCTGTGACATGTGGAAATATTACGCGCTGCTCTCCGCCGTGTTCGCGGCGCTGACCGCCATTCTGGCCAAGGTCGGCGTCCGGGATATCGACTCCAACCTCGCCACCGCGATCCGGACCACGGTGATCCTCGCGATCACGTGGGGAATCGTGCTGGCCACCGGCATCGGCGGGAAACTCCGGGAGCTGACCGGACACAATCTGCTCTTTCTGGTCCTCTCCGGCATCGCGACCGGCCTGTCATGGCTCTTCTACTTCAAGGCGCTGCAGACCGGCGACGCCTCCAGAGTCGCGCCGATCGACAAACTCAGCGTCGCGATCACGATCTTCCTCGGCATCGTCGTGCTGCACGAACAGGTCAGCTGGAATGTGATCGTCGGCGGGCTGCTGATCGTCGGCGGTTCGCTGGTGCTCCTGCTTTAGAGCTTCTCCGTTTTTTTCCGGCGGCGCACGATGTCGAAGAACTCGCGCGGCTCGGCAGCGCGCAGCAGGAAGCTTGCGCCGAAGTAGAGGCCGCCGAAAAGAGCCATCAGCGCCACGAAGGCCGGAAACTCCCCGAACCACGGCAACTCCAGCATCCGGCGCAACTGCGGATACAGGAAATACAACCCGACGCCGACCGCTCCGGCCAGCAGCAGCGAACGCAGCCCGGTCAGCAGCATCAGCCGCCCCTGCAGATTGAAGCCCTCCCGGTGCAGCAGCGTGATCAGGATCGTGTTGTTCAGCATCGACGCGAGCACCGTGGAGAGCGCTATGCCGCCCTGTTTCAGCGTCCACATCAGACAGAGGTTCAGGATGATGTTGCACGCGATGGAGACCAGCGAGGAGTAGAGCGGAATCTTCATCATCTTGCGCGCATAGTAGACCGGCAGCACCACCTTGAGCACGCAGAACGACGGAATCCCGGCGCCGTAGAAAATCGCCACATAGCGGGTCGCCTCCAGATCGCTTTCGGTGTAATTGCCGCCGAGGCAGAGCATCCGGATCAGCGGCTGCCAGAAGAGCATCACCAGCACCGCCATCGGAATGCACACGAAGTAGACGTGGCGCAGGCTGAACACCAGATCCTCCGCCAGCTCCTCGCGGCTGCCCCGCGCGGCGGCCTGCGCCATATTGGCCATCAGCACCGAACCGAGCGCGAGCGCGAAAATGCCGATCGGCAGGTCGACGATCCGGTCCACGTTGTTCAGCGCCGGAACCGCCTGCGGCCCGAGCCAGATCGCCAGCATCCGGTCCACCAGAAAACTGATCTGCAGCGCCGCGCCGCCGATCATGCCGGGCAGCACCAGCTTCCAGAGCTGTTTCAGGATCGCGCAGTCCCGAAAGCTCTCCCGCTTCAGCGACGGGAAGCGGCCGTGATACCACAGCAGCAGCAGCATCAACACCAGCTGCAGCGCCCCCGAACCGAGCACCAGAAACGACAGCACATTCAGGAATTGCGGCAATCCGGCGGGCGGAATCGCCCGATAGTATCCCCAGCCCAGCCCGCCGATCAGGAAGAAATTCAGCAGCAGCGCCCCCAGTGCGGGCAGCACGAACTCCTTGCGGGTATTCAACACCGCGCCGACCACGCCGACCAGACAGATGAAGAATGCGTACGGCATCAGCAGCGGCAGGATCGCCAGCACCAGCTGCATGCGCTCCGTCGCAAGCAGCGGAAACATCGCCGCACCGGTTTCGGAGCGGGCGAAAGCGCGCAGCCCGAGCGCCCCTCCGGCGATCAGTGCGACCACCAGCGCGAGAATCAGGCTCAGCACCGCAAAGACCACGCCGAGGTCGCGCCGCACCTTGTCGGGGCCGTGCTCCGCCTCCGCCTGCGCGACCAGCGGAATCAATGCGGTTCCGAGCGCCCCCTCCCCCAGCAGCCGCCGGAAGAGGTTCGGGATCGAAAAGGCGAGAAACCACGCGCTCGCGACGCTGCCGCCGCCGAGCACCCGCGCCTCGAACATCACACGGACCAGTCCGAGCGCCCGGCTCAGCAGCGTCGCGAACGCCACCCCCAGCGAACTTTTCAGGAATCCGGTCTGCCGTGCGTGAGCCATCGCGGAATCAGAACCGGTAAGGCTTCATCAGTTCGATCATCTCGCGGACGGCCTGCTCCATGCCGACCATGATCGCGCGCCCGACGATGGAGTGGCCGATGTTCAGTTCGCACAAATGCGGCACTTCCAGAATGCCGTCGATGTTTTCGTAGTCGATGCCGTGGCCGGCGTTGACCCGGATGCCGAGCTTATGGGCATACTCCGCCGCCTTCTTCAGCCGTTCCAGCTCGGCGGCGCGGGCGGCTCCGGCGGTGTTGGAATAGGTGCCGGTGTGCAACTCCACATAGTCGGCACCGGCCTTCGCGGCCGCGTCGAGCTGAGCAAGGTCGGGATCGATGAAAAGGCTGACCACAATGCCCGCCGCCTTCAGGGTTTCGACCGCCCTGCCGACCTTTTCCAGCTGCCCGGCGACGTCGAGGCCGCCCTCGGTGGTCAGCTCCTGCCGCTTTTCCGGCACCAGACAACTGCTGTGAGGCCTGAGTTCCAGCGCGATGCGGACCATCTCGTCGGTGACCGCCATCTCCATATTCAGCCGCCGCACCTGTTTCGCCAGCAGCGCCAGATCGGCGTCCTGCATATGACGGCGATCCTCGCGCAGGTGCGCGGTGATGCCCCACGCCCCGGCTTTTTCGGCGAGCATGGCGGCCTCCAACGGCTCCGGTTTCGCGGCCATGCGGGCCTGGCGGACCGTCGCGACATGATCGATATTCACTCCGAGATTCAGCATAATAACAACCCTCCTTCTTCCTCTTCGGGTATTGCAGCTTCCTGTTTTCCCAGCAGCGGAGCGGCCATATTGACCAGACTTTTCAACTGCCGTTCCTCGCCGTTGAACCACGCGGGAGCCAGAATCACCCGCCGCGGCCCCGGCAGCAGCTCGCCGGACTCCTTCAAAACCCGGTTCACCGCCTCAAAATCCACCTGGCGCCGTTCCGCCATCGAAAATTCCAGCCGCCAGAGCTCATTGCAGAACCGCAGCGGCTTCAACGCCTCTTTATTCAGCCGCGCCATCCCCGGTTCCAGCGGATGCAGCTCCAGCGCGAACGCCACCGCGGGGCAGAGACAACTCCGGCGGAATTCGACGAACCGCGACAACTCCGGCTTTCCCGGCTCCGGCGGCAGCCGCAGCGAAAACCGCAGCGTCAGGCGGAACTCCGCCAGAATTCCCCAGCACGCCCGCAGCAGCCGCATCAGCTCCGCGGCATACCGGGCGTCGCCGAACGCCGTTTCCAGATCGAACGACACGCCGATCTCCTGCGCCTTCAACTCCGCCGCCCGGCGGCAGCGCGCCCGGAAGAGCTTCGTGAACTCCAATTGCAGCGCCAGTTTCTGGGTCGGCACCAGCCGCGCCAGCTCCGGCGGCACCAGATCGTGTACCGACAGCGCCAGCCGGTCGGGAGCGAACCGGTTGACCCGGCGGCGCGCCGTGCTGCTGTCGAGCATCTCGCCGGAGAATTCCAGTTCCCGGAACTCCGGCGGCAGATGGTCGGGCAGCGCCAGCAGCGCCCCTTCGCGATCGATGCCGATGCCGAGCCGGACCGTCATAGGAACCCGGCCTCCCGCAGGGTGTCCATCGAAATCGACGACTCCCGGCGCTCCGGCGCACCGGAACGGAATTCCAGCTGCCGGATCACATATTTGCCGATCACGTCGCCTTCGAGATTCACCGTCGAACCCGGCTCCCGGTCGGCCAGCGCGGTATCGCTGCGCGTGACCGGAATCAGGTGCACGGTAAAATGAGTTTCCCCGACTTCCACCACCGTCAGCGACACGCCGTCGATCGCGACGCTGCCCTTTTCGACCACTTCGCGGGCCAGCGATGCGGGCAACGTCAGCTTCAACTCATAGTCGCCGTCGGCGCGCTTCGAATACGAGATCACCTCGGCGGTCGCGTCGACGTGGCCGGAGACGATATGGCCGCCCAGCCGGTCGCCGAGCCGCAGCGCCCGCTCCATATTGAGCTTCGCGCCGACCGGCAGGAGTCCGAGATTGGTCCGCTTCAACGTTTCGGAGAGGGTGTAGAACTCCAGCGTCCCGTCCGGCAGCTCCCGTTCCAGCGTCAGGCAGCAGCCGTTCACGGCGACGCTTTCGCCGTACCTCAGCGCCTCCAGCTTCTTCGCCGGACGGATGCGGAGCCGTTCCGCGCCGCGCCCGCAAAGGGTTCCCACTGTTTCGACCAGACCGGTAAACACCTGCTATTCCTCCAAATATCCGGATATCGCGATATCCTCGCCGTAATGGGTGACCTTGACCCGGTGCAGCTGCTGCGCAAGCGCCATCGAATCGGGATTGTCGCCGCCCAGCACCGGACGGCTGTCCCGCCCGCCGAGCAGCTTCGGAGCGATATGGAACTCCACATAATCGACCGCCCACGCCTGCAACGCGGAGGCCGCCAGTTCGCCGCCCCCCTCGATCAGCAGACAGGTGATCTCGCGTTTGCCGAGTTCGTCGAGCAGCCGTCCCCAGTCCTCCTCGCTTTCCAGCCGGACCAGTTCGGCGTTGCCGTCGGGAAAGTACTCCTCAAGCTCCTCCTCGTCCATGCTGCGGCTGGCGATCAGCCGCAACGGCTGGCACGGCCAGGAGTCAGGTTCGCGCACGGTCAGCAGCGGACGGTCCTGCCGGACGGTTTCGCCGCCGACCATGATCGCGTCGCTGAGCCGCCGGAGCTGCTGCACCCGCCGCCGCGCGTCGGGGCCGGTGATCCACTTGGATTCGCCGTCGGCGGTCGCGATCTTGCCGTCCAATGTCATCGCCATTTTCAGGATCACGAAGGGGCGGCCGGTGGTGATCCACTTGAAGAACGGCCGGTTGATCTCGCCGCAGGCGGCACGCTCGACGCCGACGGTGACCTGAATGCCCGCCTCTTCGAGCAGCTGGACGCCGCGCCCGGCATGTTTCGGATTCGGGTCCAGCGAACCGATCACCACCCGGCTGATGCCGGCGGCCCTGATCGCATCGGTGCAGGCCGGAGTGCGGCCCACCGTCGAACACGGTTCAAGCGTCACATAGATGGTGGCGCCCTTCGCGTCAAGCCCGTGCTTTTCCACATCGATCAACGCGTTGATTTCGGCATGCGGCTCCCCGGCTTTGCAGTGATAGCCGCGCCCGATGATCTCGCCGTCGCGGACGATCACCGCGCCGACCATCGGATTCGGACTGGTCAGGCCCCATCCCATTCTGGCCAGGGCCAGCGCCTCCAGCATAAACTTCTGGTCACATCTGACAGACTCGCTCATATCCCTCGTTTGGTTCAGTTCCTGTATCGGACGCTTGCCGCGTCACTTGCTCTCTTCGCCGAACAACGCTCCGGCGTAGTATTCCGCACTGAAAGGCTGCAGATCCTCCGGCTGCTCGCCGAAACCGATGAAGAAGGTCGGCAGCTCGAACTCCTGATGCAGCGCCACCACCATGCCGCCCTTGCCGGTGCCGTCCAGCTTGGTCAGCACCAGACCGGTCACGCCGGTGGTCTTCGTAAATTCGCGGGCCTGATTCACCACGTTGCCGCCCAGGCTCGCATCCACGGTCAGCCACACCTCGTGCGGCGCGCCGGGATAGACCTTTTCAATCGAACGGCGGATTTTCGCAAGCTCATCCATCAGCCCTTTCTGGTTGTGCTGCCGCCCGGCGGTGTCGATCAGCAGGAAATCCGCGCCGCGCGCCAGCGCCGCCTGCGTCGCGTCGAACGCCACACTGGCCGGGTCCGCGCCGTGCTTCGCCGAAACCACCTGACAGCCGGTCCGCTCGCCCCACAACTGGAGCTGTTCGACCGCCGCCGCCCGGAAAGTGTCGCAGGCGGCCAGGATCACTTTCTTATTCTCCGCCTTGAGCCGCGCGGCCAGCTTGCCGATCGTGGTGGTCTTGCCGCTGCCGTTCACGCCGACCATCAGGATCACGGTCGGCTTGCCCTCCGGCGCGAAGTTGACCGGGCGGACGCGGGAGTTCAGAATCGTCGTCACCGTCTCCATCGCCACCTTGACCAGATCGGCGTCGGTCGCAATTTCGCCGCGCTCATACCGGTCCCGGATGTCGCCGACGATCCGCAGCGAGGCCGGCACCCCGAAATCCGCCTGGATCAACATCGCTTCGAGGTCGTCGAAGGAGGCCGCGCCGTGCGCCTTGATCCCGGTGAACATCCCGGCGATCGTGCGCGTCACTTTGGTAGTGGTCTTCTCCAGCCCCCGCTTGAAGATGGAAAAAATCGATTTCATCTGCAATCCCCCGTATAAAAATCCGTCACTCCGCCGCAGGCTTCCTTTTATCGCCGCGGGGCGAACGCTTCAAGGTGTCCTTGACACCGTTCAATACACCGTTGATGAAGTTTCCGGCCGCTTCGCCGGAGTAGTCGCGGGCGATTTCCACCGCCTCGTCGATGCTGACCACCGGCGGGACCTCCTCCTCGTACAGCATCTCGGCGACCGCGATCCGCATGATATTGCGGTCGACCACCGAAAGCCGGTCCCACTCCCAGTTCTCCGAACGGGCCTGAATCGTCGCGTCGATCTCCTCTTTGTGGACCGCCACATTGTTGTAAAGCTGCTGCGCGTATTCGCGCCCCTTGCGGGCCAGCCGGTTTTCCTGCAGCGCGTGCTGCTCACGCACCTCCTCGAAGAACTGGCCGAACGTCGCCGCCGAGGGCAACTCATCGCGCATGTCGCAGCGGAACAGATACTGCATCGCCAGCTCGCGCCCCAGCCGCTTCGCGTGGGGTTTGAAACCGGCCTGATCGTTAACTTCGTCGTCGAACATATACAGCCTTACCGGATCGCTTTATTCAGGTTGGCCATTTCGATCGCCGCCAGCGCCGCATCCACACCCTTGTTTCCGGCTTTGGTGCCGCTGCGTTCGATCGCCTGTTCGAGGTTCTCGGCGGTGATCATCCCGTAGGTGACCGGCACACCGAACTCCAGTCCGAGCTGGGCGAGGCACTTCGCAACTTCGGAGTTGATGTATCCGGCATGGGCGGTCGCCCCCTGGATCACCACGCCGAGCGCGAGGATCGCGTCGTACTTTTCGGTCCTGAGCATCTTCTTGATCGCAAACGGGATCTCATAGGAGCCCGGCACGTAGGCGACCGAAACATCGTTCGCGTCGCCGCCGTGGCGCACGATCGCATCCATCGCGCCGTCCAGCAATTTGCTGACGAAGAAGTCGTTGAACCGCGCACACACGATCCCGAACTTGAGCCCCCGGGCCTCCAGGCTGCCTTCAAACACCGTACCGGCAGATTTGTTATTCGCCATATTCAGTATTCCTTCCCAATCTTATATGTGAATTTCCGTTCTTTCACCGTATCCCCGCCATCCGCACTCAACGCCGGCCCGGCGGATTCCATCATCCGCCGGAGCCGGCATTGCTCCGAATCACAGGAATTATTCCAAACGCTTTTCAGCGCAATTCCACTTTCAGCTCCTTCGCCAGCTTCTCGCGCAGCTTTTCAAAGCGCGAATTGACTTCGGCGTCGGTCAGCGTCCGCTCCGCATTGCGGAAGGTCAACTGGTACGCCATGCTCTTTTTATGCTCCGCCTTGAGCTTGTCGTCGACGAAGATGTCGAAGAGCCGCACCGATTCGAGGTCCGCCGGCTTGCTGCGCCGGATGAATTCGAGGATCGCGCCGTGTTCCAGTTTTTCGTCCGCCACGAACGCGACGTCGCGGCTGGTCGCCGGGAACAGCGAGAACGGCACATAGTAGCTCCGGCCGTGGTCGGCGTTCACGATCACCTCCACGTCGAGCTGCGCCGCGAACACCGGATAGGAGGTCCGCCATCCTCTGGTCAGGTCCGCCGCGAGTTCGCCGAAGTGACCGGCCTTCTTCCCCTCGATCCACACCTCGGCCGCACGGTCGGACCGGAACCGGGCGTCGTCCACCGCCACGAATTTATAGCGTTTCACATTCGCCAGCTCGAACAGCGACTCCAGCGCCCCCTTGAGGTCGTAGAAGTCGTACTCTTCCTTAAGCTCCGCCGAATACCGTTCCGGCTGCCGCAGGCCCGAAAGCGCCATGCACAGCTCGAACCGCTCCTCCGGGAACAGCTCCGCATTCCCGCAGAACACCTTGCCGACTTCAAACAGCCGCAGGTTCAGATTGCGGCGGGAGATGTTGCGCTCGATCGTGCCGAGCATTTCGCCGAGCAGCCCCGGCCGCAGCACCGCCAGCTCCAGGCTCAGCGGATTCTTCAGCTCGATCAGGTCCTCGCGCCGGAAGCGGCGATCCGCCAGCGCCGAATTCACATTGACCATGCTGTAATGCATACACTCGTAGAAACCGAGGTCGATCACCCGGTCCCGCAGGGTCTGGAGCGCCTGATAGGCGTCCTCGCGGATCGAGCCGCACATCTTCGCGGCGACCGGAATTTCAGGAATCCGGTCCAGCCCGTTGATCCGCGCCACCTCCTCGGCGAGGTCCGCCTCGCGCTCCAGATCGAGCCGGAACAGCGGGGCGGTCACGGTGCAGCCCCCGGAAGTCACATCGTCCACTTTCAAATGGAGCTTGCGGAAGATGTCCGCGATCCGCTCGTTGGAGACCTCCGCGCCGATCAGACTGCGGATGCGGTCGAAACGGCACGGGATCACCTTTTCGGCGGGACGGCCGGAGTTCACATCGACCTTTTCGGAAGCCAGTTCGCCGCCGGCGGTCGCCAGGATCAGCTGCACCGCGCGGTCGCTGGCCAGAGAAGCCATGTCGTAATCCACGCCGCGCTCATAACGGTAGCTCGAATCGCTGGAAATGCCCAGCTCGCGGCTGGTCGCCCGGATGTTCGACGGGAAGAACACCGCGCTCTCCAGCAGTACGTCGGTAGTCGCTTCAGTCACACCGGAGTATTCGCCGCCCATCACGCCCGCCAGCGCCATCGGCTTGACCGCGTCCGCGATCACCAGATGGCGCTCCTGCAGCGTCAGGGTCTTGCCGTCCAGCGTGGTGATCTGTTCGCCCGGCTTCGCCCGGCGCGCGACCACGCGTTTGCCCTCCAGTTTATCGAGGTCGAACGCGTGCAGCGGCTGCCCCAGCTCCATCAGCACGAAGTTGGTCACGTCGACCACGTTGTTGATCGAACGCAGCCCGATGCTTTCCAGCCGTTCCACCAGCCACTTCGGGCTGGGGCCGACCTTCACGTTTCTGATCACGCGGCCGATATAGCGCCGGCAGAGGTCCGGGGCTTCGACGGTCACCAGGCCGGGAGCCGGGATATCGCACTCCGGCACCGTGATCTCCGGCAGCTTCGCCGGAGTATCCAGCAGACAGGAGACATCGCGCGCCACGCCCCACATCGACAGCCAGTCGGGGCGGTTCGGCGTGACTTCGACCTCGATCCGGGTGTCGCCGGGGAACAGGGTTTCGACCGGCGTGCCGAGCTTCAGCGACGAATCAAGGATCATCAGCCCTTCGTGATTGTCCGAAAGCCCCAGCTCCTTTTCGCTGCACATCATCCCCATCGACTCGACGCCGCGCAGCTTGGATTTCTTGATCTTGAAATCCCCTTCCGGGGTATGGAACACCGTGCCGATGGTCGCCACGGGCACCACATTGCCCGCGTCGCAGTTCGGAGCGCCGCAGACGATCTGAATCGGCTCGCCCTGCCCGACATCCACCCTGCAGACCGACATGTGGTCCGAATCCGGGTGCGGTTTGCGTTCGAGAATCCTGCCGACCACCACGCCGGCCGGAACGGTACCGGCGGATTCGACCGCCTCCACCTCAATACCGGCCATCGTCAGTTTGTCGCAGAGCGTCGGGATATCGCAGTCGATCGCGACGTATTGGGCCAGCCAGTTACGGGAAATATCCATTTGTCAAAGTTCCTCTCTGTCAGAACTGTTCGAGGAAGCGAACATCGTTTTCATACAAAAGGCGAAGGTCGGGAATCCGGTAGCGGAGCATCGCAAGACGCTCGATGCCCATGCCGAACGCGTAACCGCTCCAGACTTCCGGATCGTAGCCGACATTCTTCAGCACCGCCGGGTCAACCATGCCCGCCCCGGCGATCTCGATCCAGCCGGAGTGCTTGCAGACCGGGCAGCCCTTGCCGCCGCACATGATACAGCTGAAATCGTACTCGACCGACGGCTCGGTAAACGGGAAGAAGTGCGGCCGCAGCCGGATCTTCACCTTCGGGCCGTACATCTCGGTCGCGAAGGTCTGCAGTATGCTCTTCAAGTCCGCCATCGACACGCCCTTGTCGATGTAAAGCCCCTCGATCTGGTGGAAGTTCATGCCGTGGGTCGCATCCGGGGTGTCGCGGCGGAACACGCGGCCGGGAGCCACGATCCGCACCGGCGGCTCGTGCGATTCCATCACCCGGATCTGCACCGGGCTGGTCTGGGTGCGCAGGATGCGGCCGTCGTTGAAGTAGAAAGTATCCTGCGGGTCGCGCGACGGATGGTCCTGCGGCGTATTCAGCGCGTCGAAGTTGTGGAAGATGTCCTCGATTTCCGGCCCTTCCGCGACGATGAAGCCCATGCGGCGGAAGATCGCCACGCACTCGTCGGCCAGCATCGTGATCGGATGCTTGCGGCCGGTTTTCCAGCGGCGGCCGGGCAGCGACAGGTCGATCGCCTCTCCGGACCCGCCGTCGGCGGAGGCGAGCCGGGCGGTCGCCGCGTCGATCAGCTCCTGGACCTTGTTGCGGCCCGTATTGAAAGCGCGGCCGGTATCCTTGCGCTCCTCCGGCGGGACACTGCCCATCTCCTTGGAGAGGGCCGGGAACAGGCCGTTGCGCCCGAGGTAATCGATTCGGATCTGCTCGACGGCCGCGGCGTCGGCAGCCGCGGCGGCCTTCGCCCCGGCTTCGGCCAGCGCCTGATTGATTTTCTCAATAATCGTATTCATAAAAACTCATCAACTTTGGTTTGACAACACACTCTTCCGGAACCGGCATACCGCCGCGGAGGGCACGGGAAACCCGGAAAACCGCACGGCCTTCCACGTTTTCAGTACCTTCAGCGGCGGCAGCTAAATCGCTTCACTTCCACATTCCGCATCCTGTTTCCTCCGAAACAAAACAAAAACAGCTTGAAAGCGGTGAAAAAGGTCACCATTTTCAAGCTGTCAGCTCAAACGGTTTGAGTCTTAGGCCTGGGTGACTTTTTCCACCAGGGCCTTGAACTCCGCCGGCTCATTGACCGCGAGATCGGCCAGAACCTTGCGGTTCAGCTCGATGTTCGCCTTCTTCAGGCCGTTCATGAACTGGCTGTAGTTCACATTCAGCGCGCGGCAGGCGGCGTTGATGCGCACGATCCACAGACCGCGGTACTGCTGCTTCTTCTGCTTGCGGCCCTTGTAGGCATGGACCAGCGCCTTGTCAACCGCATCGTAAACGGTACGGATGTTCTTGCTGCTGTTGCCATAGAAACCCTTGGCCATCTCCAAAGTGCGTTTGCGGCGCTTGCGGGACGGAACGGCATACGTAACTCTTGACATTCTCTATTTCCTCCGTCTTCTGGATTACAGGCCGTAAGGCAGCGCGGCCTTGATACGACGCATTTCAGTGGATTTCACGGCTCCATCCTGACGGAGGCGGCGACGACGCTTCGCGTTCTTGGCGGACTTCAGGTGACGGCCGCCGGCCTTGTGGTGGCGGAACTTGCCGGTACCGGTCTCTTTGAGACGCTTCGCGGCGCATTTTCTGGTTTTCAGCTTCGGCATTGTTCTTTTCCTTTATGGATTTGTTTGTTTCCGCCGAGCCGGTCAATGCACCACCGGCTGCGGCGTATCGCATCCCTCAATTATTCTTGGGAGCGAAGTTCACCGAGATATTTCTCCCCAGCATCTTCGGCTTTCCGTCGGCGTCCGCCGCCGGAGCCAGCGCTTCCATGACCTGATCCATCAGCTTGTACGCCAAGTCCTGATGGGCCATCTCACGTCCGCGCAACGCCAGAGTGACTTTTAATCTACACCCCTTTTCCAAAAAGTCAAGGGCGTGCTTTAACTTTGTCTCATAATCGTGATCGTCGATGTTCACATGGAACTTGACTTCCTTCAGCTTCTGAGCGGCCTGATTCTTGCGCTGCGCCTTCAGGTTCTTTTTCTGCTCGTACTGAAGCTTGCCGAAATTCATGATCCGGACCACCGGCGGCGTCGCCCGGTCCGAAACCAGCACCAGATCCATGCCGTAATCCTGGGCCATCTCACGCGCCCGGGCATAGCTCACCACATCCAGCTGCTCGCCTTCCGGTCCGATCAGGCGGACCTCCGGGGCAGTGAACGTACGATCGTTGGGTTTCAACAGCTTAGCGATAACAATACCCTCCCTTCAAACTCTCTCTGTACCGGCGTTGCCGCCCGGGCCGGACGGCGACGCCTCTCTTACCTGCTTTTTATTTACTATAACTTAAATGATTTTATTGTCAACCTCGAAACGCATTTTTTCAACCAATTGGTCGAGCGTCATCGTGCCGAGTTCACCTTCACGCCGGTTCCGCACCGCCATCGTGCCGTCCGCGGCCTCGCGCTCGCCGACGACCAGCATGTACGGAATCCGCTCCTTGCGGGCGTCCTTGATCTTCGCGCCGAGGCTGGCCGCCTTCACGTCCACCTCGACCCGGAACCCCTTCAGCCGCAGCTCCTTCTTGAGCGCCATCGCCGCGTCATGCTGCCTGTCGGAGACCGGCAGGATGCGCGCCTGCTCCGGCGCCAGCCACAGCGGGAACGCCCCCGCGTACTGTTCGATCAGGATGCCGAAGAAGCGCTCCAGCGACCCCATCAGCGCACGATGCACCATATAGGGCCGGTGCTTTTTGCCGTCCTCGCCGATGTAGGTCATGTCGAACCGCTCCGGCAGATTGAAGTCGAACTGGATCGTCGCGGTCTGCCATTCGCGGCCGATCGCGTCCTTGACCTTCAGGTCGATCTTCGGGCCGTAGAATGCGCCGCCGCCCTCGTCGACCTCGCACTCCAACCCGAGTTTGTCGATCGCCTTGCGCAGTGAAACCAGCGCCTTTTCCCACCGCTCCGGCTCGCCGACCGCCTTGGCGGGCCGGGTCGACAGATACGGCTTGATCTCGGTGAAACCGAAGCTCTTCCAGATGTAGAGGCTGAAGCGGAGCACCTCCGCGATCTCATCCTCGATCTGCTCCGGAGTACAGATGATGTGCGAATCGTCCTGAGTGAAGCCGCGCACCCGCAGCAGGCCGTGCAGCGCGCCGGATTTCTCATAGCGGTAGACCGTGCCCAGCTCCGCCCAGCGCAGCGGCAGCTCCCGGTAGGAGCGCAGCCGCGACTGGTAGACCTCGATGTGGAACGGACAGTTCATCGGCTTCACATAGTAGTCCTTCTCGTCGATCTGCATCGGCGAATACATGCCGTCCTTGTAGAACGACAAGTGGCCGCTGGTCTCCCACAGCACACTCTGGCCGATGTGCGGAGTGTACAGCAACTCGTAGCCGTTCTTGTAATGCTCTTCCTTCCAGAAAGTTTCAAAGGTGTGGCGGATGAACGCGCCTTTCGGGTGCCACAACACCAACCCGGGGCCGACGTTGTCGGAGAAGCTGAACAGATCCAGCTCCGTGCCGAGCTTGCGGTGGTCGCGTTTGGCCGCCTCCTCCTGCTGTTTCAGATAAGCTTGCAGATCCTCCTCGGAGGCGAACGCGGTGCCGTAGATCCGCTGCAGCATCTTGTTCTTCTCGTCGCCGCGGAAATAGCTGCCCGCGATCGACAGCAGCTTCACCGCGCCGATCTCGCCGGAGTTCGCGACGTGCGGCCCGCGGCAGAGGTCGACGAAATCACCGGTCTTGTAAAAGGTGATCTTCGCATCTTCCGGGATGTCGGCCAGGCGTTCGAGTTTGTAGGTCTGCCCGGCTTCGGAAAGCATCTTCTCCGCATCGGCCCGGTTCATCTCAAAGCATTCAAACGGCAGCTTGCGGCCGATCAGCTTCTTCATCGCCTTTTCGATCGCTTTCAGGTCCTCGGTGACCAGCCGGTGCTCCATATCGAAGTCGTAATAAAAACCGTTCTCGGTGGAGGGCCCGATATCGAATTTCGCATCGGGGTAAAGCTGCTGCACCGCCGCCGCCATCACGTGCGCGGCACTGTGGCGGATCGTTTCCAAAGGATAGTTGCTCATGATTCTCTCGCTATAATGTAAACTGTAAAAAAACTTTTTGACCATCAACCAGACATTCCGGCCATTCGACCGGAATCACGCGATAGTGTCGCCCGCGTCGGTGACGCGGGGAAGACCTCTCAATACCACAACCATTGTCAACATCAGTACCGATTCCCTATGCAAACAATTCCGGCTGTTCCGGCGGAGGATCGATGATCTCCCGCACCGGCCGGAAACTTTTCCTGTGCGCCGGGCATGGCCCCAATCGGCGCAGACTCTCCAGATGCGCCGCGGTCCCGTACCCCTTGTGCTCTTTAAATCCGTACCCGGGCCAGCGCAAATCCAGCTCATCCATCAGCCGGTCCCGGTAAACCTTCGCGACGATGCTCGCCGCCGCAATGCTGGCCGAACGGGAATCCCCCTTCACCAGCGCCCGCGACGGACAGGGCAGATTCTTCACGGGGCGACCGTCCACCAGAATAAAGTCGACCTCGCCGGCCGCCACCACCGCCTCGCGCATCGCCCGATGCGTCGCATTCAGAATATTGATCCGGTCGATCTCCTCGACCGGAACCTCCCCGATCCCGATCCGCACGCCCGGCACCGACCGGATTTCCCGGTCCAGCCGTTCGCGGTCGGCAGCTTTCAGCTGCTTCGAATCGTACACGCCGGGCCACGGCACCCCGCGCGGGAACACCACCGCCGCCGCCACCACCGGGCCGGCCAGCGGGCCGCGGCCGACTTCATCGACCCCGGCCACAAAACAAAACCCCTCCTGCCAGCATTCGCATTCCGGCCGGAGGAGTTCGTCGGTTTCCAACAACAATGCCGAACCGTGTTTCGACATCTGCTGCAAACTGCTTACTTCGTGCGCATTTCTTTGACGCGGGCGGCTTTGCCGACCTTGTCGCGCAGATAGTAGAGCTTCGCCCGGCGGACATCGCCGCGGCGGACAACTTCAATCTTGTCGATACGGGGGCTGTTGATCGGGAAAACCCGCTCCACACCCTGACCGGCCTGCACGCGGCGAACCGTGAAGGTCTCCTCGATGCCCTTGCCGTGACGCGCGATCACCGTACCCTGGAACTGCTGGATGCGCTCCGTGTCGCCTTCCACGATCTTCACATGAATCCGGATCGTGTCACCGACGTTGAACTCATGACGTTCCGCCTTCACCTGCTCATTGCGAATCTTGTCGAGTATATTCATTTCAACTCTGTCTCCGTTGTTTGTAAATACATTTCCCATAAATCCGGCCGCCGTTCCCGGGTCAGCCGCTCCGACTGGCATTGCCGCCACGCATCCACCCTGCCGTGATCGCCCGAAAGCAGCACCTCCGGCACCTTCAGCCCCCGGAACTCCGGAGGCCGCGTGTACTGCGGGTACTCCAGCAGCCCCGCCGAATGCGACTCATCCACGCTGGACTCGTCGTGCCCCAGCACGCCCGGCAACAACCTTATGATCGCATCGGCCATCACCATCGCCGCCAGATTGCCGCTGGTCAGCACGAAATCCCCCAATGAGATTTCCCGGTCGACCGCCAGCTCAATCGCCCGCTGGTCAACCCCTTCGTAATGCCCGGCGATGATCACCAGATGGCGCTTTTTCGCCAGCTCCGCGGCGAGCCGCTGATTGAAGCGCTCTCCCCTCGGGCTGGTCAGAATCACCACGGATTCGGGACGCCGGACCGACTCGACCGCTTCCACGATCGGTTCGACCTTCATCAGCATTCCCGGTCCGCCGCCGTACGGCTTGTCGTCCACCGTGCCGCGCGCGTCATGCGCGAACCTGCGCAGATCGATCGCCTGAATCCGGGCCAGCTCCCTGGCCGCGGCCCGCCCGATAATGCTTTCACCGAGCGGCCCCGGAAACATCTCCGGGAACAGTGTCAAAATATCGATCTGCATTCCAGCCGGCCCGAGCCTCCTCAGTCGAGAACCTCGACCGAGACCCGTTTCCGCTGACGGCCGGCAGCGCCGGAGACCAGCGAACGGATCGCCATGATGGTCTTGCCCCGCTTGCCGACGATCTTGCCGATATCTTCCTTCCGGCAGGTAATCTGGATCGTGCAGCCCTCGTCGTTCTCCTCGCTCTTGATATTCACTTCGTCGGGATAATCAACGAGCAGCCGAACCACATAGTCCACAAATCCCTCCAGATCCCGGAGACTGCCGGGATTGCCGGAGCCGGCCTTGCAGCCGCACGCCTTGTCGGCGCAGCAACTGCCCGCGGCCGAGCTTTCGCTCTCGCCGCCGCCGGTCAGAAATTTCAATAATGCCTTAAGCATTCCAACGTTTCCTTTACTTGTCTTTTCCGGACTCAACCGGAAAGCGCATTACGCCTCGGGAGCGGCGGCCTCTTCGGCCGGAGCTTCGGCGGCTGCCTTGGCAGCGGCTTCCGCTTCCGCCTTGGCCTTCGCCTCGGCTTCCAACTTGGCTTTCGCCTTCTTCGACAGAGACGGCTTGCGGACAATGTCCTTCAGGCTCTTGCCTTCGCGCACCCGGGCGGCGATCGCCTCGACGGTTTCGGAGAAGGAGGCGCCGACGCCTTTCCAGTAATCAACGCGCTTGATATTGATCTTTTCCTCTTTGCTGCGCGGATTGTAGAAGCCCAATTCCTCGATCGCCTTGCCGTCGCGGCTGGAACGCTGATCCATTACCACAATGCGGAAGCAAGCCGCGTTACGAGTTCCGGTACGCTTCAATCTGACTCTGACCATAACTAATTCAACCTCTTTAAATTTTGTAACAAATGCAACAGGTACAATCGTTTTCGCACACAACAACACCGCCGGCGCGCCTCAACGATACGACAACAGCCACGTTATAATTCGTCGCATCGGCACCCGGCCGCGGATTCCCAGGCCCGAGGATATGACCATAAATCCGCCATATTGCGGTACAAGAACTCTTAATATAACAGCTTGAACAACATTCTGCAAGCCGGTTTCACAAAAAAAAACGCTTTTCAGAAAATCCTCCACCCCCTCCCCGTTCAAGGAACACGGCATCCGGGATTTCGCCTCCGGCAACCAAGGGCGAAGCGCCCTGCTCGCTCCAAAGGAGCGAAATCCCGACTTCTACTTTGCGCGGAGCAGCAGCGGCTTCAGCGGCGGCAGCTCGAACTCATTGTCGAACGCCTCTTCGCGGATCAGGTCGAAAAAGGCGAGTTCGCTTTTCAGCCTGAGCTTGCGGGGGGCTTCGGTGTAATTCACCAGATTGACCAGCCGGCCGCCTCTGCCGTCGGGAACGACCCGGAAAAAGATGCCGTCGCAATCCCCCTCAAGCTCCACCGGGAGCGGAACGACCGGGTCGAAGTAACGCTTTTTCAATTCGGGCGCCTTGATGAAATCCGGCAGGATTTCGGGGCGGAAGGCGAGCTTGAGCGGCCGGTTGAACTCGTCGAAGCGAAGGCTGTGACGGTCCGTGACGACCTTGCCCGGAAACTTCGCCAGGGCGTCCGCCGCCACCCGCGACACGTTCGCACTGCCGATCACGAAGAGCAGCCGGGTCTTCCCGAGCTTTCCCTCGACCAGCTGCTTTTCGCTCAGAAAGCGGAGCCGATGGCCGGTAAAAGCGCTCTGCGCGTAGAACTTGAACAGTTCATTTTTCAGCAGCGCCGGGTTGAAGGCGGTGGAAGTCGGGCTGTACAGAATCGCGATTTCCGGTTCGTATGCGGTGAACGCCTTGAGTTCGCCCGCCAGCCGGACCGCGTCCAGCGCGGCGATTCCCTGCGCGATCACGTTTCCGGGACGCAGCGCGATGTTGCCCTGCAGGTCCTTATGGGTGTTCCGGGCGCTCTCGGGGGAGTAGTCCACCCAGACCCATGTGACCAGCGCGGAGGCTCCGGTCACGTGCTGCTGGAAGTTGGCGGTGTAAATGTGATCATTCGGTATCGGCCGCCGTTCGGAATCGCGGATGATGTGGTTTTCGGCGTTCACAATGGAGGCGGGCTTCATCGAAAACTGCAATTCGTGACCGAGCGCGAACTGCACCCAGTCGGAGAGATAGCCGCCCTCTTTGTAGTTGCCGTAGTTGTCGTTGCCGTTGTAGTCGCTGAATTCCGCAAACATCTCCGGATCGATCGCGTGCGATTTGTCGAAGGTCGAATTCATGATCATGATCTTGGCGTGAACCGGCATCCCCGGCCAGACCGCCCGGACCTCGTCGGCCAGGAATTTCGCCCAGTTCTTCATTTCGCTGCGGCGGTAGAGCGCGAATTCGGCGTCGACCGCCGGATTCTTCACGCCGGCTTCCACCACCGCGTCGAAGGAGGGGAACTCCCCGCCCGCGGCCCGGTTGAAGGCGGCGACGGAACCGAACTTCTTTTCCAGATATTTCCTGAACTCTCCGCGCAGGAACGGCTCCTGCAAAGTTCCGGTGAAGGTCGGTTCGTTCAGGATGCAGATGCTGTGGATCGCCGCCGCGTAAGGCTGCTGCCGGAGACGGCCGAGAAAGTCGCGGATATAGGCTTTCATCATCCGGCGCGCTTCGGGATGGGCGATGTTGTATTTCAGGAAGCCGGAGGCCAGCTTCGCCTCCGGGTGCGCTTTCTCCCACCACTCCGGGCTGTAGTGCGGGCTGATCAGCAGCACCACCGGCATGCCGTTGGCCCAGCTCTCGGCGAGCATCGGGCCGAACTCCCGTTCAAGGTCGGTGAAATCCGGCTCGAACTCCTGTTTTTCCCCACGCCGGGGATAGAGGCTCCTGGGGCCGCGTTCTATCTGGATGACGTTCGCGCCGTATTTCGGGAAGTTCGGGAAATCCTGCCGCATATTCGCGAAATGGCCGTAACCGGCGAACACCACATCGCGTTCCTCCACTCTCCCATCCGAACTTTGCAGTTTCGCCTTCGGCCAGCCCTCCGCCAGCCGGATCGGTCCGGGGATATAGCGCCAGGTCACCGGCAGTTTGCGGCCGCGCTTCAACTCGCCCGCCAGCCGTTCGAGATCGTCCAGCGCGGCTTCGGCGTCCGGCATCACCATCAGCAGCCGTTCAGCGTGGAGGCGCTTGTCCCCTGCCCTGTCCATCCGCTCCCGGAAACGGGGCAGGAAATCGCCGAACACATTCAAGGGAAGCCTCACATACTCCGACTTCTCGTTTGCCAGCTCCCGCCGCAGCGTTTCCAGCCGCCGCAGCGCCGCATCCAGCCGGGCAGACTGCTGTTTGATCAGGTCGGCTTTCTTCACCGCGTATCCGGCGAGCGGTTCGCCGTTGGCACGGAATTCGATCCGGCACTCGCCGTCGGCCAGATTCCCCGCCGGAATCGCATACTCCAGTTTGATCATATCGCCCGCGCCCGTTTTCGGAATCTCCCTGAGCGGAACCAGATGCACCCTGCCCGCACCGTCAGTCACGGCGGCTTCGAGCCGGAGCGGCGCTTTCAGGTTTGCGCCAACCAGCGTGCCGGTGAATGCGTCGGTCGAAAGCAGGTTCGCGGGAGAGGCGCCGAGCACCGGGCGCCCGGTGTCCAGCAATGCCTTCACATATTGCGTGCTGTACTTGGCGTCGTGAAGCCCGGGAGTCAGGAAATAGACGTCACGCCGTTTATTCGCGTTGAGGTCGTTCACCACCACATTGAAGGTGAAATAAGGCGGTTTCAGTGCGGCCAGACAGTTCCAGCCGATCACTCCGGCGATGAAATAGCCGTCGCGGCCGCGATGCCCGAACCACTGCGAGGAATCGGCGGGCAGTTCGCCGCCGCCCGAATAGTTCCAAGTGCGGATCGCCCCCGTCTTTCCCACGGAAACGCCGAATTCGAGGTCGGATTCATTGGCCTTGTCGTTGGCCAGTCCCGCCTGGTCAAGCCGGATCTGGACCGAATCATTCTTCCACATCAGTTCGCCCTCGCCGGGATTCGGGCTGGAATCCTTCACTTCCACCAGAAAAATCAGCCCGCGCTCATTGTGCATCAGTGCGGCCTCAGCGGAAAACCGCTTCGGGTCGGGCACGGCTCCGGTGCCGGAAAATTCCGGCGAGGACGGAATCTTCATCACCGGCACCCCTGCCGGGATCGTCCGCAGTTTCGACAGCTCGCCGGAAAACTCCGGGACAACGCAGACCCGTTCCCGCTGGAACTCCGCCGGTGAAACGACCGCGTTTCCCTCCTCGGTGATCGAAATCTCATCGATCAGGATTTTGCCCGCCGTATCCTCGACGATCAACACAACCGGAGCTTTGCCGTTCTTTTCGAGCTGCTCCGGCTTCAGGGTAAAGCGATAGGAACAGCTCCGCCACTCCGGCCCGATCCCCGGCGTCCGGAAGCGCAGATGCCACCCTTTGCCGATGCAGACCAAAAAGCCGTTTGCATTCTCGCCTTTCGCCTTGAATTTCAGCACATAGGGAACTCCCGCCCGGAGCGGTGCCTCCTGCACGACCATCCCGTAGACATTGGGCTGGCGCGCCGAAGCGCTGGCAAAGCGCAGCGCCTGTTTGCCGTCGGTCGCGGATTCATCGGTCACGGCGATTTCCGCCTGAGCGGCGCCGCTGGCGGCGAAGTGCCAATTCTCCGGAACGCCGCCGGGAGAACCGAGTTCAAAGGAACCGTTTTTGAGCAGGTTCCCGCCATCCGCCACACAGGAGCCGATCAGGAGTCCGCAAAAGAGCAAAGTACGCATCGCCTTCTCCTTACATAATAATGGTGTTGCCGGCTGAATCGACGAAATACTGGAAGTTCAGCATCGGCGCGGCACGCAGTTCCGGACGGCTCCGGCTGGCGGCGTGGCCGTCGAAGTAGTCCACATTGGCGGAATCGCCGTGAACGAGGCCGACGCCGATGTCGTCGGGATTGTTGTCCGGCATCACGATCCAGCCGCCCGCCGGCGGTTTCAGCGAAGCGCGCATCGTATCCATCAGCAGCGGCATTGCGCTCGGATGTTTCAGCCGGGTGGTCTTTACAAACTGGTTGCCGTCCTGTTTGAACCAGAAAACGCCCCAATGTGCCCGCCGCTCCGTTGCCGATTCATGGTTGATCCGACCGGTGGCCAGACCGTAGAGCATCCCGTACGTATAGGTCCAGGTGCTGTTCAGGTTCTCCTTTGTGTAGGGTACGGCACTGCAGACCAGCAGCTTGCGGTCGATCATCCCCGGTGAAGCCTTGTAATCCATCGCTCCGCTGTTCGAGCCGTTATGTGTGAAAATCGTAATCCAGTTCTCTGTGCCTCCGCCCCATTTCAGTTCTTTCGGTATGATGTCGTCATTGGACATCGCGTACTGCTGCATCAGCAGTCCCACCTGTTTGTGATTGTTCAGGCAGCTGGCTTTTTTCGCCTGGTCGCGCGCCTTGTTCAAGGCCGGCAGCAGCATCGCCGCAAGGATCGCGATGATTGCAATTACCACCAACAGCTCGATCAGCGTAAAATTCCGGCGCATACTGCCGGGCATGTTAGTGTGCCGGGCGCGTCTTTCTTGCTGCATTTCCTTGTCCTTTACCTTGTTACGCATTTTTACCTCCGCCATAAGTCGGTTGTGTTTCTTTTAAAGGCCATTACTTAAAGGCCACTACAGGCAACAAACTGGGCGTTACGTCTTATGCGGATGGCTCCGGAGGGCCAATCGCCCTCCGGACCTCCCCGCTCGCCTCGGGACTCCCGTTGACTTGCGAAGCACTCCCATTCGCGGGCGCGGCTTTGCCGCTTACTTGTCGGGCTGCGCCCGCCAACCCTTCATCGTTCGCTGCGCTCACTACGCCAGGGGGGCTTCGCTCTCTACGTTCGGCTTCGTCACTATCGTTCCTCGTTATTTTGCTGCCGCAAAATAATTCCCTCACATTCGTTCGCGGCGCTGACCGCGCTTATCGTGCGCCGCGTAAAAGACGGCGTGGTCTTACTTATGCGCCGCGTAAATGGTCTTGGAGACCAACCAAGGCTCGCCTGTACCAGTAGCCGCACGCCCCCCGAAGGGGCATTGGCGTGCGCACCCGGCAGCGGCACCTTGCCGCCACCTTGCCGCCCGCTTAACATACTCGGCATTATACGAAATTGCCGTGCCTGCATTGGCAGCTTTCACACTTCAATCAACCTCGGAAGCCGCCGCTTCACACCTTGCCGCCCGCTTGCGTCCTGGCTGCGCACGAGTTGCGGACAATCAACTCCGGAACAATGGTCAGCGGTTCCGGCACCGGCTGTTCCCGGTCGATGGCGTGCATCAACACTTTCACCGTATGGGCGGCAATCGCATCGATCGGGAGCCGCAGGCTGGTCAGCGACGGAAACGTCAGCGAAGCGAGCGGCGAATCATCATGGCCGATCACCGACATCCGTTCCGGCAGGGGATAATTCCGTGCAATGGCCCACTGCAGCAGCCCGGAAGCGACCGCATCGTTTCCGGCGAGCACGGCGGTGGCGTTGCTGGCGAAAAGAGCTTCGGCGACTTCAAGCCCGGCCTGCAGCGTCGCCGCCGGAGTCCGGAAAACCAGCCCGGAATCCCCGAACAGCTCCCGGTAGGCGATCAGGCAGGGGTCCTCCCCGGCCCCGCCGCGGCGTTCGGCGGGAATCATCGCAATCCTGCGGTGTCCGAGTCCGGCCAGATAGTCGAGCGCCTGCCGCGTCCCCGCCGCGAAATCGATGGTCAGCGGCGCTTCCCGGTGCCGCAGGTAGGTGATCAGCGGCACGCCGTGGGCCAGCTCCCTCGCCTCGCCTTCCGCCAGCCCCGGCAGGTTGTTCAGGATGCCATCCACCATGCCGTTGGAAAATTTCGACAGCAGGAGCCGGCCGTTCTCCACCTCGCCCGCCGAACAGAGCACCATCTGCATCGAGTAACGCGCCAGCTCCCTGCCCAGCTCTTCCAGCAGTGCGGTGGTATGCGGATTGTTCAGCGAATCGACCACCACGCCCACCAGCCCGGTCCGGTGCGTATTCATCACCCGCGCCGCGAAGTTCGGCCGGTAGCCCAGCTCCCGGACCGCCTCCAGCACCTGACGCTTCACCGCGCTGCTGATCCGGCGCTTGCCGGAGAGCGCGTGCGAAACCGTGCTCTTGGAGACACCGAGGTGATTGGCTACATCCGCGATCGTGACACTGTTTCCCATCTGCCGCCGTTCCGTTTCATCAAACTGGTTTGATTGCTTACTATAAGTATGTCAAACCGGTTTGATTTTGTCAAGGGCAATTCTGAAAAAAACAGAAAAAAATAACCGGAATCAATCGGCAGAGGCCTGATTTCTTCCGGTTTTTCAGAAAATCGGCGGCAGTCAGCCGTCGGAACGGACATCGCCGATATCGTCGGCGTCGCAGAAAATCATCGCCAGCCGGTCAAGCCCCATCGCGCAGCCGGAGCTTTGCGGCAGGCCGCGGTCGAGGGCGGCGAAAAACTCCACGGCTGCCGGGTAAGGGTGCATGCCGTGCGCGGCGCGAAACTCCAGCGCCGCCCGGAAGCGGGCTTTCTGCTCGGCCGCATCGGTCAGCTCGCCGAACGCATTGGCCAGCTCGATCCCTTCGATATACAGCTCCCACCGTTCGGCGACGGCAGGATTGTCGGCGCGCAGCCGCGCGAGGGAAGCGCGGCTGGCGGGATAATCGGTCAGGAAAGTCAACCGCCCCCGGCCCAGCTCCGGCTCGATTTTCGTGACCATCAGCTCGTCGAACCGGTCCTGCCGCTCCGCTTCCTGCGTGGAAACGCCGGCATAGCGCCGGAATGCCTCCTCGACAGTGATGAACTCATGGCTGCCGAGGTCGACTTCACGCCCCCGGTAAACGACGGATTCTCCGCCGAGCACCCGGCGGGCGGCTTCGGCGACGAATCCGGCGGTGAACTGCGCCTGTTCCCGGTATTCCATGCCCCGCGCGTAAAATTCCAGCATCGTGAACTCCTCGCGATGCCTGCGGCCATGTTCGTCCGCCCGGAAGCAGGAGCCGATCTGGAAAATCCGCTCGAATCCGTCCGCCAGCATCACCTTCATCGCCAGTTCCGGGCTGGTGCGCAGAAAGTCCCCTTCCGCGCGCACCGATTCGATGAACTCCTCCGGCGCGGGGGCGTGGATTTTGACCGGGGTTTCCACCTCGATGAAATCCCGGTCGTAGAAATACTCCCGGATCGCCCGGAACAACGCCGAGCGCCGGGTCAGGTTCGCGATCTTATCCACGGCAGCGTTATTTGCCCTGCTCCCGCAGGTGGTTCAGCGCGGCGGCGACGCCCGCGTAATAGCCGATGTCGCGGCGAAGCTCGGAGGAGACGATTTCGCACGCCTCCATCGGCTCCTTCCAGCAGAACTGCGGCAGGTATTTTTTGATCGGATCGGTGTAGAGGTCGCCGACCGCCCACGCGAGGGTGCCCAGCACCAGCTTCTGCGGGTTGAAGGTGTTGATGTAGATGCCGAACGCCTGCGCGTTGCGGCGGCTCATCTCATCCCACAATGCACAGGCGTAGGCGTCGCCGGCGCGGACCGCCTTCTCCAGCGGAACCATGTCGATATCCTCGACCTTGCCGTTGACCAGCTGCATGATCATGCTGTCGGGCTTGTCCTTGAGTTCCTCCTGCATCCGCTGCGCCAGGGCGCGGCCGCCGGAATAGGCCTCGTAGCACCCCTTCATGCCGCAGTTGCACTGCCGCCCGTCGAGTTCGACGCAGATGTGGCCGAGTTCACCGGCGCTGAGGGTTTTGCCGTTGCCGCGCACCAGGCGGCCGGAGGCGATGATGCCGCCGCCGATGCCGGTGCTCATGGTCAGGTAGATCATGTCGGTGCAGCCGCGCCCCGCGCCGAAGAACCACTCAGCAAGGGCTCCGCAGTTCGCGTCGTTTTCAAAGCAGCCGTCCATCTTGAGGTTGTCCTTCAAATACTGCAGGATCGGCACGTTGCGCCAGTGCTTGTTGTTGGTCGGGGCGGTCATGATCCCGTTGACCGGGTCCGCCGGGAACGGCGCGGAGATGCCGAAGGCGGCGACGTCCCCGAGCTTGACTCCGGCTTCGCCGGCAAGCCGCTGCGCGGTCGAGACCAGCTGGGGCAGCACGTCCTCCGGATAGGTGTTCACATTTTCGATGCGTCCCTTCGCGAGAATTTTGCCTTCCCCGGAACCGAGGCCGATGCCGATCTTAGTTCCGCCGATGTCGAATCCGAGCACGAGTTTCTGCTGCGCCATTTTTTTCTCCGTATGTTGGTTTTTGTTGAGAAATGTACTTGTAGAATATAATCCCGGTATTATATTTTATAAAGTGTATTTTTCAACTTTCGCGGAGTTTTTATCTGATGTTCACCCAACTCATTCTTGCGGCTTCGACCCCCGGCGTCTATTATGCCTACACCAACAGCGACGGCGTCGGCAAGGGCATCGTCGTGCTGCTGTTGATCGGCTCGGTCTTCACCTGGTCGGTGATGATCGACAAAGGGATGGCGCTTTACCGCGCCCGGCAGTGTTCCAACCGTTTTCTCGCGCGCTTCCGGGCCAACAAGAAGAACATCGCGACGCCGCAGCTGGTGCGCGAGGGAAGCGCCGACCCCGGCCCGATCGGAGCGATCTACTCCGCCGGCGTCGAACGGCTGCTCGAATTCTACGAAAGCGACTCCCGCAGCCAGCAGTATTCAACCGCAATCAGCACCAGGCCCTCGCGCCTCTCCGACGCGCAGTACAACGCGATCGAAGCGGTGCTGGAGCGCGAAGTCTCCAGCCAGATCCAGCAGCTTGAAACCCGGATCGGCTTTCTGGCCACGCTGGTCAGCGTCAGCCCGTTCTGCGGCCTTTTCGGCACGGTCTGGGGCGTGATGCTCGCCTTCTGCGGCATCGCGGCGGCGGGCAAATCGGACTTCACCGCGCTGGCTCCCGGCGTGGCGGGCGCGCTGCTGACCACGGTGGCAGGCCTGATCGTCGCGATTCCGTCGCTGGTCGGCTACAACCTGCTGACCGCGACGATCCGCACGCTGACCATCACGATGGACAACTTCACCGAGGAGTTCATGGTGCGGATCAAACTTGAACAGCTCGAACTCGACCAGGCGGAACGCGAGGAAAAAGAGGCCAAAGCCGAGCAGCAGAGTGCGGCCCAGCCGCCGGTGCACCCGGTCCCGGCGCAGCCCCAGCCGGTCCGCGCCTATGTGCCGCCCCGTCCCCAGCCGCAGCCGGTCTACCAGCAACCCGCGAGGCCGCAGCCGGTCACGGTGCCGATGCCGGCACAGCCCGCCCCGGTGCAGCAGCCGGCCCCCGCGGTGGTGATGCCGCCCGTCCAGCAGCCGGCGCCGCCGCAGGCGTATCCGGCGGAAGCTCCGGCGCAGCCGCCGGTGCCGGGAACGGGCCCGGCCAACCCGATGGAGTAGAAGATCATGCGCAACCGCAGGAAAATGCGCTCCCAGATGGATGCGATCGACCAGATCAACGTCACGCCGCTGCTCGACCTGACGTTCCTGCTGCTGATCGTCTTCATGATCACGATGCCGCTGATGGAGTACGGCACTTCCATCAAACCGCCCGAGATGAATGCGGAAAAGCTGCCGGACGACAACTTCAAAAGCGTGACGCTGACCAGCAAGGGCACGATCATGTTCGGCGACAGCGTCGTCACGCAGGAGGAGCTGATCGAACACCTCCGCCAGCTCAAAGTTGCCGAACCCAAGACTTCGCTGCTGCTGCGCGCCGACGGTTCGCGCACCTACAAGGATGTGATCGAACTGATGGCGGCGATCCGCCGCAGCGGTTTTGAAGATGTGACACTGGTAACCGCACAGGAAGGCAGATGAGCCGACTCTCCCCACCGCGCCCCGGTTCATCCGGAAAACATCTGCCGCCGGTTCCCACCGGGCGGCAGTGGAAGATTTTTGTGCCGGTGTCGCTGCTTCATGTGCTGCTGATCTTCGGACCGCTGGCCTATCTCGGCTGGCGCGGCGCCCATCAGGAGGAGAACGCTTTCCGGGTCAAGATCGGCGGAGCTGAACTGTCCCATGACTGGAACGTCGGCAAGCCGGAACGGCTCCGTCCCGGCGCCAACCCGGGCCGACTGCCCGATCCGCCCCCGACAGAACCCGACACGCCGGAGCCGCCCCCGCAGGAACCGGCGCGTCCCGACGAACCCGGCATCGACGTCGTGCGGCTTCAGCAACAGCGTGAAGCCCGGGAGCGGGCCGCCGCCGAAGCGGCAAAAAAGAAAGCCGCCGCCGAGGCTGCGAAAAAGAAAGCCGCCGCCGAAGCTGCCAGAAAAAAAGCCGCTGAAGCCGCGAAAAAGAAAGCCGCCGAAGCTGCCAGGAAACGGGCCGCCGAAGCTGCCAGAAAGAAAGCTGCCGCTGAAGCCGCGAAACGGAAAGCCGCTGCCGAGGCCGCGCGTAAAAAAGCGGAGGCGGAGGCACGGCGCAGGCGGGAACTTGAAGGCGTATACAATCCCAACCGGACCGGGCCGATCGGCGACGGTTCGGGGCGCAACACCAACCAGAACGTTCCGATCGGTTCACAGGACCGGGGACAGGCTTACGGCAAGCCCGACTACCGGACGCCCGGAGGAGGCGCTTCTTCCGAGATTCCGGACAGCTACTTCAACGGCCTGAAACGCTATTTCGACGCCCGCTGGCAGCAGCCGCCGCGCTCTTTGCTCGGCAACAACGATCCCAAAGTGGTCGTGGAACTGACCGTTTCGGACACTGGTAAGGTTCTCGCCTCGCGAATCATCTCCAGAAGCGGCATCAACGCGATGGACGAATCGGTAAAACGGCTGCTGGACAACCTCGACCTCGTCCCCCGGCCCCCGTCGCAGGTCACGTTCCAGCTGGTGCTGAAAGTGGAATGACCGGGCAGGCTCATCATCCGGCAATGAGATCCGGAAAAATCACAATCAGGGACGTGGCCGAAGCGGCAAGCTGTTCGCCCGGCACGGTTTCATTTGTGATCAACCGTTCCCGCCCCATCAGCGCCCCGGTCCGCCGCCGTGTGCTCGACGCCATCGAGCGGCTGCATTATACCCCCTACGGCAGACGGAAAGCGCCGGAGCGCCGGAAGATCGTTTTGCTGGCCGACGAGATGGCCTCCCATGTCGTGGATATCTTCAGCCGGGAGATCACCCGGCGTGGTTTCCTGCCGGAGACCTGTTACATTTACGGCGATTACGGAGAGACCCGGGATATTCTGTCTGCGATCGGCAAAAACTCCGGCGCGGCGGGAGTCCTCAATCTGCTGCCGCAGCTTTCCAGCGTGGACCTCCTGAAATGGTGCAAGGGGATTCCTTCGGTGATCTACATCCGCAACGGCAGCATGCTTTCCGCCGTGACCGTCAATTTCAAACAGGGAATGCAGCTGGCCCTGCGCCATCTGGCCCGGCTGGCACACCGGAAAGCGGCTTTTCTCTACTACACCGCCTCCAAAGATTCCTGCATGCTGGACTGGATCTCCGGTTTTGAGGAGGACAGGACGCCCGGAATCAGCCGGATCGCTTTCCCCTGCGACCACCGGAGTCCCCGTGAACTCTGCGACGGCCTTGACCGCCTGTATGCGGAAGGGGCGACCGCCTTTATCGCTTCCACGATGGACTACGCGGTCGCGGTCCTGCAATGGTCTTACCGGAAGCGGCTGCGCATCCCGGAGGACCTTTCACTGCTGGTGTTCGAGGACTCCGAAATCGCTTCCCGGCAGTGTGTTCCGCTTACCGCCGTACAACTGCCGCTGGCGGAGCTGGCTTACCACACCGTTTCTCTGCTTCTGGCGCAGATCGACGACAGGCCGGTCCCGCCGCCCTGCCGTTTCAATATGCGGCTCCGGGAGGCGGCCTCCACCGGTCCGGCGCCTGAATTAAAAATTGATTAAACAAAATCAGTTTCTCCGTTTTTTTCCCGTTTCTCTCTTGTTTCCCTCCTTCTGTAACGGTATAATTATAATGAACATCACGAGATTATCCCGTAAAACGAAAGGACTTCGTCATGAGAAACCGCATCTTTTATCAGGCCGTTTTCCGGTACGGCGGAATACGCCGTTTTACCCTTATCGAGCTGCTCGTGAACATTGCTTGTAAAGTATGCAATCTGACCATTTATCCCGCTCTGCGTAAAAGAGAGGGGCACGGGGGAGAGAAAGCGGCGACCAGCGCCGCGTCTCTCCCCGTACCAAGTAATCTTAACATCCCTCTGATGTCCGGCAAGCTCTCACGCCTCCGCCAACGCTCTGCGCGCGGCAAGTCGGAGCAAAAACGTGAAGTTGTTTTTCCGCAGAAAAGCGGGAAGACAACTTCACGTTATTGCGGATCTTCCTTCCCCGCCGGCCGGCTGTTGCTCCGCCTGTCGACCGCCCCGTACCCGGCGCCGGCACCTTGCCGGACGCAGGGGGTGCGGGGGACGGCGGACACGCCCCCCGCATCCTGCCATTTAAGGCCGATCATTGCAAGATTTACGCTGATTGAGCTACTCGTCGTGATCGCTATTATCGCGATCCTCGCGGCGATGCTGCTGCCCTCGCTGAACAAAGCGCGGGAGCGCGCCCGGAGCATCTCCTGCATCAACAACCTGAAACAGTTGGGAACCTCGCTGCAGTTGTATGCCGGGGACTACCGCGATTTCGTCCCCACCGCGTGGTCCCCGGATAAAATCATGCTGACGGAGCCGAACGGACAGGTCACCTCCAAGAAACCGACTTTCGTAGAACGGCTCTCACCTTATTTCGGGCAGTTGAAAGTGATCCAATGCCCCTCCGACCGGGATGAATTCGAGTCGCTCGGCAATAACTGGCGAACCAATTATACGGTCTGCTGGCGGCTGGGGTACGACAGCGCCAGGCCGGTCCGGCGCCTGAACAAATGCCTCCAGCCCGGCCGGGTCGCCATCCTGATCGACGGGCAGAACAAAACGCGCTACACCATGGCGTTCGGCTCCAATATGAGCCGCCCGGACAACCGCCATTCGGGCCACTGGAACCTTCTGCTGGCGGACGGCCATGCCCGGACAAGTCCGCAGCAGACGTGGGCCGGCGTATTCACCCTGAACGGCAAGGTCGAACCCTCCAACGCCGAAGCGTGCGCGATGTACAATTACCAGTATCCCGGCGTCGACGGCGATCCGATCTGGCCGAAGTGAAAATTCAACAAGGATGTCATTCAAAATGAAAAAAACGATTCCACTGCTTCTGATCGCCCTCTGCGGTCTGTCCGGCGCGCTCCGCGCCGATTCCAATCTGCTCACCAACGGCTCGTTTGAAGACGGGCTGAAAGACTGGCGGGTCGACAAACCCGGCAAGCCGGTCGCCGAAGCCGTCGTCGTCGACGAGGCGGCGGAGGGCAAACAGGCGCTGAAGCTGCAGTTCACCGGCAAACGCCGGAGCAATGTCTACCTTACGGTATGGCGTTCCGTCAAACTTCAGCCGCTGACGCGCTACCGGTTCTCCTTCCGCGCGAAAACGCCGGACTCCGGCTCCTTCTGGGCGGGCGTCGAATACAAGCCGATGGTCACGGTAAAAGGAAACCAGCCGGACTGGAAAGAGTACTCCTTTGAATTTTCCAGCGGAGAAAAAAATTCGGCACACCTGCGCTTCCTGGTGGACAGCCAGGCCGACTCCATCCTGATCGACGATGTCCGGCTGGAAAAAGCGCCTTCCGCGCCGACTGCGGAAATGACCGCCTCACTGCTGGCGTTCGGCGCCAGGCCGGACGGCTCCGAAGACGCCGCCCCCGCTTTCCGCAAAGCGGTCGAGGCGGGCGCGAAAACCATCCTGATCCCGGCAGGGACCTTCGCGGTCGGCGAACTGGCGCTGCCCGACTCGGTCAGCCTCCGGGGAGTCGGAGAAGAGTCACGGCTGATCCCGCTCGGCGAAAAGCCGAAATTCGTGATCCGCGGCGGCAGCAACGCCATGTTTTCAGATTTCAGCGTCGACCTCGGCGGCAAAAAGGTGCAGGCGCTTTTCTTCCTGCGCGCCCGGAACGTCACGGTCAGCGGGGTATTCATCCGCAACAGCACCGCGTTCGGCATCAATTTCGACCATGTCGACAACGCCCTGATCGAAAACTGCGTGATCCGCGACACCCACACCGGAATCATGCAGACGTACTGCTCCAACGTCCGCACCATGCGCAACACCGTCACCGGCAGCATCAAGCACGGCATCCAGTTCTGGAGCCAGGATCACTGGCGCCCCGAAGCGCGCACCCGCAACCTCTGGTTCTGCGACAACTACGTGAAGAATTCCCCGACCGGAGACGGCGGCATCTGGGGCGTCGGCGTGATCGGCGTCGTAATGTCCGGCAATATCGTCGAATGCACCAGAGATGTCGGCCTCGACCTGGAGTGGTGCGAAGACGCGGTGATTTCCGGCAACGTGACCCGCGATACGGAACACGGCGGCATTTCGCTTTTCTTCTCCTGCCGCAATGTGACGATCACCGGCAACACCGTCGTCAACAACCGCGTCTACGACAAGGAACCGGGCGGCTACTGGGTCCGAGCCGGCATCTGGCTCACCTACCCCAATACCGGAACCTTCAAGAACGACACCGGCCATGAGAACATCACCATCGCGGGCAACACCATCGTCAACGGTCCCGGCCCGCGCCGCCCGATCTGGGTCGGCAGCGGCAGAAACATCCTGATCCGAAACAACAACATCGATCGCGGCATGATCTATCACGGCGGCAAACACGGCGCTGCCGACGCCCCGATCAACACTTACGACAACCGCAAAGATTACCGCATCGACGCCTCCGGGGCGATCACTCCGTTCTGATTTGCCCCTTTTCCGGTCGCCTGTTGTCCGCGCGCGGCGTAGCAATAGACGCAGCCGTGGCGGCAGGTGCCGTAAACGCCGATATCGACGCTTTGCGCGCAGCCGCAGCAGGAACGCTGGCCGGAGGCGCGCCGCAGCTTCAATTCCCGGCCGCAGACTTGCGACAGCCAGTCGCGATCGATACAGCTGCCGGGCCGGACGCCGGTTCCGGCGAGGTCGAGCGGTTCGGCACATGCTTCGACCGGAATTCCGCGGCGGGCGGCGGACTCCGCGAACCGGCCCGCCAGTTCCCGCTTCACCGCATCATCCGGATCATATGCGCCCAACAGCGCCAGTGCTTTCCGGCAGCGCGGATAGAAATCCACAAAGCTGACCACGCTTTTGCAACAGCAACGGCCGATCATTCCGGCCAGCCGGTCGAAACACTCCGCGTGACGTTCCGGCGTCATTTCGGGAGTGAAGATCACCGGATCGTAACGCCAGACCAGCCGGTCGCGGCCGATCCGGTCCGCCAGCCGGCGGAAAGTCGCAATCCGGTCGGCCGGCGGCGGCACACCCGGTTCGATCATCGCGCCGTAATTGTTCAGGGTGAACAGAAAAACATAACGGTAGCCGAGCGCATCCAGTTCGTCGAGTTTCGGAAGCAGCGGCGCGGGGTCCTTGGTCCAGAATACGATGCAGTCCACCGTTTCCGGCGACAGCGCGATCCGGCTCTCCTGTGCCGGGTTGCGCGGATTGCGCACCGGTACGGAACCGGCCCGGAGCCGACTCAGCAGCCATTCCCCGAAAAACGCGGGGATATCGGTGCGGCGGCTTGCACTCAGGATCATCCGCGCTTTCCCCGGCTCAGGCTTCCGCTCGGAATCAGTTTGATCGAACTGCACACCCCCGGCCCCAGCAGCTCGTCGATCCGCTTCTGGATCAGGTCGAGCGAAGGAGCCAGTTCACGGATCAGCGAGCTGTGCCGCACCTCAAGGCTGAGGACGCCGTCGCGCAGCCGGGCGGGTTTCGCGTAGACGGCGAGCTGTTCGCCGACGATCTCCCGCCAGCGGCTTTCCAGCGTGATGAACACACCGACCTCCGGCGCGGCCAGACATTCGCATTCATGCTGAATGATCAGATTGATGTCGGTCGGCTGGCAGGTGTGGGCGGCCATCTCCGTTTTAGCGTACTCCTTGCCGTACCACTCCTTGAGCAGCAGATAGCGTTCATTGAGCTTGCGGCGCTCCTGGGAACGGGTCATGCGGCACCCTCCTCCCGGAACTCAGATGTTGATGTCCACGCCGATCATCATGACCGGCAGCAGCAGGGTGTGGAGTACGAGTTTCCCGGGCGCGATCGCCCCCTTGATCGTATAAACCAGCCCCGAGGTGAACCCGCCGAACGGCGCCCCGACCGTCATCTTCAGGAATCCGTAGGGCAGATAGAAAATCTCAAACATATCCTTGCCCATTTTCCCCATGCACCTGACCGTATTCAGCGCGCTCCGCACCAGATAGGGCCTGGCGGCGTCGGCCACCTTCAGCGCAATGGGGGCCAGAATGGCCAGCGTAACCGGATCGATCGCCTGCGCCTTCGGAGCCGGAAACAGCAGCGTCAGTATCAGGACCAGCAATGAAATTTTGATATATCTGTTCATAATAATCTCGAATATAGCCTTTCGGACCCGCCGTGTCAACCCGGTTTCAACGGGTTGAATCAAAATAATCAGAAATCGCCGCCAGCACCGTCTCCGCCGCATGCGGTTTCGCCAATGCCCGCGCGCGCTCCGCCCGATGCCTCCAGCCTTCCGGAGCGTCGAGGAAATCCCGGAACAACTCCGTCGCACGCCTTGCCGTGAAGTCAGTGTTATCGACCAGCACCGCCGCATCCGCATCGGCCAGATACCGGGCGTTATCGGCCTGATGGCCTTCCGCCGCATAGGGATACGGGATCAGCACCGCCGCCTTGCCGAACAGCGCCAGCTCCGCGACCGTGCTGCCGCCCGAGCGCGAAAGCACCAGATCGGCGGCGCCGAGAAACAGCCCCATTTTTTCGCTGGCGGGCAACAGCAGCAGCGGAAACTTCGCATCCCGGTAGGCCTCGCGCGTCTCCTCCAGCTTATCCGGCCCCGCCAGATGAAGCACCTGAAAGCGGCCGGCATCCAAACTCCGCAGCGCCTCCGGCGCAATCCGGTTGAAGACGCTCGCCCCCTGGCTGCCGCCGAAAATCAGCACCGTCGGCAAATCCGGCTTCAGGCCCGCATCGAACGCCCGGTTCAACCCGGCGACCGCCTCCTCTTTGGAGATTCCGGCTTCCGCCTCCAACTCGGGGCGGACCGGCATTCCGGTCACAACGGTGCGCTTCGCCTTGGAAGTTCCGCCGTTCACCGGCGGAAATGCGGTCGCCAATACCTTCGCCTGTCTGCTCAACAGCCGGTTCGCCTTGCCGATCCGGGCATTGCCGTCATGCAGGAAACAGGGAATCCCCCGCAGCCGGGCGGCAAAAATCGCCGGGAATGATGCGAAGGAACCCATCCCCAACAGCGCCTGAGGCCGGAACTTCCCCAGCTCGCGGTACGCTCCGGTCACGCCTCCGGCCAGCCCCGCCGCAAACTGGCGGGCGTGCTTCGGTGACGGCATCCGGGGCAGCACCACCGCGGGCACTCCATAGGATTCGGCGATTTCGCGCTGCTTCTCGGAATTGACGCCGGAGAGCAGCAGCAGCACCTCGCCGTCCTGCCTCTGAAAAACGCGTGCAATGCTCAGACCGGGATAGAAATGCCCTCCGGTTCCGCCGCAGGTGATGGCCAGACAGGTCAGTTTCATCTTCACTCCCCGTCGCGGTATTGCCGGAACCACGGCAGGAAGGAGAGCTTCCGCCGCAGGGAGTTCCGGTATCGTTCGTTATAGCCGGGTTCGGCGGTGTCGGCGGCGATCGAAACCAGAATGCCGACCGCGATCAGCGTCGCCATCATATTGCTGCCGCCGTAACTGATGAACGGCGCGGGCATCCCCTTGGTCGGAGCCACGCCGATTACCACGGTCATATTGATCGCCGCCTGCAGCACGATGCCGAGCGTCAGCGCGAAACCGAGCAGCATCCCGAGCCGCGAATGCGACCGCAGGCTGATTTTCAGCGCGCAGACCGCGAACACCGCATAGGCGACGATCACGGCCAGCATCGCGATCAGCCCCAGTTCCTCGCCGACGATCGCGAGAATGAAGTCGGTATGGGCTTCCGGCAGGTATTTCGCCTTCAGGCGGCTCTCCATGAAGCCGATGCCGTTCCAGCCGCCGGAGCCGAAGGCCAGCAGCGAATTCCACAGCTGGTAGCCGGAGGTGCTCTGCACCTCCTCCGGCCGCAGGAACGAAGTCACCCGCGCCACCCGGGTCGGGTCGTGAAAGAAGATGTAAGTGCCGATCAGCACCGCAAAGGCGATCGGCACGAGGATATACCGCTTCCAGAGCCCGGCGGCCAGCAGCGTCAGCGTCGCCATCGAGCCGACCAGCACGGTGGTGCCGAGGTCGCGTCCGGCCAGAATGCCGAGAATCACCAATCCGGTGACGCCCGCCAGCGGCAGGATGCCGCGCCGGTTGTTCCACTCGTTGAAGGTGCGCATATTGTCCGCGCAGTATTTCGCGACGAACAGCGCCACCGCGATCTTCGCGAACTCGGAAGGCTGCAGGCTCATCTCCAGCCCCGGCAGCCGGAAGCGGATCCAGCGGTTCGCGCCGTTCACGGCGGGAAAGCAGAGCGCCGCCATCAGCAATATGAACGACAGCGCCATCCAGACCACCGACGCATTCGCGAGCTTGCGGTAACCGATCAGGAACGCCGCGCCGCCGCCGAACACCCCCGCTCCCACCCAGATCAGCTGGTTGCGGAAGAATTTCAGCCCGGCGGTGTTGAAGCTGGCCGAATAGAGCATGGTCAATCCTCCCACCACCAGCGCAGCCGCCACGATCAGCAGCCAGTAGGCCATGTTCATGGCTCCGGTCGTATCCTGGTCGGGATCGGTCACCAGCGAGAGTTCGTCATTCAGAAACGGCTTGACCACGGCTTCGTCCCCTTATTCGAAATAGAGCCTGGCTCCGGCGGCGACTTCGCGCAGGTTGTGCGCCTTCACGTATTCGGCCGCATCCGCGTCGTCGCAGACCGCGCGCGGCGAAACCTCGATTTCGGCGGCGACCTTGCCTTCGGCGTCGCGGGCGACCTTGACTCCGGCCGCTTCGAGGCGGCGCGCGTCGCGGTCGATCAGCATCGCGCGGCAGCTCTCGACCGAATCCACGCCGGTCGGGTTCTTGGTCGGCGCGAAGAGGTCCTCGCGTTTGCCTTCGAGCACCATGGTTCTGGAGGCGAGCGGCATCGCGTCGAAGATGAAGGATTCCAGCTTCACCGCGTTGGGTTCGGCGGGTTTGACCGGATTGCCGGCTTCATCGACGAACGGCACCTTCTTGTCGGCGCGGTGCCACGGCAGTTTCAGGCTGCCGCCGGCGGTCAGCTTTTCGACGAAAGCGCGCGAGATCATGTGAATCGCCGGGCTGCCCGCGATGAACCGGAGCGTGCCGTCCGGATTGCGGCTTTCGGCGAGTTCCGCCGGGAGGTCGCTGTATTCGATGATCTCCAGATGGCCGTTGGTCACGCAGAAGTTGCCGAGCTTTTCAAACGGGCCGGTCTTGGCCAGCATGATCGCGCTCATTTCGGATTTTTCCAGATCGTGCATGCCGAGGAAGAAAGGATTCACCACCGGAATCAGCGGGTTGTCCACCTGGAAGTAGGAGATGCAGTCGGTCTTTTCCGCCTCCATCCGGGCCAGCGCGCCGGATTTGCGCAGCGCGAGCAGCGTGCCGCCGTGACCGTTCGGAGAGAGCGACAGCGAATCCTTTTCCGCCAGCAGCAGCTTGCCGTCGTAGCCGATCGCGGGCATGGTGCCCTGCGTGAAGAAGAACACCTGCTCCGGAGCCAGCCCGAAAAACGCATGCTCCTTGAAAAACGCCTCGGTCGCCTCGCGGTTCAGCAGACTGGTCATGATATACCACGTGAGCCGGCAGCCGAATTTTTCACCGGTGCGCAGAATGGATTCGGCGAAATACTGGAACAGCGACTTGCCGGTCACCGGCGCGATCGGATAGGTCCCCTTCGGGCCGTCGAAGCCGAGCCGCGTCCCCTGTCCGCCCGCGACGGTCAGGCAGCAGACCCGTCCCGCCCGCAGCAGTTCTTCGCCGCGGGCCTGCGCCTTCGCGTAAAGCGCCTTTTGCTCCTCGTCGCGCGGAACCAGCGGGAAATAGGGGGCCGGGCCGAGATCCTCCGGGATCTGCGTTTTCGGCCGCTGCAGCACGTACTCCCTGATCAGCTTTTCCAGTTCGGCGAAATCGATTTCGTCGAGCTGGCCGGCCAGTCTGGCCTGCTGATCGGCGTCGAGCTGCGACCAGAAGCGCAGCAGCTGCTGTTGTCCGGCGGCGGCGAGTTTCGCGTGAAGTTCCTGATATCGGTCCATTATATCCATGCTCCTGTTGATTGAATTGCCATTGGCTGTCTGAAACAGCGAAAAGAGTTATTTTACAATATAGCGCATTTTCGCCGCCGCCGCCACATCTTTCCGGAAAAAATCGGCCGATTTCCGCCGTCCCCTCCCGGTCCCGGAAGCTTTTCTCCGGGAGGCGATTGGCATTTTCCGCAAAACGGTATATTGTAACGGTAAACGCGGTCCGTCCGCACGGATCGCGAGAGGATCAATCAAGAGGAGAATCCATATCATGAAAAAACGTTTCCTGACCACCCTGCTGGCCGGCGCCGCCGGACTGACGCTGGCCGCCGGAGCCGCCGAACTTTCACCGGCCGCGGCGGAAAAAGCGCTTTTCGATTCGACCGCCCGTCATCTCGACTTCGGGGGCAACTACTACAATTATCTCAGCATCGACGGGATGCCCGGACAATTCGAGGAATTGTTCGTCTCCATGCTCACTGCGTCCGGCGAGGCGGATTCCGCCGAAGTCGCCGACGTCGTCAAACTGGTCAGCGGCCTGCTGAACTTCGAAGTGGTGCAGGCGTTCGGCTCCAGCAGCATCATCGCGGCGGACGCCCCGGGAGTTTATGTGAACAAATCCTTCATCCGCCTGTCGGAAGCGCAGCCGAAAGGGGTGTTGTTCGATCTGGCCGGGCGTGAAAACCGCAAACAGGCGGGATTGAAGATGATTCCGGCCAACACCCGGCTGGCGTTCGGCCTCCACCTCGATCCCGGCCCGGCGTGGAAAACCTTGTCCGCGGCGCTTGCCGGTTCGCAGAATGAGGAAGTGAAGAATCTTCCGGCAGAAGCGGCCCGGCAGGCCGAACAGGCGCTCGGCTGCAAATTCGACGACTTCCTCGCGGGACTCACCGGAGAGGCGTTCTTCCTGCTCACCAGCGACGGGACACTCCCGGATATCCAGCCCAAACTGCTGCTGATCCTGCCCGACGGCAAGGGGCTTCTCGCCCAGTTGCTCCTGAAACACGCCGATGACCTGAAGCTTCAAAAAGAGTCGGACACTCTATATACCATTCAGGCCCCCGGCCTGCCGCCCTTTGTCAAGCCGCGGCTGATCCTGGAAAAGGGGCGCATCGTGCTCGCCAGCTCCGCCGACATCTACGACCTTGCCCGGGCCGCCGACGGCGGCGCGGCAACAGCTCCGGAACTTGCTCCGTATTTCAGGAACATGCCCGGCGACGGACTCGGTTTCCTCTATTTGAATGTCCCGGCCCCGCTGGTCCGGAGTGCGCTTCAGTTCGGTACGGCCGTGTCTGAATCCGAAGAGCTGGCGGCCCTCCAGCCGACGTTCGCGAAAATCCCCGGCCTGACCGTATTCAGCGTCAGCCGCAAGGAGGCGGAGGGCTACGCGGAAGTGATGCGCTCCAACCTTTCCGCCGCGCAGCTTCAGGTCGCCGCGCCGATGCTGGTCTATTCCGGCATGCTGCTGCCCGCGTTGAATCAGGCGCGTGAAAAAGCCCGGCGGATCAGCTGCGTCAGCAACGTCAAACAGGTCATGCTCGGCCTGATCATGTACGCCAACGATCATGACAGCCGATTTCCCGCCGACAACGGAGCGGCGGGCCTGAACACGCTGGTCAAAGACGACTATCTGACCGATTTCACCTGCTACATCTGCCCTTCAGCGACGGACGACAAGGGTTCCGGGAACCTCACGGAAGATACCTGCAGCTACATCTATCTCGGCGGAACCGATCCTGCCGGAGAACAGGCTCCCTCCAAGCTCCCGGTCGTCTTCGATAAACCGGGCAACCACCGCAAAGGCGTCAATGTCGGCTTTGCGGACGGCCATGTCGAGCAGATCGACCTGCCCCGCTATCATTCGCCGGAACAGGTGATCGACTATCTGGTCCAGAATCGGGGACTCCCGGAGGAAACCGGCAAAGTCCTCAAACAGAAGCTTCAGAAATGGAATGCAGCCCAGACGGAATAACGAATCCGGCGGCCCGGATCATCGCGAACACGACGGTTCGTCCGCCGCATTCCCGATTTTCCGGCCGGAACTCTCCATCCGCCAAAATTACGAGTTTTTTCATCAAAAGATGTTGACTATGGGCGGTTTTGGCGTAATATTATTTAAATTGACAGCGGAAAAACTTTTTCAACATTATAATCATATTTACAGAGTCAGGGAGATTCAGAAATGACCAAGCGTGATTTGGTGGTTAAGATTGCCAGAGAAACCGGATTTATTCAGAACGACGTGGCCGAAGTGGTCCAGAAGACCCTTGACTATATCGCCCAGGACCTGATCGAAGGGCACACCATCGAGCTGCGGAACTTCGGCGTTTTCGAAATCAAAGTCCGCAAGAGCCGCAAGGGACGCAACCCGAACCAGCCCAAGAACGAGGTGATCATCCCGGAACGCGCCGTGGTCAAGTTCCGCGCCGGCAAGGAGCTCAAGGAAGCGGTCGAGCAGCTTGATCCGACTCAGTTCAAGTAAGCCGGTGTGCCGATGAGCGGCTGTCACGCCTGACGGAAACGATTTTCGTCGGGCGTGGTTTGTTTTTTTAACAGGATTTACGGGTTTTCAGAAATGGCGACATTTGCCCCACCGCCGGGTACGGCGGACATTTTTCCGGAGGAGGCCAGACGCTGGCGGAACCTCGAAGCCGCCGCCGGGACGGTCTTTTCAAGATACGGTTACGGCGAGCTGCGCACTCCGATTTTCGAGTACACCGAAGTGTTCCAGCGCGGCCTCGGCGACGAAACCGAAGTCGTGCAGAAAGAGATGTACACCTTCCTCGACCGCGGCGGACGCAGCCTGACGCTGCGCCCCGAAGGAACCGCCGGCGTGATGCGCGCCTTGTCCAACACCGACGTGCTGAACGGCGTCGAACAGCGGGTCTACTACCACGGCCCGATGTTCCGCGGCGAGCGCCCGGCGGCCGGACGGCGGCGGCAGTTCCACCAGATCGGCGTCGAAAACGTCGGCCGGATCGCCCCTCTCATCGACGCCGAATGCATCGCGATGCTGATGGAGTTCCTGCGTGAAATCGGCATTCCGGATGCGAAGCTCTCGATCAACACCCGCGGCGTGATGCCCGACCGCGGCCCTGCCGGACAGCTGCTGCGCGACTACTTCGGCAGCCGCATCCACGAGATGTGCGACGACTGCAAGGCGCGGCTGGAGCGCAACGTATGGCGCATTCTCGACTGCAAGCAGGAAGCCTGCCGCAAGTTCGTCGCCGATGCTCCCGACTATGTCGCCAGCTTCAGCGCCGAATCCCGCGCCTATTTCGACGAAGTCAAGGCGGCGCTGACCGCGCTCGGCGTGGAATATACGGTCGATCCGCTGCTGGTGCGCGGGCTGGACTATTATGTGCACACCGTGTTCGAGGTCACCCATACCGGCCTCGGTGCGCAGACCGCGATCGCCGGCGGCGGCCGCTACGAACTTTTCCTGCCCGGCCAGAACCGTCCGGTGCAGGGCGTCGGCTTCGCGGCAGGCATGGAGCGGCTGTTGATGGTGCAGGACGCGCTCAAAGTGAATCCGGCAAAAGAAGAACCGACTCCGGTTTATCTGGTCGGACTCGGCGCCGCGGCCCGCATGGCGAACCTCAAACTCGCCGGCGAGCTCCGCCGCGCGGGCATGAAGGTCGCGCTGGAGCTGGAGGAACGCTCCTTCAAGGCGCAGCTGCGCAGCGCGAACAAGGCCGGAGCCTCCTTCACGGTCGTACGCGGCGAAGCGGAACTTGAGAAGAAGATCGCGATGGTCAAGACCATGGCCGACGGCAGCCAGTCCGAGGTGCCGGAAGCCGGGCTTTTCGACACCCTGCTGAAACTTACCCGGCAGTCGGCCGGATCGAATATCTAACTTTTTCAACCAGAAATGGAACGATAACCATGCTGAAACAAAAGAACCTGATCTTTATCGGCGCTCCCGGCGCCGGCAAAGGCACCATCTCCGGCATCCTGCTGGCCAAGTACCCCTTCGCGCACATCTCCACCGGCGACATCCTGCGCGACGAAATCAAACGCGACACCCAGCTGGGCCGCGAAGCCTCCGTGCTGATGAAGGCCGGCAAGCTCGTGCCGGACGAAGTGGTCGCCGGAATGGTCCGCGCCCGCCTCGCGCAGCCCGATTGTCAGAAGGGCTTCATCCTCGACGGTTTTCCGCGCACCATCCACCAGGCCGACCTGCTGGGCGAAGCCCTCAGGGAGCTGAACAACCCGCTCGACCGGGTGATCTACTTCAAGGTCGATGACGAGCTGCTGCTGCAGCGGCTGACCGCCCGCCAGAACTGCAGAAAGTGCGGTGAAATCTACAACAAGCTCTTCATGCCCTCCAAGGTCGAAGGCGTCTGCGACAAGTGCGGCGGCGAACTCTTCCAGCGCCCGGACGATTCGCTCGAAACCGCGAAATCCCGTCTGGAAGTCTTCTACAAACAGACCCAGCCGCTGATCGATTACTACGAAAAGCAGGGGCTGCTGCTGACCGTCACCGAGACCGACAAGGACAAAATCGTTGCCGCGCTCGAACAGGAGCTCGCGTAAACCATGTCGCGCGATCAGGTCATTCATACGGAAGATGAGATCCGCCGGATCCGCCGCGCCGCCGAAGTGACGGCCGGCGTCCGCGACTCGCTGGCCCGACTGGCCCGCCCCGGAATGACTACTTTTGACCTCGACCAGCTCGCGGCGGAACTGATCCGCGAGACCGGCGGCAAAAGCGCGTTCCTCGGTTACCACGGTTTCCCCGGCAACATCTGCATTTCGGTCAACGACGAGGTTGTGCACGGCATCGGCCGTCCCGACCGGATCCTGCTCGACACCGACATCGTCAGCATCGACGTCGGCGTTGAACTCGACGGAGCGATCGGCGACACTGCCCGGACCATTTCGTTCCGGGAACTGCCCGACGACCTCGCCCGGCTGCTCAAGGGCACCCAGGAATCGCTGATGAACGGCATCGCCCAGGCCCGCGCCGGGCACTACGTGCGCCACATCAGCCAGGCGGTGGAGACGACCGCGAAGAAATACCGTCTCGGTGTGGTTCAGGAATATGTGGGGCACGGCTGCGGCACCCGGATGCACGAGCCTCCCGAAGTCCCCAATTTCGTCGGCTACGGCCGCGGCGCCCGGCTGGCGCCCGGCATGGTTCTGTGCATCGAGCCGATGCTGAATCTCGGAACCGCCCGGGTCACGACCGACCCGCAGGATCACTGGACGGTCAGGACGCGCGACGGCGCCTGTTCCGCCCATTTCGAACATATGGTGCTGATAACTGATAACGAACCGGAGATTTTAACGTGGCCAAAGACGATGTGATTCGCGTGGAAGGAACTGTCAAGGAACTCCTTCCCAATACGATGTTCAAAGTGGAAATTCAGACCGGGCATATGGTGACCGCCCACATTTCCGGGAAAATGCGCATGAATTTCATCCGCATCCTGCCCGGCGACTCGGTGACGCTGGAGATGTCCCCCTACGATTTGACCAAGGGACGTATTGTATTCCGCAAAAAATAATGACTGTTTCATACTCTGACAGGGAGATTGTATTTTCAAATGAAGATTCTGGTAATCAACGCCGGCAGCAGCTCGATGAAGTTCACGCTGTATTCGATGGAAAACGAACAGATTCTGGCCAAGGGACTTTTCGAGCGTCTCGGCTACGATAAGCCGAACATGGTCTACAAACGTCCCGACGGCTATAAGTTCGAGGCCGAAATTCCGGTCAAAAACCACGTCGAGGCGTTGAAGAAGATCTGTGAAAAGCTCGTCGATCCCGAAGACGGCGTGCTCAAGAGCCTCAGCGAAATCACCGCGATCGGCCACCGTGTGCTGCACGGAGGCGAAAAGATCACCGCTCCGGTGAAGATCGACGACAAGGCCAAGGAGATCATCCGCGAATGCTTCCCGCTCGGCCCGCTGCACAACCCGGCCAACCTCGCCGGCATCGAAGCGTGTGAGGAAGAGATGCCCGGCGTGCCGAACGTCGGCGTTTTCGACACCCAGTTCCACATGACCATGCCGCCGGAAGCGTACCTGTATGCGATTCCCTACGACTTCTACAAGAAATACGGCATCCGCAAATACGGCTTCCACGGCACCAGCCACCACTATGTGACGCTGGCGACCGCCAAATTCCTGAACCAGAAGGTCGAAGACACCACCATCATCACCTGCCATCTCGGCAACGGCTGCAGCATGGCCGCGGTGAAGAACGGCAAGGTGATCGACACCACGATGGGCCTGACTCCGCTGGAAGGGCTGATGATGGGAACCCGCTGCGGCGACCTCGACCCGGCCGCGGTGATCCGCCTGGTGGACCTCGGCCACACCACCGCCGAAGTGGATAAGATCCTGAACAAGCAGTCCGGCCTGTACGGCGTCGGCGACATCAACTCCGGCGATATGCGCGACATGCTTGCCGCCGCAGAAAAAGGCAGCGAACGCGCCGAGCTCGCGCTCAAGATGTTCGCCCGCCGCATCGTGAAATACATCGGCGCCTACTATGTGCTGCTCGACGGGCCGCAGGCGATCTCCTTCACCGGCGGCGTCGGGGAATTCTCGGTTCCGATGCGCAAGCGCATCATGGACCAGCTCGGTTCGCTCGGCCTCAAGCTGGACGACGGCCGCAACGCCGAATGTTTCGGCAAAGCCGGCGTGATCTCCACCGACGACAGCAGCTGGAAGGCGATCGTGATGCCGACCGACGAAGAACTGATGATCGCGCGCAGCGTCGTCGACACGCTGCACCTCAAGTAATTTTTTAACATAAGGATAACGAAGAAATGTCCATCCTGAATACGCTCGTCGAACGCGCCCGCAAAGGCGCCAAGGTCATCGTCCTGCCGGAAGGCCAGGACGCCCGCGTGGTCGCCGCCGCCAACAAGGCGGTCGACGAGAAGGTCGTCACCAAGGCGATCGTGCTCGGCAGCGAAGCCGAAATCGCCGAAGCCTGCGCCAAGGCCGGCGTCACCGAACGCAAGTTCGAATGCGTCGACTACCTGGACAGCCCGCTCTACAACGATTTCGTCGCGGAGTTCACCGAAATGCGCAAGGCCAAGGGCATGACCCCGGAAAAGGCCGCCAAGACCATGCAGAGCCGGATCTATTTCGGCGCGATGATGTGCCGCCGCGGCCTCGCGGACGGCCTGGTGGCGGGCAGCATCGCCTCCACCGCGGACATGCTCCGCGCCGCGTTCCACTGCATCGGCACCGCGCCGGGCATGAAGATCGCCAGCAGCACTTTCGTGATGGACCTGAAGACCCCGGCCCCGGCCGGAGACGATGTGCTGCTTTTCGCCGACTGCGGCGTGAATCCGAATCCGGATGCGAACCAGCTGGTCGACATCGCGCTCGCGACCTCCAATACCTATCGCGCATTGCTCGGCAAGACTCCGAAAGTCGCGTTCCTGTCCTTCTCGACCAAGGGCAGCGCCGACCATGAAATCCTGAACAAAGTCAAGGAAGCGGCCGCGATGATGCAGCAGAAGATCGCCGACGAAAAGCTCGACATCCTCTGCGACGGCGAACTGCAGGCCGACGCGGCGCTGGTTCCCTCCGTCGCCGCCGCCAAAGCGCCGGGCAGCCCGGTCGCGGGAGCGGCCAACGTGCTGATCTTCCCGGACCTCAACGCGGGCAACATCGGCTACAAGCTCGTGCAGCGCCTCGCGCACGCCGACGCCTACGGCCCGGTGCTGCAGGGACTCGCGAAGCCGCTGAACGACCTGTCGCGCGGCTGCAACAGCGACGACATCTTCGGCCAGATCGTGATCACGGTCTGCCAGACGATGAAGTAACTTTCCCGCCGGGACTTTGCCTCCGGCGGCCGGGGGCGCTTCGCCCCCCCGGTACTCGGCACCGGCACCTTGCCGGTCGGGGTCAAGGGGCGAAGCGCCCTTGTCGTCGAAGACACCTGTGCGCTATGCGCCCAGCTACCGGTGCCTGATTGAAAATCAGGCCGCGTAGCGCACAAGGTCTGCAAACCGCAGGGGTGCAGACCCGCCTGCCTTCAAAACGGCAGGCTTCCCCCTCGACCTGCCTCCGGAGGCCGAGGTGCGAAACGCCCTGCCCGACAGCATAGCTTCTCTCACGGCCTTTAAAAAAACTTTTTCAAGGAGGCAGGACAATGCGATTGGAATATTACTCCGGCACTGAAGCATTCGGCAACGATGTCCTTGACCCGCTGCTCCGGCACGAGGAACAGAATAACCTGCTGATCAGTTTCGCCCGCAATGACCGCAAGGCGGAAACCTCCGGCTGGCTGCTCGCAACCGTCAAAGACGATGCCGGAAGCGTCCTGCTGACCGCCGCCTGCACTCCGCCTTTCAATCTTGTGCTCGCGGAAACGGACAACCGCCCCTGCCCCGCCGCAGTAAAGCTGCTGGCCTCGGAGCTTAAAACGATGCGGCGGATGTTTCCCGGCGTGCTGGCCGAACAGACACTGGCCCGGCGCTTTGCGGAGGAATTCGCCGGAACCGGGTGCTACCGCATCAACCACTCCATGACCGTGATGCGGCTGGACCGTGTCGCCAACCACACTCCGAGCCCCGGGGCAGCCCGGCCGCTGCGGGAGGAGGACCTGTTCTTCGTCCCCTACTGGAGCCGGGCATTCGCCGAGGAAGCACATGTCGAGCAGCCCGGCCTCGACGCCAGCATTGAACAGACGCGGAAACGAATCGGAGCCGATACGTTCTATTTGTGGGAGGACCGCATTCCGGTGTCGCAGGCCTGCCATGCCCGCTCCACGATGCACGGCGCCGCGATCAGCGCGGTCTACACGCCGCCTCCCTACCGGGGGCGCGGCTATGCGTCATCGCTGGTTGCCGAACTCTCCCGAGTCCTGCTGGAGCGGGGCAACCGCTTCTGCTGCCTTTTCGCCGATACGGCCAACCCGGTCTCCTGCGGCATCTACCGCAGGATCGGCTACGTCGACCGGTGCATCGTCGAAGAACTGCAGTGGCTCCCCTGATCAGAAGCCGAGGAACACCGTGCGCAGTTCGCCGGGACGGTAAACGATGTGCAGATTGCCGTCGTCGTCGCAGAACAGCGACTTCACCGAACGGTTGAAACGCAGAAAATTACGATCCTGCCGGCGTTTTCCCAGCTCCTTCAATGCGATGTCGCGGACCAGCCAGGTCGGCAGCGGAATGCGCCCGGCCCGGAACTTCGAAAAGTTGAAGTCGATTTCGTCCCCCTCCTTCTCGATCTCCACTTCCATCGACAGCCGGATCACACCGCCGAACAGAATCCCCCAGCCGGTATCCACCGGCACCACGAAATCGAACCGCCGGTTTGCGAATTTCACCTCATAGTAGCGCGGCGGCAGCGCGGTGCTGGCCGTAAAGCCGCTGGTCAGCACGAAGCCGTTGTCGCTCAACCGGATCAGCGACGCAACATCGGCAGGCGTCAGGATCAGTTCGGACTCCTTCGGCTTGCCCTTGATCACCTCCCCGGAAATCCGGGCCAGCAGGCGGCTCTGCAGCGCCGCATCCTCCACGGCCGGCGGCGTCGGCGGAATGTCGCGCATCGGACTGAAAATCAACGCCGCCAGAATCAGCAGCAGACCGATCACCGCCGCAAACGCAATCAGCAGCCAGCCTTTCCAGCCGATTCCGGCCTTCCCTTTCACGCTTTTCTTTTTCACCGGAGCCGCTTTGCGGGCGGTTCCGGCCGTTTTTCTTACCGCCATATCATTCCCTCATTGCCCCCGGCCGCCGGAGGCATCCCCTATTGCACCGGGGCAGTGAACACCGCCGGGCGAATGTAGACCAGGTCGGTCAGGCCGTTGTCGAATTTCCGGTAGCCGCAGGCGGCCAGCGCGGCGATGTCCAGTTCTTCGACCGGTTTGACTTTCGCGGCGGTTCCATCGTCCAGCAGCAGTTGGATCGCCGGAAGCTCCACGGAGAGCGCCGCCAGATGCCGATCCGGGCAGGTGCGGAAAAACTCCACCGCCTGTTCCTTGTTCAACACCCGCGATTCGCCGGTCGGCACCAGCTCGCCGCCGAAGTTCTCGACCTCAAAATAGATCAGCTCACGGTTGCGGCCGTCGAAAAGGCAGCCGATCCGGTCGCCGTTGGCAGTTTCGAGCCGGGCGGCCAGCGCCACGGCGGTCGGCACGCAACGGGTGCGCACCCCCTCTTTGCCGAAGGTCCAGCCCGCCGCCAGCGCGGCGGCAAGGCGCAACCCGGTGAAGCTGCCGGGACCGGAGCCGACCGTCCAATCCGAAACCTCCGCCAGCTCCACACCATTGGCGGCGAGCTGCTGCGCGACGAAGTCGGCCAGCTCCGCCGAATCGCGGCCCCGCATCGGGCGCGACGCGGCGCAAAGGAGTTCCTGATCCTTCATCAGGGCGAATCCGGCGCTGCGGCCGGAGAGATCGATTGCCGCGGCATAACGGGCATTCATTTTGCACTGCACTCCCCGAGGATCTGAACGGCCAGCTCCTCCGTTGTAAGTTTACGGCGTTCGGAAACCACTTTCCCGCCCGACACGACGATTTCGCCCGGCATCGGACGAAGGTTGTAGACGCCGCCCATCGAGTAGCAGTAAGCCCCGGCATTGCCGACCGCCAGAATATCGTATTCCCGGATTTCCGGGAGTTCGCGCTGTTCGGCGAAACGGTCGCCGGTTTCACAGATATTGCCGCACACGTCGTACACAACCGGCTTGCCGGCGGGATTGCTGAGGTTCCGGATCTGGTGATATGCGCCGTACAATACCGGACGGATCAGCTGCGGAAAGCCGGAATCACAACCAGCGATCACCCGGGTGCGGTTGCACTTGATCGTATTCACCTCGGTCAGCAGATGTCCCGCTTCGGCGACCATGTACTTGCCCGGTTCGAACAGCATATCGAGTCTGCGCCCGTAACGTTCGGTGAACGCGGTGAAACGGCGGGCGATTTCGGCCCCCATCGCGACGTAGTCCACCCGGCGCTCCTCCGGCTTGTACGGCACCTTGAAGCCGCCGCCGAAGTCGAGAAATTCAAGGTTGGGGAAGTTCTCCGGCGTCGCAATCGCCATTAAGTTGTCCATGCTCTGATACACCGATTCCGCGTGCTGCAGGCCGCTGCCGGTGTGCTCGTGCAGGCCGATCACCCTGAGATTGCCCTCTTTGACCAGCGCCTTGACCTCTTCGACCGATTCGAGCAGGATGCCGAACTTGGTCAGGTCGCCGCCGGTCATGGTCTTTTCATTGTCGCCGTCGCAGACGTCCGGATTGAAGCGCAGACAGAGCTTCATGCCGGGATGCTGCTTGGCGATCTTGCGCAGGCGGGAGAGCGAACCGATGTTCATCACCACGTCCATCGCCAGCACCTGTTCAAATTCGGCATCGGTCATATTGTTGGCGGTATAGATGATCCGCTCGCGCGGGAAACCGAGTTTCAGCGCGTAGACCACCTCGCCGGGGCTGACGGTGTCGAGTCCGGCCCCGGCGTCGCGCAGCAGCGTCAGCAATCCGGGATTGTAGTTGGCTTTCAGCGCGTAATGGATCTTCAGCCGGTCATACGGGATGAATTTGAACAGATCCCGGTAGCGCTCCACCACCAGGTCGCCGTCGTACACATACAGCGGCGTGCCGTATTCCTTCGCAAATTCCAGCAGGGATTCGTCGCTTATCATACGCAATAACTCCTTCGCTCAATAGGTTGCAATCACAGCGAGCAGTTCCAGCGGCTCCTCGCTGGTGCAGCGGATCGCATGGCCGTCGCCGTTGCCGGTCAGCAGCGTGTCGCCGACGCCGAGCTGCACCACCTCGCCGTTGTCGTCGGCTTCGGCCGTGCCGCGGATCACCACGAAAATCTCCTCCTCGGCGTCGTGCGGATGAAAGCCGATCGAACCGCCCGGCGGAATGGTCAGCTTGGCGCACATCCGCGTATGGGAGCGCATTTCGGTTTTGGGTTCCCAGAAATGTTCGATTGTAACGGTGCCTTTGCCGCCGCGCATCTCTTCGCGCTGTTCGGTACGGTATTCTCCACTGCGTCTGATCATGATTGCTTCTTCCTCTCCGTTTCACGCGGAAAGGCCCAGCTTCGGACCAATTTCCCGAACGCTGCGCCTTTCCCCCTTGTATGACTGTTTCAACCGGGCGTTACGCTTTGAGCCGCCCGAAAATGTTGCCGTATTTCTGTTCGTTCAGCGCCTCGACATAGGCGCTGATCTTGGTTTCCGTGCTGCACGGGTCGATCGTGGTGTCCACGCAGTCGCCGTCGAGCACCAGCAGCGGAACCGCCGCCTTGTTCAGCTCCTCGCGCAGATGCTTGATGAAGGAGCTGTCCGCCATCGAGCAGCGGCCGAAGCCGTGGTTGTACAGGATGCAGCCGTTGTAGTGAACCTTCGGCGCATTCTCCACAATCGTTTCGACCCGCAGCGCGGGATCCATGAAGCCGACGGTCAGGATCTTGCGCGCCAGCGACCGGTACGGGTCCTTCGGGTCAAGCGGCTCCCAGCCGACGAAGTTGACCTCCTCGAACACGATCGGCGCCTTGCACTTGACTTCGATGTAATCCAGCAGCGAACTGTCGTAGAACGGCGGCAGATGCAGCCACAGCAGCCGGTGGGTGTCCTCAAGCTTCACCGAGTCGCCGATCTCGTCGCGGATCGCCCGCAGCTCCTCGAACAGCGTTTTCTGGATCGCGGTCAGTTCGGGCCTTCCCCAGAGCTGGCTGAAAATCGTCGCGAAATAGATCGCCTGCCCGCCCCGGATCAGCGGCGGGCTGCTGTGGCGCAGCTCGTTGCAGAGCAGCGAGTAGTGCCGCGCCTCGTTGGAGTGCTCGCACGCTTCGGCCAGCTTCGCCGGGTCCATCTTAAGGCCCAGGGATTTCTCCATCAGCCGCACCGAACGCTCCAGCTCCTCGGCGAGATGTTCAAGGGTGATATCCCCTTCGGCCTCGCCGACCGCCGGAGTCTGCAGCGAAAAGAACTTGTCGCTCGCGCCGTAGGTGCGCGCCAGGTCGCGGAAAATCCGCTCCCCCTGCTGGCACGGCTGCGAAGTCGAAACGCCGAACGCCGGAGCCGGAAGCTGCACCCCTTCGAGCACCCGCAAAAAGGAGCAGGTTTCGCCGGAGAAGCCCTTGCAGGCCGCCTTGTCGAACGCCTTTTTGACCTTGTGCTGGCTGCGGGCGAAGAGCGCCGCATAGGTTTCAAGCGTCAGGGAACGCACCCCGAGCGCATTCAGCACTTCGGTCGGGAAGAACAGATTCCGCCAGACCAGCGGCTCCTTGCCGTGGCCGAGGAAATCACGGCGGGTCGCCTTGGCGCGCAGGTCCACCGAAGCGAGGTGCCGGGTCGCGGGCGGCAGGCCGGCTTCGGGATCGAGCTTGCCTTTGAGTTCCGAGAACTGCAGCGCGAGACAGGCGGCGCCGAGCGCCCCCATCACTCCGTGAAACTCCGGGATGATGATGTTGTTGCCGGTGATTTCCTTAAGGTAGTAGGCGACCGCGCGGTTGTACGCGACGCCGCCCTGGAATACGATATCCCCTTTGTAGCCGAGGAAAAGTTCGCCGACGCCGGACATGATCGTGCGCGCCTGCGCCCGGCAGGCCCCGCCGATGATGTCCCCCATCGGGAACCGGTTTTTGAATTTGTTGATGCTGGTCGCCGAAAGCACCGCACAGACCGAGGAAAACTCAAGATTGCTGTCGTAGTTGGCGCGGTCGGCCATCTCTTCGACCGGCACATTCAGCTTCACCGCGACGCTGTCCAGAAAAGCGCCGGTGCCGGCGGCGCAGATGCCGCTCATCTTGTAGTTCCACATTTTCATGCGGTCGTTGAAGACCATCGCCTTGCTGTCCTGCCCGCCCACGTCGAGGATCGCCTTGCAGTCGGGATAATAATGGCGCGCGCCCGCCACATGCGCGGTGACTTCGCTGACCCGGAAATCATAAGGGACGAAATCCGCGGTATCCTCGACGATCTGGCTGCCGGTCACCACCGTGCAGTCAATCTGCTCCATCCCGGTCAATCCCGCGTCGAGCAGGAACCTGTCGACCGTCTGACGCAACTGGCCGAAGTTGCACGCACCGCATTTGGCGCAGACCCCGGCGCAGCGCACCCGGCCGGTATCAACCGGCTTCGTCCGCTGGTACAACGTCTGGCGGACCTTGCCGCGCTCGTTCATCAACACGGCTTTGAATGTGGTGGAGCCGATATCGATACCCAGATACAATTTTTCCATAAACAGAAAACCAGTTCGGTAATGAACCGCCTCCCTGCTGCCTGCCGGGAAAAGACGGTTCCTGTTGTTGAATTATTCATTTTTCGTAATGATTACTATACACCCGCTTCGGACTTTTTTCCAATATCGGCCGCTAAAAACTGGAAAATACCGGGAAACGGGAGTATCTTAATAAGTTTTATTGTAGTAAAATGAGGATTTTCATGAAGAAGAGCTTTGAAGACAGACTGATAGAACTCTCCGGCCCCGCAGAACTGAAAGCGGCCAAACAGCTGCTGAAGCAGGACCGCCTGGCCGGAGCATGGCATGACCGGGAGCAGTGGCTGTGCGGCCGGTTCCGCCTTCCGGGCGTCACCGTCGACACCCGGCTCCGGACCGGCGAAAATTCCGCCTGCGAATGCACCTGCCGTTCAAAGAAGCTCAAAGACGGCAAACTCTGCGAGCATGCGGTGGCGCTGACCATGTACGCCGGCCGGTTCCACACCCCGCAGCCGGATACGCTCCGCAACGAAGCCGCCACCTATTACGGCGGCCTCAAGCAGGAGAGCCTGCCGAACCTGATCGAACGCGCCCGGATTCCGGTGGCGCGGCTGAACATCGAAGCGGTTTCCGCGTTTCCGCACGTGCCGAGCAAATGGGAGAATGCGACGCTCGCGGTCAAGCTGCGCACCGCCGACCGCGAATACCTCGGCAACCTGAACAACCTGCGTCAGCTCTATTTCGACAAATCATTGACCGTCACGCTGAAGCTGGAACACTTCTCGCTGCACGAGCAGCAGATCATCCGTTTCCTGGCAATCAACGGCGAAGCGGAAAATTCGCAGATTCTGCTGAATGCGGAGCTGACCGCCGAATTTTTCCACTGCCTCGTGAACTTCCCGCGCTTCACCCGGGACGGCAGGCGACTGCTCGTGCGCGGCGAATTTGCCGAAGCGGTGCTGCTGTGCAAACAATCCGGGCGGGGCAAACCGGTGCTGTCGCCCGGCATCCGGGTCAACGGCGCGGGGCTGCCGACCGCCGGAGCCAAGGTGATCACCGGCAAGGCAGGGTGCTGGATCGGTCGCGAGGGGGAGTATTTCTTTATTCCGGCGACCTGCGAAATCAGCTGGCTGCGCAACTTCTTCCGTTCCGGCGCCCAGAATCCGCCGGAGGGGACCAGCGTCGAGGAATTCCTGAAAAACTTCCCGCTGCCGGTGGTGCCGGTGGACACGCTCGAACTCGCGACCCGCGACGCCGGCATCCTGCTTGACGGGAAGCTCTCCGGCGCCAACGAGTTCACGCTGGAGGTGAACTACCTCTATGAAACCGATTACGGCCACGCGCTGCAGAAACCCGGCTCCGGCTACCTGGTCCGCGAAGGCAAGAATTTCTGGAAACGCGACGAAAACGCCGAACGCCGCTTCGACACCGAGCTTGCACTGTTCGGCTTCGACTTCGACGGCGACACGCCCGCATTGCACGGCGCGGAGCGCATCGGCACCTTCCTCGACCGCGCCCTGCCCGAAATTATGGTCGCGCACCCCCGCCTGGCGCTCGGCGGCAGGCTCGCGGCAATGATCCGCGGCTCCTCCGGCCTGCCGGAGCTGGAGTTCCAGTGCCGCCTCTCTCTGACCAAACCGGACGCCTATGTGGTCAGCTACACGCTGACCGGCGCCGGAGTTCCGGCCGATTGGAAGCTGTGTGCCGAAACCGTGAAGCAGGGCGGCGACTTCGTGGTGCTGCCGCGCGCCGGCATGATCAAGATACCGCGGCCGCTGGCGGCTTTCTTCCCGGCGGCGGCCAACGTGATCCGCAGCCTCGATCCCGAGGGGCGCACCTTTGAGGTGCCGTTCTACGCGGCGAACTATTTCACGCATCTGGTCCGCGAGATTCCGGGCGCGCTGGTGCCGGAAATCGCGGCAGGGCCGGAGGCGGCCGCCCGCAGCTTCGACGCGGCTCCCGACTACAGATTCGAAGGCGAACTGCGCGGCTACCAGTCCGAAGGCGTCAAGTACATGCAGTGGATGACCGACCGGAATTTCAACGTGATCCTCGCCGACGAAATGGGGCTGGGCAAAACCGTGCAGCTGCTCGCGCTGCTCGCGTCGCGCAAGCTCAGAAGTTCACCGCCCGCCCTGATCGTCTGTCCGGCGTCGCTGGTTGCGAACTGGGAGCGCGAGGCGCATAAATTCGTGCCCGGCTTCCGGGTGGCGGCTCCGGCCGGACACGACCGCGCCGATATGTTCAAGGAGGTCAACGAGTATGATCTGGTGATCCTCTCCTATGCTGCGGCACGGCTCAGCGCCGACAAACTCAAGCACTGCAATTTCAGCTTTCTGGTGCTGGACGAAGCGCAGCATATCAAAAATCCCGGCTCCTCCAACGCGAAAAACTGCAAAAGCATCGCGGCCGCCCACCGGATCGTGCTTTCCGGCACGCCGCTGGAAAACTCACCCGAGGACCTGTGGAGCATCATGGATTTCCTGCAGCCGGGGATGCTCGGCACGCTGCCCGCTTTCCGGCGCGCCTATTCGAACCTGCGCGAAGACCCCGCCCTGCAGCAGGACCTCGCCGCCCGGATCGGCCCCTTCATCAAACGCCGCACCAAGGCGCAGGTGGCGACCGATCTGCCGCCGAAATCCGAACTTGCGCTCTACTGCGAAATGGAACCCGCCCAGCGCGACCTCTACGAAAAGGTCCGCAAGGAGGGGCTTGCCCAGCTTGCGAAATACAAAGAGGGCGACGCCCGCGGCAACGCGACCGTATTCACCACGCTGCTGCGGCTGCGGCAGATCTGCTGCCATCCGGCGCTGCTGCCGGACGGCAAGGGGGACGGGATTCCGTCGGCCAAAACCGACCTGCTCTTCGAGCTGCTGCACGAAAACATCGACAGCAATCACAAGATGCTGCTGTTCAGCCAGTTCACCAGCCTGCTCGCGTTGACGGTAAAAGAGCTGAACGCCGAAGGCATTCCCTTCGAATACCTCGACGGCTCCACCCGGAACCGGCAGGAGCGGGTCGATCACTTCAACAATTCACCGGAGATTCCTCTTTTTCTGCTCAGCCTGAAAGCGGGCGGCACCGGTCTCAACCTGACCAGCGCCGACACGGTGATCATCTACGATCCGTGGTGGAATCCGGCGGTCGAGCTTCAGGCCGCCGACCGGACCCACCGGATCGGCCAGACCCGCGCGGTCAGTTCGGTCAAGCTGGTGGTCAAGGACTCGATCGAGGAAAAGATTCTCGAACTGCAGGAACGCAAGCGTGAAATCTTCGACTCCGTGATCGACAATCCGGATGCGATGGGAGTCAATCTCTCCATTGACGAGCTGAAATATCTGCTTGACTGACCCGGAAACGACTGTTTTCCGGCCGGATTCATGAAAAACTTGCCTGCGGAACTTGAAAAACTCCGCAGTAAAGTGTATATAGTAGGGTTACGGAAAATTCGGCCCTTTTCAAGACCGGGCCGGACCCTTTCACTTTTCAACCAGGAACCGGCCGGAGCCGGGAGATTTTTCGATAAGGAAGCTGATGTTATGAAACGCAAGCCGTTGAGCAAGGTGCCGATCTACGCCCGGGAAGCCTACAACAAAGCCCTGAGCAGTGCCGTCGCAGACCCCGGATACGCGATGGAAACCCTGCGGGACCTGGTCAAATCGATTCCCGACTTCGGCGTCGCGCGCGACAAGCTGCGCGAGCTCGAATGCAACAAGGCGATGCGGCAGAATCCGCTGGCCAAGGCGTTCTGGGTTTTCCTGTCGGTCTTCACTTTTCCATTCATCAAGCTCAAGGCGGTCAAAGACCCCTTCGCAGCGATGGCGATGTGCGAAGGGCCGCTTGCCAAATGTGTCGACAATCCGCTGATCCTGACCGCGTTGGCCGATGCTGCGGAAGATGCCGACGCCGCTTTCGCTTCGGCGGAAGCGCTGTCGATCATCCACCGTTTCCACCCGAACAACGACGGCAACAACCGCCGCCTCGTCGAAGCGCTGCAGCGCAACGGCCAGGCCCGCGAAGCGTTGAAAATCTTTCAGGACCTCGCCAAAAAGAATCCGAAGGACCTCGGCATGCAGGGTGAATTGCGCAGCGCGCTCGCGCTGGCCAGCATCGAACGCGGCAACTGGGAGGAGGAAGGCACCACCCAGAGCAAATCCGCCGACAGTCAGGCCGCCGTCACCCAGCAGTTGATCGACGGCACCATTCACGACGCCGACCAGGCGAAAGTGCTGATCGAAAAATTCACCAAAGACCTCGAAGAAAACGATTCGATGGACATCCGGCGCAAGCTGGCCGACGCTTATATGGTTGCCGAAAACTATGAAGCCGCGATCAATGAGATGAAAATCGTCGCCAAAAAGCTCGGCGCCCTCGACCCCGCGCTGGACAAGCAGATCGAGAAAGCCTATATGATGCAGCTCGACCAGGCGATTGCGACCCTCAAGGCCGATCCCGACTCCTATGAAAATGCGGAAGCTCAGATTGAGGACCTCGAAAAAGAGAAGCTCTCCTACCGGCTCCGCAAATCCGAAGCCCGCTCCAAGGCCTATCCGAATGATCCCAACCTCCATTTCGACCTCGGCGTCTGTTATTTTGAAAACGGCGATTACGAACCCTCCCTGACGGAATTTGAACACGCGATGCGCACCCACCAGAAGCGGGTGATCGGAGCGACCTATTCCGCCAAAGCGCTGATTCGACTGAACCGCGCCGAAGAAGCGATTGCAATGCTTGAAAAAGAGTTTGAAACCATGAGCCGCCTCGACCGCTTCCGGAACGACGCGCTCTATGCGCTCGGCCTCGCCTACGAAGCGGTCGGGCGCGGTGGAGACGCGCTGGCCAAATACCGGGAAATCGCCCAGAAAAAACCGAAATTTGAAGATATCGCCGCGAGAATCGAGAGGCTGGAAGCCGAAACCAAGTGAAAACGCGTTTTTTGCTGATAATATTTGAATCGCACTATTGATTTTCCGGAATGATGGATTAAATTTTTCTGTGACAAGTTGCATATTCAGCTGAAATAAGGTGAAGAAAGGGTTTACGATGGCCGAGGATGATATCAAAATAAACGCGGGTATGGACGACGGTGACGATACCAAGACCCGGAAAACCGTACGGCTGAAGCCTTCCGCAACGACTCCGGCCTCGATCAAGCTGCCGACTCCGGGAGCGCCGATCGCCGACCCGCTGACCGGCCGCGATACCGATACCGGTAATCTGGAAATCCTGGAAGACACCCAGACGCGCCGTACCGTCAAACTCAAACCGATTGCGCCGCAGCGGGTTGTCAATCAACCGATCAAACTTCAGGGCTCCGAGGTTCCTCCCGCCGCATCGGCTGCACCTGCCGCCGGTGCAGCAGTCGATGGAGAAAATACCCAGACCCGGAAAACGGTGGTGCTTCGCCCTTCCGCCGTAACTCCCGCCAGTGTGAAATTACCCGGCGCCGATCCCAATTCCGGCACCAATACCCAGACCCGGAAAACCCTGGTGCTGCGTCCTTCCGCCGTGCCCCCCTCCAGCGTCAAGGTAGGCGGCCAACCAGCCGCCCCCGCGGCGCCGGCGGCCCCCGCACCGAAAACTTTCGCCGCTCCCAAGACTTCCGAGGAAGCCGCAGAGAACGACGAAACCATCCGGATCAGTCGTCCGGTCAAGGCCAAAGCGCCGGTCGATCCGGGTAAAAAGACCGTAATGCTGCCGAACCAGCCGGGTGCCGTCCCGGTCGATAACAGCTCCAGGAAAACCGTGGAGATGCCGCCGGAACTCCTCGACAACAGCACCAACAAAACGGTGGTGATGCCGACCGACCTTTCCCCGGCTGTCGAAGAAGACGACAAGTCGACCGTAAAGCTGCCGCAGCCGAAGAAACCGGCCGCCCCCCCGGCTCCGCCTTCCGGGCTGAACCTGAAGCGCGATCCGGAGCCGCCCAAAGCTCCGGAACCGGCCAAGGAACTGAACGTGAAGGACGAAAAAGCTCCGGAACCGGCTCCGGCGCCCGCCGCCAAACCGGCCGCGATGATCTACGAAGACGCGCCGCGTCCCTCGATGGCTTATCTGATTCTGGCCGCGCTCTCTTTCGTGCTGCTGATCGGCACCACCGCCATCACCACGGTCGAATATCTGAATCTCTGCCAGAATCAGAATATTGAGCTGCCGGGATTGCCGCAGGTGAAGTAGCAGCGAACTGTTCTCTCCGGCGCGTCCGTTCCCACGGCCGCGCCTTTTTTTATCCACTGGGAAGGAGTACAACCATGAGCAAAAAGATTCTATTCGTAATCGCAGGTCCCCGCCTGAAAGGCGCCAGCGCCTTTGCCGCGCGAACCGCCGCCGAAGGAGCCGGCCAGGGCGGGGCGGACGTGGAAATCGTGGAGCTGCCCAAACTGACCCACGTTCAATCCATGGGGTGCATCAGCTGCATGCGCTGTCAGATTTCCCGGGAATACCGGTGCGCCCTCAATGACGACCTCGCCCGCCTCGTGGCGCGCTTTCCCGAATTCGACGTAATCGTATTCTCCACCCCGGTCTTCTTCTTTTCAATGCCCGCCCAACTCAAGGGGCTCATCGACCGCACCTTCTCACTCGTCAAAAATGTCGGCGGTCAAGTTGCGACTCCACTGGCAAACGTCCAGCTCGCGTTGATCGTCACCTCCGGCGGCGGCCGGGAAGACAGCGGCGTTCAGACCATCTACGATGCTTTCCGCTATTATCAGGAATACGCAAACCTCAAGCCGCTCAAATATCTCTACTTCGGCAACACCCCCGACGATCCCGCCAGATTCGCCGCCGATTCCCAGGCAAAAGCCCAGGCACACAGCTTTGGACTTACCCTCGCCCGTTAGCCGGAATTTCGCCCTTGCCCGCCGAAGGCGAAATTCCGGCTCAAGAAACTTGCACACGGCGTAAATTAAACTCCTCGTTTATCCACGACAGACTGTTTTGCGCCATGGCGCGGATTGGGGGGAGGAACTCTATTTCTTCAGGGTCTTTTTGATTTCGGCAGGCAGATAGAGCCAGTTTTTGGCATCGGTTTTACCGGCGGAGCCGTGAAAGTTGTCATAATCGGCCATCACAGGCATGGAAAAATCGAGGATTTTCAGGGTTTTCTCATCCATTCTCTGTCCATTGGCCAGAGTGTTCCAGTCATAACTGCCGTTGGAACGCGACGCGGCATCGGCGTCGGAGGGACAGCGGAAGATGCCTTCGCTGTCCGACAGATAGGGGAGCAATACCTCACGGATTGCGGGACCGGCATTCGGCTCCTGCGAGCCGGCGCAGGTCGGCAGGCAGAAGCGGTTGGCGGGACCGTACATCTCCAGGCCGGTCCCGATCTGCTTGAGGTTGCTCTGGCAGGCGGAACGCCGCGCCGCCTCGCGTACCAGATTGGTTGCGGGGAAAAGCAGTCCGGCCAGAATGGCGACAATGCCGACCGTGATCAGGAGCTCAAGCAGCGTAAACGGATGTTTCATCGTGGTTTCTCCAGCATCTTTTTCCAGGTTTTGAATGTCGGCCCGAGCAGTTCCCGATCCTGCGGGGAGAGCACGTTGGTCGCAGTGTTTACGGCGTTGTCAAACGCGGCACGGCCGCCCTCGTCGCTCATCAGGAGCGCGAGGGCTTTTTCCTGCTTTTCGCGCGGCATCCGGCGGAAGTAGGCGAGAGTTTTTTCCGCATCCTCCCGCAGCAGGCGGGCGCGTTCCTGTTTCTGCTCCGGGGGGAGTGCTGCGAATTCCTGCAAAGTCCGGTTCACCGCGCCCGCCATCGCGTCCACCATCGCCGCATGGCGTTTGTCCGCGGGGATCTGCTGTGCGCTGCTGAAGCTTCGCCGCAGGTTGTCGAGCCGCGCCAGCATCGACTGGTCCGGATCGAACGCCTTGTCGAAATTCCGCTTGATCCGCTGCTCCGGCGGCAATGCCGCCTCCTCGGCGGCTTCCGCCGCAAAATACCGGATTGTCGCGCCCGCGATCAATAAAAGAAGCAGAGCGGCGGAACCGGCGGCGATCCAGATTTTCTTCTTCCCGGATTTCACTTTGTAATACCTTACGCGTACCGACGATGAATTGATCATAACAATATATTATATTCTGAAAACGCGGCAATTCAAGAGGGTAATTATTATTTTCCGAAAAGAAAAAACGGGGTTTCCGCCGAAAATCGGTAAAAAATCGGAAAAAATATCCGTAACTGCTTGCAATTTATTGGAGATAGGACTAAATTAAAGAATTTATGGAAGCCGGACGCATCGAATCCGCGATCGTTCCGGGGGTAACGGACAATCAACAATCAACCAAAACAAGAACACAAAACAACATGGCAGAAGAAACCAAATTCGAGGAAAGTTTCCTGGACTTTTCCAACATCCCGAGCTCGATGGATGAGCTGCTGCAGTCCAGCGAAAGCACCAACGCTTTCACCAAGGGCAAGATCGTCGAAGGCAAGATCGTCGCAAAGCGCCCCGACGGTGCGTTGGTAGACATCGGCTACAAGGCCGAGGGATTCGTGCCCGCCTCCGAGTTTCTGAAGTTCGACGAAGCGAATATCGGCGACAAGATCGATGTTTACCTCGAAGAGATCGAAAACCGCAACAATATGCCGGAGATCAGCCTTGAAAAGGCTTATTCGATCAAGGCCTGGAACCGCATCACCACCGAATACGGCGAAGGTCATGTTGTCAAGGGGTTCATGCGTCACCGCGTCAAGGGCGGCATCATGGTCGATGTCGAAGGCTTCCCGGCCTTCCTGCCCGGCTCTCAGCTCGATGTGGGCCCGGTGCACAATATGGATGACTACATCGGCAAGGAATTCGATGTCAAGATCATCAAGATCAATCTCGACCGCCGCAATATCGTGGTTTCCCGCCGCGAACTGCTTGAGGAGACCCTCAAGGATCAGCGCAGCAAGCTGCTCGGAGAAATGAAGGTCGACGAACTCCGCAAGGGCGTGGTCAAGAACATCACCGATTTCGGCGCGTTCATCGACCTCGGCGGCGTGGACGGTCTGCTGCATATCACCGACATCAGCTGGGGCCGGATTTCGCATCCGTCCGAAGTGCTCAAGGTCGGCGAAGAGATCGAAGTGGTCATCATCGGCATCGACAAGGAAAAAGAGCGCGTCTCCCTCGGCCTCAAGCAGAAGACCCGCAATCCGTGGGACGATGTCGTCTCCAAGTATCCGAAAGGCAGCAAGATCAACGGCAAGGTGGTCAATATCATGCCGTACGGCGCTTTCGTGGAAATCGAAACCGGCGTCGAGGGCCTGATCCACGTCTCCGAAATGAGCTGGACCAAGCGTGTCAGCAAGGCGAGCGACGTTCTCAGCATCGGTGAGGAAGTCGAAGCCGTCGTGCTCGATATCGACCGCGACAGCCGCAAGATTTCTCTCGGCCTGCGCCAGAAAGAGCGCAATCCGTGGGAAGTGCTGGCCGAGAAGTATCCGGTTGGCCGCCGCATCACCGGCAAAGTTCGCAATATGACCAGCTACGGTGCGTTCGTCGAAATCGAAAACGACATCGACGGCATGATCCACGTCTCCGATATGAGCTGGACTCGCAAGATCAACAATCCGAACGAGGTCCTGAAACCGGGACAGGAAGTCGAAGCGATCATTCTGGACATCAATCCGGAACAGCAGCGCATCTCCCTCGGCCTCAAGCAGGCCGAAACCGATCCCTGGGCGAACATCAACGATCTCTATAAGGTCGGCGATGTCGTGAAGGGCAAGGTCACCAAGATCGCGGCGTTCGGCGCTTTCGTCGAACTGACCAACAAGATCGACGGCCTGATCCACATCTCCCAGTTGAGCCGTGACCGCGTCGAAAAGGTCAAGGACGTGCTGAACGTCGGCGACGAAGTCGAGGCGCGCGTGATCAAGGTCGATACCGACGAGCGTCGTATCGGTCTCTCCATCAAGGCTGTCGGCGAAAACTTCTCGCCGGAAGACCTGAAGGCGGCGGAAGAAGAGTACACTGCCGCGCTGAAGCCGGGCGAAGCCATGGTCGACATGGGCGAAGTCTTCAGCAGCGAAGCGATGGCCGGCTTGAAGCTGGACTAATCGATTCCAATTCCAAACGCCGGCGGATTCTGCATCCGCCGGCGTTTTTTTGCTTCCGGGCAAATAAGAATTGGAGAATGGTTTCGTCTTATCCGGTTGAAGTTGTGCCGGACTTTTCCGGGGCGGTGCTTGAAAATCAGGTTTGCGACTGGTATTGTAAAACAACCGATGCCGGAGTTTTTCCGGTGAGGAAGGGGGAGTATGGAAGAAATCGTGATACTTGCCGGCGTTGCCGTGCTGATCGTGCTGGTTGCCGCAATATGCGTATTTTTCCGGATGCTTTATGTGCAGGAACGGAACCACCGGATACTTCAGGAGGTGCTGATGCACCTCCGGGAACTCCGGGCGGCGGGAAAAGCTGCGGCAGCCCCTCCCATGCCCCGATCGCATGAAGATGAAAAGGTGCGTAAACCGCAGGATGATACTTCCGGGGCCGACGCCGTTTCGATGTCGACTCCGGTGCCGCCGGAGGAGAAGCCGGTGATACCGGTCGCTCCGGCGCCGGTGCAGCTTGAGCCGGAGAAAGAAGCGGTTGCCTTTGCGGCGGAAGCAGCCGGAGAGGAACCGGTGATACCGCTGAGAGTTGAACCGGAGAAAAAGACGGTTCCCGTTTCGGAACGCTCCGCATTTACGCCGCTCCCTCCTGCGGAACCGGGCTTTGAGACCCGGGCGGAAGAGGCGATTGCGCGCATCTGGAACTGGATCACGGTCGGAGAGGAGTTCCGCCCGAAGAACGTCGCGGCCGAATATGCGGTGGCGACCACCTGGCTGGTTCGCGGCGGGATTCTGGCGCTGCTGGCCGGAATCGCGCTCTTTCTGCGATATGCCTATGCCCGGAACCTGATTCCGCCGGAGGCCCGGGTTTTTATTGTGGTGCTGGCCGGATCGGGCATGGTCGCGGCGGGCATCCGGCTCGCCCGCCGGAAATACCACCTGATCGGCATGGGGCTGCTGGGAGGCGGCTTCGGCACGCTTTATTTCGCGGTCTATGCATTGATGACGCTGTATAAGCTGTGCGGCGCCGGAACCGCGTTCGGGCTTTCGATTCTGGTCACGGCGGCGGCGATGGTGCTGGCGGTGCGGATGAATGTGCTGCTGGTGGCGCTGGTCGGCGTGCTCGGCGGCTATGCCGCGCCGGTGCTGTTTTCGACCGGGGAGAAAAATCTCGCCGGGCTTTTCCTCTATCTGCTGCTGCTCGGGGCGGGGGTGCTGTTCACCGCCCGGAAGCGCAACTGGAAACTGCTGAACTCGGTCAGCTTCTGGTTTACCGTGCTGCTGTTTGGCGGAGCGCTGGCGCGCTTTTACCGGGAGCAGGAGGATTATCCGGTCGTAATGCTCTTTCTGGCGCTGTTTTATTTGCTCTTTTCGATGCTGCCGGTGGTCTACAATCTGCTCAACCGGGTCAGGATTTCCGTTTTCGAGCTGCTGCAGGTCTCCGCAAACGGGCTGCTGTTCCTGATTGCCGGGGTGCTGCTGACCCGCGGCCGGTATGACTCGGCGACGGCGGCGCTGGTGCCGCTCGGCATGGCGGCGTTCTACACGTTGCTGCTGTGGGCCGGATTGTTCCGCCGTCTGGACGACCGGCCGCTGCTCTACACGTGGCTGACGCTGGGGGCGGCTTCATTGGCGACGGCTTTCCCGCTGGCGCTAGATCGGAATTTCCTGGTGGCGGCGTGGGCGGCGCAGGGAGTGGCGATGATCTGGATTGCGGTCCGGGTGAAGTCGCCGTTCCTGCGGTTCCTCGGGGACGTGTTCTTTCTCCTGGCGGCTTTGCGCTGGATGCTTTTCGAGCTGAAACCGGATTTCCTGCATCCATCTGCATATGATTTCGACACCTTTTCCGGGCGGCTGCTGACGCTCGGCGCGCTGACCGCCGCCGCATTCTTCGCAGGGCGGCTGCTGCATTCCGGCGGAGAGGACGAACAAAGGAGCGGAAACTGCTTCCTCTCTTTCGGCGTGGCGGGGCTTTTTCTCTATCTGACCGCCGAAACGTGGTGGCTGCTCCGCTTTGAACTGCCGTCGGCGGAGGCGGGCGGCGTTTCGGTGCTTTGGGGGTTGTTCGCGCTGGCGGCGGTGGCGGTCGGCGTGGTACGGCGGCTCCGTCCGCTGCGGCGACTGGGACTGACTCTGTTTCTGGTCACGGTGATCAAGATTTTCTTCTACGATCTGGCGCGGGTGGATTCCTTCTACCGGATCATCGCCTTTATCCTGCTCGGCGTCGCGCTGCTGGCAGGAGCGTTCGTCTACATCAAATTCCGGGACCGCTTCGAAGCGGCGGCCGGGGAGAATCCGAAATGAGCAAGCTGAAGCTATGGCTGTTTACGGCGCTGGCGGGGATCGGCCTGATCCTCTCCGCCGCGGAGCAGGATCGATATGAACTGCGGTTTCAAAAGAGCGTCGCTCCCGCCGGAGGGGCGGGAGAGGTCGGCCGGCTGCGGTTCGACTCCGAGCTGTACGACGCGGTCGGCGACCTCAAGGCGGAGCTGCGCTTTTACGATGGTCAAGGGAGGGAAGTGCCGTTCCGGGTGCGCAAGGCGGTCACGGAGCCGGAACGCCGGAACACGTTCGATGAGGTCCCGTCGCGGATCATCGCGCTGGACCAGCAGGGCAATACCGGCATCTTCACGGTGGAAAATCCGTCCGGGGCCGCGATCGGCATGCTCCGGGTCGACACCGCCGACCGGGACTTCGACAAGACCCTGACCGTCGAGGCCGGAGATGACGGGAAGAACTGGCGCAGGGTAGCCGGGCCGCAGCCGTTTTACGACTATTCCAGCCGGGGGCCGCTGCGGAATGTCCGGATCGGGTTTCCGGCGGTGAAGGCGCGGTATTTCCGGGTGCTGATCGGCTCCTATGTCGAAAATGAACCGTTGCCGAGTTCACGCGTGATCACCGGCAGCGGCGAACCGCGCACGGAACGGATCTGGATGGAGCGCCGGCTCAAGGTCGATGCGGTCGCGCTGCTGAAACCGGTCGAGGAGACCGTCCATGCCGGCAAGGAGGAGCTGTTCGCCTATGCGCTTGAGCCGCAGGGGAAACGCCGGGAGGAAAACGGCTGGACCGTACTGACTTTCCGCAGTTCGCGCGAACCGCTGGCCGAGCTGGAAATCCGTTCGTCCACTCCCGATTACGTGCGCGAAGCGGTGGTGTTCGGCAGCACCGACGGGCGGAAATTCGTGCGGCTCGCGGCCGCGCCGCTTTTCCGGCTGCGGTTCGACCCGGCGCAGCCAGATTCCGCGCCGGTGAAGCTGGCTGAAACCCGCTACCCGTTCTACCGGGTCGAAATCCGCAACGACGACAACCGCCCGCTCGAAGATATCACGGTGCAGGCGCGCGGCCCCGGCTATTTTGCGGAGTTCCTGACCCGGGACAGGCCTGCCGAGCTTCGTTACGGCGGCGACGTGCCGGTTCCGAAGTACGACCTCCCGGCAGTGCTGGACCGGATGCAGAACCCGGCCGTGCAGGAGTGGAAAACCGGGCCGGGGAAGGCCAATCCGGAGTTCCGCGCCGGCCGGATCAACCTGTACCGCTGGCTGCCCGGCGCGGCGCTGGTGATTCTGGGCACCGTACTCTGCTGGGCGCTGTGGCGCGGCATCAAAACCATCGAGCAACCCTGATCGGAGATTGCCTCCGTTTCGACCAATAACAGAAAAAGGAAAGACAGACATGTTCCGCAACTCTCTCTTCGCTGCGGCGCTGGCCGCGGGTTCCCTGCTGTGGGCGGGAACCTACCGTTTCGACGTGAAAACCGACCGTCCCGCCGTGGATTACAAAACCGGCGAGCCGATGGTCTTCACCGTGCAATTGCTGGAAGACGGCAAGCCGGTGGAAGGCAAGAAGATCGAATGGGTCCGGGCGGGCGACGACCGCAGGGTGGAAAAGGGCGAGGCCGTTTCCGGCACTCCGTTGACCGTCACCACCAGAAGCGAAAAGCCCGGCTTCGTGCGGCTGTCGCTTTCCGCGAAGGACGCTGACGGTGTGCCGCTGCACAACGGCACGCGCAGCGTCGGCTATACCGCCGGGGCTGCCGCCGACACCGATCAATTTGAAGTCGCGCAGGAACCGGCCGACTTCGACGCGTTCTGGGCGAAGCAGAAAGCCCGCGTCGCGGCAGTTCCGATGAAGGAGCTGGAACGGGTTCCGGTCGAGCTTGCCAACAAGCAGACCAAAGACAGGGTGGCCTGCTACGACGTGAAGGTTTCGTGCCCCGGCGGCAAGCCGATGTCCGGTTACCTCTGCATGCCGAAGGATGCCAAGCCGAAATCGCTGCCGGCCAAAGTTGTTTACTTCGGCTACGGAGTTTATTCGATCAGCAAAAACGACGGTGCCGCCCGCAATCAGATCGTGTTGAGCGTGAACGCCCACGGCTTCCTGAACGGCCAGCCCGGAGAGTATTATGAGAACCTGAAAAACGGCGAACTGAAGGGATATGCCTTCAACGAAAAGGAAAACCAGGACCCGGAAACCACCTACTTCAACGGCATGATGCTCCGTTTGATCCGTTCGCTGGAATACGTGAAGAGCCTGCCGGAGTGGAACGGCAAAGACCTCACCGTCGAAGGCCACAGCCAGGGCGGCATGCAGGCCGCAATCGCGGCGGGGCTGGACAAAGACGTGACCATGGCCATCCCGAACCAGCCGTGGATGTGCGACATGGGCGGCGCCGCGATGGGGCACCTGCGCGGCAACTGGCACATCAAGCCGACCGCGGCGCTCTTCTACTACGATCCGGTATTCCACATCCGGCGGTATGACGGCCGGCTCAAGGTTCTGGCCGGACTCGGAGATTATGTCTGCCCGCCTTCCGGCATGGCGGCGCTCTACAACAACGCCAAAGGCCCGAAAGAGATCGTCTATACGCAGGGCGCGGGCCATACCGGCAACGCGAAGGGTGAAAAGTTCACCCATAAATCCCCATCCGTTCAAAACAACGGCAGATAAACCTTTCCGATACCGGGCATCGGGAGATTTCGCTCCCTTGGAGCGAGCAGGGGCGAAACGCCCTTGTCGCTGCGATCAGCAGCGAAATCCCGATCCGTGAATTCACAGGGAACTGTGTTTTTTCTCCAGGGCGGCTTTGACTTCCGCCATCCGGGCGGCATTGAGTTTGTAGCCGCACATCAGCAATGTTGCGCCCACCATGCCGGAAGCAGGGACCACGACCGCGAGAATGCGCATCAGGAAAACGGTTCCGTCCGGCTGATCCGCGCCGAACCGGACTTCGAAACCGGTGCAGACCAGCAGCAGCCCGGAGAGCGCCGGCGCGACGGTCAGCCCGACTTTGGTGAACCAGCCGTAAATCGCGCCGAACATCGCCTCGCGCCGGGCGTCGTGTTCGAGTTCGTCCACGTCGCACACGTCGGCCAGCAACGAATCGCACAACATCAATACGCAACTGATTCCGGGGCCGTACAGCACCGACGGGATCACCTGCAGCGCGGCCAGCGAGGAGAGCTTCCACAGCGTGCCGCTCAACCCGATATAGACTGATGCGTCCTTTCTCACGCCGCTGAAGATATCGTATTTCCGGCGGCCTCCCACGGCTGATCCGCGAAGTTCAGCCACACCTTGCTGCCGTCCGCAAACTCCTCGCAGAACCGCCGGCTCTCCTTTTTCGGCAGCAACGCCGCTTCACCGGAGGTCAGCGCGCGACCGGCCGGGGCATAATAGACGATACCGGTCACCGGCTGACCGCTCAAACGTTTCACCAGCCGCCGCTTCTGGTAGTAATTGGTCGCGGCGGGCATGATCTCATGCTTGATCTTGTCGTCCATTGTCGGCGCAACCTCCAGCAAAGAGTACAGCGCATATTCCGGCGCGGACAGCGGGCAATTCCGCCAGCCGGCCACGTAGCCGCGCTCCACCGCTCGAAATATCCCGCACCGTGATAAATTGCCAGCGGCCGGATCTTCAGCAGCAGGAAATCCAGTATCAGGCCCGAATTACGGCTCGCCTGTCCCATCATCGAATCGACGTTGCCGCTGTGAATCCAGCTGGTCAGCGCATAGGATTCGCCGAAAACCGGGCCGCCGTAGATTTCGCGCGCCATCCGCCACAGCCGGTTGGTCGGCACCAGCGTTCCGCGCATCATCCCCGCTCCCGGCACGCCGGGGCGGAAATCCACCCGCCACCACGGCAAATGGGTGCTGTGTATGTCGAGGAAACAGCCGCCGGAAACGACTTCAGCCCTGATCCGCTTCATCACCGGTTCGGCGTACTTGCGGATTTTCGACGGCGCCAGCTCCTTCGCATCGGCCCACGCGTTCTGCGGCTGGCCGTTCTCCTTGAGCAGCAGGCCGCATTCAATGCTGGAGCAATATCGAGAGCTTTGACCGCGACATGCCCTGGCGCTTCCCGCCGATCAAATGGGAAAAATTCCTGTGGAAGCTCGAATCCGCCGCCGCAGCAGGAATCTCCGAAGGAATCACTTTCGAGTTTTCACACTTCATGAGTCCGAACAGCATGTACCCTTCCGCCGCCGCGCTCTACCGGCGCTACCGCGAATATTGCGGCCTGCAATAACCTCATTCAAGCGTATCGGCCACGGCATCAGAGAGCGGAAATCGCACCTTCGATCTCTTCAACCAATCCGGAACCGGCGGCGACATCTCCGGCCTCTCCGGCCTCCTGGAGCTTCAAGCCGAGCACACGCACCGGCTCGGCGCCGATATTGGCGGAAAACCCTTTGATGGTATGGCCGATGCGACGCATTTCCGCCGCGTCGGAGGCCTCGATTGCGGCATGTGCTTTGCCGATATATTCGGTTATGGTCGAGCGGTAATCGTCGATCAGCTCACCGGCGAACTCTTCATCCAGTCCCATGTTGTCACGGATATAAGCGACAATCATCTCTTTCATTGAAACCCCCCTTCCGGTTCAAAGAACGGGAACAGCTTCCGCCCGAGACCGGACGACTGAAGATGTTCTCATTGATAATCGCTAATATATCCCGCCCGGCGGTGTTTTTCAAGGTTGCCGGAAAAATCCCGGCGTGTCACCTCCGTTCATCCGCCGGAAACGACACGCCGGCAGGGGAAGTTTCCACATGCAGGTATTTTGCGTAACTTCTCCAGACACTCTCCGGCAGCGCCGCGCCGACGCGCCGTTCTTCCCCGGCGGCGTTCTTCCGCCGCACCGCCCGGGGCAGTTCCGCCTCCAGCCGTCCCGCCGGCTTTCCGTCATACCACTGCGAATTGACATCGAAGCTGCCGGGAACTTCGCCCGGCAAAAGCAGCTTTTCCGCCACCCGGAAGCCCCTGTCGCCGAAGTACAAATTGCCGCTGAGCATCACGCGTTTTTCCATTCCGGCGGGAATATCCATCAATGCGGTCCCCATTCCGCCGATCAGCGAATGCTCGATGCTCAGCGTGCCGCGGTTGTCCTCCGCTCCCCGGTTCAGGATTCCGGCGTTCAGCAGCGTGCACTGCCGGAACGACGCCGAACCGTGCCGCAGGAACATCAGCGGCACGGCGTCTCCGTTTCCGATGATCACGCAGTTGTCGAAGAACATCCGCGAATCGTTGTTCTGCCACACCTGTTCGAACGGCCGGTTGTGCACGACGAGGCAGCTTGAATAGGTGTGGGCGCTGTGGTCGTTCGCCGCCACGCCGCCCTCAAAGACATTGTTCATAAAGACGCAGCGCGCATAGCTCGAATTGGACCAGTGCACGTCGCAGCTTCCCGAACTCGCGCACCGCACCGCGACGCAATCCTCGTACAGCACGACGCTGGTGCCGTGGCACGAAAAGCCCTGCCCGCAGTTGTCGATCGCCACACAGTTGCGGTAATGCACTCCGCGCGGGTCGCCTGCCGCGTCGAAACCGTCATTCCAAGACAGGATCACCGTGAAATTTTCCACCCGGACATGATCCGCCAGCACGTAAAAACCGGCATTGGCGGGCAGTTCCACGGTCAGCTCCGCGATCGTTTTTCCCTCCGGCGGCCTGAAAAAGAGCTTGCGCTGCCTGCGGCTCCACCAGAAACCTCCGGGTGTTTTCTCCATTTCGGCGCGCGTCAGGCAGTTGGCCGCCGCCTTGCCGTCCACGAAGAAAATCCGGCTCTCCGGCAGCCAGTAATCCTGCTTCGCATAATGCTTGTACATATTGCTCATCGGCCAGAAGGGCAGTTCGTACACGCCGTTCCCGGCCTCCTTCCAGCGGTCGGCGGGGACCGCGGACAATCCGGAAATCACCGCCCCGTTGCCGTCGATCACCATCGGTTGCTCCGCCGTACCGCCGAGCCGGATATCCAGGCTTCTGCCGACCGCTCCCGGATAGGGGCGGCGGTAGGGCTTGCCGCCGTTCGGGGCGACTTCCAGCCGGTCGGAACGCTTCAGCAGCGCCAGCCCCCTTTCGATCGACGCGACCGGCCGTTCCGCCGAACCGTCGTTGGCGTCGTCCCCTTTGACATTGTCCACATGGACCGTCGCCGCCGTCAGGCCGACAGCGGCGAAAAGAGCCAGAATCCCGGCGATATGTTTCACGGTTTCACCTCGTTGTTTTCGATCGTGGAGTCTTTTGAACCGAATTGTCCGATGGGCTGTTTTTCATAGCGGATGCCGTAATTGCCGCCGATATCCGGGTTGTTTCCCCAATTCACGCCGGAAATCACATTGCCGCGCACCGTCGCACCGTCGGAAGCCAGCAGGTAGATTCCGGCGAGCGAACAGTTCCCGATGCGGTTGTTTTCGATCACGACGTTGCGGTTGCCGGGATAAAACGGGGCCTTGCCGCCCTCGTTGCGCACGAACGTGCAGATCGCGCCGAGCGAGTAGCCGAACCGCGAATACGCCGAGCCGCCGAGGTCGACCGATTCGATCCGGTTGTTGCGGACCGTGACGCCGTTCACCCAACCGCCCTCCTGCCAGTAGGCGTATTCGGGACCGATCGAAATCGCGCTGTTCTCCAGCCGTTCGATGCGGTTGTTTTCAATCAGGCCGCAGTACGCCATGATCCGCAGGCCGCGGGCGCGGTGGTCGTGAAAATAGTTGTTCCGGATCACGAAGCCGGGTGAATTGATCGCCGGGAAGTCAACCAGCGTCCCCGGCTCCGGCAGCGGCCCGTCCACCGTAATGCGGTAGGTGATGTAGTCGGGAATTTCCGCCGCCATATAGACCTGCTTCAGGTCGAGGCCGGGAACATCTTCCGCGATTTCCACCTTGCGCACCTTCGCCGTGCCGAGCACAGCGAAATTCTCCTTCGCCAGCAGCCGCACCTCGTCGCCGGGCAGGATCAGTTCCGTATATTCGGAGGGGCGGTAGCCGATCACCGCCAGAAAACTCTCCTTCTCGCGGCGCACCACCCGCAGCGGCGAACCGTGCAGATTCACCGAATCGTCGCCGATGAATTCGATTTCGCAATTCTCGATCAGCGGCCCCTGCCGGGAAGTCGCGTAATTGATGCCGTCCGCCGACAGCGAAAGCAGCCGCGCTTCGGCCGCCCCGGCGGGCAGCGGTCCGCGGATCATCCGGCAGTTGCGGATTTCGTGCCGCCCTCTGGTGCGCCGCGCGAAAATGCCGCCGCCCGGCGACGAATAAAAGGTCAGGTTCTCAAACTTCAGCGAGTCGGACATGCCGCGGATCTTCATGATGCAGCCGGGGCGGTAGTTCAGCACCACGAAGTCGCCGACCTCCAGATTGGGCTGAAGCTGCGCCATCAGCAACTCCCCCTCATCCGGCGAAACGGCGCGGTTGCGTTCGCAATGGCTCCAGACCGCATCGTACTTCATCGTGCGGCTTTTGCGGTCGAACAGTTGCGGATGCGGCACCAGATAACGTTTTTCCAGCCGGGGATAGCCGTCGTGCAGCCGGTAGCGGACCACCTTTTTCCCGCGGTCGATCGCGGTGACCGTCCCCTGCGTGAACGGCAGCGGATCGTAGTCCACCGCAAAATCCCGCATCGTCACATTGCTGCAACCGTTCAGGAAAAAGAGATCGGAGAGGTTGGTACAGACCAATTTCGTATCGCGCCCCCCCCGGATGGTCAGGTCCCGGAACTCCCGGCCCAGCTCCACCATTCCCCGGCAGCGCACCTCGCCGTCGGGCAGCACGATCTCCCGTTCCCCCGCGCGGTAACGGCTGCGGATGAAATTTCCCAGATCGAACTCCGCCGCTCCCAGCGACAGTGCGGCGACCGCCGCGACCACCATACTTGTCCACCTCATTACGGCACCTCCGGTCTCATCACGAGTTCATATTGCGTCATCCCCTTGCGGATCGGCTTCACGCTGCCGTCCATCATCGCGACATTCTTATAGCCGGAGTGCCGGAAGTCAGCCAGCACGGTCGTGTTGTCCTCGAACTGCCCCCGGTCGACCACATGGATTTCGCTCTCCTTCTTCTCCGCCGGAGAATTGAGCTTGTAGCCGCAATCCATCAGGAAATAGACCCGCGACGGCGCGAAGCCAGGCACCCGCGCATCCGGCATCGCCGCGTACACATTGGAGTAAACCTGTCTGGTCTTGGTCATTTTCAGATTGGTGGTCGCCAGATAAAAACTGTTCGGCGCGTAGCTGAAGGTATTGGGGCCGCGGTCGCTCTGGGCCGGGCAGATCCACGGTTTGCCTGCCATGAATTCGTGCATATCGTCCCACGATTCAAACGGAACCGCCGTTTTTCCCAGATACGGCCGCAGGGTCGGAGCCATGTATTGTTCATTGAAGCCGATCGTCGCCGAAGTCGTCCGGCCCGGACAGAAATATTCGTAATCCGACGCATACAGCGTCTGCGCCGTGAAAATCTGTTTGAGATTGTTGATGCAGGTCGCCGCATATCCCCGCGCCCGCGCCTGATTCAGCGCCGGCAGCAGCATCGAAGCCAGAATCGCAATGATCGCTATGACAACGAGCAGCTCAATAAGGGTAAATTTCCGCCGCATAATCTCCGGTATGTCAAGCGGGCGGGTGTGTTTTTCTTGTTGCATTTGCTTTCCCTTTAGCTCATTACGCATTTTCCCCTCCGTTGTCAATCGGTTATGTTTCTTGCAAAGGCTGCTACAGGCAACAACTTTTACATTATGTTTACTTGTCCGGCCCGATGCCGTCCGAGGTCAACCTTGGAGTGCGGAGATTCATCTCCGCTTTCAAGTCGCGCGTGATCATGCAGTCACTCATACGTCTAGCTACCTTTCCATGCCATTACAGGCCACAAACTGGGCGCCAGTCGTTTGCGGATGGCTCCGGAGGGCCTTTTCAAGGCCTGCCCGCCTGCGGCGTGCACGATCGCCCGTCCGGACCTCCCCGCTCGCCTCTGGACTCCCGCTGACTTGCGAAGCACTCCCGTTCGCGGGCGCGGCTTCGCCGCTTACTTGCCGGGCTGCGCCCGTCAACTCCTCAGC
>ERZ1034915.47-NODE-47-length-79854-cov-23.783581_pt1 | contig 79854 bp, 128 predicted proteins | sample MGYA00520592_ERZ1034915 | MGnify/ENA primary metagenome ERZ1034915 (study PRJEB33766, sample SAMN09781787) | gut metagenome | biome: gut microbiome | host: Homo sapiens | place: Madagascar | study: EMG produced TPA metagenomics assembly of the PRJNA485056 data set... | reverse complement strand
AAAAATTCACTTTCATCAATCTCGCAGTTCTTAAACTTCATAAGAGCTTGCACGAACTGCTCTACGCCATCCATCCTGTTTGACTGCATGTTGTTCATAGTATCAAACATGTTTATCGCAATCTCAATATCGGAAAGACGGTCGTGATTGTTCGGATATTCAACGACTGGGATTCCACCAAAACCATTGATGCCGGTTTTTGTAATCTGTCCATTCTGAATCTCAAAATATTGTTTTGCCGAAAAGCATAAATAATACTGCTGCTCGTTCTCGTCCTTAAGAATCTGAACCGAGAGCATCGGTTTTCCATTCTTTCGGGAATAAACAATGTAGCAATCCCCCGGATACGGTATAAAAATCCGGAACGGCGGTAACTCACCGTCATTTGTCCAGTCATCTTCTTTCAGAATTGCTTTGTATGCGGTTCCTACAGCGCTTTGATAAGTACCTAGTTCAATATTTCTAGCTTCTGCATTTGCTTCGTCCAGATAGTCATTGAACAAATCTACCTGTTCGTTTGTTTCTTCTGTAGCTTTTTTCTTCTTGCACACATACTGGATAGGTTCGCCGTATGTCTGTGATGCTTTGAAACGGACAACTTCCAGTGCATGATTCTCGCATACACGGTTATTGATCTCTGGTCGCACCACTTTTTCTCTATAGAGAATCGGCTGATCTCCTTTGTAGTACCGGTACAAATAGTCAATCAGTACCCTGTTCCGGTTATGAGTACCGATTGTATCAGAAACAACTTTTCTGACGTTTGCTGCCGTAATCTGGCTTACACCGGTATAGGCAATTTTGCGGCCAAACTCGCCCCGGCATAAGTCAATGAAATTCATTTTATTTCTGCCCACTGCCTACACCTCCCATTTTCGGGCATTAAAAAAGCACCGGATTATTCTCCGATGCTCGTTTTACAGGTTACATTATATTATACATAGAACATATGATTCCATATTAAAACATATTAACTTTCAAAATGCTTTTGTTTCCGCAAAGCTTCAATGGCTTTTCCATGGCAGGAACGGATATGCTGTACGGAATATCCCATCTCGTCTGCGACCGTGACCAGATTTTTAAATTCTATATATCTCTTATGGAGTAAAGATGAGTACATGGAGTTTTCCATATCATTGATATCTCCGGAAACTTTCATTTGCAATTCTGCCAGTTCCTTGACATCAGATGCTATTTCCTGCTGCAATTCAACAATTCTGGTTACAGCATCACCAACACGGTCTTTTCCGCCGGAAGTCTGCACTTTATCTCCATTTGAAAAAGAAGATATACTGGTTGCCAAAAGCCTTAAGCGGTATTCTTCCTGTATTTTGTTCTGTATTTTTCTATCAGAATCCTGTACTTGCTCAAGATATTGTCGTGTGTTCATCTCATTCTCCCTCCCCATAATGGATTATGCATTGCTGTCGCTTTACCGCCTAATGGATTTTGTGTGTACTCAGCCATCATAGCCAAAGAATCGATTCCGTCATCATGTGGTACTTTTGCCCTAGTAGTGTACGTAGTTACATTAGCCATAAACAATCCGTAATCAGACTTTGCTTTGTACTGACTTGGATGCAGAAAATAAAAATGTTTTGCTATATAGTCCGAATTTACGAGAATCTTTGTTTCTTTATTTGCCGACGTTGGTTTTGTCTCAATTTCAGCTCTGCACTTTCCAGTAATCATTTTCTGAATATTGTGTGCCACGCGGTTTCCGACATTATTTGATTCGAAACGAATCTTATGTGGGTTATGTCTTATCAAAATATCTGCTGTCTTTCTATCCAAAATGTCATAGTCTGTAGTGTCATCAAACACCACATCAGGAAAGAAAAATTTATCTCCGTATTGGTATGCAATCGGTAATGATTCGAAGTCAGTTCCTTTATCTTTTGTATCGCATACCGCCCATATTGCATCTGCATCTTTATCTGGAATGATGGTGTATTCATCCGCGCATCCATCCGGCACGTCTTCTTCACTGAAAAAGAATCGTTTTAATTTATCCGGCGGTAATAATAATCCCTCACGTTCTACCGGTTGTTGCTGATAAAGACAGTTGTAAGAAATTTCATCCATAGATTCCTTAGCATCATTGAAATATTTTTCGGAGAATCCATTTACCGTAAACAGAAAATTGCTCTTTCCATTTTCATCAAGTGCTGGCACTGCAATAAACCTTGCCCGTGGGTTTCCGGCATACAGTTGTTGCAGTTTTCCAATAGGGTCATGTACTGACCATCTGGTGGCAATATAAAACTCTTTGCATCCCTCAAGTCTACGGGAACGCAAGTCATTTACCACTTTTGTCCATAAGGTATCAAGTCGGTTCTTATTTAAAGCTTCTTCAATACCTGACACAAGGTCATCGGCAGTAAGAAATCTATTACATCTAGTGGCACCAGTCAAAGAACCATCAATAGAACGAAATGTCCATGTCTTAAATCGTCCGTTTCTTTCGAGATTGACTGTAGTTTCCTTTGCGTTTGTTCCTTGAATTTCTACGTTCGGGAATATTTCATGCCACGTGTATTCCACGGAATCATTGATAATTTCCAGAACGCCATCATAAAGGGAACGTGTCAAAATGCTACTGTGTGCTGAAGACAGGTTAAAGTCATTCGGGAACCATCCGCCTACCAATGATAAAAAGAAATCTTCCAGAGTACTCTTGCCACAACCCGGAGGTACGCTTAATGCAAATATATCTAATTTGTCATCCATCAGGTCTTGCAGTGACCCTATGATGTTATGCTGTAAGAATACATTTCTTCGTGGTTCGTAGAATCGTTCTTTCGGGATTCGGTTCTTTTCAAGGTAAAGGAGTCCGCTGTCAACCTGATAGTTCTGTCCTTCCAACAGCAAATACTGCCAGTAGATATCATCAAAATTACCGCTTCCCGTCAGTGCAGCTTGTCTTGCGGCTACGTTATGAGCATACTTACTTACTTTTATTGCCATTTGCTGTGCTTCTAAATTCTCCGTAAACGGCAAATCAATGTTCATGTTTAATAACAGATCAAGGCAGTCTTTCTGATTCTGGTAAACAGACATATCTCCACTGATGATTTGATTTAAGACTGCCCGATACCATTCAAATGAGCCTTCTGTAAATTTTTGCATAAAAATAGAGCCAGACCTCCTTTCTTCTTAGGATTTAGTCTGGCTCTTTGGCTCTCTTGACTATTTGTTTACTTTATCGGCCATGCAAAGCCGAAATCTGTTCTCTTTATCTTGCACTGTGGGATTCCATCTTTCCAGAAAACCAATCCCTCTATCTCGTTTTCGAAAAGATATTTCTTGATTCCCTCAAATGTTCGTTCAACTTCAATGATATTGTTTCCATGTTTTATTAAAGAATCATCATCGTCATTATACGGATTTCCTTGAAAATGTTTTCCAACCGCTTCATATGTTCCATCTGCCAATTTGAGACCTTGATTTAGCCACATTGAAGTTACATAATAGGCTTCTATAAACCACTTATCAGCTGGATTATTCTCATCAACTTTCACCCATCCTGGCCAATGACCTGTAATCTTATCTGGTAAGCAGCAAGGAATAAATCCCTCTGGTGGCACTTTGCCCTTTTTACAGTCATATCGTTTATAAAATTCTCCGTTAATTATCGCGCAGCAGGAGCCATCCCATTTCACTGTAGCAGTCCCTTTCCCTTCAAGAACCCACTCCATACCATCTGTGACTTCTGGGAGTGTTCTTTTAACTGTATGTCCCTCGAATTCTCGTTTGAATAGCGTTGGTATTTTTTTCATAATCATTCTCCGTTCAACACATTTGCAATAATTTCTTCAATTTTGTTAGCGTCTTTGTATGAAATCGTACACTCGTCAGATTTGAAATATTTGTTCAGCTCTTTCAACAATTTTTCTTCTACCGCAGTATCTTTTACGGTATGAGATTTATCAACTTCATTCTTAAGAATATATTTCCATGCTTCAATGCTGAAAAAGCTTGGGTCTGATTGTATGAATCCTGCCGAATGAAAATCTACAGAAGTGCAATACGCATATATATTATGTTTTCCAATTTGTATGCGATATTTAATTGCAGGATCAAGGCTGTATGTATAATCGAGAAGGCCCTGAGGTATTATTTTCAACACAGTCCATTGATTGAACACTTCATGTACTTCAATAGCAGCAAGCACTTTTTCTCCGGTTTCAACGATCGTTATCGGGACATTTTCTATGATTAACATAATTCACCTCATTTCGGAATCCCTAACTGTTTATAAGTAAATACCGCTGTATACTTCTTCCCACACTTGCAGCAAGTTTCCGTAATGGTACAGGTCTTTTCTTTATCGTTACACTCTGAAATAGCTGAATCCCGGAATCTACATCCGCCTGTCAGAATACATTTAATCCGTTTAATGCTTACTTTCATTTAAAATACCTCTCAATATCTTTTCCCATCTTCCAATAGTGAATGCTCCTACTTGTTTGGCATACATTTCCATACGAACCGGAAACGTATCTGTAAAACCGGTTAAATGTCTTATAATGAACGGGAATTCTCTGTCTTTTATTTGTATCACAAATGTTTCCTCATAATCTAATCGTCCAAGTACATTAGCGCAGAAGTAAGCAACCTCTCTCCCGTTCTCTATGCAGACTTCAATCAAAGCTGACACGGTTTCACCTGTTTGTAAAAGTGTTATTGGAACATTTTCATATTTTTCATACATTTACTTCAAACTCCTTCTTGCAGTTGCTCCCCTTACATTTCAATTTAAGATGCCGAATTTTTGTCTCTGGGCTAATCAGAAGTGCTTTCTTCTGGCAAAAAGGGCAACAATACCACAGTTTGCCATTGATGTTCTTTATTAATACCCGTCCGTCCCACGGCTCCGGTGGGTTCATTACCTGAGAGAAATCTATTCCCTCAGATTCAAATGCTGATTTAATGCTCATCTGATTTTCTCACTCCTTTTCGTCCTGCAATCTTGCGCTTTTTGGGGAATCCGTGCATTTTGCGGAAATTATTTTGTTTAATTCGATTTGTGAAAAGTAACGAGTAAAGTAATTCTTTTGACAAAACAAATTCCGTCCTAAATTCAAACTCTTTTCCGACAGATTGCAGCGAATAATTAATCAAATCTCCCGGAAGCTCCGGTATTCCTGATGTATCTATCTCTTTTTTACCTATAAAGAACCGATTCAATTCATCTTTCTCGCCCATATCAGCTTATTTTCCTCCGAATTGCACGTCTCCCTAAGTTCAAGGGCGTTTCTTAAATCTGCCAGCATATCAACCAGCGTATTAATAGTTATTGTCAGTTCGTTAATCCGAACATTGCTCGCCTGGTACAATTTCCGATAATGTTCAAGTTCTTTCGGTGTATCGCAGAACGGAAGATCTATGGTTCCATCTTTCGCCCATGCAGCTATTTCAATGACTTTATTAGCACGATCGAGATCTTCGTGTGCCTTTCTGTTCTCTTCTACCGTTTTGGCAAAATCTCTTGCCAGCTCAATCTGGTGTTCTTGTAAATCCAAAATTTCATGCTGTCTTTTCTCACATTCTTCAGACAGTCGGACAACTTCCTTCTTCAGCTGATCTACCGTCCAGTTTTTCATATCTTCAATTCTCATGGTTTCCTCCCATCAAATCTTGGTAAATATTTCCATGTTGTAGTTATCTCGAATATAATCCACGCATTCACTAAGTTTTTCTTTCAAGATTGAGTCTTTTGCAATATCAGGATGTATCGTGTACATTATGCAACTGCCTTCTTTTCCGTCTTTCTGGAATTTCCGCCAGTTAAAAGTCATTGTAAACAGTGGAATCCTTGTGAGATTCTTTGTCTTGTGCTTTATGTAGAGATTGCAGAGTTTTTTAATCATGGCAATTCTCCTTTCACAATCAAGCCGTCTTCTCAAACAAATCAAGAATAAACTCCCGTCCCATCTGTGTGATTCGCCTGTGGTAGATTACTTTTCCAGAATCCAATACTTCCTGTTTGATTTCCTCATATCCGCAGTCGCTGTAATTGGAGTACATTAACCACGTACCATTTACCTGATACTGTATCTTCTTCTCTGCCAAAATCCGATTTAACTGCATTGCTGATTTCAGTCCCAGTTCTTTAGCAATCTCAGTAATGGTATATGTCTTATTTACGTGCATCAGGATAGCATTTTTTCTCTCGGCTTCTACTCTTGCAGCACGTTCCTCTTTCAGTTTAGTCAGAAGCTCGATGCCGAAGTCTGGATTATTGAGAATATTGTCGATAACATTGTCTGTAGCATATATGCCATGCTTACGGATGGTTTTCAAGATCTCTTTGACTTCTTTCTTAAATTGCTTTGCGATCGGCTTTCTGGATTGCATCAGGACTTCGTAAAGTCCGTTCTCGGTAAGGCACCATGATTCCTGTGTTCCTCCAAGGGTCGGAACATTCTTCCGAACCTTTTCATCATCGTCTACATTGGCAAGCATCTTATGCACTGATGATGTGTCATACTCAATCCACTCCGCTACATCTTTAGCCAGGAACAGTGGTTCCTCTGCTGTTCCGTAAACCTTAAACTGTTTTCCTAACACTTCCTGCTCATTTAATACCTTCAGTTCGTTCATTTCTCTCTTTCCTCCCTATGCTTCATCTGGCATTCGATCATCTTCGCTATGTTTTCACGTTCCTGTTTTATTCCATGCCCCTGGCGGAACAATTCGCATTCAAGGATGTTTCCGCATTTAGAACATTCGTCTTTGATTTCTTTGCCAAATACTTTCATTCCGCGTCTCCGTATATCAGCAGTTTAATAATCTGCTCTTCTGTAATTTCCTTCGCGTCAATTCCAAGTTCTTCAATCCCTTGTAGTGACGAATAATACAAGTCTTTAATCATTCTCAATCGTGCTTCAAATGGTTTATTGCTCTGCAAGAAAAAATTAGCGCTATTGCGAAGTGCTCTGCCCCTATATGGGTCGTTTAAGATGAATGTTCCAACAACGCACCTATCTTTTTCCAGCACGTATCTTTTTCTATCGAACCGTACTATTGATATATCATTACGTGTTTCATCAATTAACCATGTTAAAAACTCGTGAGCATCCTTATGATTAATCGCCATATACAGCACTGATATTTTACTCATCTTCAATACCCTCCCAACATTCACAACTATCATCCAGGCATCTAAAGTCTGCCTGATACTCACTGTCGCCGTTACAACATACGCCTTCTTCCAATGCGTACCATTTGCAAGTACAACAATAATCTTTTTCCATAATGTTACTCCAAAAAAATAAAAAAAGTCCGGCGGGTGGACTTGAACCACGCATTGTCACCCAACGTGAACCACCGGAACCAATCAGAAGGTAAATGTGAGCATTTTGGAAATGCTTTCCAGTAATGGCAATTTACCGGAATCGGAATGTCAGGAATCGAACCTGCGACACATGACTTGTAAGTCACTGCTCTACCACTGAGCTACATTCCATGCCGCTTCACACGGCTGATCGCCTCAGTAAATAAATGAGATGATTTCCATTTTCGCACAACATATAAATGGTATGCTTTTCGTACTGCCCAGCAGTCAACAGGATAAACATCAACCTTTTCCCATGGGATTAATCCGTTTGAACCATAGATTGTCCGTGCACTGACAGCGTGACTCGAACGAATTAATTGCAGGAGACGGATTTGAACCGCCGTTCTCAAGGATATGAGCCTTGTGAGATTCCGCTTCTCTATCCTGCGATGTACATATCTGGAAGAACCATTTCAGCACGTTCACTTATTGCCTACTTTAAGGGAAATCCACTCTGCAATCCGATAAGCAGCAAACATGTCCGGAACTCGGAATCACATTCCCATGCGCCGCCCTGCGCTATTCCCACGCCAAACTTTCAGGCTCCAGACAAGCGGAACGGATGGATTCGAACCATCAAGACCTAGTCTACGACCAGGCCGTTCCCAGTTACTTGCACATTCCGCAGAACCCGGAATACACCGGGTTAGCAATAGGTTTATCGTGTTATGCTTTCCACTAGACTGTTTTCATCCGTGCCAGTCCCACGGAGTTGTTTCGGAGGATTATTCCTGAAATGCCTCTTGAAAACTCCCTGTCGTCAACGTGCACTCATTGGCGACATATCTAACTCAGAGACAGAACCGAACGGGAAGTTGTCTTTTCACTCCGGCTACGCCGTTACGTACCTCTTGAAAAACAACCCACATACACACATTCGGCAGTTTTTTCTATCCACAAAACGGATGGACAGCTTTGGGAGAAATGGAAGCTCTGGGGTTCGAACCCAGGACCGACCGGTTATGAGCCGGTTACTCTGACCAACTGAGCTAAACTTCCTGAGTAGCAAAAAGATACAGGGTCGATGTGATATCTGTCTTTTTACTACTGTTGCAGTTCTTGACCACCAGCTGCAACAAAGGTTGAAACCACCCGGAACATTTGACAGTTCCTTTAATCATCACCGTTGTGATAGGTGGCAAAGGGAAAAAGAAAATCCAACCTGCATCAGAGGAAAGGCGAAATCCGATGCGGAGCGGCGCATGTGGGATTCGAACCCACGAATAGCGGAGTCAAAGTCCGATGCGTTGCCACTTCGCCAATGCGCTATGTTGCGGCAGTCGCTCAACCCTGCCGCACGTGATATACTTCAAAAACACCATTGATATATTTATGTTTTTCCTGGAACGCCTGTATCAGTCGTAACTCATTTGGAGGAAATTTGGTTTTGGATATCTATTTCATTATTATAAATCCGTACTGATACAGGCTATCTAGGGATTTCGTGCCTCGTCCTGTCCGCATTGAATCTTCCTCCAAGATCATGCGGCGAGGGCTGTACCTTTTCTTTTATTATTTTAATCCGTTCTACCAATATCAACGGAATTAAAACCATTGGAAATGCCAGTAACATTTATTTCACCTCACAGGGATGTCAAAAATAAAATCACGCTTATTCCGGTTCCAACAAGAATCATCGAACAAGCGGCAGATTCCCATTTGTCTTTACTGTTATTTGTCACGATTTCGGAACTTGCTGAAACAAACATCAGAACATTGATAGCAAGTGCTATTATCGTAAATATCGTTCTCATCGTTCTTCTCCAATCATGAAATCAAGAATCTTCTCTGCCGTCTCCTCTTCAGGCTCAAACGGAAGCCCGCATGTAGAATAGATTTCCAGAGCCGATTTTAGGCTTGATTTGAAGCCTTGGTATATTTCTCCATGTTGAAGTAATTCGTGTCTTAAAACTGAAATTGCATCAGTAATTGATTGAGAAGTGAAACTGATTTGTGTCAGGCACTCCATTTCAATATCCGGTACTCCCACCATTTCAAAGTTAAACGTCGGTACTTCATCGACCGCAACATGAAAATCAACCGATTTTACCCTCGGTACCTTATGTCCGTCAATAAAGCACTGTGTCCCCATCCAGTCATACGGATTCAGATTTACAATCTTCACAACAGACATTTTCGTATCCCCTTTCCTGTGCGTTACAGTACACCAGAAGGTGCTCTGCGATTTCCTGAAGTTGAACCGGATCGTATTTCGGAATCGCGACCAATTTACTTTCAAGCATCGGGGATAGTGGTGTGAATACCGGTGCGTCCGTAACAATCGTTGCTTTTATCAGCATAGCTGCTACGTCAACTGGTTCTGACGGTAACAACTCATAGATTCCTTTTTCTTTATTCATGCTTCTTCTACCTCCCCGAAATATTCTCTATACAATTCATATCCATTTTTCCCCATTACAGCCCTAACATCATCTTCTTGTTCTATCCGAAGATCGCTGTATGTAATAGTTGTTTTTACGGTCTGTATACGAAATTCGCCAACATCTTTTATTGTTTCATCTTTTGTCTCGGTATTTTCATTGGTAGAAAACCATCTCCCATGTGGTGACAAAAAATAGACTCTGCACTTTGATACGTTAAACGTGACTTCCTGTAAAGATGTATAATCAACAAATGCTTTTTTTGAAGCGGATGTATCATATAACCTTCCATCTTCCAGAACAGTTCTTATATGGTGATATACATATGTTCTATAATGGTCTAAAGGCTTTTCTTCTGGTCCTTCAGAAGACCTTTTTTGTTTTTTGAAAAATTTTTCAAGCATCATCTTTTACCTACCTTTTCCGAAAATACTGTGTCAAGGCTTCACGGGTGATCTGTGACACACTTTTGCCGGTTCGGTTCTTTTCAGCTATAAGCCTTTGTTCCAACTGGTACGGCAACCGGATACGGATGGATTCGGATTGATAACCTCTATTCTTCGTCATAGAATATCTCCAATTTTTTCAACTCCTTAATTGACGTTTCAGCGTTATACGAGAGAATCTTTAACGCCATATCGCTCACCATTTTCTCTTCTAATGTCACATTTCTTTTGCTTTTTATAGCGGGGCAACTGATAACTGTAATATTTGCTCCAATGTCGCTTGTTATGGATCTCCATTGTTCAAGAATTTCTTCCTGCTCATCTCCAAGTTCTTCAATAGACCAAATATATAACTCATCGGAACCAGACAGAATTGACATCATTTTGCGGTATTCATCTCTACTTTTTTCGGAGTCTATGTAAACCTCAAATATTCCTTCGAGGAACAAAAGCTCACGTCTGATGTCAATGTCAATTCCAAATCCTATTTCTCTTACATACCCTATTTTCATGTATAATCCCTCCCGTTTATTTATGAGCTAATTATACATCTAATTGATTATTTTTGCAAGTAGTTCATACACATTTATGAGTATTTTTTATTGACTATTGAAACGTTTTTGATTATGATAATGTCAATAGGAGGTATTTATATGGTTTCTGATAAGATAAAGCAAATAATGAAGATGAAAAAAGTAACCAGTGTTCAATTAGCTCAGCACCTTGGGATGCTCCCGCAATCACTTGCAAATAAATTTTCAAGGGGAAGCATATCCGCAGATGAACTAATTCAGATTCTTGATTTTCTGGAATGTCAATTGATAATTGAGCCAAAACCAGATGTGTCAATCAAACTGACCACTGATGATCTCAAAAGGGAACCGTAATGGTTCTCTTTTTTTTATTGCCCCTCCCTGTCTGGGATGAAATTGCAGCTAAAGTTTATTCTGCTCATATTTAAACTCTCCGCAGCGGAGAAATCAGGAGCTGCGCCCGATTCGTTAATCGCAATCATTTACTGTGTATGATCGCTAGTATCATTACAATTCTTATTACCAAATTCTGCATCATTTCATTCATTCTTCATACCTGCCTTTCTTGGTATTGCCTTATTTTATGCTGGCAGAGAAACCGTTAAGGCTTACGGCTTGTCGTGTTGCAATCACTATCTCTGCCATGCGAAAAGGGCCTTTTTGTTGTTTTATTTGCTTTGGGGACTTACCCGGCTCCTGGTGGCTTTCCCTCCAAGGGGGTCCCCGTCTTATCCGTACGCTATCCGGTCAGCCCGCCGCCCCATGGGACCCGCTGCACCGGATCACGCTGTTGTTGTTCGGCCTTCGGCAGTAGCCAAAAGTAATATTTAATGTCGAACATACGTTTCTATACGACAAACTCTCGTTTTCTTTATAGATCGCTATACAACATGCACAAACGCTGACGTTATAACTATGCACATTGTATAAATACTGCTGTTCTTGCCTTAAATACCACCTTTTGTCCGTGCTCCGTGGACGTTTCCGGGCGGTAATTCACAGCTTTGGGCGCTCCATCTCCGGAAGCTCCAGCGCGTCCTTGTACCGGTCGGCGATCTGTTGTGCTGACTGCTGCGGGATGCCATTTTGTTGCCCTGCCGGAATTGGTGCTGTCTCTGCCATGCCATAAGCGACTTTACAAGCGAATATCAAGTTGGCGTTTGTTCCGGTCTGATTATGCAGCTTATCAAGTGCAAAAGCGCCGCACGTTTCTTTCCATTTTTTCACCGTCATGCCATGCGCAGTGCCCCGCCTATAGTCCCCGTTCATCCAGTCTGTAAAGGTCATTCCATTAATTCCAACCATAATCCCAAACATCTGTAAAGTAGGTGATATCCCATATCTACCGCAAACACGAATATATATATTAAATATCTTGTCTAATAGATCTATATCATCATTACCAGGTTTTTCTATACGATCTGAGATATAGAAGAACATATCTATTCTGTTATCTGCTATATCTTTCTTGTACTTTTCTATACTGTCGTAATCTTCTTGGTGTATACATAATACAGTGTTAATATACTCGTCTACCAATTGCCATATTTTATTCTCATATACTTCAATTCCTTGTACTGTAGTTGTTGTATTTTTCACTGTATCGCCTCACTTTACAACGTTAATCTGTTAATTTGTGAAATAAAAAAAGAACGATAACAAACTAGCAGCAACCGAAGAACACGCCCGGCAGCTACAACCAGCGCCGGAAGTTCCGTAAATGCTTTTTAGTTTTGTTTCGTCCTTTGTTTAAAAAAATCGTAAATGTATTTGCTTATCTGTCATTTACAATAGCACATATAATTCCTTAATGCAAGCATAAATTTATTTTTATTGTCCAAGGTATATAAAATGGTCTATTTACAAAATAATCTATTATACGTCAATATACGGCTTTATATAGCTATATATATTATAATATAGTGTATCTATCTATATATATTAATCAACTCAGAATCTAGGAGGGGCTTAAAAGATTCTATAATACAGTACTGTATAGAGTTAATTAATAGGGGATTATATATATAATATAATTATAGGGGCATTTTGACACGAAAAAGGCCAGGCTTCCGGCATCTGATCCGGTTACCTAGCTTAATGATTTTTATTAATTTCGAATAGCTCGCCCCTCCTGAGTTCCTCGTTAGTGACACGATAGCACATTTTATAAAAACCTGTCAAGCCAAAAGCAAAAAATATTTTTCTTGACAAAGCAAACATTTGTGTGCTATGAATAATTTAACAGGCTTCGGCGGCGGGTCTGTTCTCCCCTCGTTAGCCGCCACAAAAAAAGAGTTTAAGCCCCTGGAGATTATCCAAGGGCTTTATTTGTTACTAAATCATGATATAAGTTTCGCCTTCGCCATCGTAATTGTCCGCGGCTTCTTCTGCTTCTTCCAGACTGGAACAAATCGCGATTGTTTCATAACTCGGAATCTCGACAACTTCAATTTTCATTGGAGTTATTTCTAATGTGTCGATAAGGTCAGTCTGTACAAACTCTTCTTCGTCCTCGTCATATTCGTATTCGTTTTCTTCAATTACGTATTCTTCTACGTGATAAAATGTCATTCCGTGATCTTCAAGCTTGCTAACACTTGTTTTGCGTTTCGCAAGCGATTTCTCTGCTTCTTCCAGAGTGTCAAATGTTTTCAGGTATTCCAGAGAAGAGTCCAGAGCTGTACATCCTTCTTTAATCTCCTTTCTATTTTTGCGATTAAATTCCGCCGTTCTTTTCACCAAATCATATTTTCTCATTTTGTCCTCCTGTCCGCCCCTTGGAATTTGCCAAAGGGCTTTTTGCATCCAAATATTCCGGCTTGTTTGTGATTATCCTCTTACTCCCTGTTTAATCATTTGTTTTATACATACGCCTGCCAGTTGTTACTTTGATTTTTTCTTTGAATGTCCAGTATTTTTTCATAACTGTACCATGTACCTCTATACCGATATGAACACCCTTCGAGACATCCATGTTCGATATCCATAAAAAGTTCTGATATTCTTTTCTCGTTTCCGAAATCTTCCACCGGAAGCAGATCTTTTTTTACTCGTATTTTCTGCGTTTTCCCCCAGACACTCAGCCATTCAATCTGGTATTTTTCTTTCAACTCGAGGATAATATATCCGTCCTGACAATCAACATTTAACTTCCCTTCAAAACTCCTGTAAATTTCCTGCATTTCTTACCCTCCGTTCCGCCCCGCCCTGGGGGCTGTGTGCTTGTCTTCTTTAACTGTCTTTATTATAGCATTTATTAAACTATGCGTCAAGCTTTTTATTAAACTATTCTATTATTTTTTCATTCTTTCCAACTCTTTTAAAACACAGTCCAGGACAAACGCCGACATCTTTACTCCTTTTAATTCGGCTGCTCTTTTGACGTCTTCTTTCGTTCCCTTTGGCGCCATCACAGTAATGCGATCATATTTGTCTTTCTGGTACTGTGCTATATAAGAAAGTTCTTTTTCTCTATCTTTAAATGCCATATATAAAACCCTCCAATATTATTTTTCTTATATTATAGCACTTATTAAACTATGCGTCAATTATATACTAACGTTTTGGCCATTGTTTTTTTCTTTTCCTATTATAAGGAATAAAAAATATATGAAACAAAAAAATATTATTTTATTAAACTATGCTATTGACACCATTATTAAACTATGCTATTATATAACCATCAACAGAGAACAAGGGAGGAATAAAAAAATGAAAGAAATCCAGATTTTAAGAAACATAGTTTTCACTTACTTTTTAGGTGAATTGGAAATGGATCCAATACAAGCGAGAAAAAAGGTCGATTCCATGACCGACGAAGAAATTGAAAAATTTCTTGATTAGTAAATTCTTCCGGCGGCGGTCAAGCCGTAGCATCAACGCAACCGCCGGATTTCAAAAAAAGAAGAAAAGGAGAAAAAGTTATGACTTATGGCATGATATTAACACCAGAACAGGAACAGAGAAGGAAAGACAGTAAACAGGCAATTGAAAGTCTGAAATATAACCCGATGTGCTACAGCTGTAAAAAGCTGTGTGCAGAATGTAATGGAACTATCGAAAAATTGTGGGACGGCTGCATCCGGTGCGAGAAAACCGGTTTTCCAAGCGTTTACGCACTGGCAACATATGCCCCGGAACTGATCAGAAACGAAGATTGGTTCTCGTTTGACGAGTTCCTGGACGATCTCAGAAGCGACCGCGCCGAAGTCGTTAAGCACTTGAAATGGCGCGCAGCTGGTCATCATTTTTTAAACGAAGTGCTGACCGAAAAATATATCGCAACTTGTGAAAAGGTTTTAGAAATTTTAAAGGAGGCGTGAAATTATGACAAATACAGTTAAATTACAAGGAATATCCGGCCACCAGACAGGAACCCCAACAAAAAAAATAAAAATCGGTGATGTTATCGTGTGGAATTTTGGCTATAAATCAGAGGTGGTTGAAATTAACCCGAGCAAAACAGGAAAAACTATTACCTTCATGCTGAGAAGTTTTGAAAGTGGCGAAATCAAGCCCCGTAAAATGGGAGCTGATCGGCTCGTAGTTGTTGAACCAAGAGAACCAGAAAAGCCCAAAAATGAAATTGATCGGGCAATTTCAGAACGGAAAAACACATATTTCGGGATTTATTCTGATGTTGGCACGGCTTTAGAAAAATTCACAACTGAAGAACTGGCAGAATATTATTTGAAACGTTTTGGGGACGGTGGCTTGCGGTATTTTCTCGAACAGCAAATTATAGCTGCTGCAATCGCAAAAGAAAAAGCGTACTAGGCCGGCAAGCGTACCGGGGAGCATTTCCCCGGCGACTTTTTAAAATAAAAATTAGGAGGAAAATAAAATGATTAAAATTGGCATGTGGTACGGTGATAAAAAGGAACAGGCAACAGGACTTGATATCTGTTTTAACGATCTCGGCTGTTTTTATTCTGGAAATATTACAATTTTCGGAAAAACAGTGGGCGATTATTACGCCGACAGCGTGCAAGAAATTTGCGGAGCGTTTCCACATCTGGAAAAGAAAATCAATGATTGTTTGGACTAGGCGTAACGGTTCTGGCCGGGTTCGATTCCCGGCGGCGCCCTTTTTATAACCCGGCTCCCATGGGTACAGGGAAGAAAGAAAAGACATGAAAAAGAAAAGTAGCTATATCGCCGTACAGGTGACAGAGAGCGGGAAAAACTATGCTTACGCCGTCAAGGTATCTGAAAGTGATAACTTACTTTCAAAGCTTAAAATAAAAGGCATCACAGCGGCGAACCTTTGCGGATCCAGGAAAGAAGCTGAAGAAGTTGTTACAATCTGGAACGAAAGTTACAAAAATAACGGTTCTTATATGTTCGGGGAGGTGTTCTGCTGATGAGCGAAAAAATAATTGAAATCAGAAAAGCCACGCAAAAACAAACCGTCGCCGCTATAAAAAGCGGCGATTTTTCAGAAGTTGAAAAGATAGAGGATGCAGCACGCCAGAAAGCGAAGAACGTTTTTCTTGCAGTCGCTTCCGGCTCTGTGCCGCTGGCTTGGTACGATTTGCCACCGGTGTGGTGCCAGTCTGGGGTGGTGTCCGTCATGCGGTACGCCCTGCACCGGTCAACGAAAAAAGACGGTTTTTTACAGCTGTCTTGTATGGAGCTTAAAAACGGGCAGATCATCCCGACTTCTGACAGGCAATATAATGTTTCCGGCACCGGTTTTTCGGAGTTCTTCCGGGGCTTGCCACGGTCAGTTAATGTCAATTTTTTAGAGCAGTGAAAAATGCTGCTCTTTTTCTGCTGCTCTTCCGGTACCCAGCCCGGCGCCAGGCTCACGACCTGGGGAGCGGATCGGGCTTGCAAAACTTCTCTGCAAGTCGTGCACCTTGACAGCTTAATAACTTTACTTACCCGGAAACACGGTTATTGATTTGCTTTTTTCGCCGTTTTTCGTCTTTTTGGCGTTCTTTGATATTTTTATCGTTACCGGATTTACAAGCTGTTTTTCGTGCGTTTTGTCAATCAACACTTGTTATTGACGGAATCCCGGTACGGTGGTACTATGATTATATATAGCCGTTTCCGGCTCTTTTTGTCGTGCTTTCTCGTGTGCAGTTGCCCCGATCTAGGGAGCAGTGCCCGACCAGTGGCAAAAGTATGTTCTGATTTGGATCCGCTGTACAACCGCCCTATTCGGCTTTTTAACGGCCGTTTAGATTCCAGCTGAAGAAGTATAGCCTTGTCAGTTTTGCGGGCGTTGTGGGCGAAATTAGAGCGTCAGTTGTTGACACCCGGAAAATCCCCGGCACCGGTCCGCAGATGGTCCGCAACCTTTTACAGAATTGGTCATACTAGTTGTGAAACGGACGATATTTCTGGAAGTCCTTGAATATTTGCAATATTCAGACACAGAAAAATGCCGAAAAACGGCTAAAAAAAGAACTGCTGAAAAATAACCTTTATTTCTGGATTTCCATTTTGTCTATCTTGCATATATTAGTCCATAGCATCTTCCGAGGGGCTGTGAAAAATCACGAATCAATTTAATTTATTTAATCCCTCGGATTTTCTCCTAGCCGTATTCTTCGTTTTGTACGTGGTCCGTTGTTTCTGGACTTTCACTTTCTGCTCCGTCTTTTCTTTCTTCCTACGAACTTTATTGTGTGCTGACCGTTCAGTTGAGAATCCCATATTTTCCCTCCCTGTCCTTGATCTTCTGGTTTCTGCTCTTGAAGTTGATAATTTCTATATCTGTTTGCAATTCCTGTGGTATCCGTCCAACGATGATCACTCTTAGTGGCTCCAATCTCTGTACCATTTCTTGAAATCCCTTACAAAATTCCAATCGTGATGCTTTTGACTTCACTCGCCCATTGGTACAGCAGGCAACTGTGCTTCTCTTTGGGATTCCGTCAAAAATCCAATCGTAGCAGTATTCCGGCGGTATGTTCACGTTTGGAATCACACGGATTCCGTTCATGTGTAGGTAATGTGCTATCGCATGGTTGCGGTACTTCTGCCAGATGTTCATAGCAAATGGCATACCACCTTCTCCGACCGCCATGCTGAAGTCTGGTGCAATCACGCTGTTGAAGCACTTTAGATGCTCGATATATTTATCCGGGCAATTCCAGATTTTTTCAAATTCGTTGTCGTGGATATAGAAATTGACGGTCAAGTTCCTGTGGTTCTTTATCCGCCGGTCGAAACTGTCCTTAAAGTCAACAGCATCTGTCCCGGGTCTGCCGGTATACCGTGGCATCATGGGGAACTGGTACGAGCCGTCGAGCTCTGCGCCCTCGATCATATATTCTCTCATTACATCGTATGCGGTATGATTCATGCTTATCACTCCCTAAAAATGCAAAAAGACATCCTGTTCCGGGAATTGGAACCGATGTCGTCATTAGTATGTTTTCATTCTATCAGATATTTAGTTAAATGTCAAAAAATTGCATCTCTGCTCTTCCGTTCATCTTTTGTATATTATTTAGATTGCAAATGCGTAAGTGTAATTAAATTCCTTTTCGCACCCATCCACATAGTTGATTTTCCTGTAAAATACGGCGTGTCGTTCTGAGAACTTATTTAAAAAAAAGTATTCAGAACAACCCTGTTTATCCCGCTCGATTATTGACTTTTTTTTTACATCTCCGGTCTTTAAAAAGAACAAAATTTCGCACTCCTGCGGGCACTTCGGGTTCACTATTATTTTGTCCAAAAACTCACCCAGAACAGCTTTGGTGATATCTTCCGGGCCAATCCCTTGCAAGTCATTTAGTGTTTTTCCGATTTCCTTTAATTTCAAATTGGAATCTTTGTTGGCTTCTTCTTTCGATTCCAGCTCATAAATTTTGTTGTTTATATTCTGGATTTCGCCCTTGAATTTTTCGCTTTTTTCAAGATATTCGGAGTTTGTTATGATTCCGTCCAGATTAAGGTCGAGAAGCCTGTCTTTCTTTTTCTCTATCTGAAAAATCATGTTTTTGAGTCGGTTTATCTCCGCCCCGTCGTTGCTGAAGTCTATGTTCTTTTCAACCAAACCTATATATCTTTCAATAGCTGTTTGGATATCCCCGGATTTGTTGATAAGGTCTGCAAGCATTATTCTTAATTCTTTCTCATGTATTCCGAAAGAATTGCAGCTCTGTGCTCCGTTTTTTATGCGATAGCTACATACCCATCTTACATCTTCACGTCCTCTTGCTGTGCGTTGTTTCATCCAATACGGTGCTCCATCGTTCCCACAAAAGATATATCCAGTGAACAGATTGTTTTGTTTGAAAGACGTTCTGTGAGATTTGATCGCATTACTTCGTGTTTGCATAATAACGTTTGCTTTTTCCCATACAGATTCATCTACAATCTGGGGAACATGGTTCCCGTCGTCTTTGTACATCGTCCATTCATCCTCAGGCAAAAATTCTTGCTTTTTAGTGAACATATCGACGATTTTTACTTTTCCGCCGCAATAATAACCTTTGTATTTTGGGTTCTTGATTATCTTTTTGATATTATCTCGGCTGAGTTTTCCACCCTTGTAATTCCGATATCCCTTTTTGTACAGGTATTTTTCAATGGTGGATGTAGACCATTCTCCTGTAGAATACTTTTCGAATATTTCTTTTATCATCGGAGCAGTTTTGGGATCAACTGTAAGCTTCCCGTCTTTCTTGATGTACCCGTATATTCGGGATCCAAGGACTACACCGTTCTTTATTGACTGCGCATGCCCGAATTTTATTCGATTGGAGAGTTTTCTTGATTCATCTTGGGCAATTCCGGACATTATGGTAAGTCGTAACTCACTATCTTCGTCAATCGTATTGATGTTGTCATTTTGAAACCATACGCATACACCATACATCAGTAATTCCCTTGTGTATCTTATACTGTCTAACGTATTTCTCGCAAATCTGGTGATTTCTTTCGTTACGATCATATCAATCTTCCCAGTTTTGGCATCTGCCATCATGCGTTGAAATTCGTCCCTTTTCTCAGTTCGTATTCCCGATATTCCATTGTCAATGTACGCGCCAACAAATACCCAGTTTTTATTTTTGGCAATGAAGTTTCTGTAATATTCATCCTGGTGATGTATAGAAACTTGTTGGTCTTCTGATTCCGTGCTTACCCTTGCATAGAAAGCCACTTTTAATTTCAAGTCAAAAATGCTGCAAGTTTTCAGTATTTCTCTAGTACGATAAACGTTCATGCCCCGTTCTCCCTTCTAGTCGGAAGAGCAGAGATAAGATTATTATACCTTCAATCTCATCTCTGCTCAATAGTTTGGCTTAATTTTCAGAAAGAATCTCAACATCAATTTTTTCTTTCATTTCTCTGCTGATTAGTCCCTGAAGGTATATGTGTTCGTTCAATGCTAGTAATAACGCTTTATTCATGTCGCGCTCCTTTCTTTGACGAAAAGGTTTAAAATCCTTTTAAAACATTTTAGGCATATATTTCTATGCAAACTTATATAAAATGGATTCTGGCGTTTTTTAGTCAATCAACTACTTTATTTCACAGAAAATCAAATATATCCATCTGTCCTTTGATTTCATCTTCCTTTTCATCTGTGAAGAATTTGCAGGCAATGTAGTTTGGTTTCCAGTCCACATCTCCATTGTAGTTCAGACATCTCGGATGCTTTCCAGGCCGGTACCGCAGACATTCCTCACATCGGTGATACGGATTTGTTCCGCCGGAATCTTTGTACATTGCGCTTATCTTAATCATACGGATCACCTTCTTCAAATATGCTGAATTTTCTCAAAAGTTCCACGTCGTCTTTATCTAATTGTATTTTGCATTGTTCATTAAGCCTGCGTGCCAATTGACCAATAGTCGGATTTCCTTTGTTAGCCTGGTGAATATATTCATTTCCTTTTCTGACAACTGTCATTATTTCTTCTGGACCAAATTCATATGTATCGTGTAATGCCAAAAGAAAAGTTATGCTGTTCTCGATGTTAGCCCAGTTTTGACCATCTTCAAAACCTTTTTCACATCCGTCTTTATAACTTTTCTCGCGTTCTTCCGCCCTTGCATTTTCCACAACTCCGTTCAATGCGCTCACGGTTCTACTGATCCCGTCTTCCTTGCCTTTCTGGTACGCTTTTTCGATCTCTTCATTTCTGGCTGCCAGAACTTTTTCTCTGGACTCGTCAAACATCCGCTGCATTCTTTCAATCTTCACAGCCGAACAGGGAACAACCGTCGGTTTCCCTGTGAATTTTCTTTTTAATGCTGTACTATTCATTTTCCCTCTCCCATGATACCTGCTATCATTTGTTGTTTCATTGTTTCCGCTATGTGCTCCCGAACAGATTCTTCCGGAAATGGGATCTCAAGTGACCGCTCCAGAATCCGGTTCGTGATACGCTCATCATAATTTAGTCGAGAAATACAGTAATTACTTGTGAAAATCGTGATTTTTCGGCTTGTATAGCGTCCGTCGATAATTTCATAGTATTTTTCATTTACCCAGTCTTTTTCAATTTCTGTGCCGAAATCATCAATGATGAGAATATCTGCTCTGGACAGTTCATCAATCAACTGTTCTTCCGTTTTATCTGGACTGTATCTTTTTCCCCATGTGGACTTGATTTCGTCAAGGATTTTCATAGAGGTTGAAAACTTTACCTGTTTCTGATGTTTTTCAATCAGTTCATTTGCCAGGCTGCATACCATCCGGGTTTTTCCAGAGCCTTTCGTGCTAGAGTAAAAATACAGCCCAATTCCCTGCTTTTGCATATCGCCGATATTTTCTATCCAGTATCGAATAGCTTTTGCAGCTTGCTTTATTGTTTCCTTACTCTCCGGCAGCTGATATACTGCCGATCTGAAATTATTAAACATTGCGCCCTTGTAGATATCTGGAATTTCTGCGAACTTAAGCTGATTTCTATGAATCATTTTTTGGCGGATACCGCAGGAGCACTCCTGACAGTACGGAACTCCGTATTGATCACGGCTCCATACCCATCCGGAATCATCACATAAACGGCAATGTGTCTGATCCTCCGTCGTCACCGAGTGTTCCGAACGGGATAAGTGGTTCGACTTTTCTCTGAGTTTTTGCACCAGATCCATGTTTCCTGTCCCCATTGTAGTTGCCCTCCAAAACCTTTAAGAAGTTATTTGGTTTTACAAACCAGTCAAAAGTAATCATCCAGCCATTTTTGTTTTCGCCTCTCAGGAAGTCACTGTTGCGGATGTTGTCCATAGCTTTTAAGAGATCGTTCATGCCATACTCTCTTATTCGTCCTTTGAGCATCTGGCATCTTTTTGATGCTGGTTTGATATCCCTGATAGGAGCAATGCCAACATCCTGTAATTTGTTCCATTCCTCAATAACACGTCGGACATCTGTCTGACGAATAGTATCTAAAGATACTATTAAATTATTATCTTTTTCTTTATCTTTATCTAATTCTTCTTTCTTATTCTTTATCTTATTCTGTTGCGTGACGTCACGTGAACTGTCACGTGACATATCTTGTTCAATTGCAAGTTTCTGCCGTTCTCTCTGTTTCTGTTTCCTAATTCTATTCTGTTCTCTGATCTTATCCATGCCTTCGATATTCTGATGTTCTTCCCATCCTGGAATTGCAAGCATATTTCCATCTCTGGTAATCATTCCAAAATTTTCCAAAGCAGTCAATGCAAGTTGTATTACACTTTCATCAAAGCCAAGTTCATCTGCCAGCAGTTTTTCATTATATGGAATGTTTTCTGTCAGAAAGATAAGCCCATTAGCATTGCATCTTCCGGCCATTGTCAGAAGCATAACCCAAATAAGAACTATGTTGTTTCCTTCTGGAAGCTTTCTGATATGACCGATTTTAACATTATTAAACATCTCTGTTTCAATTTTGATCCAGCTTACTTTAGCCATTAATATAATTTCCACCTCCATGCACCATCTTATGGCATCTCTTGCATAAGCAAATTCCGTTGCTTACATCATAAGCAATATTTTCATTATCATAGCAGTCTCTGAATCTTATTTTATGGTGAGCTATGTTTGATTTTGGTATTCCACACATCTGGCAAATATATTTATCACGTTCTAAGACTTTTTTTCGCCATTCTCTATATTCTTTTGTGTGCCTTCCTTTTTCTTGTTCTCCATATCCTGTGGTCTCTTTAAACAGAGGTAATTCATATACACCATTTGCCGTTTTTTTTAAATACCCATTTTCGATTAACTCAGATACATCTTTTTCATTTATACTTATAATTTGAAAAATTCGCTTCCAGCGTCTTAAGCGACCATTATTGTCAGATCGCATACACAGTTGAAAGTAGATTGCTTGCGAGTTAGCTGACATATTTAAAAAGTTATCACTGTCAACAATTTTCATCGTAAACATTCGTTTCTGTGCCATTTATCTATTCCTCTTCTCTCCAACCTAATTTCTGCCCGCACCTGTTACAATAATTATTCATACCAATATACGCATGATATGCCATACTGGAATGAAACATATCTTCCGGGTCATCACTGTTACATTTAAAATCTACATCATCGTCCGAAAAATCAATGATATGCAATCCGCACGACGGGCATATGCAGGCGTACAAGTTTACATCACAATGACAGTCAAACCCAACATCTTCGTATAAAACTTTCTTCGGGATCTGTTTCTTCAATGCCTTAACCGCCAGTCCCAATGCTTTCTGATATTCCACAAGATTAGGCATATGTGGCCAGTCTTGTTTGATTAAGTCAATGCGTTCCTGCAAGATTTCGATTGCTTCTTCTGGTTTCATGTTAGTCCTCCGTTCCAAACATTTTATCCAAAATATGTTGGCAACCTTTTACCGCCTTTTCGAGGTTTTCATACCATGGTCTCAACGTGCATCTTTCTTTGTACCCGTCACATTTAGTGCCGGATAGAATATAATTTCTGCATATACCGTCTTGACTTGCACAACATTTATACATTCTTCATCTCCTCCAACTTCTTCTCTATCGGATTAAAAATATTTTTATCCTCGTTTTGTTTTATACTTTGCGTATTTTGATTCTCCAATACAGCCTTTGTATAATTTTCGCAAAGCAGAGCCAAGACCATTCTCCATGTCTTCGTCCACTTGTTCTGCTGTATCAGAAGCATTTCCTAAAATATCAGTTGCTTCAAACACATAGTCTCTTACCATGCTTAATTCTCTATCCGTAAAATAAATGTTTCTTCCCATTTTGCACCTCCTTAAAATTAAATTTCATTTTTGAGTTCCTCCAACTTCTTCTCAGCTTCTTCACGGGTGAGGAATACGGTTTTGCCAAGTTTGTTTATTGAAAATCCGTCCAAGTTGGAATAGATTCCACTGTTCAACTTCCATCCGAAATAAATACCATGCATATCAACCGATATCATTATGATTCTTAATTCCGAAATAAAATTCCTTGTCGGAACATATACCGTATCTCCAACCTTACACGGTAATCTCACAAGCAAGCCCTGTTCTTCTAAATCTTCATATTCTGCAAGTTTTTCTGATGCCTTTATATAATCATGGTTTTTAACCCACACATTTGATTCTCCGTCTGGAGCATTTTCCATTCTTTCAGTTAATCTTTCCATCTATTTCACCTCTTTCAGCTTCTCGACCGCTAGCTTCAACGATTCCTTAATTTCCTCTGTTATTTCATGGTCTGGAATTTTGATTAATTTCTCAATATTTTCAATTACTTTCTCTTCTGGTGTACAAACTGTGAATTTTCCTGATTTTACAATTTCAAGAATTTCATCTATATTATTTACCAAATTACGTATATTGCACAAATCCTTGTTGCATTTAGTATTTCTTGCGTCCAATACACATTCTTGACAACTACGTCCAGTACAATTGCATGCATCTGCAATCCACTCAGCAAACTCTCTCACTGTCATTTCTTTTGTTCCGAGAAGGTCTGACGCTTCATGGAGAATATCGCGCTCTGTTCCGATACGTGCGCTGTGCACCACATCTTTTTCATTATAAAATTTTAAAATATCTGGGAAATGTTGACCGGATAATGGTTTGCAATCATCTTTCGAATGCCAGTGAAATCCCTGCTCCTCAGCTTCTTTAAGCAATTTCTCATTTTCTTCTTTTGTTCTAACTAGAACACATGTATCTCTTAAATCAATCATCTTCGTTTCCTCCTGTAATCCTATCAATACATTCATTCCAACCTGCTTTATACTATTCCAGTGATCCGTCATATCATTCTCGGTAGTGTTTTTCTCCGGCAATGGCTTCAAAGGACACCAATCGGGTATAATACTCAAATCTGTAATATCTCTATTGTTTACTCTACAGAACGGGTGAAGCACTCCGCTGCGTAAAACGCATAAAGCACAATATTTTGGCGTATTTATCACTAATACTGATTTGCTCATTTTCTCTTACCTCTTTTCTGCAAGAATGCTCCATACTGTGCCGGACTGATAACATCTTCCTTCTCTCTGGTAGCCAGTCCATATCCGAGTCTTCCATTCCTTTTGTTTTCTTCCCTCGTAAACATGGTTGAAATGTCTTTGCCTTTACTCATCTGATTCCTCCTGTAACAACTCTGGATTGTCGAAAATATTGCTAACTACTTCCATTTCGCATCTGTCGATATAATATTCTGTCAATGGCATTGGCCAGCAGAATGGTTCGCATCTGCTGATTGCATCTGTCGGAACAACCTCATAATGCCATCCGACAACTTTGTCTACTATGGAGCCGGTTTCAATATTTCTTACACCAAATTCTCCAAATAGCACTTTTGCAAGGTCTTTTGGGTTTCCATGGCACATCAAAATGTCATTCTCCCAAATTTTATTACCGTTCTTGTCGCAAAGTCCTGTGAACTGACAGATGTTTTTCGGAAAACACGTATATAACTCCCAATTTCCACTAGTTTCACTGATAGCCCGTCTTCCGTCTGAAGCACTGATGAGATTCCCCACTACCCATTCACAATTATCAATCCGCTTTGCCTTGAAAAGAATTTCTCTCATACGTTCTGCTCCTCCTGCTCGGAAAGTGGTTCGAATCTTTTCTTTTGCTTTACATTTGGATATTTCTCTCTGTCCACATCGCTCGTAAACATAGTCAACGGTCTGCACCATGTTACAAGTGGTTCTGCAAAGCACTTATAGATCACCATAATTTCATCAGATTCTGTATGTACTGCGATATCGGTGACAACATAGGTTCTTCCTTTGAAGTGTTTATATCTTCTTCCGACCATGCTGTCTTTTAGCTTTCCTAATGTTTCAATTGATACGTTACTCATTCAACTCCACCACCTTTCACAATCTCTATTGCCCTGCTCAGTCCAGCATTGTATCCTTGATGCACATCAGATAAGATACATTCGGATTCGATGAATTTATCTCTTTTCAATTCGCCAATAACCTTATCAACATCAAAAGCTGTCAGCTGTTCATTGACACAATCAATAAACTCTTTCTGGTCGGAACTAATACTTGTACCAATTTCCCAAATTTTGATGTATTTGATTAATTCGTCAGCATCTATTAATCTGCTCATTCAATCACAACCCTCTTTCTCAACAAAAGTTAAATCAACTCTGACCACATCCGTTTCTATCGCCGAAAGGCAGCTTATTTCTAAATCGTAAAATGGTTTCAGCAGCTTCGAACCGGTATTGAATGTATCGTAATCCTCCCAGCTTCTTCCAGGGTGACATATCTGAATTTTTATATCGCTTTCAGGATCGTCGTCAATTGCTGCTATTAGATCAATTAACTTCATCTTCTATCCTCCCGTTCATACATGTTTGCGTTTTTGCTTTTCCATTCAGCAAACGTCTCTATTTTCGCACCTAATGGTCGTTTAGAAATTACATAACGTCTCCAATATTCTTTCCAGATTTCTTCCGGCCCAAGAGCATTAAATCTTATACAATCAAGTTTCGCACTATTTTCCGTACAATATTCCAACGGCGACAGTAGGGGCAAGTGATAGCCCACTTCGTAAATTGCAAATCCGTATCTTCCAGGAGCAGTATAGTATCGAAGCAATCCATTTTTTAAAAGATATTCCTTTGGATAAATAGACTTGATTTCACTCATCTCCTTTCCACACTCCCAACAACCGCATTCTCTCATACAGTACAGCGACGGTCTTGCGCCTGTATCCGTAGAAGTCCTTCGGATTCATCGGGATATATCTTTCTTTACTGATTTTCCTGTAACTTTTCCGGTGTAGGATATTTTCGATAACCATATCCGCTATCACCGTGTTTTTCGGGCAAGCTGATAAGGCAGCACTGGAAAGCAGGTATCCGTACTCTGCCGGGAAGTCTTTCAGCATCGTATTCAGTTTTTCAATATCCTCTGCCGGAATACCGTAGTCTTTCAGTTTTTTATTCCTTGTCAGCATACCGTTCTCCTTTCTATCCTGTATAGTCTTCAAATCGTTCACATGCTATAAACGCGAATCTGGAATTTACCCACCTCTGCATTCGTTTCAACGGATCGTGTTTGTTTAATTTATATTTGTCATATATCATCACGTATGGCGAATATCCCAAGTTTCTTAGTGTATATATTCTGTCAAGATCTTGCTCAAATGTCGTATCAAATCCGCAAAGAACATATACAGTCATTTTTCGTCTGTCCCATCCAGTCTGCTGTTTGAATATCTCAAACTTTGGAACGATCTTATCCTTGTCCTCATACCGGTCCCACGCAAAATGAATCTGTTTGATCTTCATTTCCTTGAGATATTTGATTTTCTCTGCTGTCATGATTCTGATATCACATCCTTGCGAGAAGTCCACCCATGCTCTGCTATCAATAAGCTCTTGGCTCAAATTCCTCCAATCTCGGCAAGCAAACATATTCAGATCCAGTAACACTATATTCTTTTGTCCGGACCAGAATTCCGATAAATTAGCTACCTTTCGGCTACATCGTCCCTCTTTGTGCCCGACTATACAAAACTCGCAGCCCCGAGGGCATCCTCTTGTAAGAAAGCCATAAGCGGTATCTTTGCATAATTCTGGATAAAGACTATAATCAGGATAAATGTGTTCAATTTCATCCGGTAATGACTCCCCACCAGACGGATACTCGTACCCTGTGCCGCCCTTTATGATTTCTGATCCACATACAGGATGCGGATAATCCGGCGTAAACGTAAATACCTTGCTCATATACACCTTATCTGGTGGATTTATCCATGCTGTTAACGGGTCGTACCATTCTACGGAGTCACCTTTTCTCTTATGCCATGCCGATATTTTCATCAATGGCAGATTCGGAAAATTATGACCATCAACATCTATAAGTTGTATTCTCATAGCTTCCTTTCTATTCGCCTGGGTGGTGCTTGTCGTACATGATCGCCACACATACAAGGCCAACCACTCCGACTATGGTTCCAAGGATGAACACTAATAAGAATGTAATCATGGCTCGTCCTCCTCAACATAATCTTCGCAATCTTCTGCATATTCATAACTGTCCATATCATCACATCTGCTCTGACAGGAATCCTGCTTCTCGCAGCAAATGCAGCATTCTGTTTCGTTGTCCGGGCATTCTAATTTACAATATCCCATTAATCCAGTCTCCCTCTTTCTCGAAGTAAATGTATCTACTGTTTTTCTTGACCGGCTCTGATGTATCAATACAATACTTTATCTCGAGTAAAGCCTGCCAAGATTTAAACTCTTTTAGCGTGACTTTGAATCTGGTGTAGGTCTTCCCATCCTTTTTGAAAATTGACATTTCCATGTTCAATCCTCCTTATATGGTTCTGGAAGTGGCATCCAGGCAATAACACAGTCTTCATCATCCCATTTTCCATTTTCGATACCGCACATTCCCGTGAATGGTTCTTCCTGTCCGACAAGCTCTCCGTCTAAAGTAGTGATATATGTTCCGTCTTCCGGTAATCTCTCACTGACTGGAATCCAACCATTTTCTTTCTCGTCCTGTTCCAGATCATCCTTAAGCTGTTCTATCATTTCTAGAAAATCTCTGGCAGTAACCAATTTGTATCTATTTACAATATCTTGCATCTAATCATGATAACTGAGCAATCTGTCTTTGATATGACTCATTCTTCCACCTCACTATCCTCTGGCATCTGAAACAGGATTGATTTTCTTATCTCATTTCCATAGCCTTTTAATACAGCAATTCCATGCGCCACACTTTCTTTTGTATCATAGCTTCCTGTGTATGCTGATCCTGCCAACCCACTGCCAATAATTTCACCGGATTTGTACTCCATGTAAGCTTCCTGAATCATATCCAGTACCTTCATGGCTTTTGATTTTGTGGAATAATGACCAATTGGGCACACGCAATCCGTTATATTAAACCCTTGCGCACATTCCCAGAATCGCAGTTCTCGTGTATTGTTAAGACTGATCAATCGGCTTTTATCCTGACTTCTGATTAACATTTTGCGTCCTCCTTAATATCTATCAAATTCAATGTTGTTGTCTGAATAGAATCTGTATGAATCCTCTCTGATTTTATTAACTTCACGCATGATAATTTCTTTTGTTTTACTGACAGCTTCCTCAAAATCCTCTGTTCCAAGATTGTAGTTGTAAATACCCAATGTGTTACAGTTAAGGAACAGCGTATCTCCATATCCAACATATTTGTGAATAACGATTTTTAAAGAATTGTAGTTTAAGGCGAAAATACTTCCGGTTTTAGGTTCTTCGTCATACTTGGCATTACTTTTGAATTTCATTTCCATCCTCACTTTCCCCATGTAAGCAACTGGCACGCTATTGTGCAGTTAGTACATGATTTTATACTCCCATTTTCTTAACCAGATCCTTATTCAATCCCTCTTAACATCAAGCTTAGTTTGCTGTAACAAGGGCAAATTCTTGTATGATCGAAAATATCTTCCAGTAAAACACAATGCGGAAAAAGCTGCTTTACCTCATAGATATGCTCTTTTTCTTCCCCACCACGTTCTGCGTATTTGATTCTTTTGTCAACATGCAAATCAAACGTTTTACTTATATATGCTTTAAGCCCATATATGTTCACTTTGCTCATTTTTGTGCACCAATCCTTCCTTAAAAGCCACTATTGCAGCTTCCTTACTGTGATGTATTTTTGTAATGGTTTTACATTCTGTGCATTCGCACCAATATAAATCTCCTCCATAATGCCGGTTATAATCTGCGAAAACATGAAAACGATTCCCGCATTTAGGGCAAATCCTACTTTTACCATTGTCAACATTAATTCCCATTCTTTCATTAAACATAGAACATTTCCTCATCGTTATCATCAGAATCGAAATCTGACGTTTCTTCACAATCAATTAATTTATTTCTCGACATGTTCTTTCCTCGTTCAACCAGTTCTGCCCTCTGTTCTTCTGTCAATTTTCTCGGAGCTCGTAAATTCGGCACGTATTTTCTCGGAACGTGAGCGAAAATTGAGCCATCTTTGTTGATTGCGATAACTTTCACATCTTCCGGATTTTCTTCTTTCAATTTAAGCGTTCGATTCTTTAAAGTACTTCCGTTGTATGCTGATACCTCAGCATAATCACTTCCACGTATCCATGCGATACTACATTCATTGCAATTCTCTGCCATTATTTTTCCTCCGCTTTTAATATTTTTCTCAACTTCGATGTGAGTAAGTCAAACTGTATAAGCATTCCCTTGTCCTTGTGCTTTCTAACAGTGATATCATCTTCCGAATCATCCAGGTAATATTCACCATTGATAGGCTCTCTGTAGTCTATTTTTGATTTGAAGTCCCACCCGGAAAGGTTGAACCTTTCAACGGCTTCTTTCCGGGTAAGAGTATCTACAAATGTTCCATCTAAGGTGTACAGATCGTAAAGTTTCATCTTTCGTTCTTTCTTATCAGCCGGTATTTTCTGTGAGAATTGCTCCCCGAAAATTCAATCAGTCCATCATCTACAAACTGGCGCAAATGCCTCTGGATTGCACTAGGGCTTAAATCCAATTCTTCAGCTATCGTTTTAACCTGTGGCATTTCACCGTTGTGTTTTTCGTATTTTACGATGAAATAATAAATATCTTTACGATTCTGCTCATATTCCTTATGTCTTCTACTCTTTATTTCACGTATAGTCATTTCTCGTAGTTCCTTTCATCAAGCATTTCTTTAAATTTCTCGAAAGCTTTGATTGAAGTTTTGTTGTTCTGCTTTTCCGGCTTCAGGGTAATTTGCAAATGAGTATCAATGATATGTGATAAATCACGGGCCAGAGCTTTCTTGCCTTGTTGGATACCATCACGATATCCTTTTGCCGGTCGGTAATCAGCAATCTTTTCTTTCCCTTCATCCTGTCCACCACCAGTCTTGTTTTTCACAATCCATCCGGCATCAATGGCTTTCTGGATGTATTCTCGTTCTTTTTCATCAAGCTGCGATACCGGACAGTGAAAAAAATCGATCTTGTATCCGCTCTTATTCTCTTCCGAATACAACCCATGAGCTTTCATGGAACGATCAATATGTTGTTCGTATCCTGACATGTGTTGGGCCAGTCTGGTAAGAAGTTTTACTGACTGCCCGATATATCCATGAGTTTCGGTACGCCAGAGTATATATATGCCGCTTCCTTCATCCAGTTTCGGATTCACTTTCAGAATTTTCTTCTTATTGCTCGCTTCAATGGCTTTCGCCCGTCTGAATTTCTTGTAATCCAACCGAAGCTACTCCTTAGCTAAATGGTAAATCCGGATCATAAGCCGGTTCAACAAATGTGTCGTTTGCCGGTGCTGGCGGTGGAACTGCACCAGTGCTTTCAGACTGGTTGCTTTTGCCCTTACTTTCCACAAACTCATGTGTTTCTACCAGACAGTCATTTGTGTAAATCTTCTTTCCATCAGTATCCGTATAGTTTCCGGTCTGCCAGCTGCCGATGACTGCAATTTTCATTCCCTTATGCAGATATTTTTCAGCAAACTCTCCATTTTTACCAAGCGCAACGCAATTTATGAAATCTGCTTTTCGCTCATTGTCTTTGCGATACTGTCTTTCTACTACAAGAGTGTATCTGGCAATGGTTATGTTGTTAGTTCCGGTACGTATGTCCGGGTCTTTCACTAATCGACCGATCAAAATTACTTTGTTCATGTTAGTTCTCCTTATAAGCTTCCGGCATCGGCATCCACGCCGAAACCGTATATTTTATCTCTCTTCCGACTCCAACATCTGCCCATTCGCCGTTTCCGATGTATCTCAGAGATGTTGGCCATTCAGCACCCTTGATTGTTACCGTGTACTGCGGAAGTTCCTCGATATCAACATCTTCGTCTGGCTCCGGTGGTAACATTAATTCTGTCGGAATCCATTCAATCACAGGATTGTAGGATGCAAAAAGTTCCTTTGCCTTTTCCAGTGCATCATTCCATCCTCTGTCGTACAAACTGGATGTTGGAGAGATTTCCTTTTTGATTTTGTCCAGAACATTAATTAAAATCTGCATTTTGTCACTCCTTTTTGTCTTCGTAAAAACTCAAGTAATCAAACCACTGGTCTTTGATAAAATGTCCGATGATTTTCACTGAGTTTCCCCATCCCTTTGTTGCAACCCGAACATGCTTTCCTTTTAAATTCACAAGGTCTTCAACGCCAACTACATCCATAATTCGCATAATTGCTTCCATTCCAGAAGCAGAACCTTTAAATTCTTTGGCTCCCAAATATCCATACCCAAGAGCATAACCGCCGAAGCCGCTGCCCCAGCCGCCGCCGTTCAGCGTAAGGTCAAACGACAATACTCCGTGATCTCTGAAATTTAATGATACATTTGTAATTTCAGCGTTTTGAAGTTTATATCCATCCGCCAGTAAAAGTTCTTCTGTCCATTCTTTCAATTTTATTCCTCCTCGTAATCATTACAGTACAGCGATCCGTAATCCCAGGCCAATGTGCAACAATTACGGAATCTGCACTTGCTACAATCTGTCATTTCCATATCCCTTTCTCCTTTCAAAATGGAAACAAGTTCAAATCAACTTCCAATCCAGACCGTCCAATCTGAACCATAATATCATCCCCAACAACTTCTTTGACTTCTTTAAGCATCTTCCCGGCATCTGAAGCATCACCGCTCAAATGTACCAGTGTTATCGTTTTGAGCGATTCTGTGAGGTTTTCCTTAATGAATTGCTTACAAGTTGACAAAGAACAATGCCCGGTGATCTGGTGTTTCCACTTCGGGTTGCTTCTGTCTATCAGTTCCTCGCAGTAATTACAACCAATAACCAAGTGATTAAGTTCCATTGATTTGAATTTGTACCGGCAATGTTCAAAGTCTGTCAGGTAAAGAAGCTTTCCCATTTCCTCATGTTCCACTAGATACCCGAAGTTCGGACATGGATCTTTATTTGCAGAAGTGTGTGGCAGACTAAACGGAACTGCGCTGAAGGAACCGATTTTGAAGTATTTCTTTTCAGCAACAGCCTTCATAGTTCCGTCCGTTATGTCTAAGTTTTTGATTGTTTCTTGCCCGGTATAAACTGTGATTCCGGCTTTCATGATTTCATGAACAGCTTCGGTGTGATCGCCATGTTCATGTGAAAGAAGTACACCGGAAACATTGTTTATCTGATAGTCAATCCCTCTGAGGATTTTCTTGTACTTGCATCCGCAGTCAAGAAGAACAATCTCGCCTGTACTTGACTGCAAAGCATAACAATTTCCTTTAATACTTCCTGTTGAAATTATTCGCATGAACAAATGACATCACCTCGCTTTCTGTACATTGCATTTATGCTTCTAAGATATTTTCAACTTCATCTATGGCTTTCTCTAAATCGGAATAGGCATATGGTATGTCCTTCCCTCTATTTAGACTCTCTAACTCCGCATAGCTTACTTTGCACATGCTGTCTCGTATTAATTTGAGTTCCCTCAACGTAAGTTCAATGGTTATTATCTGTTCCCAGTCCTTTTTGCTGTCTACTCTCTTCATACTTCATCATCCTCCGGGAATCTAAACACAATGTTTGCCGGTTCGAATTTCATATCTGGACTGTTAACCATGGTTTTGATGATTCCAAAACCTCTTGCAGCCATTTTTATACATTCCTCGCAATCGTCATCACTCATTTCAACGTTTTGCGCAAGAAACATTCCTGCGTATACTTTATGAAGAACCTTCATTGCTTTCTCAGCTTTTTCCTTTGTTGAATAATTAGCTATGATCGTCCCTTTTTCGTCAACTATAGGAACATATGCAAATATAAGGTTTCCTGCTACACTCAATACCGTATTTTCGTATGGGATATCAAGATCTCCTGTCTGACTAATTAATCTCATTTCATTCTCCTTTCAATTTCCAAATCCATACTGTGGCATAATTTAATACAGTTTCCATGAAGCATATGGTTCCTACATGCTCCATATTTTTCGTTGAATTTTTTCATTGGCATCTTTTCTTCGTTTACTGCACGAACCCATCTACGAACCTTTTTCTGAGTATTTCTTTTTCTGTCACCACGTAATTTTCTGATATATTTCCCCTCATCAGTCACGTAATGGTGGAATCCAAGATAACACAGTCCCATTCGGAACGGTACAATTTGCGATTTTGGGTTCAATTCCAACCTGAGACTTTTAATCATCATTCGAATTGCTTCAAGAATTTCTCTGGCGATGTCTTTTGTTTTACACAACACATAAAAATCATCGTTATATCGTCCATAATATGGATTTCCAAACTCAATCGTTATCATCTGATCTAGCGAATGAAGTAGTAGCAATGCATATTTCAGGTTTACCTGGTTCCCTAATGGCAGTCCTGGATTTCCTGTGCTATCAATAAATAAATGATTCAGCCAGATTGCAAAATCATCATCAAAATAGCAGTCAAGTACGTCTTTCATTATTTCATGATCTATGCTGTAAAAATATTTATGAATATCACATTTTACAATCCATCCATTTATTCCATTCTTTTTATAGAAATCCAACATCTGATCTCTTAATCCATTCATTGCCATATGTTGTCCTTTTCCCTGTTGTCCAGCGGTATTCCATTTAATCAGAATTTTTTCAAACTTCGGAGTCAGAACATAATCGGAAAAGCATCTCTGCACTACTTTATCCTTGAATGCACATGATTCTATTGTACGTTCTTTTGGCTCGTGGATTTGAAACTTATTATATGGATTTATGGTATACGTTTGCCTTTCCAACTGTTCTTTTAGAAGGTGAATGCCTTCAAGAGATAAATTAGAAAACCTTGCAGTGCCTGAGTTAAATTTCTTACCGTTCTTAACCTTCTTGTAAGAACGATATAAATTCTCAAAATTTGCAACAATTTCTTTATCCATTGTTTTTGTTCCTTTATATTTATCCATTCCGGAAAGGTTATGCATTTACTTGTATCTTTACTGATTTCAGCTTTGCGCTTACTCTGTCTGCCTGTGATCCAGGTTGGGCGAACACCGTTACTGTTGTTGTAGTTATTGTTGTTGATGTTGCCGGAAGGCGAAACAACGGTATTGCAACGCATAACCCAAGTTGTTACCTGTTTCTATCTTTTGTTCTCCATGAAATAGTCATGTACTTTATATCTTTGACCATTTGTGACCATGACTCCATTCCACCGGAGTTGATAATTCCTAATTCATATGAAAGTTCTATAAAGTACATCAACTCATCACAATGAGTAATGGCTTTCGTTTGAAGCTCTAATCGTTCTCTTTTATAATCTTTCAGATCAGTTCGGTTGGCTTCAAAAAGCAACTCGTAGATTTCTAATGCTTTATTTTGCATTTTATCTACAAGTGAAAACCTGTATTTCTTTGGGTATCGTCTGGCATTACTCGTAACTATTAATGTATGCTTTGCAAGCTGCTTAGCCTTTGTTATTACCTTTAAATCTTCATTTGCCATTAATCTTCACTTCCCAATTCAAAGATAGAAGAAGAAAAGATACAAACTGGGCGAACACCGAAACTGTCGTTGAAGACATTGATGCAGAAGTAGCCGGAAGGCGAAACAACGGTAAGTGTTGAGATGTAACCATTTGCCGGTGTGCTCCATGGCGTAATCAACCACCACCAGTTCTTCGCATTCGGAAGTAATTTACGATATTTCCGGTACTCATCCACGGTCAAAAGTGAAATCTTATCTTCACAATGTCCGTATTCTGTCTGGCCGTCCAGTGAAAGTAAATCGCGATCAAATTCAACAACTGCATCTTCCCCCAACTCTTCTGTGATTTTCTTAAGAAAAGAATCGTTTAATTCTTTTCTAAGATCACTCTCAATCCAATTATTTGAATCTGAATCAAATTTTCTGTTTTCCCCGTCGAAGCTGTTTAAAATGGCAAAATATCCTTTTTCTGTCTTATCCAGAATCATCCATTCCATGCCGGCGATTTCCACCGTTTTGCCAATTTCCGTTTTTTCCATATGCTGCTTTTTATATTCGGCAAATTCTTTGTTGATCCGGTTTAATTCATTTTCAAAATATTTCAGATTTTTCTTCATTTTTATTCCTCCACTTTAGATACAAAGATATTAGATTTTAAGATACAAACTGGGCGAACACCGCTACTGCAGTCGCAGTAATAGCTGATGATGTTGCCGGAAGGCGGAACAACGGCTAGCGCATATTTCCATCCTCTTTCCACTGTACTCCATGCGGAGCAAGTCCAATAGAAATCATCCAATTCATCATTTGGCGTCAGTTCTGTGTATTTACGCGCTTCATCAAACGTCAGTGGTCTAACTTTGCATTCCGTTTCTCCGATTTTCTGTCCATCCACGGTGATCAAATCTACTATGTTAGTTTCGATGTTCTCTTCTCCAAACTCTTCTTCAAAATCTTTCAGGATTTCAGTATCACAGAGTTTCTTCAAGTATGATTTGTTATAATCAGTTGTATCATCATCAAATTTCACATTCTCTTTCACGAATCCGAGTGAAATGATCTTGGTATGCTCTGTGTACTGTTCCAAGACCTTGTATTTTCGCTTTCCGGTAGTCTGGAAGATATCTCCCGAATTAAGTTCCGATAATCTCACCTTGCATGATTTTTCCTGCTTTTCCAGAAGTTCAACCAGTTCTTTTGCTTTCTGTAAAATTTCTTTATTGTTCATTTCTGATACCTCCCTATTTTGTTGTAAACGTAATCAACAAGTTACATTTCCTCCTGCTTCATAAAATCTGGAATCTCTGGTTCTTTGCCTGCTGCCGGGGCCGGTTCTTTCTCTGCTGTCTGGACAACATCTGCGACTGTTGACTGTTTCGGCTGTTCCTCGATTGGCATTGGTTCTGGGATGAATTCTTCGGTGTTAGCGTTCTGCTCGATATCATATGCAACATCAGCTGCAAAAGAGTCATCTCTTGAAACTGTTTCTGTATCATCGTCCGCTTCCTGCACGAAAACATCACCATGAGTGTTGATGATCTGTTTTAAGGCACGATTGACAACAGTTTTCTTCGCCATCTGGTCAGTGAATTTCTGGTGTGTGCCATTCCCATTTTCCTTGTATCCGAAGCCCTGTGACCAAGATTGTTTAATCTGTTTGATGTTCATTACCTCCAGATGTTTCGTTCCATCTTCCATCAGCACAACTGCGTATGCTCCAAGGATTTTTTCGTTATCAATGTTCATAAAATCCTGTTCGTGAGAATCCAGAACCTTATTTCCATCTTCAATATGATATTTGAATTTATCTCCCTGGTAGATGATCTCCGCGTGAATGTCTTTCATTCCGTATCTTCTGGCAATCGTCATGTTTCCGAAATATGATCTCTGGAACTGACACTGACCGCTGTAAGCGATGAAATACCCCTGTTTTTTCTGTACTGACAAACCAAGTGTTGCCATATTCATAAGGCTATTTGCAATGCTAATCTGACTACAAGATTCCAAAATCGGCTTATTATTTCTATCTTTTGTTTCTTTGAGCACCAAATACGCTCCCATAAGTGCATTGCTAAGATTGTAGTCCTTTGGAAAAGAAAGACCATATTTACATTTTTCTTCAAGCTGTTTTGTCAATCCGTCAATAAACTGATTGTTAATCACAACTGCTGCCTGCTGTTCTCCTACTGTTGCTACCTGTGTTTTGTTTGCCATTTTAATTCTCCTTTTCATTATTTTTAGTTTCTTTCGTTACCGTGTGCTTTCACATGGTTCTTAAACCTCAAACACGGTATTTAGTGAGTGGATATCCCCCTCACTTTTCGGTTGTGAAATCGCCTGTGACTTGAATAAGTCAATTTTTTTCTGCTATTCTTAAACAGATATATCTTTTTATATCGGCATCGGAACAGCTAGGCTGTCGCAAAACAAGTTTCTAGCTGTTCCCTTTTCTTTAAATTCCTTTTACTTCCAACTCACCCTCAGAAACCTTGAGCAAAATCATCTGTGTATCTAATTTGGGAATCCTGTCCGAATTTACGCTTTCGGTATCATCGACCCAAACCGGGAGTCGTAAGTCGTTCATCTCCTGAAGCCCCATCACAAGGTCAATGTCGCAAAGAATCCGGTCGCTGTGATTCAGACCGTTTGCGTAATCAATGCCGTTGCAGATCATCCGGCAAGTTTCCATCGGTTCTCCGTCCTGTGTGTAGTCAAGGAACTGGAACTGAAAATGTTTGAAGTGCGGATTAATCACTGCTGCCAGTGCCTTATTTTTCTCAATGGAATAGTCAGTCAGCTGATCTACTTTCTGCTGAATATCCGCCTGTTTCTGTGAAAGTTTCTTCTGCTCTTCCTGTAGTGCTTCAAGGCTGTTGGCTTTTTCTTCAAGCCTTGCGGTCTGAGTCTTAATCTTTGCTTCAACATCTCTGAGTTTTACTTCCAAAGAATGACGGTTGTTGCTTAACAAAATCCTGTCATTTTCGCCGTTTCCGATTCCGTTGATACTTTCTTCCAGTGCTGAAATTTTGTCGCAAACAGCCTTGTATTCTTCATCACCAGACATATCCGGTTTTGGAATCGGTTTCTCTGTTTCCTTTTCTGTTTCTGCAATTTCAAGCGCCAGAGATGTTATCTCTTTCTTGGCAGCTTCGATAGCTGCTTCAGCTTCTTCCTTTGCTTTATTCGCTTTTTTTAATCCCTCTGAAGCTTCGTTGCCGTCCTCAGTGATATACTCCAGTTTGGTTCGTTTGTTTTTCTCAAACTGCTCTTTCTCTTCTAACATTTTGGAGATTCTGGTCTGTTTATTAAACTCAAACTTTCGCTTTGCAGCCTCTTCTGGAAGCATCTGTCCGCAAGTCGGGCAAACAGCTGATGCCGGATCAAATTCTTCTCCACGGATTGCAGTAAGTTCGGTATCTCCGCCCCACTTCTCTTTTAATGCTTCTGTATATTTGCTTTTGGCCTGTGCCAGTGCTGCCTTATGTCGCTCAATCCCTTTGCTGGCGTGTTCCAGATCTATTCTGGCAAGTCGTAACTTGTTCTCAGCATTTTTCTTATCGGATTTCAGTGTATATAATAAGGAAGTTATTCTGTCGTGATTCTCCCTGGCTGATTTTTCGGCTTTCTCAACCAGTGCGTCCCTTGAACGCTTCAGTCCTGCCAGTTCGATAGATATCCGGTCGTACTCTCTTGAAGCATCGCAGAGCACTTTCTCCTGCTTCTCGTTTTCTTTCAGTAAGTCAAGAAGATCGTCCCTCTGCGCTGGAAGTGTTTCATCGCATTCAACCTGTCGGCCCTGCTCTTTTCTGATCTGCTTTGCAATATCATCAACATCTGACTTGGCTTTTCTCAGGTCTCTTCTGCGGGCTTTTAAGATTTCTTCGATAGAATCTCCTTCCACACCTTCGTTCTTTATCCATTCATACTCCGGATGCTCTGCTCTGAACTGTGATTCACTGAATCCAGCTATTCCTCCCAGCGTTTCCCTTGCTTTTGCTGTTGCTTTCTGGATCTCGTTCAAAAACACTCTGGCGTTGCTGCACATGGCAATCGTATCAGGATCGGCAATCCTTTTAAGAATCTCCATATACTCGGTTTTGTTCCGCTTAATTCCGTTGACGTAATATTCAACCGTATTTGATGATTTTCCCTTTTTGGTCTTTTTCTGGACAACATATTCCGTTCCGTCAACGTCAATAACCAGTTCTCTCACCACCGGATCGTCAACTTCTTCACCGTCAACCTTCCGGCGGATATTGTTCGGAAGCGTTCCGTCCGCCAGTTTTCCAGTCAGAACATCAAAATATGCGTCCATCAGAGAAGTTTTACCCTGTCTGTTTCTTCCGGAAACTTCTGTTCTTCCTGAGAAATCAAATTCTCTTGCTTCAAACTTCTTATAATTTTCAACGCTCAGTTTTTTCAAAGTTACCTTTTTCATCTTCGATTTCCTCCACCGCTATTACTGAAACTTCGTATGCTGTTTTTCTAACATAAGAACCATCTGACTGCTTCTTCCAATAGTCACGGCTCTGCATACGTCCCTTTAATCTAACTTTTGTACCTACTTTCCATTCAGAAGCTTTCACCGCCAGATCTCTCCATGAAATACAAGAAATATATTCTGACCGTCTGTATCCATTAATTGCCACACAAATTTCACAAAGTGTCCTTCCTAACGGCGTTTCTCTCAGCACTGGCTTCTTGCAAATATTTGCAGTCATTTCTACTGTATTCACAAGAAGCGTTCCTTCCGTGCTAACATCATATGCTTCCAGATACATATACTTTTTCTCTTGGTGGTCCGCTCTGACCCATTTGGAACGGATTCTTCCCGAAACCTTTATCCAATTCCATTCCCGGAACGTACCTTTGAGTCTGTTTGGGATTTCAACAATGATATCGTCCGGTGTTCCGCTAAAGCGGTCACTTCTGACGACTAGAAAGCTTTTGCCCTTCCTTGGCTTAAATTTGACTTCCGCCGAATCAGTTACGAATCCGGTCAATGTTGCTCTGTTTAAATCTTGCATTTCTATTCTCTTTTTCCTTCCTTTTAATGTCGTGCACGAAGTCGTTGATTTTAAGCATCACTGCCAGTCCGGCTGTACTCATTAAGATATAATCCAATGCCAGAATCGTGAGTGCGTCCAAATCAGTCACAGCCCAGCATACTGCAAAGAACACGATTGCCAGGCCGGAAACTCCGAACACTGCAAGCCCCTCTAAGTAAGTTCTCATTATTTTCCTTTCCCCAACAACCCCATTGCCAGCACTGTAGTCAGCAGAACAATGATTGCCAGATCTTTGTTTCTTGCTTCTTTCTCAAGATCTTCGATAATCTCAGAAGCAAGTGTTTTACCAGTTTCCTTAGTGATTTTAGACATTAAAAATGCCCTCCTGTGTTTTTATTTGTCAAATACAAGAAGGTATGATATAATCATCTTGTATTTAACTTACTCAAGCTAAGTTAGATACATGCTCCGGTTGGTGTTCCTGCACCGCCGGGGCTACTTACAACTTAAATGCCTAACATGGCAGCCAGAACGTTTTTGTTGACGTAATCGCTATCTGAAGCGTCAAGATAAGCTTCAACAGCTTTTAATCTGCCTGCCAACAGGGCGTATTCTTCTCCAATGGTCTCCGGGATGAAATCCACGGAGCTTTCTTTTTCTACAGCCATCAATCCTATTCCTCCTTTTCACAGTATGGACACGGGGCATTAAGTAACAGGTTATTCAGCACCGCTTTTACAGATACAAAGTTTTCTTCCATATCACGTAATGCTTCACACACGTCGTAATATTTTCTACTTCCTTCAGCCGTTGTGATGCCGACGCGTATCATGCGATATGCTCCTAACTTTTCACTGTTGAAAGCATTACATTCAAAGCGCACAAGTGCTTCCGGAACTGTGTCCTGCGCTTTCCGGCACATTCCATATAAGGTATCAGCATAAAGGTTAAATTTCTCTGCTTTTGTCATTTGTCCGCTCCCATCCCGGCGTTTACCGCCTTGAAAATCATCTGCTTTGTTTTTTCCTCTCCAAACGCTTTGGAAAAGGAACTGTAGGTACGAGATATGATTTCCGAAAGATCATGGATAACTTCGTTTCCCGCACCGTTGATTGACACGTTCCCTTTTTCGCATTTAATCATTTTCTTTTTCCCCTCTCTTTTTTTGTGGTATACTCTCCTTATGGAAAGGAGGTGTTTGTTTAATGGTGTATTCTGGCTTTTGTATAAAACAGAATAAGGATTATTTTGTTGAATTTACTCAAATTTCCGTTTCTTCTTTAGAAGATAAGAGTCCAATATCTATTAACGGAAGATTGAAATGTAAATACGCCAGTTTTACAGGTTGTTGTAATCGTGCCAGCGATTGTTCAATTCTGCAAAACCTCAGCAAGTAATCCTCACGGCTCTCTGAAATATGGGAGCCTATTCTTTTGTGCCAAACTCAACGGGTGTTTTCTGCCCTTTGAATTTGATGCTTTCGATTTCTCCGATGCCTTTCTGGTTTACCTGCAACGTCTGCAAGTCTGTGGATAAATTTAAGGCATTCAGATCAATTGAAAGAATAGGAACGGAATTACCAACTCCCTGTTTTAATTCGAAGCTTCTTACTCCCTCAAGTTTGCGACCGTCTACAAGGATTTCTGTAAACACTCCCTGTTCTTGTTCAACCTGACGGATTTCGATTTTTGATGCTTTCATATGTCTCCTTTCTGCTATGCACAATACCTGATTTCGTACTCAGTTACGATCTTCGAGAAAATCTCTCGTAACTTTTTATCATCGTCAATGATATCCATTTTGTTGAGCAAGTTAATCTCTGTTTTTGTGCAGCCACTTTCTGCCATTCGATTTCGCTTGTTTCTTAATCTCGTATTCAGATCACATCCGGCACGGTGTTCCAATTCTGCGTACATCTCTGTTCGCAACATTCTAAACTCTGCTCCGGCACCCTTTTGTATGCGATTGAATTTAGAATTAATTTCTGAACGCCAGTTATCAAACACTGGTTTGACCGCTTCTTTGATGCTCTCCGTAGTCGCAACAGCTTTATCCGCTGTTTCTTTGGCAATTAAGATCTGTCGGTCTCTTTCTTTGTCAGCAAGTTCTTTCTCTACCATTTGTGAAAGCAACCCCTGCAACATTTGAAGTTCCGGTGACAATGCTCTTTTTACAGTTTCTTTGGTTTTGAAATATCCATTCACAAGCTGCCTCTGAACATCCCACGCTAAATCGTCTGTGAAAGACTTTACTAACATTAGATATCCTTGTTCTGTAATGAAAGCCGTCCCCCGTGGATTTACTGCATCAATTCCAGATGTCCGTTTTTCGGACATCCCAGTATTTTCAAGGTCTGATGGTTTCAAAACAAAGAAATCTTCACCTTCGATAAATCTGTTCCTATTATCCGAAAATCTCTTTCTTGCCGTTCCATCTGGTCTGCCGTGTACCATGTCAATGTCTTTGAATGTAACCACACGCTGACCGTTGTACTCTTTTATGGAAATGTCCGAATTTCCGATGTGTATTAATTCGTTCATCTTTCTCCTTTCTTAATCGCTGTCTATTGCTTCTACTTCTTTTTTCGTAGAAGTGTTTTCAGTGCTGTCGATAACTCCGTTCATGTATCCAAGCAGATAATTCTGCTTTTCAACTGGAAGTTTTCCAAGACGTGATGTTACATCTTTAATAAGTTCACGCTTTTCTTCAGACATTAATTATTCCCTCCTTTCGAGTAAACATTTTATTGTTCCTTTTGTTTACCTTGTAAACACAGTATAGTCCCTGAGTAAACATTTGTCAAGTCTTTTTTGTTGACTTTGTAAACAATTTATGGTATTATAATTACAAGAAAGGAGGTGATCATTTTGAATGGCAGACTTAAGGAATTAAGAAAAGAACTTTCATTAACGCAACAAGAATTTGCTGATAAATTAAATATTAGTAGAAACTTTGTTGCACAGATTGAAATTGGAACTAAAGTTCCTGGCGAGCGAACTATCCAAGATATTTGCCGTAAATTTAAAGTCAATTATGATTGGCTCGTGAACGGAAATGGCGAAATGTTTCAAGACGATGGTGATGCGCAGGCTATCGTCGATTCGGTAATGACTGGGGACAATGAATTTGCCAAGAAAATTCTCGTGAAGTTCGCAAAACTCAGTGAAGAGCGTTGGAAGCAGCTTCAAGAAATCCTAACAGAATTGGAAAACAACTAAAAAAGGGCCGGAGGTTAAAATCTCCGGCTTTTTTATATTTTTACTATGCGATTTTGAGTTTAGGTGGTATAATATATAAAAATTCAAACAAAGGATGAATCACCGTAATGGCAAGAAGAAAATCAAGCGGTTGCAGCTCTGATATTTTCGTATGGTTGATAATAATCGGAATAATCGGGGCAATATCAGATGCAATAGTAAAGCATTGGAAGCTTATTTTATTAATCGCAGGTATCATATTAATTATTTTACTAATCTATTTTTCCCGTAAAAATTCAGATATTATAGAAAGCGCTCCTGTAAGTTTTCGTCCGCACATTGCACATGGCTTAAAGCTAGATGCAGGATATTACAATGCTGGACATGAGATTTCTGCTGGAATATATGATATAAAATGTCTTAAAGATGGAGGAACTGTTAAGATTTCGCCAGATTTTAACGTGTTTCTGGATGTTGGTGAAGTTTTTAAAAATGTACGTATTCCTTCAAACAGTATGCTATCTATTCCTGTCGGAATGACTATTGATTTATTTAATCGTAGAGAAATATACGATCTCGTGGAAGATAAGTCTGAAGTACCAGATGAGGTGCAAATCGATTCATTAAATATAGACACGATGGACGGGCATGATTTCGAATACTTTTGTGCCAGTATTATGAAAAAGAACGGTTTTGATACAGCAGAAGTCACTAGATCAAGTGGAGATCACGGGGCGGATATTATCGCAACGAGAAACAATGTAAGATATGCCGTTCAATGTAAGCGTTGGAGTTCAGCCGTGGGTAACAAAGTCGTTCAAGATGTGTTTTATGCAAAAGAAGTTTATCATTGCCATGTAGGAATCATAATTACAACCAATACATTTACTCACGCCGCCCGAGAAGCAGCCAAAGAAGCAGGAATCGTATTGTGGGATGGTGATTTCTTGAGAAAATACATTTCTCAAAATGATAATTCTGGTTCCTTAGAACAAGCTCCTGCGAATGAAAATGTATTTATACCGCAAGCTCCGGAAAAACAATTGCCTAAATCAGAAGGAGGTCTAAAGATGTACGATACAGAAAAGGGTTTATACCCACCTGGGAAGTATGTGACTGGGAAGACGCTTCCACTTGGAGGATATGTATTAAAAGCATACAAAAACGAAGAAGGATACGTTTACTTTTATAATTCTATGGACGATATGCTCAGTGAGCAAAATGAATTATCATATCATGCTTTTGACGATGATTATTTTATTTCCGTTCCGGAAGAAGGAAAATACATTTCAATTGAATCAGCAGATGTTCAAAAAGTGATTTAAATCAAAAAGCCGGGGACAATATTTCCCCGGCTCTTTTTATCTTATTCTTTCAAATAGAGGTAAACCAACAATTTATAAACCCTTTTCAATATGTATTCATCATTAACCTTATCTAAAAGTGCAATAATCTTCTCTTTATAGCCCATATAGCATACCTCCCGATCAGCTTTATACAATAATATATGTTCGGTTAGTGGGAAATATTACTCCAAACATTTGTTCTGTTTTTACTATACTCCCACCTCAATGCAATAGTACGGACTGCGACAAGATATTTGCTCTCGGGAATTGCCAGATATAGGTTAGGATTTTCGTGTTCTCAAATATAAACTTCGTGATCGCAGAATAAATTATGCTTTTGCAAACAATATCCTTAGTGTAATATACCGGCGTATTAGTATGGACTGCTCTGCACGCGTCTGAAACATGTTTTTGAGTGTTCTCCAGATGCATGCTTTCCTGCACGTTTGGAAACTCAACAAGCATGTAACGAACGCTAGTGTTTATCAATACGGCTGCGAGTATCAATATTAAGAGTATTTTCGTTTTTTGTTTCATCAAATCACCTATCTTTTATGGACTGACCGCCGGATATTTAAGCACTTTTTTTATCACAGGAGAGCAGCTTTGATAAATTTCCGGCAATTCAGCCCATTTACAGTATTAAACTGCTGTAGTATAATGTCTGTATAAACATCATCTACATTATATATTCTACAACATTTCACTATAAAAATTGGTAAATTGAATAAATAGTGTGTTTTCGCATAATAAAAAAAAAGGGTGTGATATAAATGCGAATAGCAATACTTGACGACAATCAGCTTGACATTGATTATTTCAAAGCAAGGGCCGAGTCATTTTTGAAGAAAAAGGGTGACCGGACGTATCAGATTTCAGAATACACCTCTGGCATCCCTCTTGTGGATGACGTGAAAGACGGTGAATGGTTTGACTTAATCGTGTTGGATATCATTTTAAAAGACGGTGAAAATGGTGTTGATGTAGCATATAAGTTACGTGGCTCTGGTTACTCCGGCAGTTTGATGTTCTGGACAGTTAGTGGCAGTTATATGCGTGATGCTTTTGACGTTCGGGCAGCGCAGTATGTTATCAAAGGGCATGAAAATGGAAGGGTGTTTTCCGTAATTGATACTACGCTCGGAAGATTGAAAGAACGGATGCTTACTGTAAAATTCAAAGGTGATTTCCACAGGGTTTTCTTCAGAAACATCGAATATATAGAAAGCCGTGGTCAAATGTGCATCATTCATTGCACGGACAGGCATCAGTACGGCTTTTACCGGCGTCTGCATGAGATAGAAAAAGTTCTGGATCGGCGTTTTGTCCGGTGTCACCGCAGTTATATCGTAAACATGGATTACATCGCAAACATTGCATCTGACATCAAGATGATTTCTGGTGATATCGTTTCAATATCACAGAACCGAAAAAGAGAAATAGAACAGATATATCAAAAATATCTCGAAGAGTAAGAAAAGAGTCGGGTTTTTAGGCCCAACTCTTTTTGACTTTTGACCGTCCGCTCGTGCCGCTGCTAACAGCCCCCGAATTGGGACATACAGCTCTTCCGTTCATGCACGGTGGAATCAGTCTGCACTCTTCACTTGTGCTAGCCACATAGAATATATACATCATAAGTTCAATTCCTGTGTGACTATTGAAAGTATACCTTATTTTAAAAGAAAAATCAATTAAAATATTAAACTTTCTATTGACACACCACTAAATCGGTGGTATTATATAATCATCAAAGGACGCATGGAAATGGCAGTCCCGGAAGCAGATAACAATGTTGTAAGTATTAGCTTGTGGCAAAAAGGATCATACAAAAGAATCTACTTCAATGACTACAAAAGAAGAACTGTTGGCTACATTGACTGTGTAAGCCGTGCGGCACATTACATGGAAGGATATGCTAGAATGTATATCCCAGCTATTGACAGATTTATGGAAGAATATGAGTTTTAATTTCAGGAGGAAATAAAAATGGGAAAATGGACTATTAGAGTTGACGATTCAAAGATGTCGAAACTGAGAAATTACGGAGAATGCTACACACACGGAGGCGGAGCTGGAGGATATTTTGATTTCTTCGGAGATTCTTTGCAGGAGGCTGCTGATAATCTTATTCACGTTTTCGCTGACGTCTTCTCTGACGATGGCACGACGATTACGGAATACCCCGAGCACGTGATAATCGATGAAAAGATATACGAGTATGCAAACTGTGCCGAAAAACATATTACACTTATTATACCTTGCAAATGTAAAAGGTATAAAACCGGTGTTGGCGATATCAACTTCAACGCCGATATCCGTATCTATCTTCAAGAACAGAAGATGCAAGTAGCTGAGATGCGTGCACTGCTTGACGAATCCCGAATAGCATTCTCTAGGCAGTACAACATACCGGTCCGGACGCTTGAAAACTGGGAATCTGGAAAAAGTCAGTGCCCCGAATATGTAAGACAGCTCCTCGAGAGAGCTGTTAAGGAGGATGCGAGAGTTAAAAATGATGCAAACACCAACGCAAAAGATACTGAAAGCTTATGAAGAAAGTCAGACGCTGACCGGCATTCATAAGCTTACCGGATATAACTGGCAAAGAATAGCGAAAACGCTTTCTACGGAAGGCATCATAGTCAATGAAACGCAAGCGACTATCATAGGCCTGCATTATCGTGGGAAAAGCGCCAGTGAGATTTCAACCATTACAGGATTTGCAGTGAGTACGGTTATGGCGTATCTTCCGAGAACACGTCCGGCATACATGGAAAACAGGTCCGAAAACGCACTAAGAATTGAAAAATGCAGAAAAGGAAAAAGCCCCAAGGATTAACTCCAAGGGGCTTAAATTTATGCTTTTTTGATGTATTTTGCAGAAACAAATCCGAAGTATTTTCCAGCAATTCTGATGTAGTACCAAGAGTTACCGTCACTTGCTTTCTGAGTGAAGTTCATAACGTCAACCTTGTTTTCTTTGTTCAATGTCGGATATTTTTTGATGTTCGGATATTCTGCTCCGGCCCATGTGCGAACGTTCAGGCTGGAAGCTGTAACCTGTCCAGTAAACAGTCTCTGCGTCTTATCTTGCTTTTTAGTAATTACCGTTGCTGTTGTATTCTGTGCTCCATCAATCTGGAGATATTTAGTAGCCGCCCAGCCGATGCCAATACCTGCAATTTTGACCTTTGTCCACATACCAGATTTTTCACCGCTAATTTCCACACGGTTTCCCTTGTTAATCTGTCCGAGAACATATCCATTAGGTGTCTCACGAACATATAAATCGTCTACTGTTGATGTTGCCGTACCCGTTGCTTTCCATGTGGAAGTTGCTGGCTCATCAGTTCCCCAGTCAATCCAGACATATCCGTCAATTGCAGAATCATTGATAGCGTAGGATTTGTTACGTACAGCTCCGCCATTTGCAACCACACCAGCAGCACTGGAAGTGTTTCCCTCGTTGGTATATACAACACTACCATTGAAGCTGCGGACAGAGCCAACATGGGAACCGTTGCGGAAGATTACCAGTGCCCCGGCTTTTGGGGAATTATGCCATGTTCCATTGACTTTGGCATGATTAGTGATAGATACGCAGTTATAGAATCCGCCACCCATAATCTGCAATGCTTTTGTGATTCCCAGAACATTCACTAGCTTCCAGAACTGATACTCTGCACACCATGGCTGAGCCTGGCAGCCCGGCTGTCCCCAGGAATTTACATCACGAGCAAATCTGGTGTAGTTGTTGTATCCAGCATTTTTCTTAAAATCATCCAGATAAGCATTACTTTTCTTTTCCAGGTATCCGCCGTTTGATGCGTAATAATCACCAAGTTCTGTGAATTTTTGTAATTTTGTTTTGCTCATTTTTGCTTCTCCTTTCTGTGTCGTTCCTCTATAGTCCTTGTAGAACACGTCCATATCAACATTTCCGCTGATTCCGGATACTTTTCCCTTGCTGGAATACTGCCAGCCGATTCCTACTTTTGGTTTTACCCTTGTTTGTATTGTTCCGTTATCGGGGTCTGGGTAATGTGCAATCCAGCATTCATACTTTCTGAGTGCGTCAGTCAGAACGCCGTTGTACCAGTCCGTGTTGCAGTAGATACCGACCTTATAACCAGCTTTCTTCATTCTGGTCAGAAATGCGACTGCAATGTTTTCGACTGCCTGTTTGCCGAGTTTTCGCTGATTAGACCACTCAAGGTCGTAGAACACTGGAAAGTCCAGTCCACGCCCGTTCAGTGCGGCAATCACATCCTCCGCTTCGTCAATAGCCTGTGCCGGTGTCAGAGCGTAGGAATATTTATACCCACCGATAAGGATTCCGTTGCTCTTGCACCCCTTGTAGTTGTACTCGAATGATCCGTCAACGCCGGACCTCTGGTGTACTCTCAAGATTGCGAATTTAATACCGGATTTAGCTACTTTCGACCAGTCCGGTTTTCCCTGATTGGATGATACGTCAATTCCTTTAATTTCCAATTTATCAACTCCTTTCATGTCATGAAACATATTTGTGGTGGCTGTAGCGTACAGATTCCTGTGCTACTTTTGCATAAATCATAGTCGTGTCAAGTTTCTCGTGTCCGAGCATCTTCTGCAAGTCGGTGACGTTCATTCCCCGTTCAAGCGCCATGCTCGCTGTTGTGTGCCTTATCAGATGCGGGTATAAGTGTCTGCCGATGCCGGAACGCTCTCCAATCTGCCGGACAATTTGTTCGATTTGTGTCTTTGTGATGCCCCGATACGGCTGACGGATAGTGGATATCACGCTGTCGGAATCACCTTTCCGACTGAGCCAGTATTTCTTCAGAGCAACTTCGGCTCTGGCGTTGATGTACGATATCCGGTGCTTACTGCCTTTTCCGAACAAATGGACTTCCTTCGTTTGAAAGTCAATGTCGGTTTTCTTGAGAATCACCATTTCCGAAACACGGCATCCGGTACTGTAGAACAGCTCCACAAGGGCTTTCTCCCGATAGTCCCTGCAGGCATCCCGAACTAATTCAAGCTCGATATCAGACAACGGTTCACGTGGCTTGGCTTCAAATTTAATCGGATTTATCCGACTGCATGGATTCTTTGAAAGATACTCTTCCTTCACGCACCAGTCAAAAAATGTGTGGATAATAAGCCTTTTCCCATCAATCGTCCGGTTGGTGTTACCTTTTGCCGACAGTCCGAACAGGTACACGCGGATATCGTTGGTGGTAATCTGATTCAGCGGTTTGTTGACCGTCTGGAAGAAGTCGTCCAAATTGCACTTATACGTTCTCAGTGATTGTGGCGACATTCCCTCTATCTTTTTTGACACCAGATATACCTTGTAACATTCCGGTATGCAATCTTGATAAGGCACAATATCCGTGACTTTTTTCTCAATATCGAAGTTTGCTGAAAACATTTCCAATTCTGCCAAAACGGTTCTCATCTGCTCCGGTGTCAGCTTGCCGTCCAGTTTCGTCATAAATTCGGTTGCGAAATTTTCCATAAAAAAGCCCTCCTTTTGGGTACACAAAGGGAAGGCACTGTGATATAATATACCTGTACCCTTTGTGGTGCTGTTGGAGTCGAACTTTTTGATTGGTAGTCGGGAGTTCGGCTCCTTTTTTGTTATAATGTTTTGCTCGTATTATAACACTTAGCACATCACCATGGTAGCCTTTTTATGAAGTTTTTAATGAACTAAATGGGAAGACGAGAATTTCTATGTTATTTGCTTCCATTCGTCCACAGCACCAGTACTCATCGTACGGTAACGAATGTCCTTATATACAAAAAGATACTGTACTCCCCAACTGTGATTTTCATTAACAAATGTCATACATATTGGCATATTACCTTTGGAGGGATTATCGTCGGCATTTTGACAATCACAAAAACTCACACCTATGGGAGCGTTTTTTATGTAGTTTTCCAAAGAATTTACGTTTTTTGATGGCGTCTTACTATTTAATTCATTAATCGCCCCGATAACACTTTTATTCGATGTTTGCAAGTTGCTGATGACCGCATTGGTCAGTTTCCCAACGATCCAGTTCCAGATTCCGCTGAACGGTGAAAGCTTGTTTGCCTTCGCCGCCGCATCGTAAATCATCATCGTGTCGTTGTCCGCCGGTGTTGCTTTCTGTGTGTACTCATTAAATTTTGCCATTACTGTAATCTCCTTTCTAATTCTTTAATACGTTTCTCTTGCTCGTCAACCTTTGCGCTGAGTTCCTGTATGGCTTTGATTGCGTATTCAGTCAGAAGTAGTCTGTCAATTTGCTTTGCGTTTATGCTTCCATCTTCGTTATATCCGCCACCAAGTGCAAGCAAGGAGTCTATCTTTTCCAAATCATCCGCAACAAGTCCAAGTGGCTGATGAACGCCGTTTTCCTTCCAATCGAACGAACACACCGGCATTTTGCAAACTGCATCAAGAGCATTCACTTCGCAGTCTTCAAAATTTTTCTTTAGCCTAACATCGGAGGCGGAATCATTATACAACTTTCTCAAACTATAGTTGGTTGACCCCCATTGCGCCGATATAGTTAACGCTGCCTTTCCAGATTCTACCGATGATGACAAGTGCGCTACTCTATTTGTTGCATTAGTTACTGACGCCACGGGTCTTCTTCGTATGTTTTGTCCTGAATCTTCTACGCCATAATCTTTAAATGTAAATTTTCCGGTAACATAAGCGTCTTTTAATGCCGTAGTCCCCTTAACGGTTACAGCGCTCATAGCCGTAAGATAGTCGGTATATATCCGAACCGTGTCGTTTTGATATTTCACAACATAACCGTCGCCGGTTCCTTCCTGCCAAAGTCTAATAACACCATCAGACACATCCTGTGCGTATAATCCGTACTTTCCAAGCATCAAAGCCTTGTAGTTCTTTGCGTCTGTATAGCCCGTATACAATCGTAATCCGGCAGTGTTAAGCGAAACCATTGGGTTTCCGGTGTTCTTGTTGTGCACAACATATCCGGTGTACCCTAATCTTGATATCAATGTTCCGTTTTCATCGTAAATTTTCAGCTGACCGTTACCGTTATTTACGCCACCAAGGCTGATAACACCACCTTTCATGGCATTGAAAGATATATACAGTGTCGTGTTTCCACTTTCGTCTTTTTCGTAGTACAGTCCCTTGAATTTTCCATTATCCGACAAAATGTCAACTATCTGCTCCTGTGTCAGTGATGCCACATCAACCGCAACGGAAAACGTCTGATAGTCCGCAAGCTTCGTTTTTGCCTGGTCAAAATACAGCGAAACCTTGAGCATATTGTGAGCCTTGAGCGACAGGTTATTGACGTTAATACTCAACCGGTCAAGTGCCGCAGTCTGTGATACCGTGAGTGCTGACCACGTAGCGCCATTGTCAGTGGATTTTTCAAGTTTCCACCATCCCTTTTGTGACTGTGCAACTTCGCCGTTTCCATCCCTGTAGAACGAATCCACAATGAGCGGCGCCGGTGTTATCTTCTTGTCTGCTCCCATCAGCAACACATCCGCATTACTCTGGAAGAAGTAAGTCCTTCCGGCATTTCCCTGCTCGCCTTTGATTTTCGTCCAACTGTACTTGGTTGGGTCAGTGCTATCATCCGGTGTGTAATCGGTATACTGCCCGATATACAGCTTATTGACACTATCATCCACGGAGAAACCTGTTCTACCATCAGCGCTATTTGCATATGCGATATGGAAGTACGGTGTCTTTCCGTCCGTTCCTGGTGTTCCCGGTACACCCTGTGCACCATCCGCTCCCTTAATCAGTGACCACGTATACTTCTTCGGGTCAGTGCTGTCGGCTTCCACGAAGTCCACGTACATGCCAATATATTCACGGTTTCCGTCAGATACCGAAAAGTCTTTCGTTCCATCTGCGCTATTGGCGTAAGCAAGGTGTGTATACTGTGTCTTTCCGTCTTTACCATCTTTTCCCGGGATGCCGTTTGCTCCATCCTTGCCATCATATCCATCAACGCCACGGAACCGGCTCCATGTGTAATCTGCCGGATTAGTGCTTTCTGTCGCCATGTCCTTGTTCGTTGCGATGCCGATATAGGTTGCCTGTGTCACCGTATAAATTTGTTCTCCGGTACTGTCCAGAATCGGACTGCCAGCGCTATCTAACAGCGGCACATAATCCGGGTTGTCTGACATGTCAAGTCCATCCGGTCTTGTGGCGTATTTCATCCACGTATAAGACGACTTACCGTCCGCCCCTTTCGGGCCTTGCACTCCTTGGTCGCCTTCAAACTTGGCCCATGTGTACTTTGTCGGGTCGGTACTGTCAACGCCGGAAAAGTCCGTATAGGTTCCGATGTACTTGTTTGGTGTCTTACTCATCTGTGCCGCCGTTGGGTTCTGAACAGGAGCATATCTAATATGCAGGTAGGTTGTCTTGCCATCCTGTCCAACGCCCGGGATTCCCTGTGGTCCGGCGTACTGTTTCGCAAGTGAGAACTGTTTCGATACGACAAGGTTATTCAGATATGCAGCCTTGATGTTCACCCATCCGCTGTCTGCGGTCAAGCCGGTGACGGTGTACGTCTTATTCTCCTTATTCCAATGTCCCTGTATATTCTGAGATGTCGTGATCGTATACGTACAGTTATTCGTGATATCCTGTGTACCGTACATAACGGTCGCTGTTGTGGTGCACTCCGGGAACTCTGTATAGTTGCCGTTGCTGTCAACTGGGATACCCTGATAGTCGTTATCAAGCTGCATGGTCATGTTTCTGGCTAGGGATGCAGCCTCAAGGGCCTCTTCTGCTTTTGTATCATCTGTATATTTATTCAGTTTCTGCCAATCCGACTGAACATAAGATGCTCCCTTTGCTCTTGAAACTGTACAGGTAAGGATATCTCCGCCTTCATCTTCACTCTGTGACCATAAATCACCGATATCATAAGGCGGCTGCGGCTTTGTCACAAACACTCTGCGCTTATGATCTGCGGTATCCTGTGCGTCCTCAGCGGCTTTCATTGCTTTTGTGATATCGGTATCTTGAACCAATGTCCAGCCCCATGTCGCTCCGTCCTGCATAAAGCGATATGCGTAACCGGTCGTTTTATTAAAGAACAAATCACCGATGTGCTTCTTTCTTTCCGTTGCACTTGTCCAGTCTGATGCAGGCTTGTTCTGAAGTGTAGGCTCGTAATCGTAATAAAACGTTTCAATCTGGCCGTCTATCTGGTCTTGCAACTCTCCCAGTGAGCCAGTTACCGTTTCAGCGTAGTCAGATAGTTTTCCGTCTGAATAATCCTTGCTTTCCTGGAGATAGTTTGCAAATGTTTGATTAAGAGATTTCCCTCCACCAATTTGAACACTTCCGTCGAGATATACGGATTTCGTGTCCATATCCACAGAGAAGATGATGTTTCCGCCGGCATCTGTTACCGTGATTGCTCCGGCATTAATCCAGTCAGCATTAACACCAACAGCGTTCAAAATCCTTACTATCGTATCTCCATCAACGGTCATTCCGCCGTTCCATGTTTGACCGCCATCTGTCGAAACGCCCCATGCTTCTGCGGTCATCTTCCATACAGCCTGCGATTCTGCAAGTGTGGGTTTATCATGCAAATAAAAAATCTTGCTACCGTCCTGCTGAGTCTGGACCGTGGTATAAACACCGGTGGAATTGTCCAGCCGGTCTTTAAACTCTTGCAATGCCTGCTCTCGGGCAGTCCGCTCTCTCCAAACGGACTTTCTGGCATCGACAGCCGCTTGCGTTACAAGTGAATAGGTCTTTGAACTATTCCGGGCTGCGCTTTCGGCATTGCAGGAAATCTGCTCAAACGACCCCGGTTGCAGCACGACATTTGTCAAAAAGCTTTTATACTTTTTCCCTTTTCGGTCGGTGATCAAAACAGCATCACCGGCTTCGAGAACTATATCGGTCAAACATTCCGTTTCAAACGGCCGAAAAGACATACCGACGCATTTTTCACCGATTATACTTGCGACAACCTCTCCGGTTCCTTGCGGAATCAGTTTGTTTTCACTGATTTTCAGAACATATCCTTCTTCTCCATACAGATACGAACTCGCTTCTTCGTTTTCAGATGTGGACTCCAGATACTCTGTTACCTGCACACCAGTTATCACTACATCGTCCAGGTTCGGGGTAAAACCATTAGTGGATTTTATAACTACTCTGTCCGCATCAGCAATTTCCGTATCATACCATTTTATAGTCAATCTGCCATATTTATCGCATCTGGCGTACTGGCATCCGATCTGACATACCCATGCTATAACTTGTCTGAAGGTCAGCGCCTCATCATCGGGCCTTGCTGGTATCTGATAAGAATCTTGATAAAAATTAAGTGTGTCCAGTGTTACTCCGCACACTTTGCAAGCATCCTGTATTATTTGTTTCCTTGTTGCTGGATACCTCAGCTTACTTGCAGAATAATCACGGTCGAACTTCCGCATGTTATCTTCACATTGCAGTTCGATGATCGTAGTATTCTGGTACGGAGTATCTATGACCGTCATTGTGCATATTCGGATTTTTTCTATCAAAGCATTCTTATGCACTATGATTTCATTACCGGTCGTATCCAGAATCTTATCGCCGGTGGTATCGAGCAATGCACTGGTATCTTCTGGTTCAAGTTCAATTCCTACATAGCAGATCACCGTAGCGTCTGTAAAATCATAGTCTGTATACTTTCCGTCAAAGTTATTGATTGACAGATTCAATGTGTTGATATTTGCGGACCCGATTTTAAAAACATTGTCGTCAGACACGGAATCCTCAAACTTCATACCGTTTGACCAAAAATCGGCGTTGGTAAGATTGATAATCGTTCCATCCGTCAGCGTTATGTCTGCGTATTTTAAATAATTCCTGTTATCGTTATCCTGTTCATTCTTGAATCTGTTTGAAATATCTCTCAATCTCTCACCTCCTACTGTTCGATCAGGTCGAATTGCAATCCTTCCATTCGTTGATTTCCAATCCACCAACACTTAAAAGGAGCGGACCGGTCGCCAACATAAAAGGTTCGGACTTCGTGTTTGTTTCCAGACAAGAGATCGGGATATTCAACAGAAATGTACTCTGGGTTGACCGCCTGCACGATTTTGCAAGCTTTTTCCCATTCCGGTGCGTTCCAACCTATTTCCAGTTTTCTCTTTTGGCCAACACGATTCTTATGCATGATCGTATCGTCTGTTCTTCCGGATTCTGACGCTGATATATCCTGCAATCCCCAGGTAAAAGAGGACGGACAAGGCATCGCTGCACCATTAATTTTTATAAAAACGTCTGCCATATTGAATAATCACCTCATTTTTGCGCATGAAAAAAGCGCCTATCAAAGATAGACGCTTTATGATTATTCATTATACTTTTTTGACGTAATATGATTCCATATTTTCACATATGATGTTCGAACAAAAAGAAAGAACCGGAGATTTCTCCCCGGTCCATAGCTTTATTTGTAAATCACTTTGTACATCGCTCTACGATACGACTTCACTTTTCCATAACGATTATTATTCGCAAATTGCACCATTTCAACAACATGTGTTCCAGGTTTTATATAAATGTCGTCCAATGATCCCCCTCCGCTAACAGAAGTGCCGTGATTTTGATTCCAAAGCGTTCCGTCAATATAGACATACGTCATTAATTCCCGGTCAACATTATTTGCTGAAAAATTGATATATCCCATTGGAAATTGTTTATATAACTGCATAAGTACGGTTTTACCATTCGTACTTCTTTGAGAATTATATTCAATAAAGAAATCTGCATCTCCGCACTCTTTTTGATTTGGTAAAAGCATCTTAAGTTTGCTAGGTGTGTTCTTGACCGTGACTTTGCACTTAAATGTTTTACCAGACGCACTTCTGGCGGAAATATAAGCAATTCCGACATTTTTTCCACTAATCTTACCGGTTGACGAAACTGTTGCAACTTTAGCGTTCGAAGAAGACCATCTGTATTTCTGTTTCGTATTCAGCATTTTAAGCTGCGCCGTTTTTCCTTTGTACAGTGAAATATTTGAGCTGCTGATCCTCGGTGCTTCTACTGTCACCAAACACCGATAACTCTTCTTCCCGATTTTGGCAGTAATCGTAGCTGTTCCTCGGGCCTTTGCTGTTACTTTTCCGGAATTATTCACAATCGCATTTCTTGAGTTACTAGACCATTTTGGTTTCGCTTTCGTTCCGACTATCTTCAGCCGCATTGTCTGTCCTGTGCAAATCATCACCTTCGTTTTGTTAATTTTAACTGTTGCCGCCGATACCGGAACCGCCATGGCAAGTGCCATAATCGCTGCCAGCAAGATCACTGTAAACTTTTTCCACCTTTTCATTTTCTTCTTCCTCCCTTGAATTGATAGTTCAATTATACATCCGATCTCACAAAACTACAATGAGAATCACGATAATTGATTAGGCAAAATCACGCAGAATCCATTTTTGTGTTTCCGTGGATTTTACATTCAAAAAAAATCGTGCCCGTATTTAAGCCGTTTTATTTGAGTAAGGCTGTGTCAATGATCTGAAAGTTTGCACGGTGGATGTAAAGGGCTTTCCCGTCAATCATGAGTTTTGTCATTTTCGGCAACTTCTTCGGAATTTTCCAGTATACTTCGTCACCAGAATATGCTGTAATAGGTTGCCCAAGCTGAGATTTAATCACAACAACTCTAGATTTTCCGAAATAATTCTTGTACTGATTTACGCTCCCGGCAACGTAAGTATTGTCAGAAAGTTCTCCTGTAGATTGACTGTAAATATTAGTCTGCTCAAAATCCACATCCGACTCTAGACCATCTTGCTCAAATATGCAGGTGTCGCCGCAGCTCTGGATTTCCTTGCCGTCAATATTGATTGTGATCACGGATGACAGCTCGTATGCGCTGACCACAGTTCCATCACTGTTGTAAGAAGTTGTCTCAATCGGATTCCCTTGAACATTGATTTTATCGCCATTAGTGGTCATCACTTTTGAGCCATAGTTATCGTAAGTATGGATTGTATATCCATTTCCAACCAGATCGCCTTTGATGTCATTAATAGCATCGTCCATCCGAGCACATCCTGTAGTCCCGCCGATAAGACATAGACATAAGATTGCAAGTAACATAATTTTGATTTTCTTCATTTTACCACTTCTCCTTTAAATGATTTATCGGTGTTCCTGCTACTCCGGCACTTTCACCACTATCAGTAGCCTTGAAATAAGCACCGTCTTTTTGTGGGTACATAAATTCGAACATCAGATAATTCGCAGCATCGCAAAGATACTCCGTGTTGCCGGTTTTAAGATATTTTTTGATGCACATATCATGAGATTTTATGGCATTTACCAATTTCTCGCCGAAATTATCTTTTGCAGTGCCGTATTTGTAAAAGCTTGTTTCACACCGGTTTTGTCTCAGTTCATCAAACTGATCAGAATATTCTGCCGGCATTTCTTTTCCAAGTCTACTCATTTCTTTCTCGCTTTCTAATCAATTATTGTAATGTTTTTGGCTAGAATCCATTTTTATGCGTTACGTGAGGAAATTATCACCTACGGTATTTCAAACGGATTCTGGATTGGTTTAGTCAATGTATTCTTGGTCATCCCATTTCTGCTTTACCCGTTCACACAAAATCCTCTGATTCTCCTCGCTGAAGAACAGCCAGATATGACGGTCAAAGCTTTTTCCGTTTCGTTGGCCAAGGTCTGACTTGAAGAACTCATCTATCATGTCCTGATAGAACCGGAGTTCATCTTTTTCTTCCACGTCCGCTTTCAGAAGCGGTGAATCATCGCCAATGATAACTCCCATGAACTGATTTGCGTATTTGGCAGAAATCATTGTATGCTGTTCGCTCATGTGTTCCCGGTACTGCTTGAAGTAATAAGCGATAACTGCCATGGTCAGACAAATGTCATGATCTTCCAGAATATTCCCCTGTTCACCATACAGTGAATCAAACTCATTGTACAGAATCTGCGGTACATCTTCGTCCCGGTATTTCTCAGAACGATTTTTTTGTTTTTGCTTGCGGTACACTTCCTTCTGCTCAGTTGTACGTGAGGGTATATTATTCATATCTAGTATATTAATATTATTAGGAGCAGAAGTCTTTGAACCTTTATCATCATTTGATAAAGTCTTTTTCTCTGTACTTGATAAAGTACAGTCTTTATCTGTATCAGTAATTGATTTATTAGTAGTTGATATATCAGTTCTTTTATTATGGGGGTGATGTTCTACCTCTGGAGCTTCTAGGGGTAGGTTTTCTATACCTTGAAAAAAAGACTCTTGATTATTGTTGTTATCAGATACATCCTGCGGAGTTTCGTAAATATTATAAATGTACTCAAATTTAGATCGTCCCTCTTCTTTGCAAGGTTTTTTCTTATCCACAACAAGGTACCCTGTTGTTTTTAGTTCCTTTATAGTTGACTTTACTGCTGTTTCATTTTCTTTCAAGATTGCACATAATCCCGGAATAGAATAATTCCAAGAATCCGGCAAAGAAAACATCACTGACAAAAGTCCTTTTGCTTTAAGACTTAAATTCTTGTCTCTTAAATGATGATTACTCATCATTGTATAATTCTTTGTTTTGTGTACTCTAAATACTGCCATAAAATGACCTCCATTCATTTTCAACCCTCCAAATTTATAAAAACAGTAGGCGTATCTCTTGGAGGTGAGATTTTCGGGAGCTACCCTAGCCTACTGAATTTAACAAATTAAATTATCATCAGCTTGTATCCATCAAAATGATTATTAGTATATTCTACAAGCTTTTCAGTATCATCGGCTGAAATATAAAACATATCTCTTACCGCATACGCCTTAATCCCAATAACTTTCATCATTCTTTTGATGTCAAAAATCGTGCATTGTTCAAAATTAGTATTCTTCCTGATGATTTCCTTGACCTTTAAAAAAGAAAAATCCTTTGAACCGTCAATACATCTCTTGTTGTATTTTGGCATATACTTCCTAATGTAAAATATTTCCAAATCATCCAATTCTTCTTTTTTACATCTAATAATTGAAACATTGTCAAACTGTTTATCGGAATGACTATAAGGTCGGCAAAGTCCTGTTATTGACTGTCCAACATAAACTACTTCATCGCCATTCAACAAAAAATATATAATAGATTCTCTTGCCACTGGAATATTAAGACTTTTTGATTGTTCCTTAAACTTCATAGAAAAATACCTGCCTTTCGTATAAAAGATGCCTTGAATGTATGTAAATCAACAGGCAGGCGGCAAGGCATTTCCGCTTTTCGATGATCGGTCTAGCCTGTTGGTTTTACCAGTTTGAAAACAAAAAAAGAGCAGACTCCAAGACGGTATCACGGAAAACGGGTCACTGCTTCAACCCACAAATAAATATCATCTTAAGTCTGCTCAATATTTTGTTTTTTCAAGATATAGGTACTACTCGTTACTCATTCATTATACCGCAATCCGGCGGAAAGCGCAATGGTTTTTACCACGCTGGACTAGGGTTTTTTCGCCGGTTGTTGTCGTTCTGGGCTTTTGTAACAGCTTTCGCAATAGCACGTCCGTCCAGATTGATCGTGTTGGAAATGTACTGTGGAGATGAGTTCCCACTGGTGTTCATGTTCATCATTGCCATGGCAACGCCCTGTGTTACCGCCTGTGTCATTTCTTCCTTGCCCAGTCCAATACTTCCGTCCGGCATGTTTCCGGTGATGCTGTCAGCAATGCTCTTCATGGCCTGTTTGTTGGTCAATGGAAGGACCGCTTCTTTTCCAGCTTCACCGACACCGATCACGGATGCAGCATTGAAAAGACCACCTTTAGCATACCAGTCAACTCTCGAATTGTACCGCCACTTGTGGGTCTGTCCCTCTTGCCAGTCAGTGTAATCCATGGAGATATGTGGAGTTCTGATGTGAATCGACTCCATGCCGTTTCGGAGATTCTGCATAGCCGTTTGCCCGATGCTGTACATATTGCTGAAATTGCTTCGAATAGTACTTACAACCGCTTGAATCGCACCACCGATGCTCGTGTTCATGGTTCCCCGGATGTAAGAAGATATATCCCTTCCAAGATTCTGCCATTTGCCAAGAGCGATTCTGTACTGGCTTCCAAAGTGGCTGCGGACGGTTTCGTCCATCCTGCCAAGTTCCGTGCTTGCGTCAATCTTCATCTGGCGGACATTTTTGGTTACTTCACGGGAAGAATTTCCCCAGTGCGTTGTCGTGCTGGTGTCAACACCTTTCATATAACCATCTGCTCGCTTCTGGATTTCAGCAAGATCGCTTGTAGTAGTGCTTACCATTTTATTTGTTGCATTTTTTGTATCAACACTTGCTGTCATCATAGTTGAGGAAATTTTTTGTTGCGCACCAACAATATTATTTTCAACTGCAGTAGTAACAGCTCCGGTAGCGTTTGGAAAATCTTTCGATAATTTTTTATTCAAATCATCGAGAGGTACTCCTGCATTTTGTAACGCATTGTATACTATTTTTAACGCTTCGTTTGCACTTTGTGCGCTTCCTCCGGTGTTCTGTAACTGATCTCTTACGCCGATATATGTACCACTAAATTCATCACCTTTTAAGCTTAAAAGGTACAAAGTGTCAGAAAGCGTGCTAATAGCTTCTTTTGCACTAAGAGAAGACATATCAATCTGGCCCGTACTTTCGGAAAAACCGTTTCCTAATGCCTGAATCTTATCTGTCATACTATTGATAAATTCAGCAGAAACGCCAGCCTGTGCACCATATTGTTCAAGAGCACTTCTGGCTTGTTCTGTGGAAACTCCGTATTCTTTAAGCTTTTCAATCATATCAGAATACATTTCATCATGAGATTTACCAAGCTCTTCATCTTTTTCAATCATTTTCCACAATGCTTCAGATTGATCGTTCGTGATTGTGGTCATCTCATTTAATTTAGTAGCATAATCGTGCAGATATCCGCCATACTGAGTAGCCATTCCATTTCCACCTTGCATAGTTTCAAACAACCCTACAAGTTTTTTGGTAAGAATTACTGCTCCTGCGGCAGCAATAGCTATTCCGCCACCGGTTCCTACAAGAGCTGCGAGTGATGAGCCAAACGCTGGAATCGTAGTAGATGCTGCTGAAGTCAATGCTGGGCCTAACATGTTCTGAACAGCTGAAGACAGCAAACCAATTACAGTATCACCTGTGAAAAATTTTACGATTCCATCGACAAATGGCATTAATTTCATACCAATGGCAAATGTTGCTATAGCCTGAATAAAAGTTCCTGCCGATGTGGTACCAAGACCATTCCAAATTCCGCCCAGAACCTCGCTGATAACTGTTGTGATTTGTGACAAGTGTTTCGACCAGTCTATTTCGCTAAGGAAAACACCTATATTATGTCCAAAAGCTTCCCAATCTACACCGTTCGCAATGTCGACAAGGGATGTTAAAAGGTTATTTATGAACTCTTCAAGCTTCTGACCATTTTCTTTCCACTTGAATTGCTGCATAAAGGTCGTGATTCCGCCAGTAATATTGTTGACTAAATCATCCCATTTAAAAGTTAAAGTAAATGATTCAAGGGAAGTAAATGCACCGTTCAACCCAATTGCCAATACATGTGCAATATTTGTAAAATTAATTTTTGCAAATACTCCATTTAATAAATTAGCAAATGCTTCACCTATGTCAGAATACGGTAAATGATTTACAAGTCCAGCAAATATATCCCAGGTTTTCATAAAAGATTTTCCGATAAGATTTCCGAGATTAGTCCAATCTACCTCTTTTACGATACCGGAAATTCCATCTCCAAATTTAGCTCCTAAGTTATACCAATCGATTCCATCAAGGATTTGGTTCATGGTATTAACTATAGTATTAAGTCCGGCACCTATCGTTCGTCCCATTAAGTTCCAGTCAATATTATCAACAAGACTGTTAAATGTTTCTGTAAAAGCGTCTGTGAAAGCCGTGATTTTAGGGCCAACATTTTTCCAGCTTATAACATCGTAAATCTTGTGAATTCCAATGTTGATCATGTCAGCAATGGTCTTTCCAAGTCCTTCCCAGTCATGGTTGAGAAAAGCTTTGCGAATTTTTTCGGCCCATTTGTTGATAGGGGTTTCTTCTTTGTTCAGAGCATCGTCTATCTGGTCAGTGATTCCACCAAGACCCAATGACGGTGTTATGCCAGTGCCAGTTTTACCTTTTCCGGTGCTAGGCGTTGAACCAGATGAGCTAGAGTTATCCGTCAGCTGGTTCAGTTCATCAAACGGAAGGACAGAAAGAGCTTTTTTAAGAGCTTTTGCTGATGAAGTAGCATCGTCCAGTCCGGAAGCCGCTGCATCTCCGGCATCCTGTAATCCGCTAAGGTCTGCTGAGGAATCTTCCAGCCCGGCAAGATCGTTTACGACCCCACTTGTGGAACCCTTGATTTTTTTGCCCATCAGAACATACATAAAGTTACGGAATGTTTCTGCAGCCTGCATAAGTTTTGACATTAAGGCATTAAGAGCCTGGATTCCCGGAAGAACTGCTGCGATTAAGCCCTGTCCAATAACAGATGCAAGGGACTGAAGATTCATAGTAAGGAGACGTACTTGGTTTGCGTATGTCAAATAATGTTATCCCATAGGCTTTTTATCCTATAGTTCTTATAGTTTCCTATAAGTTCGGCGTACATTTTCATCCCATAAGGATGTCGGATACTCTTGGGGATATTATATTCTAAACTCTTTAATAAAAAAGAGCCTAGGTTCAATCCCTACGCTCTACAATGTGCTATAGCTTTTGTTCTATAGCCTTATCTCGGTATTAACTTATTGACTTAACCCTGTAAATATAATATGTTCGTATTAAGTCAACTTAACCTTTACCGACTTTACCCGATTTTCACTGATGTATTGCTACATCAGGCGGCACATAGTCTACCGGCGGTCCTGGCGAAGTCCCCCTGTTGCGCACTTGTAACTGACATGATGTAGTTATAACGCAACATTGTTTTCTGAGCCTGCGTCATGGAATTATAGGCTGTTGTAATGCCTTGTGACAGTGCATACTCTTGTAAATTGGCGACCGAAAGATTTATTCCGAGCTGTTTTAAAGGCTCGATTTCCAATTATGTTATCGTACCGGCTTTTTATCCGATACTTCCGGGAGTTTCCTCGCATTATGGGATGTTGATTCATCCCCGGTTCAGCGTACCTTTTCACCCTCGTATAACGTTAGGCGCTATATTTAATAGTGGATTGACTTTATCAATCGTGTCGAACACTCTTGGGAGCATTATATTTATTCAGCTCCTACGCGTTACGGTGGCAGTCAGCCGTTAGTAATCTGACCGCTTACCTCGGGATTAGCATGTTGATAATCAATTTAGCTTTCCCCGATTTTGCTCGATTTTCTATGCAGCCTTTCGACTGCAAGGGGCAAAATATCTACCCGAAATGCCCGCCCTGATTTTGTAGAAGGCGGTATCAGTATCAATGTTGTAAAAAGATGCCAAATCTCCGGCTAATCCCGCAAGAGTTGTTGACATCTTCGCAGCGGATTCCTGCGCCACGCCAGAAGCATTCAGCATCGCCATCATGGTTCCGGAGTAGTTCTTTGCTGCCAGTTCCGATAATCCAAACTGTTTTGTCGCCGTAGATGCAAACTTGTATGCCTGATCTGCCATGCTTCCAAAAGCAACATCTACAACGTTCTCGACCTCAGCGATATCAGAACCAATCTCAAGGATTCCTTTTCCACCCATGGCTTCGCTGAATTTGTTCATTACAGCTGAAGCCGCTTTGAATCCAAGGACGGTCTTAATGAAAGAACCCACATTGAAAGATGCTGTTTTCAGTCCACTACTCCTATTGACCAGACTAGAGATTCCGGCTGCCAGAAATCCCAGTCCGCTCTTTGCTTTTGTTGCTACTCCACCAAGTAACGAAGAAAGCCCTGAACCGATAGAGGAAAGCTTGTTAAAGGAATTGACCACAGTGTTCGTAGCAGTTCCTACTTTTCCACCGGCCGTCGCCAACTGCCCGAGGGCTTCAGTCATTCTCAGCGTATTCTCACTGATCTGTGGAGCGTTCTGCATGGCGGCAAAGAACTTCTTTACTTCTGTGGCCAGATTAGCCAGCTGCGATGCTGTCTGTCCGGTTTTGTTACCAGCACTTGCCAATCGTCCTATGGATTGTACAAACATGTTCGTAGATTCCGAAACAACCCTTGTACTTGCCATGGAATTGACGACTTTTCTTAATTCTTTTCCAAGGGTTTTTAAGCCCGATGCAGATTGGCTAGTCTTTTCTCCAGCATTAGCAAGTCTCGCCAGTGAACCTACAAACCGGTTGACACTGGAAGATACATCCTCAATATCATTTAAGCTGTCGATGCTTTTGATGATTTCTCCCATCTTTGAAGTGTCAAATCCGCTCATATCTGCCATCGCAAGTCTGCTTAAGGAATTGATAACATTCGTGATTTTAGAATCCTTGAAGTTCATTCCGTTAAGAGCGTTCATGGTGCTAGAAATTTTTCCAACACCGGTTATTGCGGGCTGCATCTTCACAGCATCAATTTCTTGAAATTTTTGAATAGCGTTTACTGCTGACTTGACGTTTTTTGTATCAATCTTTGGAATTGAAACATTAGAAGCACCTTTTAAAGAACTTAATCCAGCAGCCAGATTCTGCAAAGATTTCGTACTCGCTCCAAGCGTCGTAAAGTCAACTTTTGACAAGCTCCGAAGCTGACCGGTTAATCCAGATAAGTCCGGCACACTAACTTTTGTTTTGTTTAATGTCTGTAAGGCTGCTGATACTCTTCCAATTTCACGAGCGTAGTTTCTAAGCCCACCAGTATTGACGTTCCCCAGTGCTGTGTCAACATCCTTTAACTTTTTAGCCAGATTTCCCAATGCTTTTGTAGCGTTCCTGGTACTACTGTTTATTTGTATATCAAGGGTATCAATGGTATTATCAGCCATAAAAACACCTCCTTTTAATCAAAAAAATAAGGGCAGACAAGACTTTTATTCATCCTGCCTGCCCTTTTCATTTCCTATCTCGGCAATATTCGCATTTGCCTTTTTTATCAGAAGTTCGTAATAACGTTCTTCCTGCTTCAATTCAGCTTCAGACCGTTTCGGAACATCTGTTTTTTCTTCAATCTGTGGTTTCTTTGTTTTTTCTGTGATTGGTTTGTCTGGATATTTCACTTTGCCAGAAAGCGCACTTGATACTGCAGATTTCACATATAAGCCGGAAAGCCATGACTGATATTCAATCAGTTTTACCTGAGTTTCTATCTCATCACGTTTACCTTTCTCGTACTCACGTATCCTTACTTGTAGGTCACGTATGGTGCTTTCGAGAAATTCTTTCCGGCTCATTCCGATGCGAACTGCCGCCGGATATAACTCTGTCCAGATTATTTCGCTGTAGCTTTTTTCTGGTGATCTGTCGGCTTCTTCGGAGTTTTCTTCGGTTTGGCTGCTACGTTCAGATCGTCCATGAACGTCTCCAGACCGGTCAGCTTGAAAAAACCGTCTTCCTCCATCTGGTCAAGACACATGGCAAAGATACCGTAAAAGTTACCCTGCTCATCGTCCTTATGTTCCTGAATGAATTGTGCTGCAAGTTTCTTCGCAGTTGCAAGATTCGGAACAGAACCGTCTGCGTCTGGACTATCGCCATGATATTGAAGAAGTCCTGCATAAAAAACGGTTAATGCTGTGTTTGGGATATTTGCCATCCCTGAGATCATTTCTTCCGGAGTTCTATTCACACCGCCACTGGTTGCCAGAAGCGTGTTCATTACACTTTTGACGCAATCATCATAAAGAGACGCCTCAATGCCGTATTCCAGTTTATACTCTTTGCTACCAATCTTTAAAAGTTTATACATAATATCGTTTCCTCCCAGTTAGATATGTTTGTTATTCGCCTTCGGTTGGCTTAACCGCTGTGTCCGGGCCGACGTACTCATTGATAGTCAGTGACATGTCAACAGTAAGAAGACCGTTCTGGTCTCTTGCCGGTTTAGGGATGATAGTCGGCGGCTCGATCTTAGTGAAAAACGCTTTCTGAAGAGCCGGATAATATTCCTCGTACCACATAGACAGACCACTTGCATGAGCTGTTTTGTAAGCGGTGATAAGATCTTCCCACTCTTTGATTGTTTCGTCCGTAACGTTTACAGTTACATTGAACGTACCACCGGTTGAACCACGACCTGCGATAGTTCTCTCAATTTCATCTTCGAGAGCAGATGCGTCGATAGTCTCAACGTCGATAGCGATTTCATCAGAAGCGTTTATTCTGTGAAGCATTTTGAATTTTTCTGGTTTTGTTCCCGCTACTGTCTCTACTGCATAACCGGTAAGAGCACCAACGGTACTGATTCCTGCGATATTTCCTGATGCCATATTGGCTCCTTTCCGCCTTTCGGCTATAAATTACTGCATAAAAAAAGAGCCATTACGGCTCTGGCACGTAACCCTGTGCCCGGGAGATAAAAGGATCACCGCCCTTCTACTCTTCTTTGCTTACTTGTTTAATGACCTGATTCACATAAGTACTCAGCCCTGCGACAAGAATACCTTGTGTGATTGCGGTAAAAACTGCCATTGCAATTTCCTGACCGCCTGTGACTGTAGATGTAGCGAAAACATAGATTCCGCAGACAACTACGCCCAGAAGTCCGAGGATTCCAGGAATGTATTTGTCAGCTACGGTTTCAGCCTGTTTGAGGAATACTCCTACAAAATACAGGACTACAGCTACAACCAGGAGTTCCGGTTTCACATAGTTCATAATCTGATCCATTCTATCTCACCCCTTTCATTCGCCAAGCAACTGCCCGGTATAAATTCTTGTGTATCGGCTAACAAGCCGTTTGATACTATCATCAGCATTTCCCATGAGTTCGGGTCCGTAGGTTCTACGAAAGCCCATGTCAACCATAGACTGATGACTTCTTTCGTCAATCTGATATACTTTTGCAAGCGGATCTGTGCCTGTGGCAAAGCACTCAATCTGGACAGTCGGAACCGTGGCGCATTCGTCACCTTCAAGATCTCCTTCTGTCAGAACATTTCCCAACATGTAAAGTCTTGCATAGGTTTTCTTTCCAGATGCAAGAGTTTGGCTTCTGTCCATGGAAAAATTTCCTTTACCAACTACAGGTTCGACAGATTTATTCCAACGCTCGTATATCTCGGATATCGGGTTTTTTAATATTTCCGGCATTTAATCACCCTGCCTGTTCTAGCATATTTTGAGTTTGTGTTTGAATAAACTCTTTAATCTGTTGATATCCCCAGCCACAGTTAATAAGACTACTTACAAGCATCTCCATGCTCTGCACTTTTGCTAAGTCTTCACCTGTAAAATAATCCCTAACAGCTTCTTTGGGTTTAACACCAAGTTCAATTTCTATTTCCTTCGCTGTCTTTCCGAATATATTTTTGTATATCAAATTTGTGTAATTTGGATATGCAAATTTCTTATTCGGGCTGTCAGATATCTTCATTTTAATTGTGTCTGTAAGAATATGTCTGATAACTACGCCTTTATCACGTTCAATTTGCCATTGCTGACGCTCTACGTGAATCTTTTTCAATTCATCACGCATTGCATTAAACTCTGCGATGTAGCGTTCTTTAAACTCCATAGCTCTTTCGCCGCCATAGCCCATGCAAAGAATTGTAAAGCCGTCTTCTGTAACGATGTACTCTTTAAGCCTTTTGTTTTGTTCCGAAGTATAAGAGGACAACGCATAATTTCGTTGTCTAAATTCTTCCGAACATCCCAGATTTTCGATATCTCTCAGTACATCAGAATGTCTTTTCTCGAAACCCTCTGCTATTTTTCGGCTTGTGGTTACGATTTTTTCTTCGTATCTTTTACCAATGATTTCTACCAGCATAAATTCACTTCTCCTTTTATGATTTATTTTTTTGGCATGAAAAAAGCACCTACCTTTCTGGTAGATGCTTCGCATCTTAATTGTACAAAATATGTGTCATATGATTCCATATTTTAGTATAGGATATTCAATTCCCGAACACTTCTTTTGCGATATGGCGTATCTGAATGATGATAGCTTCTTCTGCATGGTACATCGGCATATACGCCCTGTTACCATAAGAATGATGCTTTCGTCCACTTTCATCCACATACCACCATCCGTTTGGGTCGTAGGCGTGTTTTTGATCTGGGTAAGTACCAACACCATAATCGGTACCGGACGGTAATGGATAACTGTCCGTTCCGTAAGAAATACCGGCGCTAAACTCGATAAAAAGAACCTTGTCCCCGGAAAGCCGAACTGCTGCGCCAACGATATCGCCATGTTCGTTGTTGATAACTTCCGTGTAGTAAGAACCTTTTTCTTCAGACGGAATAGATTCCATTGTGGTCTGAATAACCTGTATCCCCTCTTGAGCCAGTTTGTCAACAAAAATCTGGTTCTTTCTTTGAATATCTTTCTGATATGCTTCCAACTGTTGAATCGCAGACCGTAAAGAACTATGGTTTAAACTGCATCGGATTATTTTTCTACTCATTGTTGCCACCGATTTTCGATATTCCATATCGGGCAACTTGTCCTTTTTGAGTATCAAGGGTTCTCTTAAGCCTGTAGTCTGGGAGAACAGTCGGGCTGTTATCTTCATTGAGAATTAATGACCCATCTTCCCCGACTTCCGGCACGACATCAATCCACAAGACGTTGCCTTCTTTTGGTTGAAATGTTCGGTCAAAAACCGTAATGTACCGGTCGTAGTCGGGAACGATTCCGGCAGACAATTCTTCTGGCGTACCGGCTGTTGCCGATACTGAAATGTTCTTCTTTTGCGGGTTTGAATAGACAAGAAGTTTATCCATTCCATTGTTTTTTTCTTTTACTGTTGAAATCCATATGGACTGTTTTTGGCGAAGTCTACCTCTCATATATGCACCCTCCATTGACAAAAATGCTTTTTTATATTATTCTCATAAAGAAATCAGGGAACGGCGTATCCCCAGATTTCATAATCTTCCAGTCCCCAGTTTCTTCACTCTGGGGACTTTTTTTTGATTTAAAATAAATTAATTAAAGCTTAACTTTAGTTAATTAGTTTCCACTTTCGTTTCTTCTTCCTTATTAACATCCATCAGCTCATTATACTGTTCCTCAGTAATTCTGCCCGTTGCGAAGAAAATATCAATCTTATTTTTCAAATCATCTGTCAGACCGTTTTTCTCTTTAAGTTTTAGTAATGTTCTATATAACATAATCATACCTCCAATTCTGTTAATGCTACTGCGTATTCGCTGTTGACATAGGCTTCTGCTGATTGTAAGTCCATATCATAGATGTAATCTCTCGTATCGCCTATCTGCTGTTTTACATAGTTCCAACCGTTCTCCATTGAAATCGGATAATTGAATACTGTATATCCATCAAGCTGTTCTGAATTGACACTGATGTTTGTAGTTGGATAATATGTTGCAAGTGTTTTAAGTGTCTGTACTTCTTCCTGCGTTAAGTCAATTTCTTGTGGTTCTGCTAACAACCATTCAGTTTTGTTTATAATAGATTGCGTATTATCTAACTTAGAAGAATCAACCATCTTTACCAACTTTCCACGTTCCACATCCACATAATCTGTAATATACTGCTGTCCGTTGATTGTGACGTTGCCATCACTTGAGACTGGAATTGCGTTAAGGGTGATTAGTAGCTGTATGGTTTGTTCTTTGTATGGTTCATAAGTTGTTGTGTTTTCGGATAATTCTATCTGTACTTTATCTTTATCTTCTGTTTTAATGTCAAATCTGACATACATTGTCCCAGATGGAACTCGACCATTATTTTTATTAACACTAGAAATGAATTTATAATCTTGGTCATATGCACATAATGACATTGAAGCGTTAAATGAAATTTTTTTGCCACTATACGGAAAAGGTATATACTTCTCAGTGGCACAATATTTTCCACTCATCGATTGATATATATTGCCTGTATTGGTATCTATCCCCCTGTTTAATATAATTGGGAATTTTTTAGAATCAAACAAATTCTTCCCGCAAATCTTAATAGTAGGATTCACCACGCGCTTAATCTCAACTGGATTCTCTGGTGACGGCGTTCCGTCCTGTGATGATTTTCCATAGATCATCATATCCATGATTTTTCCATTATCAGAATCAGTAATATGAGTTTCACCCTGATTCGATGCATAGAACTTTGTAATTTTGTTGGATATATCTTCCCTTAATGAACTAATCGCATTTCCTGTGGCTTTTGCATCGGCAATACCGCCTTCAACGGTAAGAGTTTTATCTGGCTGTAAAACATTCTGAATTTCCGTAATGGCTTGTTCTTTTGCAGAATTTACATTTTTCACCGCCTCGTCAGATGCAGTTTTGGTAATAGCTAGAAGTTGATTAATTATATCTTTGTTGTTTTCATCAAGAGATGGCTGGTCAACTTCGATTCCTTCTAAAACAGGAATTTGCGCTACGGTAGTGTTCCATTCAATACTGATATTTGAATCAGAATCTGTCTTAACAGCGCAGACAATGAATCTTATTATTCTCATGTATCGCGCGGCGTTTTTTCCAATAACCCATGAAAATATTATGTTATCTCCGTTTATAGAAGCATCTTCACAAATGTATTGGTCTTTTATGGAAATGTCTGGGTCTACGCTACTTACATTTTCAAAGTTGATTCGAATTGAAAATTTTGATAAATCAAGATTATCTCCCACTATCTTCGGGCAAGAGAATTTAATTCGTTCTGCATTTTTGTCAGATTGCACCGCCCCAACTATGATTTCTGGAGGCACAAAAATAGTTCGTGTTCTGGAGTCGATTGTGCATATTCCGTTGCTTTGTAATAATGTAGTTGTTTCTGCTGTCGAATCTGAATCCATAAGTAAATCAAGTGCTGATGTCATTTTTCTACCCCCGTTGTGGAATCGTTATTTTATCTGATGTTATGATAAACTTACCGTTGTCTTTTATACCTGTGACTGAAACCCCAAAATAATCCCACGCAAGAGCTTTAGATGGAATTTCACATTGTCCATTTTGTACCAATATCGGATATTCTTTGTCCATCCGCCAAAAAGAAGCTGCTATCTTACATCCATTCCATTCAGGTGAAAAAGAAAAGAACGCTTTTAAATATCCAGAAGTTCCTTTTACAAGTCCAGTAAAATCGCAACTTGGGTCTTGGTATATTTTTTGATTTTCAACTTTAAATTTTAAAATTCTCATACAAATATCCTTTCTGGTCTGACAGGGGGCGCATATATAAATTGATTTCCTAAAATATCTCTGGTCACCACAATAAGAAATGGTCTATCTTACGCCACTTTTTCCAATAAATACGGAACAAAATGTATTGCTTCATCCCCTACAATCTCATATGCAATTTCAAAAATCTGCCTTGCTTTGTCAGCAATCAGATTGGCAATCAACTCTTCTACTTCTACCCAATTCTCACGGGGCACAAGTCTATGTAGTTCTTTAAGAAATCCACTCGAAAACATCATTGCATGGCTTAACTCATGTAAAACTACCCTTGTGAGAAATTCACCCGAAATAGCATCAGAAATCCAAACAGTTCTTGTGTTTCCGTCCGTCACAGCGCAGGTCATAGTACCGGTACGGTCAATCAGCACCGGATTCTGCGGGTGAGTAAACCGGACTTTCCATCTTTCACCATTCATGTAAAATTGTCTTAGCATAAAACCACCGCCTTTAAATCAAAAAGCCCATGCCACATTTCTGTAGCAAGGGCCTTGTTTTTAGTTCATCTGTTGAAGCAACTTAGTCAAATCAGTTTTCATCTGTTGTCTAAGGGCTGCGTCTGCATCCGACCACATCTCAGACATGGTACGAATAACATCCTGCGTGTACTCCTTCATTGAACTGTCCATCTTCTGTTTTGAATCTGCATCTTTGGAATCATGGTAATGCCTGCGATTCTCGCTGTATCTGTCATAGGCCTCACCATATCTGGACTGCTTATGGTTCATTCCATCCATTCTCATATCACTACGGTCCGGATGATATCCCATGCGGTACATTTTCTGCTCAAACTCTGGATTGTTCAGATACTCGTCCATCCAGTCATCATCTTCCATGTACAGATATGGCTTGTATCCCATGCGGCTTCCTCTGCCCTTTGGGGCAAATCTGCCATTGGAATAGCGATATCTGTCATATCCCATGCGCCCAAGATACTTTTCTTCCTGTTCGCATTCGTCCATAGCTTCTACGATTCTGTAATCTTTATCTGCACAAATCGCACATTTCACAGATTCCATGCAGTCCTTCAGATCGTCCCAGTCTTGAGCACTGAGATTATCGAATCCATGTGTCTTGGCTTTTTCCATAGCCCATTTTCCCATTTCCATTGCAACTTTATGCATTACAGTGCCCCCTTTCTAACAGCCTGTGTAACAGGTGTATCTGCTGTTGGGGCTGTACCATTAATTGCTGTCAAATTGTTACTCGGACTACAAGCCGGATTCCCTAACATCTTGAATACTCCACCGGTTGCATTTGTGGCTACTCTGGTTGCGTACTTCGTTCTGGTTCTTACGCCACAAGCCGTAACCTGTGCACAGCAACGATTCTGTAATGGATACAGGGTTGTTCCCGTTCCTATCTGAATCACCACCGGAGCGTTAATCGTAGTGGTTTCTGGTATGCTCTGTGCAATCACAATGCAATATTTTTCACCGTTGTTATAACTACCTGCCGGAAGTGTAATCACAAGATTACCACCAGTAAACGCAACAGCTTGGCTTATCACAAGACGATTGCAGAGTTTACAAACGTTTTTACAACTCATACTTCTACCTCTCAATCAGATAAGAGGTGAGCCGCAACCCACCTCTTAGAATTAGTCAACCTCTAAGGGTGAGTTACTTAGCAGCAACCGTTGTTGTATCCGTTGCATCCACCGTAGTAGGTGTTTGGATTCGGAACAACATATGCCGGAACAGCTGCCGGATTGATTGCATTGATTAACTGCTGTGTCTGAGATGCCATTGCAGTTGTAAGAAGTGCGCTCTGGCGATCCTGAGATGCAGCACGTTTCAGATCAGAGTTCTCTGCCTGTAATGTTGCAAGCTTATCATTCGTCAAGAAATCAAGAATTGCTCTTGTGTTGCTGTTCTGATTGTCCAGAAGGTCTCTGGTGTTGTTGTTCATTGTGTTCTGAAGAGCACAAGTGTTGGTTGCCAGGTTGTAGTTGATACCCTGGATAGCTTCCCTTGTTTCACAACAGCAGTTTGCTAACTGAGACTGTAATGCATTGGTATTCTGCATACCGGCTACAGTATCAGCATTGATCGCCTGCTGAACGCCATTGAAGCCCTGAAGCATTCCAACGTTCATGCCGTTGAAACCACTCTGCATGGTATTGTTGAGTGCATATGTGCTGTCACAGATACCCTGCTGAATACCTCTGATACCGTTCTGGATATCGTTAAGAGCGAAGCCCTCGTTGATATCGGCACGTGTAGCCCATCCTTGGAAGCCGGAACCGTTCGCACCATTACCGCCGAAGCCACCGCCCCAGCCGCCGAAACCTCCCCATCCGAAGATTGCGAAGATCAGTACGAGCCAAATAAGTGAAAAACCATCGCCGCCCCACATGTCATTGGCACGGTTATTAGAGCCTGTAGCAGCTGCAATGTCGCTAAGACTGTAATTAGAACCATTCATCATGTTTTTAGTCTCCTTAAATATTATTTACAATAGGAGACATCCGCGGCTGATCTCCCAAATTGTAGCTATTTCAAATCACCCAATTATGGGGAAGTGTTATAATCCAAGGAATTTCTGGATAATTCCATCTGGTGATAAGTGCTTTTCGTTAAATACATTTTGCTGTATTTGATGCAACTGATCTGTATCACCATTTTTATACAAATCCAAAGCATTTTTTAATGTTGGATTATTTCCTGCAAATTTACTCATATCGTTCATCATGTTATCAACACTTCCGAATCTCTGAGAAATCATTCTTTCAACTTGTTTTTTCATCATGGCATTTGGATTGAAATTCATCTCTGCTTACCTCCATTCTGCTGCTTGACTTCCGATGTCCCCGACATTTGTGTCGGGAACATGCTCTTTATTTCAGAAATCTCAGAGCAAACATCGTTCCGAAGTTGATTAAACATAGCTTCTATATCAATCGGTTTTTCTTCTGCTTTTGGTTGCTGTTGTTCGTCTGGATTCATAATCCGGTAAACAAAAATTCTACTTTTTCCATCTGCCTGTAGTTGCTTCTTATATATTTCTGTACCATCTGTTTTTGGATAATAAACAGGATTTCCAGTCATATCCACATCTTTTGCTTTTACAGTGTCAATGCCATCAACCATTTGTCCTGGAAGCATGGCAACCTGTGGCATCTGCTGTACCGGTTGTTGCATTTGTGCCTGTCCATAAGGCATTGTCTGTTGGTAGTTGTTCTGCAACTGTGTCAATCTATCTTGATACGGTTGTACCGGTGTTTGTGGGTATGGATTCAATGGTTGCGGATAATATGGATAAAATGCCATAGTGTGTTCCTCCCATCTCTGTAAGCTTTTCTCTATGCTTACATTATATGAGAGAAACCTAAGTATTTGAACGACACTATTTCGCCATATTTTCGCCATGATACAAAGAAAAGCCCCGATAATACATCGGGGCAACTTTAACAATCTTCTTTTTTACTTTTCGGTTTATGCGGTCAATGGTTCTTGGACTATACCCCATAATCTCTGCTGTTTCAAACAATGTTTTTTCCTCATAAACTCTCAACCGGAAAAATTCTTTTTCTCGGGAATCAAACCCGGATTCGCTTAGATAAAACTTTCTTTCATCTTCTGAAAAGTCTGTATAATTCATAATCCCACCGCCTCCCTTACAAGTGGAATTGCTTATTATGCCGGAAAGATACCGCTTAGTGCAAATCCTACAATAGCCCCGATCACGGCCGTGATAACGCAAACAACAATCGTGTCATAACGTTTTGCAGGGGCTTCCATGAGGGATTTTAAATTATCATTCATTTCATCCACCGTATCTTTTATGTGCCCGAGATCATTGTTGTAAAGAACGATCTTGGTCTCAAGTGCATTGATACGTTCAAAAAAAACACCGTCACGTTTAGAATGCTTCTCTTTCATTTCGTGAACAATTTTTTCCAATTCTTCTAAGCGGTGTTCGTTAAAGCAATTCTGTTCACATCCCATCGCTACTCTCCTTCACTCCCATTACATTTTTTGTACTTCTTCCCACCTCATAATGAAGTACCCCAGCAACGCCTGGGAGGAAATGCGTCACGTTCTCAACCTACTTTTTTTCTGTCAGATTCCTCTGGCAAAAGGAAAAACGCCATGATTGACAAATATCTCTGTTTCAGAGTTCCATCCTGCATTTACAGAATTTTCCGAGTGAGATGTTTCAAACTCAACTCCTTGTTTCACAAGAAAATAAAGAGCCAAATCGAAAATGCAATCATAACATTTGTTCATATCTTTATTGATGTTTTCTTCCGTATAACTCTCAGGATAATTGCGCTTTTTCTGGAATGAACGAATAGCTCTTTTGACTGCTAAGGGAATCATCCTTGCGGTCAATTCATCGCCTTCCAGATATGTTGTCAGATCGCTTGTAAGCTGTTCGTCCATGCCATTTCACCTACCCTTGCTGTGCTATAATTTCTGATATAATACCAGCCTTGTTTGTGGAAGTCAGGGCATAACCATTGTCACTTGCAAGCTGTCTCAGCTGAGCCACAGTCATACTGGACAGCTCGCTTTCTGTATACTTATGTGAAAAACTAGCTACAGACGGTGACTGGCTGTTTTCGTCAAGGCTATGCCCGCTTATTCCCCCTTTGTACCGATAACGATACCGCCGTTGGCTTTTGGTGCTACCGGAATAAACATACCGGATGCTTTTGTCCATACGGCAACTGGATCCTGTGTAGCCCACATGGAAAGAGTAACGAAAGAGCGATTCTCTTCCTGAATGAACTGTCTGTATTCATTCTCTTCCGGTGTTGGTCCCCAAAGTCCAGTACCAAAAGAGCCGCCTGCATCAGCTTCATAAAGAGTAAATACATCCTCTTTGAAGTATCTTCCAGTTGACAGAGTTCCGTCTGCTTTTCTGTAGCGGAATTTCTCATCACAACGGCCAACGGTGATTCCGTACTCCTGCATAAGCAGATTTGCAAGCTCCTGTCTGGTAAGGAGACGTTTATTCGCAGCTCCCAGAACGGCTGTCTGCATAGCTGTGTTGTTTCTCATGTAGTTAATCATCTTCAGTGATGTAACTGCATTTGTTACTACGTATCCGGAATCCTCGGCTACGGTTACCATCTTCTGAATATCACCCATGATATCAGCGTCTACCTTAGACCAGTCGGTAAGAGTAACCTTTGCAGAACTTGGCACGCCATAGTCAATAGACATATCAACGTTGTTTTCTTTGATTTTTACCGTACCAGTAGCAAGAAACTGTCCTTTCATAACATTTGCTCTGGCAACAACGCCCTCAAACAGATTTGTGGCATCGTCAAAGACAAAATTTGTAAGAGTTTCATTATCCGGGACGCCATTTTCAATAGCTTCCTGGAGACGCTCAGACTGATTGATTTTCCTCTTGATAAAGAGCTTTTCAGTCAGAACTTTCTCGAATCCCGGTCTGGAGCCGATTTCTGCTTCGGTATCAAGAGCGTGAACAAATGCTACCTCCGGCAGTCGTTGTCCAGCCATAAGCCTGTAATACTCGGCTTTCCAAAACGGTGTCTTTACATCCGGAAAAATGGTATCGAGGATACCAGGTCTTGCCACAGAAAAATTCTGAGCGAAATTTAATCTTTCTTCTGCTGTGATAGCTTCTAATACATTGTATGGCATATTGGTTATACCTCCTTAAAATACTGGGTCTGTAGTGGTTACAAAAACAATTCCCTGCGCGGCAAGCTCTGTTTTGGCAGTTTCGTCGACTGTAACCGGCAGTCTCTTCTCAAGGACACGTCCTGCTACAATCACGGAAATTGGTCTTTTGGCGTCGTCTGTCATATCAACATCTTCAAATACGATTCCTTTTGCACCAGTCGCATTTGTCGGATACACGGAACCTGCTTTGATGATTTTTTTATCATTTACTGCCGTTGCATTTGTTGCGTCTGCGGTGTAAGTTTTCAGTACCAGTCCAACCTCGGATTCGAGAATGTTGGGAGTTGACTCATACTGTTTTGTTTTCATAAAAGCCATAATCTAAATCTCCTTTACTTACTTAAAAATTAACCGGTGCATTGTCGCTTGCCGGTTCTGTTTTGGGGTTCATGCGTGCTGAGTAAGCTTTTGCGTACTTAGCTGCTGGACTATCGTTATCATCTTTTTTCTGCCCCTTGTCTGAATTTCCGCCACCTGGATTCGGAGTATTGTCAAGAACTGATTTCTCCCATTCGGATTTTGCGTTATCCAGAGCCGCTTTATTTGCTTCGGAAATTCCATCAACAAAAGTTTTGACTTCCTTCATTACGTCTTCAGACTTGTCTGCTGGCATAGACGAAAATGCTTTGATAGCGCTTGCATACGTTTCTGTAGAAAGGCCCGCATTAGCGAAAGCAGATGTAATCTCACTGGAAAGTGCTTTCCTGTTGGATTCAGCAAGTGCTTTTTCCAGGTCGGAAATCCTCTTTTCGTTTTCTGCTTTTTCCTTCTGCCGCTCTGCTTCCTGTCTTTCAGCATCCGTCATGTTCTGGGCTTTCAAATCGTCCAGTTCCTTTTGAAGGTCATCTGCTTTATCGGCTTTTTCTTTCAGAGAAGTGTTTTTTTCCTTCACTTTCTTTGTCTCTGACTCAACAGAATCAAGGTATTTAGTCACCTGTTCTTCAGACGGTTCCTCGATTCCGAAGCCAATAAGTACTTGTTTTGCCTGTTCTCTTGTCATAGAAATCTCCTTTCTTTCAGACCATCACACTTTTTTCACACGGTTCGCTCCGCACATGATCTGCACCCGATTTACGCTCACGGGCTGTTGCATTATTTTTGTGTATTAAAAAAGGAACCTTGGATGTTATTCCTTGGTTCCTTTGATAATTGAATTTACGAGTTTTGATTGATAGTTGAAGAATTTACCGTTGAATCAATTTCAGTCGAATTCTGACCGTTTTTATCAATCAATTGTTGTGCTTTTTGCATTTCCGTGTCCGGGTCTGCCAGTTCGGGATATACAGTTCCCAGGTAAGGCAAACTCATCTCGTATACCTTTTGCGGATCACTAAATAATCCGCAAGTAATCAGCGCAATCAGCGGATGAATTTTATTCTTAAACAGATAATCAAGAGCCTGTGCTTTGACAAGCATGTTATCTGTCGGGTTTCTGGTTATCTTTACATCAAAATCTCTTGTTGAGATTGAAATATCCTTTGTGGTCTGTCGGATGATATTCAGAATGATTCTGGCACTTGCTTTCTCAGCCTCCCGGATAAATGGTTCATCCAGTTTTGCTCTGCGCTCTGCAAAATCCCATCCGTTTCTAAGATATACAGCTTGACCGGTATCGCCAGACGATTGTTGCTGCCTATCCGGCATTCCCTCAACAATAAGCATGTTGCTGTAGATATCGTCTTTTGCAACTTGGCTTTCTGTCTGATTCAGTTCAGCGGTCATCAGGTCAACATCTGACTGGCAGCCATTTCCAGTATCCTTTACAGAGATAGCGCCGAGCTTAATCATTTTTAGAAATTCACTTTCAT
>ERZ1034915.38-NODE-38-length-89747-cov-879.245964_pt1 | contig 89747 bp, 127 predicted proteins | sample MGYA00520592_ERZ1034915 | MGnify/ENA primary metagenome ERZ1034915 (study PRJEB33766, sample SAMN09781787) | gut metagenome | biome: gut microbiome | host: Homo sapiens | place: Madagascar | study: EMG produced TPA metagenomics assembly of the PRJNA485056 data... | reverse complement strand
TCGCCACTTGAACCAATCTGAGCAGAGTTGCCACTTGAACCAATCTGAGCATAGTAGCCACTTGAACCAATCTTAGCAGAGTTGCCACTTGAACCAATCTGAGCATAGTTGCCACCATTATCATTAAGTTCTCCTGTAGCCTTAACCTTAGATGGTGATGTAACATCTTTTATCCATTCAACTCCAAGTTTGATAATGTCTGCAAGTTTTAACTCAGCAGAAATCTTGATTTTAGAAGAACAAACCTTAGTCGAGTTTTCTTCTTTGTCAATCTTGCCTGACTGTTCTACCTTAGCAAAACGTGATGCCAGCATATCATAGTGATCCCAGACTTCCAACGGAGACTCGCAAGCATGGAAACCTCGCTCACAGCATTTGATGTCACCATCCATTTCGTACTCTTTGCCGACTTCATACTGGAAGCCACGGCATTGCATATTCTCATCGAATCCCTTGTAGGATATTATCTTATTTTCTTCCATTATTACTTACTTTATGCCCGAAGGCGTTAAACACAACTTTGAAATATGCCATAAAGCATAACGACAGTAAATCAGATTACTGCCACAGCTTTATTAATTTCTTTATATCAATATCTAGCCCTCCACGTCTTTAGTTGTACCTAACAATGATTCGTTGCCGATGTAAGGAATACATTGATTCCAACCACAACCATTACAACAATAATAAGAATCGCTATCTTTATAGCCAAACAAGCTTACTTGCCATGCTTGGCTTCCAAAGTCTCTGACAAGCACCTTATCAAATGGTTTTAGCTCAACCTTTGGCTTCAAATCAACAATCTGTTTCTTCTCAGCATCCCAAGCCTTGCCTTTCTTTGCGAGAGCATCAAAGAGCTGCTGTTTCTCTTCTTCTGTAGCAAATCTATACTCTTCAGATGATTCCACCTCATCGGCAAACAATAATCCAACCATTTCATTTAGAGAAACATAGAAACTAAGGGTATGCTTATAAATCTTTCGGCATATTGCTACTGATTTTCCATATACCACTATATCCCCATCCTTGAACTCAAGCTGCTTTTCAATCTCCAAAGTTTCAAGATTGAGCTTGCCGTCCAAGTGTTCCTCAATGGTTTTGATGTAAGTCTGAGCAACATCATCGGCTGCTTTCTCAAATACAGAAGTTAACATATTGGTTTCTTCTTTATTATAATCTTCTACGTTACATTCTTTCCAAAGATAATGCTTACCTTTAAATCTTGTGTAGGTATCATCCTCAAACTTTTCAAAGATAATATACACGTTATCTTTACTCACCAGCACATCGCCCTTCTTCCACAAGAATTTAGACCAGTCTCGCATTTCTTTGGAAGGAAAGAGAATCTGTAAGCCATCAAACCATCCTCTAAGTGTTCCAAGTTGAGAATAGCCAAAAAGCTCATTATAATCTTCATCTTTCTTTGTACACCAAATAACAGTTTCTATTTCCGTTGTTGCGACTTCATCTAGTTCTACATCTATATTGTGTAACCAGTCATACAACTTAATTCCTTTTGGCATATCTTTAAGAAGATTCGCTACATTTATCTTATTTTTCATATTACTTTACTCTTTTAAATTGAACATTCTTTCCGTCTTTTCTAGTGTTTGCGCTACAGTTAAAATCACCGCAAACATTCTCATAGATATTGCTACTTATCTCATCGAAGAAACAGCCATTACATTCTTCTTTCTCGCATTCAACCACCTTCAAGACGATTTCTGAGCCTATAGATAAATCTTCCATAAGCTATTGTTTTTTACGTTTTAATTCTTCCAAGTCGTGTTTCAAACGCTTATGAAAGCTATCTTCGCCATCATCGCCACTAAGTAACCAGTCAATGCGCTGTGCGTAAACCTCGGCTTTCTTTAGTAGAGCTATACCTTTCTTGAACTCCTTGATGGTTTCCTTAGAATACTCGCTACGATTAGGTATTGTATGATGATGCTACGAATGTATTCTTTCTCGGAATCCTCTAACCAATGATCTTCAATATACCGATTTACGTCAAATTCATCATCAAGATGATGACCGTAGATTTCATCCTCTATTTCCGTGTATATGTCAGCAATTCTGTGCTGAGCATAATCAAATGCGCCTCCACTCATACTATTCCGTTCTTTTTAGTTTAAGTTGTCTCATTTTTGCCTTTACTGCGCCAACTGATCGCCCAAGAGCTTTCGCGAGCTCTTCATCAGGCATTTTATCGAAGTTACGTGACAGGAAGTTAACCTGGATGCCGTTCCAAGGAAGGAATGCGTTATTCTGATGTTCTTCACCATGATAGTCAACGCCATTAAGCTTCAGTCCTTCGTCGGCAGCGTTGTCAATCCTTTCCGGGTTGCATACCTTCATTGCAACCACCTGCAAAGCCCTGTAAATCTGACCACCTTCCTTGAAGTATTCAGCATCCTTATCAGGTATAAGTATCCTAGCGACCTCTCTCATCGATGCATACATACCATACATAGACTGTATGAATTCTCCGCAAGGTCTTATGCTGCCTGAACTGATGCCACGTTCACTCATAACGTCATCAAACTTCGTACACATATCGTGCAGCATGATTGACAGGTTGTAGGCTACGCATGCATACGCCTGAAGCTTGTGTTCCTTGATGTTGTTCTTCAGAAGAATATTGTCGGCCGTGTAGAAGAGTCTCTGTATGTCAATCTTCAGGTCTTCCTCCATGCTGTCTGTAATATCAAGCCAGAGTTCATACTGCGAAATCTCGGCAGTATACTTCTTGAATATACCGATAAGAGCCTCAGAACGGGAGAATGCCTCCTTTATGCGATACTTAAGCTCATGCTTAAACAGGTCTTTCCTCTCACAGAGATTGTCGTGCAAGTCTTTGATTGCCGTCTGTGTGATTGTAGCGAGAGAACCGATAATGAGGTAATAGAGCGAAGTGATATGGTCTACTGTTTCCCTGTCAGGCTCCTTGTAGTTGATGAAGAATGCTCCTTTTGGTGTGAAATTATATGCCGACATTCCTACACCTCCTTCTTTACTGCCAATGCGCAGCTGATACAGAATAGCATCAGGAGCGAAAGGAAAATATGTTCAACCATGAAGCAGATGAACCCGTAACCTGCGATAATTGCTGCGATGATAAGCAGGATCATCACTATTGTATGTTTGTATCTCTTCATATTTACTTTGATTTAATGTTTCCGTATGCAGCCATATAGCTATCAAGCTGCTGCGTTGCGTGTACCAGCTTCTGATTGTAGCTATCTCGCTCTGCCCTTGCCTTAGAGATAAGAACGAAGCTGACAACGAATGATATTACTACCGTTATCACGATGAACAACCAGGGCAGCTTGTGTACTGCCTTGTTGATTGCTCTTCCTAGGTTTCTCACAATAACCCAGGAGTAGATCCAAATGAACACTACCGCTTGCTTTGTGGTAGCGTTCTCAATACGTTCTTTCTGTGTCATAATTCTAAATTTACTTGGTTCGGTTGCACCAGTTATCGGTAGATTTCCAATAACCGGCCATCCATATTTCTTTCTTTGTCGCATCAGGATGTTCATTGAACCATTCCTCTGCCATTTTACTTACGTCTGCCATTTTTGTCTCGTTTTGATTCTTTTTCAAGTTTTCTCTTTAGTTTTTCAAGAGGGGATTCTTTCGGATCAACACCATTTAAGCGGCAATGTTCTTCGTAGGATATTGCATTCTTTTTTGATTCCTCATATTCTTTTTTCTGTTTCTCAGCTAACTTCTGAGAATCAATTTCAGCTCTCTTTTCATAAAGCTTACACATGTATTTTTCGAGAGCAATAAAAAGTTTTTGAGGATTTACCGTCTTTCCTACATAGATTTCGCCATACTCGCCCATAGAAAACTCATAAAAGAATCTAGTAAGCTCACTAGGCGTAAGGTGATAGAATTCTTGTCTGATACGCTGCGCCATAGCTTTGAACTGATAAGGAGTAGTCGAATCAATAGCACCAATAACCATAAACAAGTCAATGAGCATTATCTTAATCCAAAACTCGCTTGCACCCTCTTTGAAGTACTTATCAATACTAACAAACGACATACCTCCTCTAGCTACAGAATCATATACAGATGTAATTGCATCTGTTCGATTTTGCAGAGTAGGATATTTGTCTAAGAATAGCGCATATTGTTTGCCATATTTTGCTACCGCTTGGCTACATTCAGTCGGCAAGGATTGAACTAATTTTGTCGAAAGTTCGTTGCTGTTGTTCATAACTATTTACACCATTGTTTTTAGGAGCGTACAACCCGGAATAGTTGTTTCCCATTGAATGCTCAACGATAACTTTTGCGTATTCTGGATTTCCGTTCGACATCTTTAAAAGCTTCTTTTTAAGAGCCGCAAGACCACGTGGTTGATACTTCTGACGTTTCTCTTTCTTGTATGCAAGCCACATATCGAGAGCTTCTTGACAGGGGTAAATCTCCTCCTGTTGCACTTCTTCCTCAAAGTCTGATAAATCTTTGCCTAACGAGAACGCAGCGCCCATGCAAAAGATTTTCTGCTTTTCCAAGTCATTCGGGAATAGCTCGCCTGACTTCTGACGTATATTAATTGGTAACATCATAAGCTATTGTATGTAATTTTGTTGTCTTTCTATATCATGTTGAATATGAAGTAGTGCGATATATTCATCAGAATCAGGAAAATCAAATCCAGCTTCCTCTTTTGCCCACGATTTGAAATCAGAAATTGATTTGCTCATTTCGTCTTTCGTAAGGTCAGCAGAAGAACGGAGATACTTATAGCATTCTCCTGTGAATTTATCAATCCCTTCTCTGAGGAATATATCTTTGTTCACTACCAGCTTATAGAAATGCGTCTTAACTTCGTCTAGAGTGTAGCCGTATTGGAGACCGAATGCAGATAGGAGCAAATGAAGATAGGCATTCTGCTTCAAAGAACGTCCACGTTTTTCTTTCAGCTCTACCATCGCGCCTTTGTTCTCCAACTCGGCTACTTTTTTCCTAAACGTTTCAAGTTCAAACACATTTTTCAGGTTGAACCACATAAGCGTTGAATGCTCGTTTGATTAATTCTACACTAGAAGGGAAGGTCATCAGAGTTTCCTCGTTGCTGTGCTTGCTGCTGTGCAGACTGCTGTTCAGGTGGAAACAGATTTTGCTGATTCGTCGGGTTTGCCACGCCAGCAGCATTAGCAGAACTTGCCATAGCTTGTTGTGCTGCTTGTTGTGACACCTTAGTAACATTCCAGGCACGAATCTGATTAAAATATCTGCCCTGATATTCATGTGCATCAATATCAAAGCTAACGTTAATAACCTCACCACTCTGAATGTTGAACTGAGCCAGACGGTCTGCTCCGAAAACATCAAAGGCCATCTTCTTAGGATATTGCTCTTGTGTTTCTATTACATAAGTCTGAGACTTCCACTCACCTCTTGTAGAGACGCCGCTTCTTTCAGGTAAAACGGCAATAACTTTTCCTTGAATTTCCATTATTTTTTATTTAAAGAATTTTGTAAAACCAAATCTGCCAACTCATCAAAGTAGGCTGCATCCTTGATAGCGGAGTCCTGTTCGCCTGTAACCTTTGATGCTATTGAGCCTTTCTGCATAATCAAGCTATAAAGATAGCCGTCGATGGTATTTGCACCCATGAGAATCCACGATGTAACCGCATTCTTCTGACCGTTACGATAGGCACGGCATTCACACTGCGACAAGTCTGCCATCGTCCATGGGAGCTCGACGAACACAACATTGGAAGAAGCCGTAAGCGTAAGGCCTACGCCTGCTGCTTTGATGGAGCAGATGATGATTCTCTTTTTCCTAGCCTGAAAAGAATCGATAGCCCACTGCTTCTGCTGCTGGCTATCGGAACCGGTTACGGTGCAAACCTCATCAGGGAACTCTTTCTTGATTGCACTAACGACATCACGATGCTCGGCAAATACGATTATCTGTTCTTCGGTGTCATGGAGAAACTCTATAGTCGCCTTCATTTTTCCACGTCCGGATATCGAGCGAAGGTTCATAAACCTGACAAGAGCCTTCATTCTAAGCTTTTTCCTAGCCTCTTCCTCGGAGCAGCTCTTGTATTCGAGAAGGAACGCGAGCAGGTCTTTCTGGCAGGTATCGTACTCTTCCTGCGTTTCCGGGTCGAGGGCGACACTGATGGTAGTTCTGGTCAGATCCGGCAAATCCTTAAGAACATCTTTCTTTTCTCTGCGGAAGTAGCACGTTTCGTGTATCTTCCGGTTAAGCTCTTCAAGATTCTCGTTCTCACCGTACCTGTTACAAAACTCGCCAAACCCTCCGAACTCGTCGTTCAGACGACCGAGGATAGCAAGCTGGCAGGCCAGGTCTGTTGCGTGATTGACAACGGGCGTACCTGTAAGCTCATAGATATACTCCTTACCCTGGCACAGTCCCATGATAATTTTAGACTGCCTTGTGGACGGATCCTTGACTCTTGCAGACTCGTCGATAATCACAGACTTAATAATCTTCAGTTCATCACGAAACAGGAAGTTTTTTAGCCGTAACGGTTTCGGTCCGAGGCTTACGACGAAGTATTTTGCGAGCGACTCGTAATTACATATCACTACATCATACAGGTTCATCTTAGTAAGATGATATCCGTATGTCGCATTAACGGAATCGGTAAGAATGAGAGGCCGGAGGTTCGTAAACTTCTTTATCTCTCGTTCCCAATTAACCTTAAGTGCAGCAGGGCAAACAACAAGGCAGGGAGTTGCCTTTGCACGTTCAATGGCGACGATAGACTGAACCGTCTTACCGGTTCCCATGTCATCGCCATTGATACAGCGCTTCATGGCAAGCTCCATGCGCACACCTTCTTCTTGATAATCGTATAATTTCGGTTTATCTGACATAATAATAAATTATAATAAACACCACATGCGGAAAGCCCATTCAAGAGCCTTCTCCCTACCACGCAAATACAACTCGTCACCACGTTCAATCTTCTTATAGAATACTTTCTTCTTGGTCTTGGAGACCGCAAAGATAAAGTCCATGTTTCCGTATCTTGGGTCTATACTGTGCGTAAGATCCATATACCATGCACGGCTTCTATCCCAATCGACGAAATCGATCTGAGCCTCAAATTGCTCCTGTGACGTAGCTGCGGTGGTCTTCAAATCTCCGCCGAACTCGCCGAGCCACCAGTCGAACTTGCAGCGTACCGGAAGCTCGAACTCGAAGCCCTGGTATTCCATCTTCATATGCGGATTGATGAATGTTTTCTGACCGACCGCATTCTTCAGGACGAAATCAAGGAACCTATCCTTCGTTGCCTGTTTCTTCAGAACAGCAAGCCGGTCTAGCCCCCATTTCCAATCCTTCTCCGTATATTTCTCGTCATCGACCGTCATGGCGTAATGATTGCACTTTTCCGGTTCGGTAACGAGAGCGTCAACGAGAGTTCCGAGATGGAAAGCCTTTCTCTTGTCCTCTTCCTTTACGAAATTGAGCTGCGGGTTCAGGGCAAATTTCAACGCAGTGAGGTCCGAATTGGAGACCTCACCACGAGAATAATAAGGGTCAAACGGTTGTTCCGCCATATTACTTAGCTGTTACCTCATCCTCATATTTAATATAAGGAGAAACGATGTACTCTTCTTCGCTGTTTGCGTGTTTCTCGCAAGCCTTGCGCATGAATTCCAACTTAGAAGCAAGCTTATCAGGAGCCATCTTTGAGCCTTCGATCGTCCACCACTGCTGAATAATGTCGAGCCAGGCATTCTTGTCGGTAACAACAAGACGTTTCGTTACCTTGATTTTCTGCTTGCCAGTTTCTCCAACGGAAGTCTGAGCGAAGAGTGACTGGGCCTGTGCGGTAGCGTGCTGGGCTGCATTTTCTGCATCACGCTTCTCCTGCTCAGCCGCAAGCTTTCTCTGCTGCTCTTCCTTAGCAGCCTCATCAGCCTTACGGATAGCCTCTTCCTTAGCCTTACGTTCAGCCTCAGCAGCGGCAGCTTCTGCTTCCTTACGTTTGCACTCTTCCTCAGCAGCCTTCAGCTCGGCTTCCTTTGCCTTGCGTTCAGCCTCGGCAGCTTTCCGCTCTGCCTCCTTGCGCTTGCGCTCCTCCTCGTCCTTGATACGCTGAATCTCCTCCTGCTTCTTGCGCTCTTCCTCAGCAGCCTTACGTGCTTCCTCCTCTTTGCGCTTACGCTCCTCTTCAGCCTTGCGAGCTTCTTCTTCCTTACGTTTGCGTTCCTCTTCTGCCTTCTTGATTTCAAGAAGTTCAGCAATCTTAGAATCAAACTTCATAAGAAGCTCATCACGTGTAGCATTTACGGTCTGCTTATAAGATGCAAGCAACGATGCGGAAATCTCCTTGTATGCGCCGTTCATAATATCCTTTGCATCATTTTCCTCAATTTCGGAAGAGTATGAAGGCTTGTTATTAACGAACAGATGTCCGAGGTCAAGAACATCAGAACACTCTGTAATACGTTTCTTAACTTCATCCTTGTTGTCAAGGGTGAGAAGAGAGAACGTGTTATTAAGTGAGTTGATCGCAGCAGAAGAATGCTCTGTGAGGAGATTGTTCAAGATATCAATCGTATCAGTCTTCAGCTTAATCTTGGCCTCCTTGATGCGCTCCTGGCGCAGGCGTTCCTGCTCAGCCTTACGCTGCTGTTCAAGCTTGTATGCCGCATACTCGTTGCGCTTCTCCTGAATCTTATAGACAACGGAGTCCGTATTCTTGACCGAGATAAGATTCTCTATCATTGTGAAGCCCTTGCGAACGATATCGAACACCTGGGTAACTCCCTTGCGATTCTCTGTCATTGACTTTTCGGTCAGCTTTGCTCTCTTTACGTATTCAGCAGCCTGCTCGTCGAGAGCATCGTTCATTCCGGAAGCCTCGATATCATTAAGCAGCGACTGGCCGGCCTGCACGCACGCTTCATACGATTTCTTGTTTGCCTGTACGGCTTTTTCGGTGTCAGACTTAAGCGTCGCAATCTGTCTTGTGATATTATTGGTCTGCTGCTGCACCAACTGTAATTCGGTAATTTCTGCCATGTATAACAATTTTAAAATGGTGAATCACTATCAACATTTACCTTGACACCTTTGTCTTCAGGTGCGGTATCTCCGGCGCCAAAGGCTTCCTGAGACGGTTTCTGCTGAGTCTGCATATCGATGTCTGCCTGCAAAAGAGCGCCCAGACCAACCTTCAGTTTAGGATAGCCCTTGAACGCATGCTTGCATGTCTTCGAGATAAGGAATCCTGTATCAATATCCCTGAAATACGTTCTGCCATCGTTTCCGACATAGTTTCCGCCGTAAAGAGCATTGGCTTTGTGGTCTTTACCTCCGAACTTCTCCGAATACGTGCGGAGACGGTCGATACCTTCGCGGTCAAGAACGAAGTAATCGTAGGCATTGTTCGGAAGAATAATCTTCACGTAACAAGCAACGATGTATGAATTTTCAGGTCGAGGATAAGTCTTTGCGTAATCAACGTACTTATGACCGTCTCGTTCACCGAAACGAAAATCGTCACAATTGTAAACTACGACAGGATTGTCACAACGAACAATCTGACCGGCTCGCTGGCGAAGAAGGATTTCTCCATATCCTGTATAGGTAATCTTGGCCGTATAATTCGTTTGTCGGGTATTCTTGTCGTAGTTACTGTAGCCCATGAGGTAGCAGAGTGTCGTAGTTCCCTTTTCGAGAGACAATCCGTTAATTGCCAGGTTCATGAAGGCATCATGAATATTCAGTGACGGAGCTTTTTCAAGATAACCCTTGAATGAGCCGTTGAGAAGTTCTTCGTTGAAGAATGCCTTCTGCTCTTCGAAGAATACTTCTCCGCCCTCTCCGAACTTCTGATTGTACACCTCGATGAATCTGTCTCTTGCCAAATCGCAAATCTGATTATGAGGCGTTTTGTTTAACTGCTCTATATCCATTTTTGTATAGATTTTGAAATTAATGAACTCTATCTAAATATCTGAAGTAAGTTTCCACCGTCACGCTTTCGCCCTTTTCATTAAGGCGTTCATAATGAAGTGGAACCTTACCGAGTTTTCTACCCTCACCTTCAATGTAGTTGAGGTATGCCGCCTTTCGGGCCAGCTGTACCGACTTGCTTCGTGGAAGTTCCATGATGCACGCATGCACCTTACGCAAGTTAAGTACAGCAAAGGCCACCTTGGCGGGCATTTTTGCTATTCTGTTATCTATTTCTGTCATTACACTTCCATAATAGGAATCTCAGGACAGAGCTTACGAATCTTGTCAAGCTCCGTATTGATGATCTTGTCGCGGGATTCTTCGATGATACATTCTGCATCAGCAGAGATAAGCGTCAGTAATGCCATGTTGCCTTCGACGTGAGCGATAGTCTCGATTGAAAGCTTCTCAGGCTCTGCGCCCTTGAAAATAGGAATATTGATAGTGAACGATGGAGGAAGGTTAGAGTCTACAGCCTTCTCGTAGTTGTCAGTCACGGAACCATTGTCGCTGTATTCCTTCTTGATTGTTGTCTGAACCTTCGCCGAGAAGCTCTTGAGGAGATTGACGAGTTCCATGTTCTTCTCCTTCGTCTCAAAGAAAGAACGGTTGAGTCGGAAGAAGTCACCAAGCTGTACCGGTTTCCACAACTGACCGTCATTGATATGGAATCCCGTAAACTGACGAGACAGATGAATAGAGCCGATGATTGTCTGTGTAGTGCGCTCATCATTCTCGTTTGTAACAAGAGTAACAACGAGCTTCTCTCGATTAACCAGGATATGCGTATGCTCTTTGTCAATCTGCTCTGTACCCCAACGCTTCTCAAGGAAGGCATAGATGCAGGTAATAACACCGTCTACCTGAAGATTAAGAGGCTCCTTTGCAGGAAGCTTATAAGGGTTCTCGTTACCTACCTCACGGAGAACAATCTCCGCATGATCCTGTCCAGGAGCGAGGTCTATCTGCAATTTTTCATTGTTCATTTTACAAAATATTTTAGAATTTAGAAACTATGTGAAAGCAGACTACATAGCCTGCTTGTCACGGATAATTGAATACATATTCTTAGGGAGTTCGTCACGTGTTGCCGGACGGGAAGAAACGAGATTGCCCTCCTTGTCATAGAAGGCCGTCATCTTAGAATCACGGTCAACAAACTTGTAAACCTTCTCGTTAACCATACTACCCTTCTGCTTGATTTCCTTAAGGAGAGAAGAAATCTCTTCCTTGATAGGCTTCAGCTCTGCCTTTTTCTGCTCACGGAAATCCTTGATTTCCTCCTCGATGTCAGATGCCCGTGCAGACTGAAGAGCGAACAGGTCCTTCTTCTTCATCAGCTCATCAGAATTGAATCGCTTGATGAACTCCATTTTCTCAACAGAGTCCGCGTTGTTGGCGAGGAAATCCTCACGCTCCTCCAGGTCCTCGTACTCGTGACCTAGTGTTGCAGAAATAGTTGCTTTTTCTTTTGCCATTGTTATATGAATTAATGTGTTAATACTCGGCGCCAGCGTCCACGCTTAAATTTCTTGTCCGCGTGAATTCCGAACAATGTTGGTGTTGTTACGCCATTCATCATTGGAAGAACATTGCCCTTCTTCAAAATACTTTCGAAATGTGAAGAAGTGACAGGAGCGTGGCAGATGATGTTCTTCTTGACATCATACAGGTTGCCGTACTTAGATACTACGCCCATTTTACTTGCCCTCCTTCATTACTTTCAATAACGCACAGATACCTTCAAAGGCGGTCGTCTCTCCGTTTTTTACTCTCTCCTTGAGCTCATTGAACTTCTTGATTTTGTCGAGATAAGCGCTCTTCTGCGCTTTGAGGCGCTTTGTGACACCCAGCTCCGGGTTGTCACTGAGAATGATATCCAATGCGACGCTGGCGAAGAGTTCAGTATTCTTCTCCTTCTGGCGTTCATCATCAAACTCGTCTACATCAAGAGTAAACTGATTAGTTCCATCGATAACACTCTTAAGCTCAATGTAATCAGAAGGCTTCATCGAGATGCCGAATGCACTGTCAACAAGAGCCTGCTTGTCAATTACTACACTGACGATAATTTTGTCTTTGTTGTCCATAATTTAAAATATTTAGAATTAAACTACTAGTCTTCCTTATCCCAACCAAGGAGATGTACGACGAATGCGCATGCTGCGAACATAGCTACCGTGGCTACGAGACTATTGAAAATGATAACCATATCTTTTAGATTTTACACCTTATTATATTATATAGCAGTCGGACGGTGGATAATCAACGATTTTCCACTCGTTCTTCTTTATCTTGATAGCCTTACGGAATATCACAACAGACTCGCCGTTATGACGTTTCCTATTGTGGGCGATAAGTCTTGCCACCACAGCCTTTGTTGTAATCGAGAACTCTCTGAGCTTTGAGGTATAGAGGCTCTTGACATCACATATCACAATCTTCTCGCCTTCCCGGTAAACGAAGTCGGCAGTATAGTTATGCCCGTAAAGCAGTGACCTTCTCTCATACTTGACCTTAGTTTTAAGCTGCTTTGGTTTCAGCATCCATACCGGGTTGATGGCCGTGATGGTTACCTGTCTGTGTATGCAGCTTATACCAGAATCATCGAGGATGGTCTGCAAGTACAGATACTCCTCTCTTGAATCGTATTCGTTCCCGTCAGGAGCGTAATACTTCTTTGAACCTACGCGTCCCATGTCTTGCCGGCCTCCGCTCCGGGATTTTTAAAAAGCAGATTGATAGCCTCAGATCCGTACCTCTGCCACATTCCGTTACCCCACTGGATAAGATATTCACCCTTTCGGGCTTCGAGCTTACCGTCCGTACGTTCCGGTTTAATGCGAACAGTAATGTCCTTTCCTTTCTGTTCTACGTTTTCAACGCATTCCAGATTCCGAAGAGCATTAATATTTTCCTTACTGATTCTTATTATGTTTTTAACTTTCATCTATAGTAAAACCTCTCCGTTTAGCCAACCACGCAAGGCGGGAGAGGTGATTGCACGTGGTTATTTGTGATGGGGAAGAGGCCAACGTTAAAGGGAGGAGGGAGAATTGACTCCCTCACTCCCAAAGATAATCAAAAACTGTAAATTTATGGCACTCACAATTAAGTGAGCCACATGCAGGACTCGAACCTGCGGCCTGTCGGTATCTTGGACTGCTCTGACCAACTGAGCTAATGTGGCTTGTACCTCCTACTTTCACAAGCAAGAGGATATTAATACTCAAATTTAAATATAAATGACTTATAAGAAAAAGTGCCGACCTCTGTCAGCTAAATTAGAAATTTACCTACTTGGGAAGCCCAGGGGAGACTCCAACTCCCAACCTCGCGGAAAGTACCACGGCTCTATGCAGTTAAGCTACTGGGCGACAAGTTAACCAATCAAAACTCTTGAAAAACGAAAGAAAATTGGGAAGAGAGGATGGATTCGCACCATCGACCTCCAGATGCCGTCCCCTGGCGCTCTACTACTGAGCTACTCTCCTCGGAAATAAAAAATAATCTATTCTAAAAGAGATAGACGTACCCTATCTTCCCAGGCCAGATACGCAAAAAACAATCTTTTCACATATAAACAATTTAGAGCTTAAAAAATAAACATTTGTGGCAGGTACAGAACTCGAATCTGTGACCTCTAGGTCATGAACCTAGCGAGCTACCAACTGCTCCAACCTGCGATGTGTGCAGCCTATCTTCACAGACGAGCTGCATTTTTAATTGAATATGAAATACAATGAATTACTTTTTGGAGGAGACGGAGGACTCGAACCCCCATCTCACGACGATAAGAACGGTATCATCTAGTTGTCGCTGTGCTTCCAATTACACCAGTCTCCTCTTTGTTGTTATTTAATTAAAGTATTGAGAAGTAATCTCCACTTTAAAGTAGTGTTAAAGTCTCATTCTTTGACTTAACTCTGTTCAGAGTTAGCTAGACTTATATATTCGTAATAAACGTTGTACTATCTAATAATAATAATTGAAAATTTGTGCAGGGAGGCGGAATCGAACCGCCACTATCTCACACGATAAGAAGAGGTATCATCTATTGTGCGAGGTGTGCAAGAATACCACTTACACCATACCCTGCTGTTTTATGTATCTAAAACCATGGAACTTTCTGTCGTTTGTGAATGCCACGATATTAATCGTTTCCGTATTCCCGATACAGCTAGCATTGACGTTCCGTATGACACTCCATACATATTATAAATATCTTACACGTAAGATGGCAATAATACATACTTCGACTAGAATACTACATAGTAAACGATACAGACCTATATTATGCCCTTTGCTTGTACTGATGTTTCAGTATAGTTCATCAGTATAGTCTATGTAATATCTGTTACTGACTAGTTTTTCGTATGTCGTGCGTCCTTTTCGCCAGGTCACGGCATCCATCGATGCTCTCCGGCTACTTATTTTCCACGCATACTATTCTGTGCATCAATATGTCAAAGAACTACTTCTCCAATCCTTTCCGAACCTCTCCCGATGCAAGATTGTAGCTGCCCGAACTACCTACTTTATAAGGTCGTGGGCTTATCTTTGCGCCGTCAGAGAGGAATTCAACTACTAAACGGAACTAAAAAAAGAGTGTGACTGAGGAGGGATTCGGACCCATCGACCCTCGTTTTAGGAAAACGATGCTCTATCCAACTGAGCTACTCAGTCTGATTTGGGGCGAAAGAAGCTAAACGAACAGACATCGCCCCAAAGTATCTACCGCTGTAGATAAAACCCAAATAACTAATAACTAACAATCATGCTCTCACGAGCAAATGAAACAAATCTATAACTTTAACCATACCAATATTTCAACACACTTTATGCTCTTCAATGAGCTCATCTATATCAGACTTTTTAAAGAATGCGGTGTTACCTATCATATAATGATGAATCTGACCGCTCTTTCTCAAGTCGTGTATATAACCAGTGCTCATGCCAATATACTTGGCGAACTCTTTTGTAGATAGCCATATCTTTTCGACAGGCTCTACCGATACTTTCTTACGAGGCATAGGCTATTTTTCGATTAATGGAAGAATTTCATGTTTCTTTAACTCATTATACAAGAACAATCTTCCTTTCTGAGTCCACTTTGTATGCATTACTGAACCTACACTACCATCACGGTGAGTGATAGAAACTGTTTCTGACTGGACATAGCCACAAGGGAGATACTTTGCGTAGAGAATCCACTGACCGCCAACTTTATGCTGAACGCCGAAGTTTCTAAGCAAGATATTGAACGCTTTTGCTGATTGACCGTAGTCCTGAGCAATCTGTGTCGTCGTAACGGTCTCCTTGCACGAAAGGATTGTATCAACATAGCTAACCTTTGGCTGCATCTCGGTGATTGTGGCCGAGAGCTGTACAATCTCTTTGTTCTTCGATTCTAGAGCAAGCTGTTGTTGCTCTATCTTCTCCTGCTGCTTTGCTGCAAGCATAAGGGCCTCGGAGAAAGACTGAGGTACTTGATACTGCTCCAGGTGATTCTTCTTCTCAAGTTCTTCAAGCTTATTTATAATTTTCTCACGGAGCAAAGCGTCATAGCCGCTCGCCAAAATCAAGCAACCCTTTGGTGTTAGCTCAAACATTGGCCTCACCTCTCCTTTTTTATCTTTATAACGAACCAATCCAAAGTTGGATCCGTTAACTCCCTGCTCTATCAGGGAGCGAATGTCACGCATCACATGAGCATGCTTTTTCCCGGTTATCTCTGCAATTTCGAGAGATGTCATTGTATCGGTTCTTCCGAGTTTTATAATTTCCTCCATACTTTAATCTTTTAAAGTTTACTACTCAACCGGAACAGCGGTAATAATCGCCGTATGGTTCTTGTAATCTGCCGAGGTTGAGTATTTGAGCACACCCTTCGGCAAATCTTCGTATTGAGCAAGCTGATAGGCGTATGTTACTGCCGACCGAACTGCTTTTGCGGACTCAAGCAGAAAGATTTCAAATTTTCCTGGTTTGATGCCCAATATGTCCTGTTTTGTTATTCTTGCAACTTTTTTCATCTTTGTTACTTAAATAATTCATTAAAAATTTGGAGGTATGCGAAAAAAGTCGTATATTTGCAGTGTCAATGTAAAGTACGTACTTTCGGTCGCACAAGCCTCCGTTTGTAACGGCTTTGTTGGTTACTCGACCGTTAACGAGTGCAAAGGTACATGAATTTCGTGTAACAACCAAGTGATTTACACGTTTTTCTTGTACCATTAACCTTTATTAGCACTTTGAGCGGTTTTAGTTGCGTATATAAAACTAAAAGTGTATGGCAGTAACAGAAAATCGTGTAGCAGGACTACAAGAAAGACTGAAGGAAGTAATGAAGTGCGAACAGCTTAACAAGCAGCAGTTCATGAAGGTGACCGATATAAGTAATATCGGTAGGAAGCTCGACGGCAAGGTCGCTATCACCAAGGTGGACATAAGTAAGATGAAACACTCATTGCTAGTTAACGACCAGTGGCTTGAAACCGGCATCGGCCCGATGTACTTGCCTGAGAAACTAGAGGAGAAGACGAGGGAACTAAACAGAATGTCTGGCAGTTATCCTGGTATGCATATTAACGACGAAGTGCTAAGAGCGGAAATAGAGCGTATGGCCGAATACTTAAAAAACAACCCGAGCTCTCCAACACCTGTAATAGCAAGCATGTTCGTCGGTAATAACAAACAGAACATCGAAACCGGAACAGACCGCGCTAAGGATCGGGAAGAGGATTCGTTTAAAGAGAAGAATGCTCAGCTCATTCAGATCATCAATGCCAAGGATGAAATAATAAGGTCAAAAGACAGCGAGATTCGTCTTCTAAGGAAGATTCTTGCAGATAACAGAATCGAAGTATAACATTATTATATATAAGGATTATGAAGAAGGTATTATTAGCAGCAATGATACTTCTCGCAGGAGCATCATTTACATCATGCAGCAGTAGCGATGACTCTTCTATCAACGACCAGAAGATTCAGAACGAGAAAGAAAACTATCTCATCGGCAAATGGAAAGTTATCGGTGGTGGTTCTGGCGGTGGAGTTTATAATCCAAAAATCAGGATAGAGGGAGATTGCTATCTGGAGCTTATGAGTAGCGAGAGAACGAAGTGTACTGGCGAAGCAACTGCTTATGTATACTATGACGGAGAAGAACCTTTTATGACGAAAGACGTAAAAGAAGACTTGTCGTTTATAAAATGGAGTTTGCAATACTACGAAGTAACTGGTTTTACATTATACACATATAAATCGGAGTCAAGCATGCCAAGAACCCATGACATAGACTTTGAAAGTGATGGTACAATAAAGCTTTGGTTTCACACAACTTACAATAGCTATTACACCCTCAAGAAAGTTAAATAGAATAGAATTGTGAGTAATATGTGAGTGCAGCATTATTCGATAGCCCTAAGTGTCAGAGCGTTAGTGTTTTATAGAAACACAAGAAAGTCTTCCCAAGCCTGTGAGGCGGGTTCGACTCCCGTATCTCGCTCAAACACTGATAATCAGTCACTTACACCATTTTTCACCATTAAAAACATAGTAAAATCCATCATTTTCACCCACAAAATAGGTACAAAATCGTGCATAATGTACGCCAATGTGAGTAGTTTTGTGAGTAATATGTGAGTAAAATTGAGTTGTGAGTAAAATCTGTGAGTAAGTATGAATAGCATCAAGACATACGTTGAAGGAAAGTCACTGAAGGTTTTCTTCATCATCAGTTATCAGGGAAAGAGATTCCAGGTCTATACCGGCATCACGAGTACCGTCAAGTTCAGCGGGATGGTATTCCCGAAGAGTGTTCCGAACGCAAGAGCCAAGACGGCCATGCTAGCAAGGCTATTTGCGTCCGTGGAAGAATATGTCTATATGAATGGTGATCTTCCGGCAACAAGGATGAAGGACGAAATCAAAGCCATCATAAACGGAAGGGCAGCATCTATAGAGAAGAATATCCTCTACTACATCGATGAGTTCATCAAGACCAAGGCCAAGGACAGCACCAAGGAGATATTCCTCAGAACGAGGAAGAGGATTGAATCCTTCGATGAGCACGCGGACTTCGACAACATCGACAGGGACTGGCTTGAAAGATTCCAGGCACACGAGCTTCTGAAAGGGCGCATGAGCGGTGGAATCGCCATTGACCTCAGAAACATACGTACGGTGTTCAACTGGGCCATAGACAACGAGATTACCACCAAATACCCTTTCCGCAAGTTCTCAATCAAGTCCGAGAGACAGCAGTACCTTTATCTGAGCGCCGAGGAGTTGAGGGAGTATCGCGACTTTCCGGTAGAACCTTTCATGGAGAAGTACCGTGACCTGTTCATGCTCGGGTTCTACCTTGTAGGCATCAACCTGTCCGACCTTCTCGAACTTCCTGCCGACTGCATCAAGAAAGGGCGCATCCAGTACAAGCGCAACAAGACCGGCAGGCTCTACGACATCAAGGTTGAGCCGGAAGCTATGGAAATTATTAAGAAGTATAAGGGAAAGGACCATCTTCTGTGCATTCTTGATGATGGAACGAAGGAATCAAGCTTCAGGAGAACGCTAGGAGATTATCTGAAGAGAATCGGACCAACAGAAATGAAGAAAAACAAGCGTGGCGCCTTGATCAAGAAAGAAATCAAGCCACTTCACAAGGATATAGTATGGTATACTGCCAGAAGAAGCTGGGCTACCATAGCGGCGAGTATTGATATCCCGAAGGAAGTTATCGGTAAGGCTCTAGGTCATAGCGAGTGGGATTCCTCAACCACTGACCTTTATATTCAGTTCGACAATAAGAAGATAGACGAGGCGAACCGAAAAGTCATCGACTATCTGAATAAACAGTAAAGAAAAACCAGGCGTCGACATAGGGTAAGTGTCAGACGCCCGGAAAGAGAGTAGCAGCGAAATAGTGCTCTGCCTTAATTCACATACAGCATTCAGATACAAATATACAAAAAAACTGAGATACGCAAGAAATTACTTGTTGTTCATGCTTTTATTGTATTCGTCATTTTTTTCGTTGGATACATTTTTCGAAATCGACTATATTTCGTTGGATACATTTTTCGATATCGGCTATATTTTCCTCGCGAATCCTCATATGTTCCAATAGGCCACTTGTAGTAAGCTTTCTCTTACAGTAGAGAACCTTAGCCTCCGCTAAGCGGCATTTTTCTCTCCATAAATTCCTGTACAGGCATACTAAACTAGCATATCTTGAATATTGATGCAGCTGTAAGAGATTATCATTTGCATTCTTCTCTGCCTCCTTCAGCTTCTCCTTTGTCTCTATCAGCTCTATTTGAAGCTTCTCCTTGCAGCGGAGGATGTAGCAGCATTCGGTAGCAAGGAGAGTTATGAAGAAGCAATCAGCAAACATGTTCCAGATTCCAAGAAAGGCTTCCACAATACAGAAGCATAGCCCGATGACAATGCACACGACAAAGATGTCGATGCGGTCGAAAATCATTTTTAATCTTTCTTTCATACGCTACAAATCGTTTTTATAATCGTTAGAAATAATCCAGGAGCTCATTACAATATTGAATATCAGCAGGAGAACAATGATAGCCCAGTACTGCCCGTCGGTAAGCTCTATGGTAAGATAATCAAAATCCTCGAAGTTCTTTCTGTGCCATTCCTTTTCTACAATCGGACCGATATACTCGGCGTACTTTTCGAGATTTACAGGATTGCTCATAAACCAGTCTCTACTCTTAACGCCTACGACCGGGCTATCACACCATGAAAATGCGTTGCACCACTTGACATTCTTGTTTTTGTCAATACCGACGCACACGACAAGTTCATTCTTATTGCCGCCCTGCCAGTAAGACCGTTGCTTTTCGACGATTTCTTCCGGCTTGTTTGTAAAGAACAGGACGAATACCCTAAACTGCTTCCGCTCGCCATAGTATCCGTTCAGCCATCTCATCGCCTTATCCTGATTCTTCGGGATCTTCAGTCCGAGAACAGGATTCTGGTCGTAAAGAACGATATCCGGATACTCGAACAGTCCAAGCTTTCGCGCCTGCTGATAATCTATATCCTCAAACTTGAAAATAGAACGTGAGGCTTTCACTTTATTCTTATAATCATGCTCCGAGGATAATGCGTATGAGTTTTCGATGGAACCATCCCACGCCCATTCCTGAGCATCACCATCCTTAGTGTAGTAATCCCTGTGCATATCAATGAATACGCTATGGGTTCCAAGAATCTTTCTGACTACATTAAACTCGTTGTCGGTCATGAAGTATTCTTCCTTGTTCCTAGCATCAAAATAAGTCCAACGTTCAGGGTGATAGTCAACATACGAGCAATCATACGTTTCCGTACGTTGATTCTTTCCGCTTCCAACGGTCCTTGTACACGTGCGGTGTATGTACTCATTCCAGGCATCGTAATGACGGATTCTTGTCACGTAGCTTCCGAGATACTCCGTGTCAGCAGCATTGGACTGCTTGAACACGAACTCCATGAGGATGCCTATGAGGATGGAAGGAACAATGAGTACTGCGTATTCCCACCAGGTGGTCTGCTTCCTGAAGAAAATCAACAGGAAAGCAGCAACCACGAATGGGATTAGGAATATGAATATTTCCATAAGCCGTTACTTCTTGAACAGGTCTACGTCGTTATCCTCTCCAAGCTGCATGATCATCTTTGTCTTGGATGAGGAGATAACCTTGTATTCGATAGGTTTCGTATCGGAGATGAACCATTTTGCCGGATATGTCTTCACGAGCGTCTCGTGCTCACGGATGATATCGAGCATTCTCTCCTGTGATGTCTGAAACTCGGAGCGCTGAATCTCTATGGACTGCATGAGGTCCTTGTATAGCGAAACGTCGAAGTTAGGATTACTTTCCTTGATCCACTTCATAAGCGAGCCGTCTCCCTTTGAGTATCTGCCCTCGATAAGTTTCGGATAGATGGACTCGAATGCGGACTTGTACTCATCCGTAACCTGTGCCTTCTGCTGAAGAACCTTCCACATCTTGTCGTGAACACCCTCAATCTTGCCACGCTGAGCCTCTGACTGCTGGCGAAGTGAGATTTCCTGGTTGTTGTAATGGAAATAACAACCGATAACTGAACCTGCGGCGAGTACTACTATTGCGAGTACTGATGCCAAAATAATGTTTTTTACACTCATAATGTTTAAAAATTAAAAAAAATATACTTAGTCTTTTATTTTAAAAATATCAATCAACACAAAAGCACCTAGGAAGAGGAACCAGATACTCTTCTCTCCGTATGCCCTACTGGTGTCAAATCTTACAGTCGGTACTAGGTAATAAGAACCTTTCAGAATATCGCAATGGAAGGCTATCATTCTCTTTTTGGTTCTGATTTCCAGACGGTCAGTAATCTTGTTTAGTCTTATTTTCATATACTTAATCTTTTTGGTTTGGTAACTTGTTATTGAGCCTGATATAGAAGTCTTCCTCAGACTCTCCGTTCTCCTTGAAGTCGAGATTGTTTTCCTCAACGAAGTCAAGGATAGTCCAGACGCTCTTTCTACCGAGATTCCTGAGTTTCATAAGCTCTGACCTTCCCCGGAGATTACGAACCAAGTCGCCTACGGTATATACGTCGAAGCCTTTGAGTGCATTCAGAATGCGGACAGAGAAGCCACAGTCCTTTAAATCCCTGGAAAGGATCAGCGGAGGAAGTACTGCGCTACTGACTGGCTTGTCACCTTTCGCGCGCCGGTATTCATCGAAGCTTACCTGTATCGATTTGATTACCTTCTTCAGGCGCTCAACCTCATACTTCAAGGCTCTGTTCGTTGAGAGCTCAGCAATGGCAATATTCTCGTTGTAGGCGAGTTTGTTGCAAGTCTTTTCTGCAATCTGCCTGATTCTCGTTGCAGACACGCCGTACTTGACCGACAGCTCGTCATAGGTCATTCCGTTAATGATGTCCTTCAGAAGACTGGACTCACGATAGGTCAGATTCGGTAATACACCAAGATGCGACATTGTGTTGATTACACCGAACAGCATGCCTACGGCGTTTGCAGCCAGCTTGCCGTTTGCGGTAGCTCTGTCTCTCAGTTCAGTGAGCTCGATGTTGATAGCGCGCTTGCGAAACTCGACTTCCTTGAGCTTCTCGTCAATCATCTTCTCGTTTGCTGCAATCATCTTGTATTTTTGAGCATATTTCTCGATATCCTCGCTGTTGACATAGAGGATGCCGTGTTCGCCTACGTAGCTTCCAAGGATGCCTTCCTTGATGTAGTTGCTTATAGTCTGTCTTGATACTCCCAGTATCTCGGCAGCTTTGTTTCTTGTTATTCTTGCCATGTTACTAATGTTTGTAGTATTTAACTAAATGTCATATTCCTGACATTATGAAAGTTTGCAGACAATCTGATTTTGCGCAACCTTGTGACATCCTCCGTGATTGTAATCTTGGACAACATACATGATTGCCGGGCGTCCTTGTGCCATCATGGAGTTATAGCTACCAAACACCTCTATAATCTCACAAGGTATATTTTCCAATATAGGGCTACCGATTTCGACTTTTACAATATCTCCAACACGAAACTTGGAATTTCTTACTGCGTACTCGGTTGCCAGATCATTCATATCTTCCCTGTATTTGTTACCTAACGCCAATCGACGGCTGGTAAGCTCGTCAAGTGTCATCTTACATTTCTCTACGAGCAAGCCGTTAGGGGACTTTATTTCTATCTGTCTTGTATCATACTTCATAATCTCTACAATTTATGATATTAATATTCTTTTTAAAAAGGTTATATGAAACAGGCAATAGACCTCTGAGAGAGTGGTTCTCCCCCTTACCCCCATCATTCATCGAAACGATGAGAGCTTGGAAGGAATATTCCACTCGAAGTTACATGAACCCAGTATAATGAGCCCCTTCGGTCGGACCGGTTGCCAAATCGTACAGCACCTAATCTAAGCAGCTTTCTGGGTACGCCCAGCCCTGCCCGCCTTCTGCCTTCAGTTCCTGCGGTGTCACCATGCACCTCTTGTGACGTGGGTTTAAAGTCTGTGTAGCCGAGTGTATCTAGCCGACAAGCCACCAAGACTACCTGTCTAATCAAACAAAGGAATAGGAAAAGTGAAAACCCTATCCTTTGTTCGTGTAGCGCTCCGAACTCTGGATAGGGTTTCGTATAGGGAAGTGAATAATCACTGTATACTCAATGTCTGTTGTTTAGTGCGCTACTACTAACAAGCACTGCAAAGATACTACGATTTTCTATTCCGTGCAATAGTTTAGTTTATGCTATAAACCGTACTTATTAAAGTAAAAAGTGAGGACAAACGTTTTAAAGATACTGGTATAGCTAAATGTTTCAAGCGAAGTAAAAAATAGCTGATTGCAATATTCATTAAAGTACAGAATATTTACAATTAACGTAGTTTAAGAAAAAAGTGTGATTTTCGTTGCTTTTTTGGTGGTTATCTTAATAAAATAGCCGCCTATCTGTTAAGTGATAAGCGGCTATTTGTGGTCTAGAACTTCCATTCTATTATCTTGTATTGTACATCAGGAGATTCTTTCTTCATAGCTAAATATCGCTGCTTGTTACAAATTCCGTTCGATTCAATTTTCCTTATTAGTTCCTCTGCCTCATCTCTATCTCCAAACAAGTCGGCATCAAATCTCAAATTTGCATAAAACAATCCTGGACGACCGAAGAAGTTGCTTGTAACGACCGCAATCTTTTCGTGGTTCTCGTTGTATACGGCCACATAATATACCTTTCTTCTGCCGGGAATAACTTTCGAAAATTTTGATTTTAGTTCCTTGAATGAGATTTCTTGATGAGAAGCGTTATCTGGAAAGCAAAGGGAAATCGATTCTTTTAATTGCTCGTCCGTTGGACAATATATGTAGTCAGCAAGAATCGCCTCTGCATAATTATCGCACTTACTGAAATCGAATAGTAAGGAAACACCATCGGGAAGAAGGGTAAGATGCTTTGTCTTTCTTTCCATATAATCCGCTTATCCGTGATGCGTAGGGCTTAAATTATTACTCGTCAATAATATCACATCCATTGATGTTTATGTATTCAAAAACGCCTTTATTCTTGCGTTCCTCGTTCCACTTTGCAACTTCTAACTTTGTGACAGAATCACGACCAATGAGTTTCGCTGCATACTTTAATGCCTCGTTTTTATTCTTAAACTCTTCTCTGTGATATTCTCCATCTACATACGAAGTCAATACAGAGCGACAGTTGAAGTATTTGCCTTCTGCGTCGTTTGTAGCATAGACCTCACACATTTCCTCTTCCACTATGAAATACACCTTCATGCCGTCATAGTGTTTTTCGAGGAGCTTATTGAAGTCCGTTGCTCCCCATGCCTCCTCTGCATCGATGCTCAAGAGACCATCTGACAGCTCAAGATACTGGATGAATCCACGAATGTAGCTGTCACCAATTTCCTCGCCAAGAGCCAGGATGATGTTTCCTTCCCAGTTCTCAGGCGCTCCTTCCTCCATTACAGGACGCTCTTTGTTCATAAACGCCTTGCAAAGGTTGCTTAACTCCTGAAGGTCCTTCTGGTTGCCTTCAATACGATAGCTTGTTGATGCCCAATTTGCCATATTTTTTTAAAAAAAAAGTTATTAATAGCAGGAGCCGAAGCTCCCTATTTTTTGGCTAATCGGGGCCGTTTTAAAAAATCCCCTCCTACCCTCACGGGCAAGAGAGGACACTCATTTAAACAATCTAGCTATGAAAAACTAGAAATATCTTATTTCCCGCACTTAACAACTTCGAAAACACGATGCTCTCTGTCGGCGGAAAGTCTATTACCTTCTTCATCGCATATGTGGCCATCTTCGTTGACCCACATCTTCTGGTTGAACATCTCTTCGCACATTCCCAGGATCTTAAGATATTCCTGTGCCTCGAAGATGACGTTCTTGCCATCACGCTCTGCCATCTTGAAGTTTTCGATAAGGTCAGGATTCAGGTCAGGTGCAGTGATATCGTACTCATCCATTTCATCGTGATATTGGATGTTGAGTATCTCCAACTCTTCCATCATTGCGGAGTTCGTACCAATCTCGCCAGTCAGAGCCTTCATAACGGTCTCCTTCTCTAGCTTTTCGTACTTCTTCCGACACTCATTGATGAGTTTATTCAACTCTTCTTCTGTATAATCTTCTACCATATTCATTATTTTAATTGGTTAAACAATGGCAGGAGATGGCTGCTAACCACCTCCAGTTTTAGCTTAATCCTCATCTAGACCGTTATCGAGGTCTTCTTCATAGACGCCGAACAATCTCAGTGTATTGCTGTCAATCTCGGTCTTGCCTACAATGTAGCGCTGTGTCATCTGTATATTAGGCATACCGTTACTGGTATGTCCCATCATGACGGCAATCTGCTCAAGAGGTACTCCCTTCTTTGAGAGATTCGTTGCGAACGAGCGCCTGCCGGTATGGGATGATACGAACCGATACTTCTTTCCTGTCTCTTCCTTTCCAGCTTTGAACACCTTTGTATTCGTATCTATTCCGCAGTCACGACAGATATCGCGGAGTGCTCTATTGAACGTCCTTTCACCTATCTCACCCGGAAGAGGCTCGTCACCAGTACCGCATACGAGGAACTTACGGAGCTTCTTGTGAAGTGGAACCCTTACCTCGGTCTTTGTCTTCTGAGTAACATAGACGAGGAAGTGTCCGGTATCATCTATGTTCTCTTCCGTCATTCTCTGGCAGTCGCTGTAACGTGCGCCACAGAGACATTCCATGATAAACATTCTCTGAACATATCTTTTTGTTTTCCCGTTAGGGTTGTACTTGATGATCCTGTTTATCTCCTCATCAGAGAGATATACAGACTGGACCGGTACAGCCTTCGCTCTAAGTATTCTGCCGAACGTAGGGCTAGGAATTTCCCTGGTAGCATCGTTCTCACGTATCACAGCCTTGATGGTTGCACATACGGTTCTTGCCGAGTTAGGAGCGTAGTTCTCCTGGATTTTCTCATAGAGGTCGCGTAGATTGTCGTCGGTGATGTCTTCCCATAATGGCTTATGTCCAAGCATCTCTTCGAACATCCTTACAACCTTAATAAGTTTCGGGTATTTCCAGATGTATGCGCCATAGAACGTGTCATGCCTCCATGCGTTGCTGTGATAATTGGCGAACCAACCCTGCTTGATGGCAGTCTTGTACTTCTGCTGCTGAGTGTAGCTCAGAAGTCTCTCCCAATCTCTTGTCTTGATTCTTATTTCTTCTGTCATAATTCTATAATTTTGGTTACTAGTGGCAAAGATACGAAAAGTTTATAATATAAACCATCGTCTTTGCCGTTTTTAACGCTAATTTAACCTTCCGAAGCAGTCTGTTTCTCGACGGATACAATTTCTATCGTATCATCATTCCATTCATTCCATACGCTCGCATAGTCATCTGCCTTATCTTCTGCATCTCTTTCTGATTCTGCAAGGAATACATAAGGCTCATCCATGTAGGCCGTAGTTCCGTCGTCATAGATGAATCTGTACTTTGCCACATAAGTGCTGACGTATCCACTCAGTTCGTTGTTCAACCCTGTCGCAATATCAGCGAGTAGCTCGACCGATACGCTATCGTCCAATGCACTTACCTTGTGAGGCTCTTTGTAGTAGCCAACACCAACATTTATAACGAAAACCGGGATGTCGGTATCACCACTACCTACCTCTACGACATCTACAAGACTGCTATTGTTGATAACTACAGGCCAGCCAAGTTCTTTCTTCTGCACATTGTGCTCTTTCATAATCTCACGGATGGTGCATGCAAGCTCCATCCTGGCTGTTGAACGCAACTCATCAATCTTGTCTTTCAATACTTTTCTATCCATAATCTTAATATTTTGGTTTAACTTGATGCCCGCCATTTCTGGCAGGCTTGTTTGGCTTAGTCTTTTCTTTCGATATCAAGGCCCATAAGCACGCCTTTCATATAGGCTAATGCCTCTTCCTTGCATTCCGATAGAAACTTCTGGCAGCCATCAATGATAACGCCGTACTTACCGCTCGGATAATTCTGTAGAGAGCACGAGTGGTAATGCTTTCCGGATTTCTCCTCGATTTCTCCTGCGAGTTGCTTCCCTTCGTCGGTCTCATTTGGACGATTTTCTGGGTACTCATCGTAAAAATACTCGTGCCATAAATCTAGTAGCATATCCTTGCAATCCTCCATATCTTGCAAAATGTCCGATAATTTGTATGGCGCGCCGTTAGCACCATGTCCATCCTCGCCAATCCATTTACTGGCTTCCTCGTCAGGATCGAAGTCGCTATAATATTGATACAACTTATCCATGAAGTCAGACTTATTGCCATTCTCGAACCAAATTGTGGCGATGAAGTCTTGGTCTTGCGGGGAATACTTCTCTAACCCGACGCAAACCTCACCTCTTTCGTTAGGTGTATCCGTCACATTGTAACTCCAGTTTAATTCCTCAGCTAATTTTAAAAAATCATTCATATCTTTAATTTTAATTGGTTAATACTGGGAGCGTGAAACAATAACGTTCCACGCATTGTTTGGCTTTACACCGGCAGAGACACGATATATTCCTTCTTCTTCTTTCGTGTTCTGCTCTTCACAGTGAATCCGCAAAAATCTCTCAGCCACCCGGCAGCATTGCCGATGAATGGCTCGTTCACCATAAGGATAGGACGAAGCATACCGTTCTTCTTCATGTACTGATAGTCGATGAAGTCGAACGGGTCATTTGGGTCTTCGCTTCTCTCCTTCCACACGCTTACATCGAGATAGTCGATGAAGTCCCCCTCTGGCGGGTTATCCATCTCGATGAATCTCTTCGGCGTAAGGAGAATCGTATCCTTAGGCTCGTGCGCCATAAAGAAATTCTCTACAACCTCGTTGAACTTATTCATGTCCATCTGTTTCTGGACAATGCCCTTTCTCTTCATAATGTCGGAAGCTTTGAGCATTCTTGTACCTCTTCTTGCTGTTGCCATAATTCACTAATTTTAATTGGTTAGACATATTGTACCCTCCGAAGAGGGCTTTTGGCTAGTGTGCAAGGAATCCTACCGCCTGGCCCTTGCCGATGGACCAGCATAGTCTGTCTTCCTTCAGGCACTCTGTACAGTTTCCGGTACAGAGTGCCTGAAGGTGCTGATGTCTCACTCTCGAAGATAGGATGTGCCTCCGGGAATCCGTGACGGTTGTCCATCTTGAGACCAAGCCATCCGCTGAATAGGATGTGCATGTTCTCAGGAATAACGTTGCCCTCATCGAGATACTCGTTGCACACATCGAACATCTTGGTGAACGCCAGGAACTTAGTATCATTATGCTTTCGTGCAATCTCGCACATTTTGCCAAGATACCATTTGTCCTGTATGTCGCCTCCGATGTGGAATCGGAACGCTCTAGGATAGCGGTAGTCGAGATACCCGTCAATCTCCTTGAAGTATCGCTCGGGATCCTCGTGAAGGATTGCAGAGTTGATTGCTCTCGTCTTGATAACCTCCTTGTAAATCATATCATTGCGGAGGTCATAGCAGCTCTTCGCACAGATTGCGCAGTTACCGCAATCCATTACAGGGATAAGCGATACGGATGGGATAGCTCCCAATTTTGTGTTGCCATCACTGATCTTGACATGCAAGTCGCTGACGTTCTCTACTGCGTTCTCATAAGCTGCCTGCGCCTTTGACAGACGAGTCTTCATTCCTTCCTTACCTAATGTCCAGTAATTTCTACTCATAATTCTAATTTAATTGGTTGAACTTTGGGAACAAAAAACCGGCGTGTCTCACGACAGACCGGCTTTGAACCATTTAAACAAAATTTAATTATGATATGAGTAGTCAGCCGCTGTTAACGACTGACATGTTTGGCTAATCTTTCGGTACGTTCCAATGGAATGAAATCGTCGCTTCGTCTTCGTAGATGGAGAACGATATTAGTAGTTTTGCGTCTCCCTCACGCTCGTCATCTATGTACTGCTTGTACGCCGGAACCATGTAGGTCGTTAGGTGACATTCGTCTTCAGTCAAGTTTTTTATGACTGCATTTCCGAAATCATCAAGCTTGTCCGTGCTTCTGTAGGGCTGCGGGATGCATTTAAGCTCGACAACATTGCTCTTGACTGTGGCCATTACCGGAACACCGGCAATGAATCCTAGATACGTATTACCTGAGAATGCGTAGCTTCCGTCGTCGAACATATTCTCTTCCCACCAGTCCAGCATGACATTCTTGTTGTCAAGGGGTGCTGGAGTAAGCTTGTCTACATTGATTATCTTCTTGATTTTCTTCATAATTCCTCATTTTATTGGTTAAACATAGAATCGGTTACCGAATCAGTAACCGACTTTTGGCTAGCATGGCTCCCGGCTGGCGCCTTACTCTAAAAGTTCGATCAAGAGAGCTTTAGCTCGAAGGATTACCTCCAGTAATAACTGGAGGAGATCCTTCGTTGCAGAAGCTCTTGTAAACACATAGCTGCCGGGCCACCATGCTTTAGGTGGCGAACCTTACGTTCTACTGATGATTACTTGTTCTCGCTCTTGGCTTTCTTCCATTCAAGAATCTTGCCCTGGACGCTGATATTATTGTCCTTGATAAGCTGCTTGAGGATACCAAGCATTCTCCAACCCTCTTCATCGTAGAGCTTGGCTTTAGACTCAAGTTCCTTCAGAGAATTGGACTCTGACATCTTTCGTCCGTTCTTCATGAATCTTGCTCCGTGGAACATAATGAGGTTTCTCATCGTGTAGTAGGAACCAGACCCTTTGTAAGCATGAATGAATGCATCTGCCTGCTTGGTATCCCATGCGAGATGCTTGCGGTTCTTGTTGAACTCGCGAACTGCATCGTAGAGCTCCTTGTAGGTCGTTGCAGCACCCATTTTGTTGGCAAGGTTACGGAGAGGAGTATAGACCTTTCTCTCCAAGTCAGCGACAAAAATGTCCTCGTTCTGAAGACGTACGTAAGGATTGCCCTTGCAGGTATGCTTGTATGTCTTCTTCTCGTTTCCATCCTTGTCTTTCTTGGTAGTGTAGATGCACTTGTCGTCAATGTAGCTGCGAAGCTTGTTAATATAGTCAATAGCCATATCGTGTGCTACGCAGCCGTTGAACCAGCGATTTCTCGCCTTGGTGTTCTCGTAGTCCTTGTGGTCACACATCTTCATCTGAGCATGCAGCTCGTTCTCCAACATGCGCCACTGATACTCGTAGCCCTTGTGCTGCAACACCTCGTTGAATGACAGATAACTCTTATCCATGTCTCGCAACATGTGGAACATCTGACTCATCACCCAGCGGCGGAACAGCTTCCAGTTACTTACGTATCCACCCTCGACAATCTGCTTGCCTACCGCATCGATGGTTGCATCGTCCATATCAACAGGGACAGCCGCACCATTTTCGATTTTGATAAGCTTGTCGTCACCGAGAGGGAAGTACTTACTTACGTCAACGCCTGCTGCCTTAAGAGCTTCGAGACGCATCTGTGCCTTGGTCTTCTTACCGGTAGCTTCTGTATCCTCTACATTGTTAGTTACGATGTTCAAGTTCTCACCAGTGATTGTTACAATCTGCTTCATAATTCTAATTATTTTAAATTGGTTACTAAAAATTTATTTAACTAGTGGATGAGGCTTACACCTCACCCTTGTTTGGCTCAACCCAGTCTCTGAGGATAATCAGGTCCTTGTCGGAAGGCGACTGCCAGAACCAGCTCCCCCACTCATCTTTCCACCAAATGGCGTGCTTCAAGATAGCTAAAAGGACATAGGTCTCAAGTTTACATCTCGCCACCTCCCTCGGCTCTCCATACATCATATCCTCGTCCGACAAGTCCTTCTCAGGCAAAGCCTTGAAGTATGTATGCCTGTGTGACTCGGAACGTTCAGACGGAACGGAGTGCTTGTAATTTTCGTAAAGCTCTTCTATGTGCTTAAAAAGGAGACCGAAATGAGTATATTCCATCTTCTCAAAGTCGCCTTCCTTCATTACAACTTTTCCGTTCACTCTACATGTTCTCTTCTGGAAGTTGATGGTGAACTTAGCACCATTCTCAACTGCATTGATAATCTCGTCGTATGTCATAATTCTATTGTATTGGTTAATAGGGATAGTGCTTATTCTAGCACTATCAAATTGGCTTCTTCGAGTTCATCCTTACTCAGTACATCTTCGTCTTCTCCGACGTGGATATAGAACTTATCTCCGTTCGCCCACTCCATTGCACGCATATACAACCAGTGAGCATCCTCGATAGAGAATCCGTCTGCACTTACAGAATCAAGCATCTCACCCATGCAAACTTCTGACGTTTCGTACTCTTTCTTGATTTCCTCAAGCTTCTTTAGTAATTTGCTGTTCATAATTCTTAAATATTTGTTAATAGGAGTGCGCTCAGAGAATCTGTTGCGTAACTATAAGGTCTTGATTAATACTGTATCTAAGTCCTGACAGATCCAGGTAACCACCTGGATCTTCAGGATGATTGATACCGTATTGTACAATCTATTCTCCTTGCGCACCATATTCGGCTCGCAATAACCTAGTCTGACTCAACCTGATACGTTGCATTGCTTTAAGTTTTTGATTAAGGGCGTGGCATTGTTATGAAGCCAACCTCAGGAAGCGTACGCTTCCCCATCCTTGGCTTCAGAATCAATGAAACGCTCGATGAAGTCTCAGAACTTGCCAGACATCGCTGCAATGCGCATGACTTATCTCATGTATTATGTTGCATGGATATATGTTCACGATTAGGTCCCGTGGATTGGATACCTGCGACGGCGGAGATATCGGCCGTCGCAGGTATTCCACTCACGTGACATTAAACCTCATACTCTTGATAAGTCGTGATGCAATTCACTTTGGTTGTTGTAGGTACACTCATATGTCTGTTGCCTTGCTATAGGCTGATGATTTAACCAGCTGGTTTACGCGGGGAGCATCGTTGCTCTAAGGATGCCTCCCCGCGTTATTTACCAGCGGGTTTGTAATACGCAACATCCTCGTGTACCTCGTTTGGCAATAACGTTGTCTTCATCTGAGAGTGTGGCACGTAGCTTTATCAGCATGATTATGGGGCTGTTGTAAGCCGCCGGAGTACACGGATAGTGTTCCGGGGAGGCCGGCGGCATGGAAACAGCACCCTTAAACATCTCTCCTCTGAAGACTACCCTCGTGCTAGGGTGATTCCCTGACCGATGGCTCGGCACAATACTTTATGATTCTGATTTGACACAGGATTCGCCAGAATAGATGATCCAGGAGTCGTAAGTAGTATACGACGACTCCAGGATCAACTACTCTGGTTAAGAGACCTGTTGCATAAACTTCAGTCATCCGTCAGGGAGTGGTGGTGTGCGCCACCGGTGGAAGTCATACAGACTGGCACATTTCTGTACTTCGTTGATGAGCTACGCCTTGTGCGTCATACGAGGGGCCCGGGGCGTCTCAAGTTGCAAACTTGGACGCTCGGTCCCCTCAGATGATGTTATAGAGGCGTCGCCTGAATCAGTCCGTCCTTCTCCCACGTCCGTGTGCTCGGTTACAAAGTCTGCCGGTCAGAAGTTGCTGCGCATAGCTGTATCAGATTGATAATGTCCGGTTTAGGACGAGCGTAGGACCATCTCTTACTAAGAGATTGGTCCATGCACTCCGCAACCGGGATATTTAAAACCTTGCGTCTTCATTCCGGCAAAATCCTTGCGCTAGGATGCTCATCTACAGAGTATTCACCAATGTGTTGTACGCAGCCCTGCTCGTCCGCAAGGCATTCTGAGCACAGCCGATTGATAGATACCCCTTGATTTCGCTCTCTGTCTTACTCCTGTTGGCTTTCACGTTTCTGCCACGACCTCGGTCTATGCAACCTACAGCCTGAGTCTTTACGTATCCGAGACCACCGACCTTTCTCTTGCCTGTCTTGACCGCACGGATGCAGTCCATGACGAAGGTGTTGAGCTTGTCGATGTCCTCTTTCACGTTAATGACCGGAAGAACCTGAGTTGACCAGGAATAATCGCAGTACCCCTTGTAGAGATACCTGTTTACTGCATTGATGGCTTTCGTCATCGTGGTGTCACGCTTCTTTATCGTCCTCTTCTCAATCTCCTTCTGAAAGGTCTTGATACGTGTGGACGACAGAGAGATATTGTGACCCTTGATGGAATATCCGAGGAACTTGAACCAGTGATTAGCGTCAAGATACTCAACCTTCTTCGGATTGAGCGTCATCTGCATCATCTCCAGTTCGCTCTTCATAATATCCATGGCTCTCTCGTAATCTTCACCGACAAACAATGTATCGTCAGAATAGCGGACATAATATCCGTTAAGCTTAGACAGCTTGTCGTCAAGATGGTAGAGAATGACATCAGCCAGCCATGCTGCAACAGAACATCCCTGCTTGAGGGACTGATACTTCTCACAGAGGTTGTTTTTCTCATCGAAATAGATATCTGTGTGATAGTAGTCACGAATGACATCTATCAGTGCAGATTTTCCGTACTTCTCCTCCACCTTGTCGAATGCCCAGTCGATGAACCGAATAGGCACAGAATCAAAGTACTTGGAGAAGTCGCCTTTCCATCCGATGATTTTTCCATCTGCTGAGTATATTATCCGAGACACTTCCTGCACCACACGACCGCAGCCGATACCTTTCTGGTATGACGTACAGCGTGGATGCACCATCTCTGGCATCAGCTCGAACAGGAGGTCGTTGGCTATACTCAGGAGAATTCTATCTACAGGCTCATTCACATAGACCGTACGGAAATCTCCGTTGTCTTTAGGAATCTTTGCTGTATGTGGCGGCATTATCTTGTAATTTCCGCTCTTGATCCTCTGATACATAGCCAGACGAGCCTCCGGCGTTGTAAGCTGATACATTACTGCTTTGTTCATGTCCTTGAACAAGCCTTTTTCAATGGCATACTGCCATCTGGCTTTCTCGAAGAACATCTCTAGGATTTTGTCTTCATTCATAATTCTTATTTTTTGGTTATTGTGCGCAGTCCTTAGCTGCGCTTTTTAGGCAATGTTACTTCATCGCAAGGGAAGCACTGTTCTATGGGCCACCAGTATTCATTATCAATCCCTGCGAATCCTCTTTTCTCTGAAACGTGAGTCACGATGTGCTCCTTTGACTGAGAATGTATGTCACAATACACTCTCATCCTTACCTCGATTTTCTTCATATCCGTAATATTTTGGTTGTTGGTAGGGAGATTACTCTCCCCGTTTGGCTAGTCGATATGCTGGAGTGCTACGCTGTCATCTTCTTCGGATTCTCTCCAGAACTCCTGATCTGGTTCGATCTCGATAACCTCACCTGAGAAATTGTCAGCGTCAAGAATAATATCGCTATTATTATAGGCATCCTGCACTTTCTGTACGGCTTCTTCCTCACTCTCAGCATCAACGCTGACTATACATTGTTCAAATGTTCTGTGACTGATACGTAATATCTCTTCATAATTCTTGATAATTTGGTTGATAGTACGGAGCCATGACGCTCCGCTTTTATGGCTTGTATTCTTCCTGCTTGATACTGACCGCATCACCGCACATGTAGTATGTACTGCTTTCACTGAGGTCGAGTCCGTCTTCTCCGTAGATATACTCCTCAATCTGCTCTTCTTCCCATGAATCCGGGCAGTTCTTAATCAGTCTTACTTCTGATGCCGAATAATCTAAAATCGCTATATTCATAATCTCATAATTTGTTGGTTAATAATGTCAGAGGGATTGCTCCCTCCGTTTTTAGGCTAATGCGTTCAATACTCTGTGTGCGTTGTATGCGACAGGATTGTTGTATTTTGCCCTCTCCCACTTTTTGCGCTCACAAACTTTCAGGCAATACTCATGTGCTATATTCTCTGATAGTGCATCAAACGTGTTGTGTGTAACATCTGATGGCTTACCGAAATAAACTCTGTAACCATCTCTGTAGCATACTATACGTCTGCCAAGTCTGTAGATTGTTCTACTGCCTTTTTCAACAAATGTAATTCTTTCCATAATTCTCTGTATTTGGTTATTGGCAGGTAGCCAACTGGCTACCAATTTTAGACTTCGCTCCATGCTTTCCACGCTTCATTCGTGTTCTTGGTGATTGCCTCGTTCCAAAGCTTCTCCATGTTGTAGAAAATTTCCTGAAATGCTTTAGGGGTATCCTTCGGATCAATCTTCTTGCCGAAATACGGGCGTCCACATCTTCTTTCGTCGTGCTCCCAGATGCACCGTATCATTCCCGTATCCGTTGGAGTGCATCCGAGGAATGTTCCCATTGTACCGCATGTCTTTTCTCTAAGCCACTTCGGATAAGGAACGTAGATTGTCCACGCATCCACGCAGTCACGGAACTTCTTTCTTGTGTCGTGATAAAGTTTCAATTTCATAATTCTTTGTAATTTGGTTCATGGAAGAGGAGCATGCAAGCTCCCCTTGTTAGGCTACTCCTTCCACCACTCTGCAACATCAGAGCGCTTCAGGTTTCTCTTTTCTAAAAATTCCTTCAGAGTACTACAATATGTATTCATGCTGTAGAAATCTCCCTTGAGTCTTACTATTACCTGCTTCATGATCGTATAAGTTTAATTGTACAACATTGCTTTTCCCTTACACTCTCTGAGCTTGGCAAGCAGATACTTTCTGTCACTGCCGGAGAATGAATCACGCACGAATTTCTCGCACTTCTTCTTCGTCCAGAAATATTCGCTCTCCTTCTTTCCAGGAGATACGCAGAACCACATTCTGCCTCCTACAACGTCACACAGACCCACGTAGGCAATACCTTTCTTGAAATCCATAATCTAATCTCATTTAAATGGTTAAACATTGAATATCCCCATGCTAGGGGATATTGTTAGGCTTCCTCGTAAGCTTCCTCCATCATAGAGTGAATCTCTTCAAGCTCATTCGAGAAATTGTACTTGATGTTGTACGTACCAAATGCTTTGAAATACCATTCTTCGAGGTACGCTCTGTCCTTGTCAGCCTGCTCGCTGTCCTCTGCGGCGTCAAGTCTGGCTACCATCTGAGGATACAGGTCGTAGTAATCGTCTCCATCATAGTCTGACGCCCAAAACGTACCTGTTATGTGTCTAGGATAGTCTTCGTACAGATTGGCGAAATTGCCATCCATGTGCTGATCGTCAAGGTGGAGATATTTCTTCATTTCCTTGTTTGCCTTATGGGTAAACTCCCACGCAAGAGACTGGATATTCTTTCCATACAAATCGGTAATGTATTCTTCCAGATCCTCTGCGTCATCGAAATTTTCAAGACACTCACGATATAGATTCTCGATAGTCTTAGTGAAGCTTTCAACACCGATATAATCGGCTACTTTCTCGACAACTTCACCCTTGTTGTTCATAAAAACTTCTACAATATTCTTTTCCATAATTCATCTGTTTAAATGGTTCGTAATTGTTCCCCACATTATCGTGGGGAGTTTTAGCCACATATGGCAATGTCGCCATAATTTCTGTAGAAATGCTTGTATGCCTCAAGACCACTGGCAGATTTCAAGTCTGTGACCTCTAGCTTACCGGTATCCTTGCGTACCTCTGCAATAGAGAATGTATTGTCGTGCGTCCACTTGATGAGGTCCACACGCCTAACTGGATTCTCTGCTGTTTCTACGATTTCGCACTTCAGTAAATCGTCATTAAGTATTTTCTCTAAATCACTCATAATTCTGTAATTGTTGGTTAATAGAAATCCCCACCCGTTGGAGTGAGGATTGGTTCGGCTAATCGAACTCACTTTCGTCCTGCTCGTACCACCAGTCCTGGAATCGGCTCGCAACCTCTTCCAATGCATACTTGGCAAACGTGTCGTAGATATATCTGCTCTCGCCCTCGTTAAAAGGAGCATACAGAGCCTTGCCGATAGCATCATAGGTGACAGATTTGTCGTCCTTGAAATTACCGAAGCCCTTAATCATCGTGATAAGGTCTTCGCCCAAATCATCGGCAAGCTCGTGCATATTCTCCATGATAGCACTCTTGTTCTCGTTCCAGAACTTGCAGGTCTGAGAATAATAACAGAATCCTGTGTACCCGTCATTTGCATTTCTGCAACTATCGAGAGAATTAAGCAGTGTGTCTTCATTAACACCGCCAAGCTGCTCTACTACGGCATATGCCATCTTTACGAATGATGGATTATCATTTTCCTTGATAAACGCATCCCATACTTTCTGTATATTCATATTTCTGTATTTATGGTTGATAATAGAAACAGGCAAGCGAACAATACACTTGCCTGTAATTTTAGCCGAAAATGTAGATAGCCGTAGTTCTTGCGCAAATAGCATACAGCTTTCCGCTATTACCACGAAATAACATTCCGTTGCATCCGTACACACCGGAAGAATAGCCTACCTGACGATAGTCTTCCGGGATGGCTGCACGACTTGAGCTGTCTGTTATATCCTTGGCAGCTCCTACTCTAACGAGTCTCTTCAACTCTTTCTGTGTCATTTTCTCCATAATTCTTTAATTTTGATGGTTTAACATGGTTTCTGTGCAGATAGACTGCACAGAATGTTTGGCTAGAACTTGCGAGGGCGAATGTACGCACGCTCAATCTCCTGAGCTTTCTTGTCTGCACGTGCTACGCGTCTGAAATACTCGCTCTTGTCGAGGTTCTTACGTCTGCATTCCTCGCTGATCACCTCCTTGTGACTCGCTACGAGCCTTGCAAGGAATCTTCTGTCTCCGTCTGTCATAATTCTAATTTTGATTTGGTTAATAATAGAAGTGTAGCCCTATAGGAGGACTACATTTGATTAGACTATCTTTTTCCAACCTCCCTGAAACGGATGACCTCCAGCATCAACGCACGCCTCAATTTCCTTAACAGATAGGTAGTCAATGCGTATATACGCAGGATAACAATCAGGATCCTCCATTGTAGGGTCTGTGTAGCAGTGCATTTCATCATCGTCGTCAGCCTCGTAATCGTACAATCCGTACAACCCATTCTTTTGGCAATACACGAGATAACGCTCCATTGCTTGCTCCAAGTCGTAAGCGTAGATGTCAATGATAGGCTCTACGTAATAGAACCGGTACAAATGCGTACCATCTTCCTTTGTGTTAAATGTGTTCATAATTTATTCTGTTTTGGTTAATAGCAGGCAGCACATTATCGTACTGCCCAGTTCTGGCTAGAGATTGTACACCGGACTTTCTGAAGCACACAGAATCGTAGGACCGGTGAGGATGGAGAACGCACAAGGGTCGAAACTCTCGATTTTCTTCATGCTCTCGATTTTCTTTTGTACTACATCACGTATGGATGACAGACTCAATCTGCCGTCGATAGGCATGACAGAATCCATGCCCACCATTTCCACGATACTGAAATCATCCGTAAATCTCATGTTCACAAGGTCAAACTTGTTAATCTTGTGATAGAATTGTACCCATTTACTCATAATTCTACATTATTTGGTTTATAGGAGAGGGAGATGAAACTCCCTCAATTTTCAGGCTAGGTGCTTCTTGAGAAATTCTGCGAGCCTGTTGTATTCATCGTCAATTTCTTCCTTGTTATCCACATGAAAGAAATTTGCGGTACAGCTGTCTTTTATGTTAGCCGTGCCATCAAAAAAGACAGCAGCATGAGCAGACATAGAGCCAGTGTCGCCATCTAATCTGACAGTAAGGCTCACACCTGGCAGATTCTCTGCCAAATCTCTCTGAATTTCCTGCAATTTTGGAAGGATGGTAGAACGTATGTACTCTACATTCTCCTTGTATTCTTCATCTATCATAATCTATAATTTTTGGTGAATAATTGTATGCGTGACAGTTGCCACGCACATTTTAGACTGAATGTTCCTTGATGAAGTCTGTGAGTCTCTTGTATTCAGACTCCAGCTTTTCTCTGTCAAGCACGCAGGAGAGATGCAGGTGAAGGTATTTGTTGACCTTACCATACATGATGGTGTAGGCATGGCAGACGATGTATTTGCCTTCAGGCTCTACGTCTGTCTCCAGCCCTACCTTACCATTACCGAACATGTCACGCTGAATCTCCTGCAATCTAGGCAGAATCTTGTCGCGCAGATATTCTCTGCTCTTTTCTTCCCATTTAGGGTTCTCTGGTTTGTTCATAATTCTTAAATATTGGTGAATAATTGTATGCGTGGCAATCGCCACGCACATTAGCTCATGCACAATACTGCAATCTCAGAGAAACTCTTGGAGATAGCTTTCTTACTACGATAATCTCTGTAGCCCTTAGTATTGTTGTTATGCCACTGGCGTGCAGCAATCTTAATCTTCTCCATCTCATGCATAAGCGCACGCTCAAAATTCTTCTGTGATTTTCTGTCTAACATAATTCTTCCGTTTAAATGGTTTAACATAGTATGCCCAGGAAAATGCCTGAGCACATTTTAACTACAATAAATCCAAGCAGATTAATACAATCCATCCCCTGCCGTTATCAAGCAATACGATGTTCTCTTCTGTAAGATTCTCGTCTATCCACTTGCAGAGGCTAGGAAAATCTGAGAAATCATCCTCATCAAACCAAATGGCGCAATATACGCCCGGCTGCAAAACATCACAGCCGGAATCCTCGCAGCCGTACCATTCGTTAGGCTTTACTGGAGCTATAAATTCATTTACGCCGTAGTTTGTGTTATCTACTCCGTCTTTTCCGATGTAGGAAAGCAGGTCTATTACCTGTGCCTTACTAATTGCTTTCATATTTCTCTATTTTTTGGTTAATAGAAGAGAGGAGCGGAAACTCCTCTCAGATTTGGCATAATTCAAAAATTTGGTTAATAAAGAGGGGTATGTGTATTTTCGTCCCATATTGAGTATGTGGCGCCATCACCACGCTAGATTAACTACTTCTTAAGACCTACGAACATCGTAGTGCCATCTGCTGTTGTGTAACTGCCGTTTAGTTTCAAAATCTCGTTAGCCTGAGCTATCACAGTTTTCCTTAGCATCACGTTTGCTCTGTGACAATTCACGAGAGTAACTGAAACCATTACTAATGCAATACACACTACGGCAAACAATGCCACGAAAATATTCTTCTTCATAATTCTGTAATTTAATTGGTTTTATTTATCGTACTGCCTGGATTTCTCCAAGCAGAATTTAGCTAAATGTTTCCAAGCACAATTTTCGTACTTTCTAGATTCCTCACACTCCAGGCAGGATGAAATTCTCCAAGCGGAGTGTGGATCGCCACAGCTCACGGAAGAACCACCTGCCAATTATCGTACTGCTCCAGAATATTCCAAGCACAATTCCCCAAAATATTCCAAGCAGAATTACGATAATATTCGTACTTGCTAGCATAACAAATGCCGGCACAATCTGAATAAATCCAAGCACAATTATCGTACTTGAATAAATGATGTTTCTTGCTCTCATAATTCTAATTTTATTGGTAATTGTTCCGTAGCCACACACGACAATTATCGTACTGGCTACGGATTTTTAGGCTCACGCCACGCAGAATAATGTAAGCACACCATTCTTTAGCGACCCGAATTCTACGTGACTCAAAATCTCCTGAGCATCTGCAATGATACTCTCTACCTCTTTCATATCGAGGCATTTAATTCTCATCGTACTCATAATTCTGTAATTTTGGTTATTGTTCCCTACAAAAGTAGGGAGATTAGGCTACTGAATTCCAGCAGACCAAGCGAATCTTTCTTCTTCATCATTCAGTCTGTAGATACTGGAAAGCATACCAAACAGGCGAGGACTGCTGTTAACGAGTTCATCGTAGGCATCCTCTGCACTCTGGTCTGTTACATTAATACGTACAAGCGTCTTTCCTATCTTCTTCAAAATCTGTTCTTTCATAATTCTAATATTTAAATGGTTCATCATTGTAGAGCGGAGATTTCTCCCCGCCCCGTTAGCCAGGATGTGCATCTTTGCACCACGTTTTATCTTTATCGTATTAACTACGTGGCTCACACCCTACAGATTTTATGCTTCTGCCAGCAGCTTGTTTATTTCTGAGGAGATAAATCTCGCACGGATGACAAGCAACCGATTTCAGTCAGCGTGGATAGTGTGTACCTTGAACGCTGCAATCGTGATTGCACACACTGGGATTTCTCGGGTAACCACTCCCGAACGGCTCACAACACCGAATAGAATATGAATTATGATTTCTTTCTATAAACTCTCATCTCGCTAGATGATACAAATTCCCTAGCCGTCGTGCCGTCTCATCTCATTCGACGCTCACGCCAGGAATTTTTGCGTATCTCTCGGATGGATGTCTCTGAGTAACACGTTACTCTCTCCCATCTCGGTGTGCCTATCGCACTCTCGATTTACTGAGATACTTCTCTTGAATTTTGGCAATTAGTCCCCTGAGGGAGAATAAATTCTCTCTCTGAGTTAAGCCCACACACCACGACAAGGTTTACCAATTGTGTGGGAAAAATAAGGACACGGCGACCCGCTCCAAGTTGAAAAACCTGGAGTAAAATTTTCCACTGGCTACCTATCAAATAGCCAGTAGGAAAAACTAGATAGCTAGATTTCTCTAGCTACCTTGTTTGTGTTACTTTTGCGCCGCTGCAAGTTTAGCTTGCAATTCTGCTATCTGTTTTTGCAAGTCTGTTATACTTTCGCTCTTCTTCTTTGCTACCTTTGCACCACTTGTAAAGGCTTGATGTAATGAACACAACTTAGAGCCCAAACGCTGCAAACTATCTATAATAGTAGTTTGTACGTCTTTATTGTTGTTATCAAACCACGCAAAAAAAATAGGCAGTTTATGTTTGCGTGAAAACTCGCTAACAGCAGAGCGTACACACTCTGTTTGCAAATTGCAGTAGCTTTCGTCTGAAAGCACGTAATTTGTTGCTAGTTTGTTGTATCTAGCACGTGCTTTCTCTAGTTCTTTCTTTGCGCTTACAACTTCTCTATCTTTGCACTCGCTTAATAGTTTCTTTCGGTAACTATTAAGCACTTCCAAACTTTGTGCTAATACTGCACTACCTTTGCACTCGGTTACATAACTAGCAACCTTAGTACTTACGTGCTCGTAACCTTGAGCACCTTTTAACTCTAAATCGTTCATATATTTATTCTGTTTAAATGAGTAACAAGCAATATTGCTTGTTACCTACATAACTGCAAACAGCATACCAAACAACCAGTAAAAAATTGAGTGTTTATGCATTTAACCTTTCATAAGTACTTGGTTTATAGATAGTTAGCCGTTTGTAATAATTATAGCGTTTGTCAGTAGTTGTTAAGGTTTAAATAAATTAACGTTTTCGTCAACGTGGCAGACTTGTAACTAGCTAATAATCAAGCATTTATGAAGCTATGATGGCAGTAATTGTTAAATATTTAACTTAAGAAACATTAATCTTTACAAATTGCTAACTAATTGATTTACAGGTAGTTACACCCGCCAAATTGGCAGTTTATGTTAAGGTTTTTAACTACTCATGTAATAACCTTTTACTAAGTTAGTTAAAATGTCTTCAATAAGTTAAACACGAATATTTATACATGTATAAATATGGTAAATATATTTTGGTCAAGTATTTTGTAATAATCTTTTGTGTTCCACGCTTTATTGATAATGAATAATTACGCAAGAAAATGAATATAAATAAAATTATAAAGTGTTGACTATTAAGGGGTTACATAAATTTTTTATAAATATAAACCGACAATTTGAAATAATTACAAAAATAATGTTTCGCGATGGTTTACACTATATAAACCGACACAAAATGTAATGATTTCAGAAGAAACACCCCCACACCCCCTAAATAGCACTAAATCAGCGCGGTAGTCACCTCATCTAAAAATTTTTTCTTCCGATTTTTCAGCCTTTTTGTAAAGTTTAATTACTTTCAACCATAAAGGATAATTATGCATATTCATTCATCCGTTATTAATTAACATTTGATAGCATAAACTCTTACTTCGCAGGCCAAACCATAAATGTATACCTATCCTTCATTTAATGTATACCTAAAATGTATATTTATACCCTTTATTTACTAGGGTTTTACCGGATATTCAGGATATTATCTGTATCTTTGTGTTGTCGATATTTTATAGACGACATGTTGTAAGGACGACCTGACACGTGTTATCCTTCAGAAAGCCCCTGTTTATCGGGGTTTATCCTACACAATAACGGAAAATTAATATTATTATTGTACATAAATGGAAAATGGTATTGCTATAGACACATTGCACGCTCAGCTGCTTGACCTTTCGAGGCATGACGAGTACGGCTTCGAAGAGCTCCGTTGTCAGGACTGGGGTAAGGCGAATTCTGAGAAGTACAACAAGCTGAAGTCTAATTTCATCAGGTCAATGAGACGTCTGGCGAAGAAGGCTCCGGTGAAGTACTACAACGGTGCTTACTACATGTTCAACGGCAAGATATACGAAGCTGTTCCGAAGATAGTCCTTGAGCAGGCTTACCAGCTGTTGCTCCTTGACCTGGCCATGGCTCCGATGCTCGGCATCAGTACGGTGATGAACAAGTCGTTCATGGAGGTGATAGAGTGCTACAACATACTGAGACCTACCTTCGACATCGTTGCATTCGCCAACGGTGTTGTTGACTTCGGCAGCGGTCTGAAGTATCCGAACGTGATGCCGTTCTCTCCCGAGTACCATGTCACATACTACCACCCATACGACTACAATCCGAAGGCGAAGTGTGACAGGTGGATGAACTTCATCAAGGAGGTCCTTCCGGACAGGACGTCGAGGATGATCCTCCAGATGTTCCTCGGCCTCGGTCTCATACAGAGAGGTACTGCATACAATCCGTACGAGGGGAAGGAGTCATCGAAGATTGAGCTATGTCTTCTCCTTATAGGTACGGGAGCCAACGGAAAGAGTGTCATCTTCGACGTTGCCTGCAACATATTCGGCAAGGACAGGATAAGCAAGATGGACTACGCCGACCTCACTGCCGACGGCGACGAGGGAATGAGGGGAAGGTATCCTATCAGGAACGCCATCTTCAACTGGTCTTCGGATTCTGACCCGAAGAAGTTCGGAAGGAAGAACACCGGTATGTTTAAGAGACTCGTGAGCGGCGAGCCTGTCCCGATGAGAAAACTCGGCAGGGATATCCTGGAGGGGAACTCAATCCCCTACCTCATCTTCAACCTCAATGAGCTTCCGTTCCCGGACGATGCTTCGCTCGGATTCATCAGGCGATTACAGTACGTGAGCTTCGATGTCACCATCCCAAAGGAGAGGCAGGACCCGGAGCTGGCGAGCAAGATCATCCGTGAGGAGCTGAGCGGAGTGTTCAACTGGATATTCCGTGGCGCGATGGAGCTGAGGAGCAGGAAGTACAGGTTCCCGGCAGCTGATGGCAGCAGGAGGCAGTTACTCATCTCTCTTCTAGGAAGCAATCCTATCTATGCCTGGATAAGGGCGTATGATATGAGATGCAGCCAAGAGGCGAGGGGCGAGATTTCGGAGTGCATGCTCGCCAAGGAGATGTATGAGAGATTCGTCGAGTTCTGCAAGGCCAACGATGTCGAGGAGAAGGATATCCCTACGATTCAGAAGTTCGGGCGTGATATGAGCGACAAGTACGGTTTCTTCAAGAAGAGGTCACAGGGCGGTATGACGTATCAGGTGTACGGCGCGCAGATGATAGACCTGAAGCAGGAGCTTCTCATCAATGACGTGAAGAATAAATTGCGTGGTGAGGAGGACATCAAGCAGCCTGAGAGCTTTATCCAACCTGATGATTAACGATACCGGTGGCCGCAGGGCGGTGGGACATGCCTTCTGGCATAAGTCCGGGCAGACGGGAGGTTCGAGTCCCTTCCACGGTCGGCGGCCACCATTAAAACAGATTCTATGATAGACAAGGAATATATCAAGGAGGTTATATCTTGTATCACGAAGAAGAAGGCTGACGGGAATATTGTTCCGGCCACCGCTTCGATGATCGAGATTATGACTGCTGTACGCGAGGATGTCCTGGAGTGCATGAGGACCATGTGCAACGATAGGGAGGTCGCGGTGAACAGGACGTTGAACAGTGTTTCATTCAAATGTTTGTAGCTTATGGGAGAAGAACTTATGTTTTGTATATCCGATGCCTTTATAGATGGCGACAGAATTCGCGGATCTATTCATAATGTTGTGTACAAAGCGTTCGAGTCTGGTATCAAGATGTCGTCTTGTCGATACAAGGATCACAGCATAACGCTTGACGTGAGCTTTGAGCCGGAAGGTGGTTTTGACAAGATGCTGCTCGAAATCCTCTACGGCGACAGAATCAGGAAAACCATTGAACGCCTCAATAACGAGTGGCTGGAGAAGATGTGGAAGGTTTCTGATAACGATATTAGAACGTTTCGGAGTATTCAAGTGTATGATTTTCTAAAGGAGAGATGGTCATGAGAAGACATCACAATCCGAACAAGGTTCCGCCGTTCAAGCCAGACCCGGAGCATTGGACTAGAAAGGTTCATTCATGGAAGGCGAAGGTCGCATACGAGACTGAGGATGATGCTTGGGAGTTTCTGAATCAGATTCCGAGGTTGAAGGCACTTGGCTGGCATCCTTACTTATGCAAGGTTTGCTCAAAGTGGCATATTGGTAGGTTACATAATAAATAGTTGAGATATGGAAATTAGAGTTAGCGTTTTAGGAAAGGTCGCTTACAAACAAGGAGCGAGTAGGGATGATAAGGCGAAAGCCGAACTATACCCATCAGGAGAGGGTGTGTATGCTGTAATGGATGGAGACGATTTCGTGTGTCTAAGAGTTGTGTCTTCCAAGATTCATGATGATACAAAAGGCGATTATTATGCATGTGTAGAAGAAAACTGGACGCATGCAAAAATCGCAAACTCTATAAATGTTATAGAGCACGAAGAAAGGTTGAAGGATTATATAGACAAGCGTTTCGATGAGCTACAATCATCAATCGAGAATACAAAGAGTAGTGCAGATAGCATAGATGATGCAGTATGCTCTATAAAGAGTTCTATTGAGAAGATAGAGAAAGATGGTGTTGGTAGTGGAAAAGGTATCAGCGAGAAGACATTATTGTCTGCCATCGAGATTGTATCCAAAATAAATATTTGAGAATATGAAGAAGTTTAAGAAGTCGATAGAGATTAGCACAGAGAATATTTCAGATGTTCTTCAAGTGCCTATTGTTACTAGTGTATACAAGACCAAGTTCTTTAAAAATCCGTTTATAGAAGGTCGTAGTAATCCTTATGATGCTTTAGCAGTGATGTATGTTCATGTTGAAGGTATTAAAAGCGATTTATGTATTAATCAAGGAGACGTTCTTGCTCTAGACATTTGTGATACTTGGTATGCCTTTTCAAAAGCAGGGTGGGAGAAACATAAAAACGATGAGATATGAAGAAGAAAGGATATTACGAATACGGAAACGGAATCTACCCTTTGAAACTTTGGGTACACATAGGTAAAGACCTGAAAGAGCTGATAGACTCCTGCTTTGACGGGTGCAAGGCTCCTGATATAGATTACGGCGGCGTTACGTACGCCAATGCCATCAGGAAGACGATGAGCCTTCTGCTTACTTGATTGGTTGGATTGCGTCTTGCATCAACATGGCTCGTTTGGGCATTGGAGATTTCGTTGAAATTATAGATAAGAAAGAATAAGAATTATGAAACCGATTATTGTAATAGAAATTGTAGAGGGAATGGGTATAGACAAAGAGGTCGTTAATCCTTATGGATACGAGCTTTTTGTAGGTGATAAAAATATTGAAGCTCAGTGGAAGAAACTCGAAGAGCTTCGTAAGACCGGCGGAGTTATTATCGTTAAGCCGGATGCAAAGAGTGCGGTACACGAGATTCTTAAGCCGTTTATTAATGGTGCTGGCTGGCTTGTCGGTTGTGGTCTGAAAAAGGTGCATACGAAAGAGCATGGTGACTTCTGTATTATCCTCTTCCATAATCCGCCTAAGGATATGATCCAAAAGATTCATACGTTTCAAGAAGAGGAATAGCTTATGATTAAAATAGAAGATATTAAGGTAGGGTTGGAGTTTTTACTTCCGTGCGAGAGTATAGAACGCACCAGAGGAGGATTTTTCTATTATGTCAATACAAGGAAAGGATGCTGCATGTCACTGATTGAACCTACAGATGTTTTTTGTGTAAAGTCTGTTAAAAATGACTGTGTTTATTGTGGCGTTCGCGACATTACTAATGTACGCGTAGATTTAGATATTTTGCAGAAGAATGGTTTATATCCCGAATATGCAGAAAAGCTGATGGATGAATGGAAGGATTGTATCATCGGCGATAATCTTGATTGGAGCAAGTTGCCGCTTAAGGGGAAACAAAACGAAAGAACCGATGCTGACCGCTTCAAGGATATCACCGACAAGATGAGCGATACCTACAAGCGCAAGAATCACGATTATGGGAATGCTTTTTCCGAAATGTATGATGAGCTTGGTATCAACTACGGCTACGGAAAGATACGAGAGAAGGTGAATCGCATCAAGACGCTGAAGGACAATGAGGCGCAAGTTGCTAATGAACCATTGGAAGATGCTCTTCTTGACTGCGCTAACTATTGTATCTTGACATTGATGGAATATCAAAAACGTAAGGAACATGGAACAGACTGATTACACTTGCAAGGATTGCTTCTTCTTCAAGAATGGAGCTTGTAACCACCCTAATGAGATTAGGTTTACTTCTGAGGAGAATCCATCTTGCACAGATTTCGAGTATAAGGAAATAAAAGTTGAACTTTAAAATATTGTTATCATGGCATTACCATTTGGAAAGACTATCAAGACAAGACACTTCACCGTGCTGAAGTTCAGTAAGAGCTTGTCTAAGAAAGAAGTTGCTTCACTCAGAGAGGATATCCCTGCTGATATCAAGAAGCATTTACAGAGAGGCTCGCTGCCTTTCATCAAGATTGCTGACATTGCCGGTACATGGGGTATTGAATACTCTATCGGTACATCAATGTACGCTGCGCTCGATGAATGTGTTCCTATGGCTGTAGGAGACCATTATGAGTTCTCCAAGGATAATGGAAACATCATCGAGGCATTTGCCCAGCTTATGTATGCGGATACATCGTTGCCTGGCGATGCAGAATACACGGCAGGTAAGTTGAAACTCCGTGACGAATACATTGCTCGTGAGGCTGCAAGAAGAAACGCTGCTGCCGACGATGGTAAGACTGAAGAGCAGCTTCGCAAGGAGAGCGATGAGGCCGTACAGGAAGTTATTGACCGCGATAAGCACGCCGAGACTCTTCTTGAAATGGCAGAGCAGATTAAGAAGGAAGGAGGCAAGGATGAGCGATAAATTGCTTGAGGTCGTTCAAGACCACACTTCCTTAGTACAGGCGCTCCAGTTCATTTTGGAGGCCGCAGAGACTAAGAAACTGCCTCCATACGGTGTTCTTCCTGTATTCAATGACGACCTTCTTAATGATAGGCTTAAGGGTATACTTGAGTTGGTTACCGGAGAGAAGTATCCTTAATTGACTTCAAAGTTTTCTTCTACTTATATATTTGTTTTAAAAAGCGAGGGGCAGTATCTGTGAAGACACTGCCCCTCTTAGTTAACCAAAATAATTTGAATTATGCTCAGCAGAAAGAATCTGTGAACATTAATTATTTGCAAAGGTACTTGGTTTTGCTGAATTTCTAGTAAAACAAAGTTACTTTAACACGAATTTAACTATTTCTTCTTCTTTTGGAAAGTCGCCTGACCATTTTTAAAGATAATGCAGTCCTCGCAGCATCGAGGCATTGATAGAGGAATATAGTAGTGGACCACATTATTTTCTGTATCAATTTCGTCCTGCTTAATCTTAGAGTAGTCGGCTATCATGGCAGTCGTCTTTTGCCACTCTGGAGAGCCAAACTTCTGCTTGCGCTGAGCGATAACGAGGTTTCTCAGAATCTCTTCCTTCGAGGTAGCCTTAATAAGTTCCTCCTGGGTGAGCTCATCGGCGTTCTCGTTCTTCGCTTTCTTGCCCTGTACCTCTGCGATTCTCTTCTGAACGGACTCCTTGGCTTCTAGCTTATTCATCTCGTTTTCGAGGAAAGATTTCTCCCACACACCTATTCCTTCTCCTTGGAATGCGATGGCCCAGCTGTCACGAACAGACATACCTGAACCACGGAGGCTGGCGTAGATGTAATAGCGAGGGTCTTTCATCTTGAGAGCCTTCGCCTTCTTGTACGTATCGACGGATAACGTGTATCCTTTTGTTTCTTCAATCATAATCTTATTTCTTTTTATTATCCTTGAATGCAAATACTGTGTAGCAACAACACGAAACGTGAAATGGCGGATATGGGTCTTTGAAAGAATGGAGGCCGGCATCGGCTTCGCTTTGACAGATGTCACAAGGATAACTGCTTCCTCTCTTGACATAGAATCCGATAGCCTTATTCTCCTGTCCATACTCCTGCTCTGCCTGTCCCCACGCCAAAGCAATCACTTGAGAAGCATTTCTTACGATATTCTGATAGGCGTTCTTGTAGTAGCCCTTTCCGTAAGAAGGAACATCGATATTAATGTCCTTTCTCTTCGCCTTGGTGATGACTGATGTGTGATATGGGTCTTTATAGCCTGTGCGGATGGAAGACAGGAGCTGCTGGTCTGAATATCCCATCAAGGTTCCTGCCTTGATCATCCTTACAATATCTTCAGCAAAGTTTCCGAGATAGACGGCGTTTCTTTCGGATGTCGTCTTTCCGTAGATGTCGCTGACGAGAAACGATTCTATGTTCTCGTTGTCAATCCCGAGAATCTTGCATGAAGCCTTGGAGTAGGCAGAGATATAGGTATTGATGCTCTCCTCGGCCTCAGCAGTAACATTCTTGGCGTAAGAGAGCAGGGCTGACTCGTTTGTGAGCCTGCCCGCGCCTCTGTATCGCTTACTTGCGGTAATTACCTTCTGCGTCGTTTTCCAGAGGATATCAGCAACATGGCCCTCGCAGTTTCGGATTGCCTGCAAGCGCTTCCTGCTGTAATCGACAGAACGTTTTAATTCATCCATAGGCTATTAATGGGTTTGATTGTAGTGCTGCCAGTTGTTCTCATTCGGGGCGTTCCGATTCTCGTCCCATTTGGTTCCTGACTTATTTGGGCGTCCAGCTCCGCGACCCGTACGTACGTTTCCACTACCTCCATTCTGAATATTCGCAGTAGCTTTCTGCTCCTCGATTGCATTTTGAGTTTCGTTATCCGCACGCTGAATATCCATGAGGAGGTCCTGCTGATCCTCTTCCTTCTTCTCGCGCATGATACGGTCGTATTCATCGTTAACTGGGAAGTCTGGACAACGCTCAGATGCAGTCTGCTTTGAGAGGAAGTTGTTCTGAACAGCTGTCGCTAAGTTTGTTATTATTTCAGATTTATTCTGATGCACATAGATTTCCACCCAAGCGTGAATAGGAAGACCGGTCATAGTGGCCATGCAGTTTTCTTCAACTCCGATACCATACTTTGAGATACGAACAAGTTGATCCAGGAACGGATGCATCTTCTTGGCATCGTTCTCAGCAACCTCGATAGCAGGAGAATAGAGCAGCTTGATGGCAACGCCCGGAAGGTCACCCGACTTCAGCTCCGGTGGCTTTACTGTGAACGAAAGCTCATAGATGAGGTCATACGACTTGTTGAGCTGTGTCGCAAATGCATCGGAAGCGTCTGTTCCGTTAATGAAGTCAGCATCACCATTCGTATCGGTAATCTGAACCATCTTAGCCGATCCGTCTGTATCTCCAACAACGGTAATGTCGTCACCATCGCCCTTCAACTTCATTATAGGGAAGGCGTAAGCCTTGTTGTTCTCGCAGAGATAAGAGAAAGCTTCCTCGTAGTCCTCGATGTTCTTCTGCACAACAGACCAGCATGGGCCGTCATCGTTTCTTACGTATGCAACAGGGATAAATGGGAAGCCGTGAGCTTTCTCTTCAACGCAAGTGTAGTCGTCGATTCCGAATATCTTGGCAATTCTCTTGATAGTCTCCTTGACCTTGCCTTCGTTAACTTGCTTCTTGAAGCGGTAGAATGTCTTGTCATCCCACACCTCTACCCATTCAATCTTTTCATTGCCTTCCTCATCGAAGTCGTAATACTTGCGAGCAAACACAACGAGTTCACCAGTAAGAGGGTCGAACTGAGGATACAATGTGTCTCCTCTATCGAAAGCCAATGTGCGAGTACCGAATTTCTTGTTTTTATCGAAGAATCCGACTACAGCAGCCTCAGCAACCTTCATGTACGAACTTACAGCCTCATAGTGGCGAATCTCCATATCGTGCATATACCATCCCTTCTTAAACTTGGCAAGAAGATTAATATACTCTTCCTGTTTCTTCATCTCAGGATCACCGGCAAGCTCAAACTGAATATCGTTACCTGTCATGTGGAGAACGTGCTTCGTATGAATAACTTGCTGGAAAGCAAATGCCGTTCTTTGAATCTCCTGGACATACCATTTCCCGTCTTCCGGGTTCTTTCTCCAGATGTCAGGGTAGAGATCCTTGTCGAAGATTTTGTGGGACGTAGGATAGAACTCACGAAGGAAGTCCTTCTGAGTCTTAATCACTCTGTACAATGTATCTTGCGGCATCTGAGGGTCTTCATTATCGGACACCTCGTTCCTGCAATAGCCATCGTGGGTCATGTACCCCTTTGGCGTGAGTTCAAAGAAAGGCTTCTTTACGAGAATCTTTCTGAAATTTGTTACCTTGATAGCATCCATAATCCTTTTACCTTTTTATTTTTCTTTTTTGTTAAACTGAATATCATTACGTAGAACCAAGATTCAAAGAAGTCAGGCGAGTGCCCGACATATTTCTTGGCAATCTTCTTAGGTAATAGCTTGAATCCCCTATCATCGCTATTCTCGTCACGTCTGAGCATCTTACGCTCCTTCTGAAGAATCTGTCTGAGAGGAACCTTGTCAAATCCGTTTCCTGAATACTTTCTTTCAAGCAGGGCCGAGTCGATGGAAATCAGCTTCTCTTTTATCATCTTATAGAATAACCATGCGCACTGAGACTTCAAATCCTTATATAGGTATTTGATTCCTTCTTCTTCCTGATGATTCCTAGCGATAGGTGCTGCCTGGTTGTTGAATGGGACGGCATCCTTGAAGAATCCCTTAAAGTACTGACCGATACCCTGCATATCGTAAGTGAAGTTACATTCCTCGACACCCCACTCTCTCAGCTTGGCCTCAACTACCGAAACGAGTGTCTTAGGGTCCAGCCTCAGAACAACCAAGTCTTTACAATGCCATCCTTCCCAAAGCCACATTACGAAGTTATCGCCTCCGGTGAATGCGATATCGGCAGAAGCTCTGCGTTTTCCATCTCCTATCTGTTCTGCATTGTCGTAGATTTCATCAAGGTCTTCCATCTTGATCATGTCATCACCGGCAGCTTTCCAGTTCCAGTTAGCTTCCAGGTCTCGCATGCGCTGTTCCTCGTCCTGTTGGGCAAGGTTGGCGAGATATGAGGCATCGGTAGAGATAAGCTTAATGTTCTCTGATACGTCAGCGCGAACGAATGTTGCCGACTTGATGAACATTTCGAGCTTCGTGTATCCAAGTTCCTCGTAGCTGTCCTTCCAGAGGCTATCGATGATGCCCTTGCACTGTTCGTATACCTCTTCTCTTGTGTTACCCCAGTAGATAGAGTCCGGTGTATCACCATCCATGAAGCAGTAGCGGATAACTCCATCTCGCTCCGGTATTATGTATCCATTCTCGTCAACCCACCAGTCGATGAACTTTCGCACCCATGATTCCGGGTCAGGGTTACAGGTAATCCAGAATCGGTTTCGTATGTGAGCTGCGTTTCGGTTGTTGGTCAATAGGTACTTGAACTTCTTGTATGGACACTGAGTACCCTCATCGATGCAGACATAGGCATACTGGCGCCCCTGGAATCGTGTCTTGAAATCCTGATAGGCTCCTGCGTAGTACGAGAATTTGAGCCATCCTCCGTTGTCGAAGTTCCAGGTCATATCGTTCTGTGACTTATTGTAAGTTCCAAATTGGGAGAACAATTTGTAAGAGTCTGTCACCAAGGACTGCAAGTCGTCTTTTTCGTTACGAAGAATTGTTGCATGAAAATCTGGATTTTTGATATCCTTCAGAACTTCCATAAGGGAAGAGAAGGACTTGGAGTTGTGAGTGACGATAAAGTCCTCGACAACGAATAGTGAGTCCGGATTCTCAACGGCGATGCAACAGCAGTTTCGCTTGCCGACCGGTTTACAGCTGACAATCCTCCTCTCTAATTCCTTCTTTCTGTAATCGAATCGAACCTCCCATTTCTTGTTTGACTTCCTTTTTACGTAGCAAACAGAACCGAGACTATCAACCAGATACTTGAAATCGAATGCTTTCTTTCTTGTCTTGAAAGTCTTCTTCCAGTATTTTCCGGAAAATCTACCCGATGTTTCGATGATACGTCTTAAAGACTCAGTTCTCTCAGCGACAGAGGCTAGGCCGAACTTTTCATCAAACTCTACAGGTTTTACGCAGGGAATAGTGATGTCGTAGCCTTCGTTGATGTAACTAGCTATCTCACAGGCAAGATGTGGTATAAATCTCCTGTCGCCATCGATAGATACATTCCAGATATGGTCATCCGAGCATACTACACTCGATCCGTCAGATAGTTCAATTTCGTAGCAATCTCTATCAGGATAATCGATTCGATCTAATACTCTATGTCCCTTACCGTCATGTCCTATTACGGTGTCGCCATATTTAAGATGCTTGATTTTAATGAATCCTCTAGTAGTTAACACTCTCGTGTCTTCATCCAGAGGTCCACCTCGCGAGCCGCCAACTATCTTAATATCTGCATCAATAGACAGCATGCGCTCCTGACCGCCACGCTGAGCTATAATCTTCAGCTTGTCGGGATGCTTCTTATCGGCGTCTCTTAATGATTGGATATACTCTTGAGTATAAATAGGCTCACCGTTATCCAATTTTAATCCTGAAAATACTTCCTTTTGCATAAATATACATTTAATACTGCAAAAATATACAATTTTTCTTGGATAATTGCATATTTATTCATATATTTGCAAAATAAAAGGTATATTTATACGTTTTCGAGGTGGAGGGACCACTTTCGGGATAACATTTTAATCAAAAAAACAACATGACAAGAGAGGAACTCTTAGCATTAGTGAACAAGGAGGTTGATACCACCAAGTTCAAAGAACTTAGCCAAAAGACCATCGATGAGGAACTTGATGATGTTTTGGAAGATTTCGGTGATGACGAGGAAGCAAATTCCAAGTTGGTTACCAAGTTAGCAAACCGTCTGAAGCGTATCAACGGCAACTTGCACAAGAATATCTCTGACGAGGTAAAGAAGAGCAAGGAGGAGGCTGAACGCAAGAAGAAGGAAGAGGAAGAGGAGCGCAAGCGTAAGGAGGCCGCCAAGAATGGCGATCCTGACGACAAATACAACGAGCTTCTCAAAGAAATCAAAGCCCTCAAGGAAGCTAACGCAGAAAGAGACAAGAAGGCTGCAAGGAAGGCGACCATCGAGTCTGTAAAGGCAGGTTTGAAGGATAAGTTCGACAAGGCAAACCTTGAAATGAAGAACTACTTCCTCAATGCTGCAATCGCAAAGCTGGAGATTCCGGACGAAGATGCCAACATCGACGACCTGGTTTCTAAGGCTGAGAAGATCTACACCGCAGAGTACAAGGAGGCTACCGGTGAAAACGGTATTCCTGCAAAAGGCAGTCGCACGTCTAGCGGAGGCACGTCCACAGATGATGACAAGTTTATGGAAGAAGTGGCCGAGCGTCGAAAGAAGAGATTCGGCGGTGGAGACAAGAAGTAATTTCAGGATAACAATTTTAAAAAGGTAAAAAGATTATGGACAACACTTCTATTTCCTACATGGAACAGATGGGTACTCGTGGTATGCTGAACCACGGCGCAACCATTGTTCAGACAGAAGGTAAGGTCGGTGGAACCCGATACGTGTTTGCTGGCCTTGAGGCACTCATCAAGAATGCCTTCGTTCACCCACCTATTGGTGGCAAGCTCGTCAATCCGTTCAAAGGTCAGGCTAAGATTTATGCCGGTGACTTGATTGAGCACGACCTTGGTTTTACAGCTGGCAACGACGGACCTGGCGCGACATTCAAGATTCTGAAGGCTTACGGTGTAGCAAAGGCTACAACTGCGGCTACAGACACAGACATCTACATCGTTCGTAACGGCTTCGTTCACATTCCGTTCCCTGGCGACACCATCATGGTCGGTCAGAAGGACTTCAAGACAAAGGCAAAGGGTGTGACTATTTCAGCAGTCGAGGCTACTACTGATGATACCGCAGGTGACGTTTGGAAGGTTACTCTTTCTACTGCTCTCGGCACATTGAAGGTAGGTGACGTATTGGTTGAGGCTGCAAGTGCAGGCGAATCCGTATTGCCTATGGTGACCAACCCTAACTGCTTTGCTCCGAGCGACAACGATTTTCCTTATTTCAATGCCGGCGGAGACAAGTATCATCAGCCTCGCAACAACAACAACTTCTGTATGTTGAATCCAGACTGCGTTATGTGGCTTGACCGCATGGGTCCTGTTCCTCCTGCCGTTAAGGCGATGAACAAGTCACTCTACCCAGAGTTCTGGCACATTTAACCTATTGTCTAACGTAAAAAGATTGATTCAGGATTATGGCAAAAATTGATATTGGTGTCGAGCAGCTTGCGAAGTTCTTCACTGGTAATGGTAACAACACTTACCTTCAGAAGTTCGTCAATCGTGACGGCGTATTGCGCTGTAACAACGGCTGGTATCTGACACAGGGTGACATTGATCCAAACCTCACCCCTACATCTAATAATGGCGACGCAACCTTCAAGGTTCGTCTTCGCACTTTGAACCCTGCAACCTTGATGAACCTCCGTGCCCCTCTCGGCGAGGGCTATCAGAACGACCACGAGGGTATTGAGTGGTATACCGCTTCAATCCCAGACTTCGCTGCTGACGGCTTCCGTGAGACTGCGACAGAGCGTTATCACAAGATGAAGCTTCTCCAGGATGAGTTCGGCAACGATGCAGACCTGGTTGATGCTTATCTCGACAAGGTTCAGGTATTGTATGACTCTCTTGACATGACTATGACATACATGTCAGCACAGTTGAGTTCTAAGGGTGTCATCGACTACGACAAGATCGGTCGCGGTATCCAGGAGCCTCTGTATGACGCAAAGGTTCCAGCCGAGAACTTCAAGAAGGCAGGCAAGCTTGCTTGGAACGACGCGAACTGCGACTTGCTCGAACAGATGCGTAAGTTTGAGGAGGATTGGCGCAACAGTCATATTGAGTACCGCAGTGTACCTCTCGTATGGCAGATGACCAAGAACGACTACAACAACGTCTTCTTAAAGAACAAGCAGATTGCCGAGCTGTACAAGAGCTGGGCGAACGCTAACTTTGTGGCAGTATTGCAGAACTACGGTCCGAACAACGCAATGTTCCTGAAGTCTGTTGTTGACCTCAATGGTCTTTCTCCTATCGAGATTGTCGATGAGGTTGAGCACAACAAGCGCTTCGACGGAACAGTTACCGAGATTCGTGGTTGGGCAGACGGAACAGTCGTTCTTCGCCCTGCTGGTAAGCCATTGCGTTTCATGCGCAAGGAGATTCTCGACAAGCGAATCTTCGATACTCTCGGCAATAAGCTCGTGGATGTAGCTTGGGCACAGACAAACAACGGTCTCGGTCTGCTCCGTAACATGGTTACCGCAAACGGTATGTTCCAGGAGTTCAAGACAGACTTGTTCCTCGCTTCTGTTCCTGCTATGCTCGATGCTCCTTACCGTTGGATTATCGACATCACCCAGAAGGGTTAATTCTTTAACGTAACTAGATTGTATGACTATGGATTCGGAGATGAACATTTACACTGTGAACGACTACCTTATTAATAAGGTGAAGTTCGAGATGCCGATAAAGGCTCTGTTGGGCATCATGCACGACAGGGAGCTTGAAAATGGCATCGACCTCGAAGCCTGCGACAAGGACAAGGTGAGACTTGCCTATGCCGACATGCTGAAATGGTTTGTTCTTGGTCCGAGCAAGGTGAACAACACCTCCGACTCCGATAACGGATGGACTCATTCGGGAGGTGGCTATGATATGTCGGATAACGACAGGAGCGAGATGAAGGCAGAGGCTAACGCTATCTATGCGGAGCTGGAGCCTGATTCGATGCTCAAGAAGAAGTCCACCTTCCGGGTGACCTCCCACGGAGTAAAGAGGGCGAATTATTCTCCTTGGGGAGAACCTCTCCCTCACATCATCAAATAAGGCGTATGGAAAAGGAAAACATCAGAAACCCAAGATACCCTCACATCATCAAGATCGTGAGGAAGGTCGTCGGAAAGACCGACCCTGATGACCCGTTCGCCGATGATGATGCTCCAGTTGGTGAGGACAAGGAAATCATTCTCTACTATGGCGAAGGCCGCAGTTACACAGATACCACTACAGAGGGAGACAAGAACGTCGACCAGAACAAGAGGAAGGCATCGATTCCGGTCAGATATGACGAATGGGATGCTGGTAAATGTCCTCTTGACGGCGACACCATCTACTCCACTGTCGGTAACAATACCGAGATAGGTATGGTAAAGGACTGCGAGCCGGATAATAACAGGACTGTTGTGTATTGGAGTTTGACAAGGGTTTAGATTATGACAAGTTTATCAGGTCAGTTTTTACAGGTCGAGAAAAAAATCCGTCAGATGGCTGTAGCAAAGATGCAGCAGAAGATGGAACATGCGGCTGAAATGACAATGAAGGCTGCTGACAAGTCTCGAAACTATGATGACGTAACCGGTAACTTGTACAAGTCAACAGCCATCGGTACATATTACAACGGCTCATTGCAGTCGATTCATTATGCTCCTGGCCCAGAGCCAACCCGAGTAACCCTTGCTGCCGGAGAGAGATACAACCTTGATAAGTATTATCGCAGTTCGTTCTCCTTCAAAGACAGCGGAAGGAGACCTTACAAGGGTGAATACGGAGAAGGTGGTGAATATGGTCCAAACGCGGCGTGGGATGAACTTGTTTCCAGGGAGCACAACAAAGGAAAGTACGATGCTACATGGCAGATGCTCCTTGTTGCCGGTGTGGATTATGCTAAGTTTGTCGAGGTTAAGAGAGGTCACGACGTGATTACCTCTCTTAGAGAATATTTGGTTAGATACTTTAGATCGATGTAAGATATGGTTAGTATTAAGACTCTATATTTCGATGTCGGTAATGCAATGAAGGGAATTTGCGACAAGCTCTACTCCCGGAGCCGACCAAAGGCAGTTGATACGAAAATCAACAGCTATATCGTGGTATACTTCCCATCTAGTATCTATAACAATGAGATGAACTCAAGTGGAGTTTACAACGATTTCACCACTACAGCTCAAATCGAATTGTATGTGCGCGATAAAGCTTCAGCAAGCAATCCAAATACATTCGATGTATCTAGCGTTGACGAGAAAGTCCAGGAGATTATGGACAGATTTCCAATCTCTACAAAAAATCTCATTGTTTCAAATCCTCGTATAACACTACAAACAGACGATGGCGCCGGTTTTTCCGTGACGATCATACAGGGAAGGTTACGTACGAAATAAGTATTCAGGTATAACAATTTAAAATATTTTAGATTATGGCTATGACAACTATTGACAAGATGAAGGACATTTTCAATGGTCCTAAAACTCTGCTCTACTCAAAGGCTATTACCGATTTGAGCAAGGCTACAGTTGACATCACCCCAGAGGTTGAGCTTCCGGTTGCCGTTGACTCGCTGAAGGCGACTATGGATGACCCAACCATCAACCACTACAAGGTTATCGGTCTTGCAGGCGACTGGGCAACTACAGCAGAGCTCGGCGACTTCAATGTAGAGTTCGTTGTTCCTTCAAAGGCAAAGGACTTGCTGACAATTATGTTCGGTGAGGATGCTATCACCGAGCTGACCAAGGTTACTCTGAAGGGTACAGGTGACGCTACCCTCGACGCTACTACCGGCTTTACAGGTATCGCTGTTGAGCCTAAGAAGTTCAAGATCAAGGGTACTATCGTTATTGTTGACGACGAGAAGGAGAACCTCATGGTTATTACCAACATCGCTCTCTACGCTACCTTGCAGTGGGATAACTCTGGTACTGATCCAGTTGCATTCAAGTTCTCAGGTTCTATTGAGGGTGCAGGTAAGCGTAGCATCGCTTGGCTTACTAAGGCTCCAGCTGCTGGTGAACCAGGCATTGGCGGTTAATCAAGAGAAAAGGCTTCTTTAGGTAATTAGATTCAGGATAACAAACCGTTGGGCGGCAGGCTAATCAACAGCCGTGCCGCCCTTCTTCATTTAATAGCATACAATCATGGCAGAAGAAAATAAAATAGAGCAGCCTTCAGTGGACTTGCAGGAGTTGCTTGACAGCGTGCTGCACGACGAGCCTACCGAGTTCGTGTTCCGTGGAAAGAAGCACAGGCTCGGCTGGCTTCGCAAGGGAACCATGAGCAGGTGTTCTCATATCAGGGCGAAGGAGAAGAACGAATGGAAACGCAACGTCAAGATTTGTGTCTGCATTCTCCTCAACAACATCTGGAAGATTAGATTTCTGTATTGGATCTACTGGCGCTGGCTCTACTACATCAATGATGTGGACGTGGCCGAGGTTCTGAGAGTTCTCGATGTTTCTAAAAAAAAAATTCCATCGAACGCATTCTCACTGGCTACCATATTAGCGACCGGGATGACGGACGTGATGATGACGATGACGAGGAGCGAAGCAAAAGCTATCCAAGCAGAACAAGCTGGGGAGCAGCCTTCTCACTAGCAGAGAAGTTCTGTTTCCTCTTTCAGCGTAAGTATTTCATCGCAGCCTACGACTACTGGTGGGGCTATTCTTCGGCACAGATTGACCTCATGGTTGCAGACCAGCCTCTTGTCGTATATCCAAAGACCAAGAAGGAAGACGGTCCGAAGAAGCACACCAAGAAGGAGATGGATGACCTCTACGACGGGTGGATGGAGAAAAAGAAGAAAGAAGGAAGTCTTGTTGGCGAGACAATAAATCTTGTCGGTTACTTAAACAATAAACTCTAATTTTAAAAATATTCAGGATATGGCAGGTGGAAATATGGGAGACCTCAGTTTCTCGCTCACTCTAAAATCGAGAATTGAAGAGGAAACCAAAAAGATTATCAGAGAATTAAACAAGGTTGATTCTACTGGTAAGCAGGCACAGAATGCTTTGGAAGCAATATCCGAAGCAACGGAGGGTATTGGAGATAAGGGAGGTCAAGGTTTAAAAAAGTTAAACGACTTTGTTAAAGAATTACATCGTAACATTGGTGTATTTTCAAGCGAAGATTTCTTTAGTCCAAAAAAACTCCAGCAGTTGGAGTCTGTCCAGGACGGGTTGTACAAAATAGGCCGCATACTCGGAGAGGTGTCTAAGGAAGGTGCTGGATTCAACATATTCCCTAACAGCGTTGCAACTGAGGCAAACAAGGCAGAGAGAGAACTTCATAAGTTATCTTCTATTATTGACGAAATCAACAAACGCCATGGTGAAGGAATACAGATGTTTGGTGTTGAGTCAACGAATAACATACGGCAGTCGTTGTCAGAGCTGTCTAAATACAGAACTGAGTTAGAACAGATTAGGAATAACGGAGGTATTCATCCTATTACCGGACTCACAGCATCTGATGTCGTAAAGAGTGCCGGATATCTCAATGCTATAGATGAAGCAAAGACTTATGCTAAAGTTGTAAAGAATGCTATCTTAGAAAGATACAAGACAGAACAAGATGCTGAGAAAAAGCGAAAGAAAGACGAGGCAGACGCAGCACGCGAGGCAAAAGCAAATGAGAAGCAGAGACAGAACGAGTTAAAGAACACGGAACGTCGGTATGATTCTCTCGGCAATAAGGTTCGCCAGCTTCGCTCTGAATACAGCAGGGGCATCTCTATCGGTGCAGATGTAAGCAAGGCAGAAGCCGAGATTAGCAGACTCCTTTCTTTAATGAGAGCCCTTATAAATATTAAGGGAAGACTTAATTCAGAGAGCTGGAAGGATAGCCTCGGTATGCTTGGTAATATCGGTAGTGGTCACGATACCACATTAGCTTCTAGGGTTCTTCAAGATCAGAAAGCAGTAAACCAAGAGGTTCAGAAAGGTATCGAGCTTGAACAGAAGCGTCAGCAGGAAATTGCTCAGTCTGCCGCAAAGGCACGAAACGATCTCGCAGCAGCATTCGCCGGAGCAAACGCTGAAGCGAAGAAGATGCAATCCATAGTCGGAGACATCAAATCTCTCTTCTTGCAGGGAGGTATTGTCTTTGGCGCACAGCAATTCTTTAATTCAATCGTACAGACCGGTGGTGAGATTGTTCAGCAGCATGTTGCGTTACGCTCCATCCTTGGTGATGTACAGAAGGCTGACGAGCTGTTCGCTCAGACACAGCAGCTTGCGTTGCAGTCTCCATTCAAGTTTGGAGAGCTGAACCGAGATGTAAAGCAGCTGGCTGCATTCGGAGTCGAAGCAAATGACTTGTATGATACCACAAAACGACTTGCGGATATTGCATCTGGTCTTGGTGTAGACTTCGGACGATTGGGTTTGGCATTCGGCCAGGTAAAGGCTCGTTCTTGGCTCGATGGTAAGGAGTTGCGCCAGTTTGCTTACGCTGGTCTTCCTCTCTTGCAGAAGATAACGGAATTATATAATTCTGAAGGCAAGAACGGGCGCAAGAATTACACCCAAGCAGACGTCAAGAAGATGATATCTGGAAGGCAGGTAAGCTTCGAGGATGTTCAGAAGGTACTGTGGAAAATGACTGATGAGGGTGGTCAGTTCTACAATATGCAGCTCGTGTTGTCCGAAACACTGCTTGGTCGCTGGAATAAGTTTATCGACGCGTGGGATATTATGCTCGGTAAATTTGCAGAAGGAAAGAATGTAATAGGCGGTACGTTCTCGTTTATTATCAACCGAGTAACAGACTTAGTATTAGCTCTTGATAAACTGTCCCCTGCTATGCTTTCTTTCGGAGCTATATTTGCTGCAAGGAAACTCGGACTGATGGCTTCCGGTAAGCTCGGGTTAGGCTCAATAAACAAGAACTACACTCAGCAGATGAACGCTCAGCTGAGGACTTACGCTATCGAACAGCAGCAACTTGTCACAGAAGGTAAGATTACTCAACAGAAGGCATTGCAGAATGTACAGGCAAGGGCATACTTGCTGTCTGATACCGCTTCAAGGGCGAATGCTATGTCTCGTCTTGCACTTGAAGGGAAGATGTCTGTTCTTCAAATGCAAAAAGCGGTCAAGGAAGGTCTTATAACCAAAGAGCTTGTTAGTCAGCTTGCGGTGATGGGACAGATTACAGCAAGACAGGAGCAGATTATACTCGGAGGAACACGATTTGCCGCCGTAATGAATATGGGTATCTCTAAGATAGGTGGAGGAATCAAATCCCTCTTTACGATGCTTGGCGGATGGTGGGGACTTGCTATCGGGGCAGCTGTTCAGATATTCTCCAGCTATAGCAGTGATATGGATAGAATTTCCGAGAATGCGAAGGGATTCAGGGATTCTGCATACAACAAAAAGAAGAGCTACGAGGATGAACTCGCGAACGAGAAGCCTACAAACAGTGCTGACTTGCAGCAGCGGGTAAACTCGATGAAGGAACTCCTTCAAAATAGCGGAGATTATACCCAAACTATAGAAGATCAAATTGCAAGGGCGAAGAATCTTAACGAGCAGTATGATATTCTCAATAAGGGAATAGTTGCCGCTCGTGATAACTCACAGCAGGAAGCAAACGACTCGGATGTTGTTGCTGGAGCACTTGGAGCTTCAGGTGGTTGGGGTTCCGGTAATCCTTTTGCAGATACGATAGAGGATGCTGTCGAAGACCTCAACGAGGCGGTTATCAAGTACCAGACGCTTTTATCTGGACTTGACGAAGAGACGAAGTCGAGAATGGATAGCGTTGCTAATCAGTTCTTGAAGCCAGAGGAAAGAGCCATGTCTCTCGATGAGAAGATTCGTATTCTTGCAGAAAGAGGAGGCGCAAACTGGGATTCTTTCGTTTTGAAGTCAAGTAACGGAAGCAATGATATTGCAAATAGCATTTACAAAATAGGAATAAGGGCCAACAAGGTTAGTGATCAGATAAATGATATCGCCAAGAAAAATATTCCTAGAATAATTAACTTCCTTAAGAAGTCATTTAATCTGTTCGGCGCAGATTTCTCGAAGTGGTGCAACAGAAATTCTTCACGCTTTGCGAGCATGATAGAAAGAATGCTAGATGCGTGCAAGGTGAATGTTCCTCAGATTCGGGAGTACTTGAAGTCTATCTTCTATCAGGAGGCAGGCGCAAAGCAGCCAAAGAAAGCTGGTGGTGGCAATGCGGTAAAGCCAAAGACACCTATGCAGCAACGAGTGCGCAGAAATCTTTCAAAGAAAGGAAAGAGCAAAGCGAAGGTAGAATCACAGGCAGCGATGCTCGACTCTTACCTCGATGAAACTTCCGACTATAATACGGATAATAACCTGCAAACAGAGTTGCAGAACAGGTACAACGAGTATAAGAACCGCGAGAACAAGTTCAAACGCGGTAAGATATCTAAGGCACTTCGAGATGAGGCTTGGGAAAGCTACAATAGCTTGAATCAGGCGGCATGGGAAGGTCTCGGCTATAAATTCTATCCGCAAGACAAAAAGTCCAATAAGGTTCCGAAAGGAAGAAACGGGAATTCAGGTCGCAAAGAAGATATAGAGCTCAAGCGTTTACAGGAGCGTCTAAGCAGTCTTAAGTCTGCAAGGCAGATGTACCAGAAGTACAAGAGCATAATGTCTGATGAAGAGGCAAAGAAGAAGACTTACAATCTCTTCCCAGAGGTTACCGGTCTTAATCTTGACGACTATCAGAAGGCTGTCCATTCTCTCCTTGGAGGATTCAGTATAAACACCACAGAGAGAAAGAAGTTCCAGACTTCAATCTATCGTGAGGTTGCAGAGTGGCTCTTCGACGAGAAGGACAAGAAGGAGTACGAGAGAAAGGCAGCTGACTTCAATGAGTCCATGAACAAGCTGTCAGAACGTTGGGATTTGTACAAGAGCCTTCTCGAAAAGACAGGCAGCAAGTTCTTTGCTGAGTCCGCATGGATTGACGCTTTCCAGATGGATGACAAGACTCAATCTCTTATGGACGAGTATTACGCTCACTACCATGAGATATTCAATCTTCAGGATTCTCTCAGCATGACTGACGGAGAAGCTAAGGAAAAGCTTAAGCTACCAAATCAGTACGAAGAGTGGAAAAAAATTACAGAACTCCTCCGTGGTAATTATGTTAAGTCTTTGCAAGATGCCGCCGACATCATTGAGAAGACAGAAGATTATGAGGATAAAATCTTGAAGATAAGGGAGAGATACAACGAGCTTATCAGCAAGACGAATGATCCTGGCATCAAGGCGAGATATGAGATTCAGAGAGACAAGGAGATTGGTCAGGTTAAACTTGACAAGTTCAAGAACTCTTCTGATTATCTCAACTTCTACGGAGCCATCGTGTCTCTCGGTATGGATAAGGCTCAGACTATCGGAGCAAGAATCAGGCAGAATATCAATGAGGCTCTACAAAGCGGAGCCATTGATGCTAGAGAGTACGCCAAGGAAATCAAGCAGCTTGATGAGCAGTTATCGAAGCTGACGAGTCCAAAGAAGACTTTCCTCAATGGTGGCCTGAAGGGAATGGCTGAGCAGAAGATTTCTGATGCCAGCGAGCAGATGACCATCGCAGCAAGTAAAATTGCTGAAGGAAAGAAGGTTCGTGAACTTGGTCTCAAAATGGGAGACGAAAACTTCATCAAGCGTGGTGACAGCATGATTGACAGCGGAAAGGCTATGATGAAAGCTGCTGAGATTCTGTTTAAGGATGGAACAAAAGCAAAGGAGTCTCTTGATAAGTTTGCTAACGTAGTAAGTATTATCGACCAGAATGTCCAGGGAATGAGTGAAGCATTCAATGACATCAAAGAGACTGCTTCCCTTCTCGGAGCTGACACTGAGTCTGATGGATGGCAGGACGCTTCTGCGTTCTTCGAGACATTCTCCGGCATGTCAAGTTCACTGTCAAAGGTGGTAACAAGCGCGGAGTCCGGCAACGTTGGTGGAATCCTTGCCGGTGTCACTGGCATATTTACCTCTCCTATTAAGGCGTTTGCAAAGGCTCATGATGCCAAGCTCGACAGACAGATAAAGCTTGCAGAGAGACAGCTGAATGAATTGAAGAACCTATCTAGCAATATCAGTTCCGTTATTGAAAAGACACTCGGTGGAATCTATTCTTACAATAGGTCTTCCGATGCGAATAAAAAGCTCAACGATGTCAAGAATGACTATAAGGCTTGGGATTCTTTTTCTAAGACCGATATTGGAAAGAATTTCTTTGGAGGTCACAACTTCAGTCACTACAGCAAGGAGACTTATGACGCTGTAATGAAGACAGAGACGAATCCTTCCGCATACGCAGATCAGCTCGCCCTACTCCACGCTCAGGAAGACGAGTTGAGAAAGCAGAGACAAGCTGAGGAGGATAAGAAAAAGACGGACAAGGATAAGATTGCTGACTACGACCAGCAAATCAAGGAGATGCAGTTGCAGATTAAGACGTTCGCACAGGACTTCCTTAAAGACGTTTACTCTATCGATATGAAGAGTTGGGGAAATCAGCTGACTGATACTGTTGTGAGCGCATGGACTAAGGGGGAAGATGCGGTTGAGGCTTACAAGAATAAGGTCAAGGAAATGGTTCGCGAAGTTACGAAGAATATTGTATCTCAGAAAATCATGGAGAAGGCACTTGAAAAACCTCTCGAATGGCTTACAGGTATCCTTGATGAAAAGGGTAAACTTGATGAGACCGACATGGACGATTTTGCTGACAAGCTCTACCAAGTTGGCGAAAATGTAGTTCCTCAGTTAACCGGTATCTTCGATGCTCTAAAGGAAAAGGGACTTGATTTGAGAGAAAACGGAAGTTCCTCTTTGACCAACTCGATAAAAGGCATTACCGAGGAGACAGGTGATCTTTTTGCATCCTATCTTAACGCGATTAGACTTGATGTCTCTGTAATCAGGGAAATGCAGGGCAAGTTCCTTCCTGAGATGAGCGAGATTTCAAAATCTCAGCTCACGCAGCTCAACCTTATTGCTAGGAATACCTTGCGCAATGCAGATGCAGCAGAGAGAATCGAGAAAATTTTCATTGAGTATAACGATAACTTCAACAGAGTTATCAATGGTACGAAATCTTTAAAAATGAAATAATTATGTTTGAAAAAAGAAATTTATCAGACAGAATGAAGAACGAGGCGGTTTCACTGGGTCTTTGCGCTCAGTGGACCGCCGAGTGGCACGACAACTCATCCAAGCATGAGATGGTCGAGAAGTTTGTTAAGGGTATTGACTTCTGTATCGGAAAGAACTGGCCTTCGACCAAGGATATGAAGAAGTACTTTGGTGATGTCATTCATGATCATGGTGTGTATGTTGACGAGAACGTTGACCTGCAAAATCCGAAGGTTGTCATCCTCAATGGAGAGTGCGTAGCAAATATCAGCTATGACTGGATGGATAGTGGTGAGATATATGTAAGGCACAACTCTTCACTTTACCTGAAGGTTAAGGGATTCTCCAGGGTGTTTGTCAATCTGTTAGATGGTGCAGAGCTTCATGTTGAATGCGAAGATACCGCGAAGTGCTTCGTCTACCAATACGGAGGAACAGTCGTGAAAGCTACCGGACCAGTCAATATCAGGGACAGACACGATTTTAAGTTCAATTAACGCATATTTATACGTATATTGCTTGCATATTTATGCAATATTTTATATATTTGCAATTGTAAAAAGTTGATTTTAGGTATGAAGGATTATTTCAGGATATACATGCAGAAGGAAGGCGATGGGAACGAGGTGAAGGACTCCATCGCCGACTTCGGTATGTATGTTAGCGAGAATCCGTTCAAGCCATGCGATTCTGTCAAGGAACCTGCAAAAAGGGAGTGGCACGACGAGCATGGTGACGACGAGTATATTGGAAAGGATGGTCTCTATATGGCGGCCTACGAGAATAAGGTTAAGTTTATGTTCCACGGCGAGGCTTTCGGCGCTAACGAGAAATGTAAGGCTTTTATTGATTACATCCGCAAGTCAGGCATGATGAAGATGTATTGCGGCTTCAATAGAATCGGAAGACAGCATGTAAGACTTAAGGATATTGATCCAAACCTATATAGAGATCCGGATAACGAGGACTTGCTAGTTCTCTCTATCACTTTCAAGTTTAACGACCCTGTTACTGACATAAAGCCAATCATGGACGCACAGGGCAGTATTTCAAATTTAGGATAAAGACACATGAGTACTTGGAATATTTATCATAAGGATGGCTCGAAGCTGACAGACGTTAACGGAGAGCAGATAACCGTTCATGGATTGGAATACTCCGATTCTTGGATGGGTGAGTGCTTCGTGACTATCAATTTCAAGCATGAAGTGCCTATCAACTTTCAGATAGGCGACTATATTGTCTATCGTGGCGAGCGGTTTGAGCTCAACTACGAGCCGGGCAAGGATAAGCAGGCCAGACCCGACACATATGGAGAGGGCTTCGTATATGACAGCGTAAAGTTCAATGCATTGCAAGATGAGCTTTCTAGGGCTGAGTTCCTCGACGTGGTATTAAATGATAATGAGCTCCACTACACTACCCTACCGAAATTTCCATTCTACGTACAGACTCTGGATGATTTGCTCGACAGGATCCAGGCGAACCTTGACGATCAGATTGGTACAGGTCTTTGGAAGATTTACTCAAGAAGCAAGGAGCGTTCCGTGCAGCGTGGATGCCTCGTTAGCGACTGGCAGTCAATGTATGGCGAAGGGACAAACGATAACGTCATTGAATCAATGTCTATCACAGTGGATTCACAGACCTGTTGGCAGGCCCTTGCGCTTGTGAACGAGAAGTGGGACATAAACTTCATCGTCAGAGGAAGAAATATCTATGTCGGTACTACCGGAATACAGGCAAACCATATCTTCAAATACGGACTCGGCAATGGACTCTATGAGATTGTTCAGAACGCTGATTCCGATCAGAGTGTCGTTACAAGACTAAGAGCCTATGGTTCCGAGAAGAATCTTCCTTCCCACTACTATGCGGACCTCGGTGTCAAGTACGTGGCGAATATCACGAAGGTGGTTACTGCAACAACACACGTAGACCTGAATATCGATATCGATTATGTCGAGACGTATTTCAAGAATAAGAGAAAATACGGTGAATCCCAAGAACAGTCTTTCGGTTGGGTTCTTCAGGTAACATTCGATTTCCAGACTATCATTACCGGTTATGTAACACAGGCATACGACTCTAAAAAATGTAGATTCTATTCTGAGCTGAAGGGAACACAGACTGACACCGGAGATGAGGTATCAAAGGAGAAGCTTGATGCGTTTATTGCGCAGGTCAATGCCGGAAATACAAAGATGTATATCACGTCTGGTCTCAACAAGAAAAATGTTCCTTCGTCCATGAAGGAATATGCAGAGAATCTCCCGAACAATATGTCCATCAACAGACTTATGTTGCCTGGATTCCCTCATGTATCTCTGAGTGATTTCTATGACTCGCTTACTGAACAGGAGAAGAAGTACGTGAACCCTACCGGGAAACAACACAGATTCTCTACTGACCCGCATAGACCATACATCGATTCCATCAACATCGATCAGATTGGTCTTCGTTCGGCATCACAGTTCTTTGATACCGATGATAAGACGAATGGAGTCGTAGAAATCTACCCTACTATCGAGGAGATGGAAATCGGTGGCGTACGTGTTGATGAGATTAATGAGGGTGTGGCTCCTGATGATGACGGAAGATTTGGCGATAATGAAACCGTAAAGAATGTTGATATCTATCTCAAAAAGGCTATCGACTTTGATATCAACGACTTAAAGGATGACGACTTCTCCATCTCGATGAAGGATGGTATGTGTGGCGGACGAACATTCAAGGTAGCTTCATCAGCCAAGATTGATGGAAGATGGAGGCTTACTATTGAAAGAGTAAAGGACGAAGCTCTTGAGCTTTGGTTCCCATACAAGGACTATCCTATTAAGAAAGGCGACCATTTCGTTCTTACCGGCATCACCCTTCCTGATTCGTATGTCAATGCGGCGTCACTGAAGCTTCTAAAATACGCCATAGCGCTCCTTGATAAGAATGACTATACAAGGTATGTATATCAGCCTAAGGTAGATGAGATTTTCATGGCAAGGCAGCATGATCTTGCTGAAAAGGATACTACAGGAGTTATCAAGAGCCTCCACGATACGCTTAAGGCCGGCGACCTGATGAACTTCAATGATACAGACCTCAATATCGAAGGAATCATCTCTATCGACCAGCTCACGATCAAGGAAGAAGATGGAAAGATACCGACATACGACATAACTCTTCGTGAGGATAAAGAGGTTGGTACTATCCAGAAGATTCAGCAGCAGATTTCGTCGCTCCAAAGCGGAAATGGAGGAACTGGTGCAGGCTTGACAACTACACAAGTCAAGGGCCAGATTGCAACAGAAGGAAGTAAGCACTTTATCTCAAAGATAACCGACGACACCGCAAAAGGTACAGTTACCTGGGAGAAGGTACAGAAGTTCTTACAAGGCTTCTTCCTCGGTCACTCAAATGAGTTTAGCATAGACGGAAGTGGTAACGCTATCCTATCTAATGTGTTGGTGAATCTATTGAAATCACTTGATTTTAACGAGGCAGAGCAGAGCGGATTTGCTATCAAGCAAAGAAGTGATGGAAAGTATCAAATGTTGCTTACGGATTTGATAGTATGGGGTAAGGCAATTTTCAACACCCTTTTGATACGTGAACTCAGCTACGTTGGAGGTAATATCGTCCTCTCCCCTGCCGCTGGTAAGATAAGCTACATCAAGGAAGTATATAGTGAGACAACGAATGAAATGATTGGTTGGAAATGCTATCTCCTCGCTGATGATGGAACGACCGCCACTATCAACTCATTCAAGGTGGAAGACCAAGTTAGGTGTAAGACGTTCAATATAGCACCTGGTGTCTATGAGAACGTCAGCAACAGGGACTACTGGAGACTTGTCACAAAGGTATCAACCGAGAATGAGGTAATCACCGATGATGAAGGTCATGCGCTCTATGACGGAAAGAAGTTCGCATGGATTCAGATAGCGAAGGACAATTGCATGGAAGGCTCTGATATTCCTGCTTCTGGTGATACTATCGTACTCATGGGTAACAGAAGTGACAAGAGCAGACAACACCTTCTGATGATGGAGACCGAAGGAGATTCCGCACCTAGGTTCATTATGTATAGGGGTATCAATACATACTCGCTGAAGGACAAGTCTATCTTTGACGTTTCCTTCGATGGCATCAACATCGTGAGCAAATACTTCAATATGGTGAGCGTCAGCGGCGAGAAGGTATGGACTCCCGTCTATCGTGGCGATTGGAAGGAAGGTACGGAATACAGCTACTATGATGAGGTTACATGGCTTGGCACAAGATGGCTCTGTATCTCTCCAGAAGAACAGACCACTACCGATGAACCATCTGAGGATTCACCTTATTGGAAGGCTACCACCAACGTGTATACACCAAAGCTATACCTCTATACGGATATAGTCAATAGCGGAATTGCTATAGGTGAGACACATAACATTACTTGCAAGTTAATGCTTGGTGATAAGGATGTATCAAACGGAGTAGCATCATGGAAAGTGACACGCAAGACCGATGATTCCTTAGATGATGCTGCATGGGCGACAAAGGATAAGGTTAAGAACTTCAATGGCTCAATAGATATTGTCTGGTCTAATGATGGAACAGAAGACGATATAGGCAAGGGTGATACTGCAAAATTTATATTCACCGCAACCACCACAACGGGTAAAATACATCAAGAATATATTAAAGTTTAAAAAATAGGAGATTAAAAATATGGGAAAAGAAATTCATCTTTCGGCAACCGCAGCAGTCAGAAGAACACCGAAGGGCGACACGTTATCCATCAATCTGCAAACGAATGGCGTACCGCTCTTTCAGGGATTGAACCCTGATACGTTTACCGTATCGCCAAAATGGAGCGAAAACGGAACGCATCCTATCATTACTCCATCTGTTGGCTCTGCACGTAAAAATAACGTAACACTGACAAATCATGCTTGGGCTTACAACGGCAAGGATTTAGGTTTCGGTTTCAGTGGAACAGGATGGGAGACTTCGACTGTTGATAATAGATTTAAGCTAAATCATGCAGATGGTTCTCTCTCTATTATCGGAGACCTCGCATCAAAGGTTAACCAAGATTCCGATACTCTTACATATTCGGGTGATGCAGTATTGGGAGCTAGCATATATCCAATGCAGAAAAGCATTGATATATTGGTGTCTATGCTGGGTGGCTCATCTTATTTCGGAGGTGTGTCGGCTGATACCACGGTATTAAGCAAGGGACAGACAGAAGCTATCCTCAGACCTTGGCTGTTCAACTCAGCAGGTGGAGAGGTTTCTACCTATTCGATTAATCTATATCGTGGCAGCGGAACAGACCTTGCAGGTACTTACAATAATCCAGCAAGCGGCATCACTATACACAGAGACAAGACAGGAGACACAGATAAGCTCTATGTAGATAGCCATCAGCTTTTCGTTCTCGAATTTATTGTTGATGGTGCAGCAGTATACAGAACAGGTATCAGCATTGATGATATTTCTGATATTTATCAGCTTGCCCTTAATTCAGTAGGTCAGGTTGATGAAGATAGTAATCAGACGTTTCGCTGTATCGTTACCAACTGCGAGACAGGTAAAGTACCGAAGAGTATAACTGGTAATGTTACCTTCGTTATTTATACTGATAGCAAAGGAAACATCGAGAATAAACGCTCGGAGACAATGACTTGGGCAAAGAATGTCAGTGATGGTTTCGTTGTGCGTGATGCAGACACGATTGACGAAAACAAAAATATCATCGGTGTATCAGTGTCAGCAGATGCTTATTTAACAGTTGATGATTAGGAGGAACGCTTATGCCAATAGTTAGTAATAAGGCGAATAGAAAATTCGCCCCTTTGGACGTTTCTGTATCAGTAGTGTGCGCATCACCTAAGTCTCCATTCATGCAGACTATGGCTGGCGATAAATTCTTCCCAGACAGAACACAGAGCGGCTTTGAGTGTATTGCATATCCGAGTATCAATGCTACGGCAAAGGATGATTCATGGGATAGCAAGCAGTCGAATATGTCTCTTGCCAATATGGTATGGAAGGTTTCTACGGGCACGGAATGGAAGGACATATCTAAGATTAATTCTTGGAGCGGTAAGTATAGCATTGATACAAGCAATACATCTAATCGTGGTTCGCTTACTATCAAGAGGAATCTATCAAGTAATGATAAGCAGCAGTTGCAATTCGAAGCTGACCTCTACGATTACAGAACGAACTCTATATTGCATATCACGGCTGACCCTATCACTCTGTATACGGCAGATAAGGGCGCAGATACCTATGGTATGGGCATTCGGGAAGATACCGATATTTCCTATAACCCATTCCTTGATAAGCTGGCTCTCTACGAGTATAAGGTTGCTAACAACATCATATCTGCATCTACGGAAGCAAGAAACGCTTGCTTTGACGGCAATCAGTATGAATGTCACATTCCGATTGATGTATATAAGTCTAAGGATAGAATTACAAGCGGATTCTCTATTGAGCTATATCGTGGAACGACTAAGATGTCTGCTTCGTCTGCTGCAAGCCCTAACGAGATTATATCTATCTCTGCATCAGAGATTGTACTTGACCTTAGACTTGTAGAGAAGAATAATTATACCATCAAGGCGGTAATAAACGGCAAGGCTGTTGCTCAGTTCCAATTTTCTGCTTCTAGGTTCTATCCTTCTTTCAATCAGCCTAAGTTTATGGTATGCAATGATATAGAATGGGGTAAGATGTACAGAAGCAACAAGGCTATTTTGGAGTACAATGGAAGGGTTGTTGAATACCCTAACCGCATCGTAGAATTGCAATGGCATACAGAATCAACTAATGGTAATATCGTTACAAATAAGTCGTGGCAAGAGGGAGATTCATGCTACTTCTCAATCAAGGAATCTGGTCTTGGCGATGTTGAGAGTGACTATCTTGAAGAACAGATAGAATACGGACAGAGACCTGCCAACGATTATCTACTTGACGAAGGAGATAATTACCTGCTTGATGAGGATGGAAATCCGTTGATTGATTAGTAATGTTTTAAAATATAATATAAATATGGGTGTAAAATTAACAGAGAAAAAAGTCGTGTCGGCGATGAATACCGACCAGACCTTTCTGATTGTTGCTGATGGTGCTCTTCGCAGATTAAGTCTCGGAGACCTTCAGAAAACGATGGGTAACAATATCTTCTACCCGTCAATTACATTGGAGCAGTCTTCTAATCCAAAATTCGCTCTGCCAACGCCTTTCATGGCTGATATGTATCAGAGAGCAATGGGTGGATATATGATGAAGGTTGTGAATGGTAAAGTTTTTGCCGCCAAACTCGATGCAAGCACATGGGAGTTCTTCGCTGACGGAACAAAGGTGGATGATGCGTCTAAGTATGAGACGATGGTTCATGTTCCCGATTGCCACTTCAAGGCAGAAGGTAAAACTATGCAATTTGGTGGACTGTTCCCTATTTCGGGCGGCAAGACTTTCGATTCGCCAAACTGGGTAGGTGCATACAAAATGTATGTGGATGGAAGCGGTGTTGGTCATTCAAGACCTAATGTTGCTCCTTCGCATTCTAGAACGATGAGCGCATTTTGGAATTGCGCACAGAAGCTTGGCTCTAATTTCGGTCTAGCCAACTACGGATTTCAATGTCTCATAGAAGCTTTGGAACAAGTAAGTTTCGGTGACCTTAATACTCAGTCTGTAATTGGAGCGGGATTCCAGTATTCTAAATGGGAAGCTTGTCGTGATGTACCTATGGGTAAGTGTATCTCTCTCGGTGATGGCAGCGGTAAGGTGCTCTATAATGATGCTACTATAGGCGACCAATATCCTGTTAAGCTTTTCGGCTTTGAGGACTTATGGACTAAGCTTTGGGAGTTCCGTCCAGGTATCCGTTTCTATATGGATGGCGATACGAGATATGCTGTTGTCTATAGCGGCAACCGAGTAAGCAATACTGCTGAAGGTAGAAAGTTTACCGTACCATCATCCGCAAATGGAGAATATATCACAAAGAAGACACTAGGTGTATATTGGGATGCGTTTCCGCAAGCCGTAGGAGGCGGTGATAGTACGTACTACTGCGATGGATTCTGGGCTTCGACAAGTGGCGAGCTGCTGTACGTTGGGGGTGCCGCTATCCCCAGGTCGCTATGCGGTCTTTCGTCTGCGACCTCGGGCAACGGTTTCTCGTTCTCGTGGACGGTCCTCGGCGCTCGTTTGGCTTTCTACGGAAACCCGACAATCGTGAGCGGTTCGGAGCTCATGGCGATGTGAGACAACGCATAGCGTTGGCTGCACATTTGCTAGTGAGCTAGACAGAAATAGAGAATTAATAAAAATAATATAAAACGCAAGATTGAAACTGGAAAGTTGAAATTTCCTTTTAATAGGATTCGCAGAAGCACAAAAATATAAACAACCCAATTCCGTGCGATAAGATTTTCTACAACCATGGAGTGGGTGAAGAAAAGGTGATACATCATGGAGCTGCTGAACGTTGGGGGTAACGCTAACAACAGGTCGCAATGCGGTCTTTCGTATGCGAACTCGAACAACGGTTTCTCGAACTCGAGGACGGACATCGGCGCTCGTTTGAATTACTACACAAGATTTCTATTTTTAGAATGATGATATAATTTACACTGTTCCTTGCAAGTCGTAAAGCTACGGGATAGCTTTTGGACGAGAGAGCACATGATTGAACCTGTCTCGATGGAGGGATATTTATCCCGACAGAGCAAAGATTAAAGGCGTTGTGTATGAGTGGTTGGGTATGTCCGACTGCAACAGAGTCTCCTCTCGCAAGTAAGTGATACAGTTGTACGTATGTACCGAAAGCCAGTGAGCCAAGAGTGTAGAAAGCCTATTGATAAGGAAAGCGATTTTTGAAATATTGGTTGAAGTATAAAAATGACGGACGCACAAGAGCTGGCGTATAAGCGCAAAGCTAAACTTCGCAAGAAACACAGAAAGGTCAGATTAGAACTTGTTAGTGATATGACTAACCTCAACATTGCGGTAAGGAAATCACGCAAGGGAAAGGAAGGAAAGAAGGGAGTAGTGATTTTCGATAAGGATTATAATGGTAATCTTTTGAGATTACAGAGAAGCATTATAGATGGAACTTACAAGACTAGCGAGGGGCACGATTGTATGAGACGATGCCCTTGCGGTAAGGTAAGAAAGCTTCATAAGCTTCCGTACTACCCAGACCACGTTGAGCAGCATGCCTTGATGCAAGTTCTGATGCCATACCTTATAAGAGCTCTCTATATAGAGAGTGGTGCAAGTGTAAAAGGCAGAGGGATGATTTATGCGAAGCGCAGAACAGAACGATGGATAGACGAGAGCAAGTCATATGGAAGATTGTATTACTGCAAGCTTGATTTTATCAAGTTCTATGAGAATATTGACCAGCATGAGATATACAAATCTCTGTGTGATTTCTTTACCGATAAAGGAGTTAGAAGACTTTTATATGAAGTTATCTTTGCTCTACCGAAAGGTCTAGGAATTGGTCTATATCCTATTCAGACTCTTACCAACTTCTATATGAGTATCTTATGTAGATTGGTATGTAGAAAGTTCGATGTCAAGGTAGAGATATATTGTGATGATATGGTTATTCTCGGCAAGAATAATAAGGAAGTATGGAAAGCCATCAACTTCATATTGGAATATGCTGATGAAGTGATGCACCAGCAGTTGCACGATAATATCGGAATGCAGATAATTGATGATACGCATTTCCTTGATTTCGTAGGATACCGTTTTTACTTCAACCATACAATGTTAAGAAAGCGCATGAAGGAGAAATTCAAAAAGAAGATGCACAACCTTAAAAATCCTATGAGGAGATACCAAGTAGCTATGAGCTACAAGGGTTGGTTGATGCACTGCGATGGTTTTAATCTTTGGAGAATGATAACAAAAATGAATAGTTTTGATGATTTTAAGATGCCGCAGATTGAGGACAGAGATGCCAACGGCAAGAGAATGTTTGAAGGTCAGAGGATGAGCGCAAGCTACTTTGCCGAGAGAACTATTGTTTTCCTTGATGTTGAATTTGATGTAGATAGCAAAGTTCATAAGTCAGGGAAGAGTAATGTTGTTAGCGTTGAAGAGAATGGACAGAAGTTTAAGTTCTTTACTAACAACAGGAAACTCGTTGAGCAGTTGCAATGGTGCTCAGACAATGATAAATTCCCGTTCCTGGGAAAGTTGCGTAGAATGAATCAGAGCGGCAACCCTGATTTCAGAATCGTAGGAACAAAAGCATAAGTGTAATATTTAAAAAGAAAGGATATTATCATGGAAATTAGAAAGTCTACATTTGATTACTCACCTAGTCTGATTGAGTATGAGGGTAATACTATTCGCATCAATTTCGATGTTGAGCAGATTGAGTTAGAAAACGGCATGGATAGCAACGAAGGCAGAAAAGCTACCCGAATGGCTTATGCCGCCCACGTTGTCCGTATTGAGCAGCCTGTGGAGCGAGGTAAGGTTGTTGATGCAATCGTCTCATCCGCTTATCCGACTGATAAGATGCAAGCTATCATCAATAACCATTTCGCTAATCTTGCCAAAATTGCGGATGGAAAAAAGCTTGATCCCGATGACGAGGAACATGAAGCAGAGTATGAAGCTATGCAAGAGTGGCGCACGAAGGCGAAGGCTGTAGCTACGGACGTTATAGATAATTATATCAGTACTCATTAAAAGGAGGCTAATAGCCTATGAAAAAGGTAGTACATCTTTTTGCCTCGCAGCGTGTCAACCGCAAGGCACGTACTGATAATGAAGAGGTGTTTAGAGAGAAAGTAACGCTCATTACCAACAAGCAGATGAGTATCGGTCAGCTTGCAGACTTCTCTCAGTTGGTTAAGGATTTGGCTGCGGCAGGTATTGTTATTAGCGGAAATCAAGTTGCTATTAAGGCTAAACAGACAAGCGTTATTGGTAGTGATGGTAGCACCATCGCCCTCTTTGATACCGAAGGCAAGAAGCTCAATGCTAACTTGATTGACGCGATAAATATCGTAACACAGGCACTTCAAACTGGAACAATCAAGGCTGGGGATGCTGTAATCGAAAATTTGAAAGCTAGCAATATCAATTTGTCTGGTTCTTTTCGTAGCCCATTTGTGCCTGTTGGTAGAGGTTATGAGAGCAAATTTGCTGATAACATATCTCTCGTAACCCGTAATGGTACTCTGGATTTGCATATTAAATCAACCGGTCTAGACCAAGTTGGTAGAGTAATACACCTTACACATTTCAAATGGAATGATAAAAATGCAGACTATGGTAATGTCTATATAGATGTACCAGAGGGCTTTTTTATCTATGAGAATGGCGTTGCTTTCCAAAAGATTAGATTATCTAGGGAATGTGTTACACTCCTAGGGTTGGGCGATGACAAGAATTTCTTCGGTTGGTGCGTTATAGGTAGGTGCGATTTGATGACTAATCGTTCTTACGGTAGAAATAAAAAAGTTCTTGCTTATGGCAGGGTGGATGGAACTTCGTCAGGTGCAAGCATTAAGTATCGCACATTCGATGGGTCTAAACTCAGTGTAAATCGTCTCGGAACAGGGGAGTATCAAATCCTAGTTCCACGCAAATGGTTTTTAAGTAAGGAAGATGGTTTATTAAACCTTGATGCTGTGTTCGTAACCCTTACAGGCATTGGGTATAGTTATGATGATAAAAATAAAATTTCTCCTATTAAGGCAACTTTTTGGGGAGCTACAGAAAACATCATATTGGGTTATAACGATAAAGAAAATATTTGCATAGAGGTACATACATCTGATGATGAAACAGCTAATGATGGCAGTTTTAATTTTGAAATTTCGAATTTTGACGATTTTGATTATTTAGCATAGCTAATTAAAAATATCATGATTATGAACAGATTAAGAATAATCTTCGATGCCCTCCTCTCTGTCAATGGGAGAGATATATGCGGCATGATATTATGGCTATTTCTGAGCCTTCTCGCATCAGCTATGTGCGGATGGAAAGGAGTGTTATTCCTCCTCGTAGCGATGGTTGCGAGGGAGGTTTGGCAATATAAGGTGTATCACCTTCCATGTTTTGAATGGGGAGACATGGTGAGATATTCCCTCGTTATCTTGATTGGTTGGCTGGTGATACATATAGCATAGATTCAAGGCGGTTGCTCTAATATGGGTAGCCGCCTTGTTTCTTTTCTCGTCCGTCAGGAAAATGCTTTGCATAGAACTTCTCAATAGGTTCTAATATCATATCAGCGAAATATGGAGCATCAGAGCCACCGAAAGATGGAATTAAATCACTAAGATAGCCATATCTACCTTTTCTTCGTTCCTCCTCTGCTTGCGTTACTAGACCTTTCTGCATTCTAACAGCGAAAGGAAGTTTGTTGAAACTATAGATACCATCTATCCAGTCGTTAGGGTGCGGATTACACTTGTGCTCCAACTCTCGCTCTCCAGGAGTTGATGGCAACCTACTGCCACCTACTAGGTACATCATTTGATTTTCGTATGGTTCAAACTTTTTCATAATCTTAATGTTTTGATTTCTGCCGCAAAGTTACGAAAATAATCTGAAAGCGAAATGTTTCTGTTACCATTTTCTTCAATTTTGGTAACAAGAAATTTGGTACAAAACTTTCAGATTGTTACTTTTTATAAAATTTAACACAGAAATATTCTCATTTCCGTTTATTTTATGCAGAAAAGTGTATCTTTGCACCATCATTTAATTTAAATCAACGAATTATGAACAATTAACTATAGACAAAAGGAGGTTTAATAATGACACAAGAACAAGAAGCCGAAGTCCAACGATTGATAAAGGACATTGATGTGACGGAATTGATGGGGATGCTCATGAAGCATGGTAACCGATATTCCAGAAGAATACTGAAATTCTTCAGATGGTTCTGCAAGTATGTTCCAATAATTATTATGTGCTTTCACGCATACGGTATGTGGGATTTTTCACAGCATCCAAGGGAAATGTTCATAACAAACAATGAGAATTTTCCATGCTATTTATTCATCTATTTTATGGTGTACATTTTGCCTATGGTTCTTATACTGGCGAGCAGATTCTTCTTTTTGTGTTGGAGATACCGCATTCCCTTCTTCTACTTTGCAAGCATCAATGCGTCTCACATCGTGGAGTGGAGCTGGTACACTACAAATGACATGATAGATTCCTGCTTTACGATTATGGTAGTAACAGCAATGTTTTATATATACGGATTCTTTGACATGTTTATCAGTCGAACCAAGTTAGGACGTAAAATCTGTGCATAATATGGGAAAGATATTGAATTATAAGATACTCGGAACAGCTTTGAAGTCGCTGAGTGACGCATGCTTTAAGGCTGACGAGCAACAGCGAAATGGTGAGAAAATCACCGCCTGCGGAATGAGTGATGATGACCTGGATAGATTGTGCGACATCATTCCCGATATGCTAAACCCGATGCTATCTACCGAGGAAGTTAAGGAGAAATTGCACGTTTCTGATGCTACACTCAATCGTATGGTGGCTAGGGGTGACATTCCGAATGGCGAGTGTAAGAAACGAGGACACACCCGATATTTTAAGAAGTGGGATATACTACACTACATTAAGAGTAAGAGAGGTAAGTGATTACCTCTCTTTTTTTTGTTATTTATGATATTACCTCCTATCACCTTAAATCACTGATAATCAAGCACTAAAAGAAAGTGTGATAGAGTTATATTTGCTCTCCCCTATTCTTTGTACCTTTGCATCCGTAATCGATTACATAGTGTTAGTTAATATTAAGGATTTCAAAAGATTGTATTATGGAAATGACAGATGCAAAAGTAGTAGAGAAGAAAATCTACGAAGATGGTAAGAAGGAGTATGCCAGCAAGGGTTTGGCAGGAACAGCCCTCGGAATTGGCATCGGTGGCTTGGCTTTAGCTTTGCTCAACGGAAATGGTCGTGGTGTATTCGGCTCTCTCGGTGGCAGCAATATGCCTGAGAACGTGAACATAAACACCTACGGAGCTAATTCAAGTTCCAATCAGCCAACCGCCTTACAGGTAATGGAGAAGGAATGCGCTGATGAGGTGAAGTTGCTTACCGACATGTTCGGCTTGAAGCTTGACACCGCTAACAAGTTCTATGCTATGCGTGAGGCAGATGTTGCCGAGAAGTTCGGTCTTTACAAGTCGCAGGTAGATGCTATCAACGCTGAGAATCGCCGAGCAATGCAGGCTGAGTTCGGTCTTTACAAGTCGCAGGTAGATGCTGACTTCGGTCTATACAAGAATCAGAGAGACCAGTACGATGCGTTGCAAGCAAAGTATTGCGACCTTGACAAGAAGGTAGCCGTTATGGAAGCCCTCACTCCTTACAAGGAGAAGCTGATGATGGCTTACGTGAACGAGAAGACCTGCAATTGCTTGCGTGGTCAGTTGGTACTCCCATCTACACCAGTGATTTCAGGCTACGGCAGCTATGGCTGTAACTGCACTGCTCCTTCCGCGCCCACTACAGGAGCGTAACAGAGCAAGAAAGTCCGTAAAAAAGACTAAAAAAAAATGAGTTGGTGAGGGGTGTTTGCCCTCGTTGGTGGATGCCCTCTCACCTCTCTATAATATATCACCAACTTAAAGATATTGATTATGATGAATTTTGGAAACAGCCCATTATTGGATATGGGTACAAGTCAGCAGCAGCCGCAGATGATGGATGCCGAGCTACAAAAGATGTATGAGGCAATACAGCAGAAGCGAGCATCTATCAATATGCAGACGCAGGTATCTTCTACTCCACTCTTCGATGAGATAGATAAGATAGAGGATAGTTTTACAGATACTCAGAAGCAGTTCTTGATACAAAACCAAGAATACGTGGAGAGTTTGCAGTACGTATCTAAGCTTGTGCAAGATGAGGAACTACGCATTATCCGACCTCGTATAGAGCAGACAGAGCAAGGCAAGGAGGCTTTGAAGCATCACCTATCCATCGTAACAAAGCTAAAGAAGGAGATGGCTAAGGAGGAGGAACAGAAGCGAGCCTTGCTTGATGACTACCTCACCAATTATCCAGATATGGCATACAAGGATTATCTCGCAATGATTAATGGTCAGAATCAAGCTAAGAAAGGAGGGTCTAAGAAATGAATATAACAGAGCTTAAAGAGAAACTGCTTGAATCGGTTGACGTTTGGGCAGACGCAAGAATAGACGATATGGTTAAGGCTAACCAGATGCTCGCCATACCATCAGTGTACATGAAACGTGCGGCGCACAACATCATCGCCAAGCACAAAGATAGTTGGGGCAAGAGCATTGACAACGCTACCCTATTCATCGCCGATGAAGACGGCAACATAGATGCTAACACGATATTTGAAGATATGATGCAGATGCTAAAATCCGTGGAAGATTACAAATTCGATGTAGGTTTTATACACGGACATATCGACAAAGGAGTTGTGTCTATTGACCTGCCAGATGGAATTGCTACTGCTATCCTCTTTGGAAGCAAGCGAAGCATCAACTTCACAGAGGAGGACTTTGTAGAGTTGAAAGATTTGATAATAGGTTAAAATATATAAGATATGGAAACAAAAGACATTATGAGTAAGTTTGATGAGCTTTATGGGATTATGGCTTCGTCAACCAACGTAAAGTATATGCACGTATTCGGTAATACGATGCGTTGCATGATGAAGGATATGGCATCCAAGCACCCAGAGTTGGCACAAGAGTATCTTGATAAGCTTTGCGCTATCAAGTGGAAGAACTATCTTACGAAGAAGGAAGCTTCTGAGATTACAAACGGTATGAATCCACCAGTAACCTGGGATATGCAGACATGGATCAATGCAATGACCGGTCTCGGACTTGCAACAGAGGAGAAACCTTATTACAACGATTACGCTTTGTACGTTGCGATGAATCAGGTTGTAAGCGACCACGGATGCACAATTGCTAAGATACTCGGCAAGGAAGATGTTAAGGACATTGATACAGAACATCTGGTTAAGTATGCCCACAGCCTTGCACTCGATTTGTTGAAAGACAAGGATGGTGTATACAACATCAGAGAGTATTTTCTGAAGTAACATCAAAAATATACGGTTATGAAAAAGGTATTCGAAGACATTATAGCTAGCAATGATATGCAGGCTATCAAGAACTGTGTTACGATCATGGCAGATTGTTGTGAAGTCGGAATGAATGACAGCGTAATGCTTGATGTGATGAAGCAGGTCCAGGGAGAGATTGGCGCGTGTCATTATGACGAAGAAATGGCAGATATGCATCTTTGTCTCATAGGCCAGCTTCACACTAAAGATGTAGCCAAGGACTATTGGCATGAGGTCAAGAACGACAACATCAATCTCGAAGACTGGTGCGTTCTTTGGGGCGAAATGGTAAAGCGTAACGACGCAAAGATAAAGAAATGGTTCCCGAAGATCAACACGTACAACTACGAGCAAAAGATTTTCGATGAATGTATTTCCTTCCTGGAAAGTGGCAGACTTCCATATTACGACTTGAATGTCTAAAGTTTTTCGTTATTCTGAATGAAGTTTCGGTTTTTTTTGCTATCTTTGCAGAAAGAGACCGAAACTTTATTTTTATTAATTATTCAGGATAACAGATTATGACAAATTTATTAGATTCTTCACAGATTAGGCAGATAGTGGTTACAATTTCCTCTGCTATACTTGCCTTTGCAACGCCAACTGAAGGTTTCGTGCTGGCGCTAGTAATTGCTTTCGGCTTCAATATCTTTTGTGGTATGCGAGCAGATGGCGTTAGTGTTGTACGATGCAAAAACTTTTCGGCATCAAAGTTTGTAAACGCCATTCTTGAAATGTTGCTCTATCTTACCATTGACTATGTGATATATGGTATCATGATAGGCTGTAATGACGGAAATGAGGCTTTGTTTGTAATAAAGATGCTTACATACATTTTCTGCTATGTGTATCTATGCAACGCGTTCAAAAACCTCATCAAGGCATACCCTAAGAATGTAGCATACAGAGTTATTTACTACATTTTGAGATTCGAGTTTGCAAAGGCACTGCCTAGTTATTGGAAACCGATTATTGACAGACTCAACAATGAGTTTGATAAAAAAGAGGAGGAAAACAAAAATGGCAAACAGTAAGATTTTAGAGCCGTTCATCCTAAAGTGGGAAGGTGGCTTCGTTAACGACAAAGATGATTTGGGAGGAGCTACTAATATGGGCGTGACTCTTGCTACGTACCGCTCAGTATTCGGCAGCAAGAAGACGGTTAACGATTTAAAGCGTATGACCAGTGTGCAATGGGGTGTAATCTTCAAGAAGTACTACTGGGATAAGTGGAATGCTGATGATATTAAAGACCAGAACGTAGCCAATATCCTCGTCGACTGGGTATGGGCTAGCGGAGCCTACGGTATCAAGATTCCTCAGAGAATTCTTGGCGTTGATGTGGATGGTATTGTCGGGCAGAAGACTATCGCAGCTGTCAACGCAAGAGATGGCCGGGATCTGTTTGATACCATCAAGCAGGAACGGAAGGATTTTATTGAACGTATCTGTCAGACAAGACCACAGAACAAAAAGTTCAAGAATGGTTGGCTGAACAGAATTAATTCACTTGATTATGAAACTGATTGATAAGATAACAAGGGTTGTAATTGCCATTGCAGTAGCAATGCTAATTCTATCAATGTTCTGTAGATGTAAGGCGAAAGAACGTGTGATAGAGAAACAGACATACATCACCGATAAGCGTAACGAGGCTAAGTGGGATTCACTCTTTAATGCAAGGCTTATTAAGGAACTGGAATCATACAGAGCATCGCATAAAGAGTCTGTAAAGTCTACCACCAAAGAGAAGACTCATATCAAGGATAGTACAGCTTCGAAGTACGATGTGAACGGAAACAAAGTCGGCGAAGACAGATTCCACTACGAATATCACGAGATATCACAGGAAGATGTACAGATACTGAGAGATAGTATTTCTAGCCTTAAGGAATACAAGGACAGCACGTCTCTATATCACAAGAGATGCGACTCGTTAAGCTCTGTGATAAGTAAAATATCGAAAGATAAAGTGTATGTCGAGAAACAACTATCAAAGACTGACAGGGCATTTTTGAATATAGGCAAGATAGCTTCAGTTTGCCTTTTTATAGGCATTCTCGCATTTTTAGGTTGGATATACTGGAAATTAAAGCTACACAAACGTTCTTAGTTTTTTCTAATGTTTTTATTTGGTTATTAGTTGATACAAACAAAAAGGGGTGACCGCACGCGATGTGTAGCCACCCCTAAACATATAGATAATGCACAGAAATTATTAATTATTCTTCAGATCCCTGGAGGAACTTGATACCATACTTCGTCTCGTAGTGTTTCTGCTGATCTTCACTCAGCATCTTGGTTTCGCTGTCGTAAAATATGGTAAGCAACTCTCCGTAATCTTTGTCGTAGAAGTAGTTGTACTTATTGCAGAGATAGTTCCTTGCGCATAGGCATCTACTCGGGACTGTCTTAAACTTACGCCTTGTCTTCTGCTTGATTCCGTTAGCAGACCGGTATCTGTCAAGCCTCAGTGTCTTTTTTAGGGATTCAGAACGTTTAGCTATTATTTCCGGTCTGACTATAGCCTGGGCGCATTTCCGTTTCAGTCTTTCTTCTGTTTCCCGGGTATGAGTGACACCAAGAGATTTCGCGATACTAGTTACGCACGACTTTGTGATTTTGAGCATCTTGGAAATCTCAGAGGACGAATAATTAGGATACAGCTTACGAACTGCCTGTCGAATTTTCTCTCTTTGCTCTTTTCTTGCGTCCTTGAACGAATCCCCATGCAGTCTGTGTAGCCACCAGTATACAGTCTGCACTGCACACCCGAAGCTCTTTGCCATATTGTATGGAGATTCGTAAGGGTGTTCCTTCATGTAAGTTTTCTGTTCATCTGTGATGTTCATAGGCTATCGGTTATCACCACTACCATGCAGTTTTCCTCTCAACTGACGAGAATGAAGTTTATCGTAATTCATCTTGCCAATCTCACTAAGCTTAAATCCAATATCATGAGAAAGAGTTGCGCAGTACCACAATACATCACCAATTTCTTTGGCAATTTCCAACTTCTTTTCATCTGTAAAAACAGAATCGTTATCACGCAACACTTTCTTAACCTTATCGGAAACTTCACCAGCTTCACCTGTCAATCCCAATGTAGGATAAATGATAGGGTTAGGATAAATAGCAGTCTCTAGAGCTAACTGCTGAAACTCGTCTAATGTCAAATTGTTATTTTCCATTTAAATATTTAAAGTTTAAAATTCATGTTTCTTGCAAACCTTATCACAAGATGTTTCGCAATCTTTTTTGTAGCACCATCCATTGCCTAAGATGTCTTCGCATCCCATCCAAAGGCAGTTACCACAACATTTTTCTTCTTTTTCCATATTACTGATGTTTTATCACTTCCAAATACTTCAACTTTGCAAATCGGTATGATTCATACACCTCATCCACATTCACATCTGTATTAAAAGCGAGAATACATCCTTTGTCATCATAGAACCCAAGGATAATATACTTTTCTTCTACATACCCTGCAACGTATGCACCAATATCATTACCTTTATAAAGAACAGGCTCTCCACGATACGCATTAAAAAAATCTTTATTTGTCATACGCTATCGCTATTTTAGTTCATCAAAATCAAACCACTCTATCTTATCGTAGCACTCGTACAGAACTTCAATACGCTGTGTTCCGTCTCCTCTAGTGATAACCCATACATCGTCACTACTCATTGCTCCATAATGAAGAGCCGTAGGATTTACGCCACCTCCACTATATCGGAACATCACCCACTTTCTTAATGGAGGCTTATCTTCCTTTAGGTCGTGCCATAATGATGCAGCATTCACGTAAGGAACGTTTTCTGTGTTACAATCAGTAACACCAATCTTTTCTGTACTGAACGTTACCCCGTTCAGTTCATTGTAATCTACCTCATCTTCATTGCTACAGATATTGAGATAAATCTTCTTAGGTAAATTCTTTACTTTCATACGCTACTTCTTTTTACGACAAGGGCAGCTCTCAGCGTGGATAACACAAACTCCATGTTTCGTGTCCACAAGCAGATAGTCATGCCTATTCTTAGTAAATACTGTTGTACTAAATTCCTTTGCAGGTTCTTTTCTATTAGCCAATGAGCAAACAACTTCAATAGCCAACGCACCTACAAGCAAACACAAGACAACCTCAACGACTGACTTGGCTAAATTTAAAATTTTATTCTTCATACGCTAATACTTCTTTTTCAAATTCAGTCTTTGGAACACGATAACAAACTTCTGCACCACAAGAACGTTTTACGCCTTTTAAAGGCATTTCTTTTTCTAAAATATCATGTACCTTCGTGCCTTTTCTAACACTAATAGATATATAATCATATCCATAATTTGCTAGTAATGGCGAGTTGTTTGCCATATACACCTTGCCATTTTTACCAAGATTACTATGATTTCTTGCAGGATGGTAGTACAACCCACTAGCCTTATGCTTGATTCTGTAAGGTTTAGTCATAACAATTAATCTATCAATTTTATATTGTGATGAGCAGCGAGTGCGTTTTCCGCTTCTCTGCAATGTGCCCTTATCTCCATGTCTCTTCTTGGGTCATAGCAAGCTTCTGGTGGAATTTTTCTTCTTCCACGTGCAAACATACAGAAAAGATTACAAATTGTATCTATACCAAACTTTTCTGATAGTTGTGTTCTTTTCATTTCTACTTTATTCATAGTCTTTCTAAATTTTAACATGAATCGTTCCACGATAATTCTCTTCCGATGAGTTCCTTTAAAATCTCTTCTCTTTAATTCTATTTTCGTGACACTGAATCATACGTTTATAAAATTCTATCATCTTTTTATTAACGAAAACAGTATCAAATTTACCTATATAGTAATCTCCATTTAAGAGTTCGCTGACGTGTATTCGTACAACCGTATATCTAAGCTTGCTGATTTTTAGATACATGGCGGTCTTTCGGTCTCGTCTGTCCTGTACCTCTGCATCCACCATCTTGGAGATGGCGACTTCCAGGGATGGGCGGTTCTGTACAGAAAGGCTGGTCATGGCCTCGAAGGAGGATGACATACCTCTGAGTTTCAACTCGTTGAGTTGTATGATGGTTTCTTGTAAGTTCATGTTACTATGCATATTAAATGTTCATAAATGCCTCCGCGCCTCTCACATAGTCGTTCTGTGGCACGTTTGAGACTGTTTCTTCCCCGTCAACTTGGTCAAGGTTCTTCTCCAACACGTTGCGGATGGTCGTGTAGGTGATGGATGAACAACCTGCTAGACGCTTGCAGGCCTTCTCCAGACGCTCCTTGCCATATTTGCGCTTGAGAGACAGGACTCCTTGGCAAGACTTGTACGACTGCTCGACATGCTTCGTGCGATTGAGGATGGATTGGACTGCGGCAGTGGTGTTGCTGCCAACCAATGCCGCCTCCTCCAGGAAATAAGCGGCGTTATATCCCTGTCCATGCTTATAGGCAAGATGTTTGTCTGGCATATGCTCGTCAAGCGTGCTGTACCCTGGTCCTTGGCGACGCTGATGGATGGCTATGCGAGAACTCCCGGAGTAAACCTCTACGGTATCTAAGTCCCACAGTACGCTCACCTTTTGCCCGACATACTGGTATGGTACGCTATAGTTGTGCTTGTCAACCATGACGTGATAGGTACCGGACAGTTTTACCTCCTTGCGATATCTGAAACGGTATGGAGTCATGGGCAGCTTACCCAACGTTGGTTGCTCTTCCGCCTCGAAGATGTCATGTCTGCTTCTCCCAGTCGTTCTGGATGGCTTTTCATTGAAGCCGTCCATCAACTCATAGATACGGGTATTCATGCTCAGAAGATTGTAAAATACCTCGTCATGTAGCAGAGCGTAGACGGCATTGTATGTCTTTTGGACGAGTCCCTCGACTGGACCTTTGTCCCTGGGAGTGCGAACCCTGCAGGTTTGGAGTGATGTATCGTAGTAGGCGGCCCATTCCACGGCTGCATCATTGAACGCTGGCTCGTAGCGGTCGTATTTCTTCACCCACTGCTTCATGTTGTCACTCTTGGCTATGCGAGTTGTTCCGCCGAAGTAAGAGAAGGCATCGGATATACCGCCGAAGAAATTCTCCATGGAAGCGTTGTACATAGCCTTGGCAAATCCCAAGCCGCTGTATGGCAGGATACAGACCAAGACGACAACCTTGGTTAGTTCACCAGTCTTCGGGTCGGTAAGCCACAGGGCATCGCCGGCGAAGTCAATCTGCATCTCTTCTCCAGGAATATAGGTGTTATGGAAGCTGAGGTTGTGTGAGTACTGATAATCACGGATTGACTTCTTGAACTGGGTGTATCCATATCCGTCGGGATGTTCCTTCTTGTATGACTCGTGCAGGGCTTGGATGGTGAGGTAGCGGTTATGCGACAAGTCTGATACATATTCTGGCAACAGTCCGTCCAACACCTGACGTTGGGAGGAAGGGGCAGCTGTGGGTTTGGACAACTGGAGGAAAGATTCTATTTCCTCGTCACTCATGCGGCCTATCACGCCATAGGACAAACCTTGGGAATCCGCCAAGGTCTTGTACCGGTTAAGTACCCCACGTCCCATGTGTAGTTGCTCGCAAATGGTGCGTTGCGGTATTTTTGCCGCTAGCATTTGAAATGAACGTTTTAATTTGCTCATGTTTACATTACTTTGTGCCATATCTATACAGAATTTAAATTCTACTGCAAAGATAGGCGGTTATTATTTTACATGAGCAGAACTTAACATCTTTTTGGTACCGATTGGTGCGCTATGGTGGTACCGATTCAAGTGATACGATGGTACCGAATGCAGTGCTATGATGGTACCGATTCATGCGCTATAGTGGTACCGATTCGCCGATACTGTCAAACTCTCCGTTTTTAAGTTGATACCAAGTATCAGCCTTGATGCGTTCTCCATCAACGTACTCAGTCTTGACACACTTAGGTACGTATCTTTCTTTATCATCATTCAATACCCATTCGGCTAGCGTTATCCAAGAACCAACTTTAGCCTTTGCTCTAGAATTGCGTCCTGCGCACATGATTACAGAATCTTCTCCTGTGCTATCTATCTGAGCAGAGTCGCCACTTGAACCAATCTGAGCATAGTCGCCACTTGAACCAATCTGAGCAGAGTTGCCACTTGAACCAATCTGAGCATAGTAG
>ERZ1034915.36-NODE-36-length-91191-cov-27.409662_pt1 | contig 91191 bp, 76 predicted proteins | sample MGYA00520592_ERZ1034915 | MGnify/ENA primary metagenome ERZ1034915 (study PRJEB33766, sample SAMN09781787) | gut metagenome | biome: gut microbiome | host: Homo sapiens | place: Madagascar | study: EMG produced TPA metagenomics assembly of the PRJNA485056 data set... | reverse complement strand
GACGCCGCCCTCTCAAGGCGGAGATCACCAGTTCGAATCTGGTACGGGCTACCACGTATCTGATACCCGGTCTTTCCACGGAAGGCCGGGTTTTTTATTATCAAACAACTGTCTGTCATTCCCGTTTGAACAAGAGCTTTGCGTTCTGCTTATGGCCCTTACGGGTACAATAACCAAGATATTTTGACTGTTAGAAGGAGTCTCATGACGGAGTCCTCTCAGCATACGTCCAAGCCCCAGGTCGAGGTTGAGGCCTCGGGCGGCGATGACAATAAGAGCGCACGCCGCGGCGCAATCTTTATCGGCGTTGTGCTGGTGGGTTATATCGTCTATCTGGTGGTAACCGGGCAGATGGGGCAGTTCTGGGCTGCTATGTCGAGTGTCCAGGCGCCCTGGCTCGTTGTCGCGTGTCTTTGCATGTTCATGTATCTGTTCTTTGGCATTGTGGCCTATGCGATCGCCGTCTGGCTCGACCCCAATTCACCCGTCGGCATTCGCGATCTGATCTCGGTCGAGGCGAGTGGCATTTTCTTTGGCAACCTGACGCCCATGATGATGGGCTCTACGCCTGCCCAGATCTACCGCTTGACCAAAGCGGGCCAAAATGTCGGCGAGGCCGGAGCCACGCAATTCACGCGCTTTATCGTGTATCAGTTTGGCCTCGTTGCCTGGGGCGCTATCCTACTGCTTGCTCGCATGCCGTTTTTTGCCGAGCGCTATGGCGACATGACGCTGCTGTGTGTCTTTAGCTTTGGTGGGCACTGCTGCATCTTGCTTGGCATCTTCGCCGTCGCGCTCATGCCTAAGACCGTCACGCGCGTCGCCCATTGCATCATCAATTGGCTTGAGCGCATTGGTGTCTCGGCCACTAAGATCGAGGGATGGCGCACGTTTGTCGATGGCGAGATCTACTCCTTCTCCGAGAAGTTCAAGCTTTCAGCCGGCCACTTTTCGTCCATGCTGCTCACGGTGGTCATCACCATGTTGCAGCTCGCGTTTTTCTACCTCGTGCCGTATTTCCTGATGCTTGCCTTTGGCCACCACGAGGTCGACTTTTTCTCGGTCATGGCCGCGAGCGCCTTTGTCCAGCTGCTGAGCTCTGCTGTCCCCTTGCCCGGTGGAACTGGTGGCGCTGAGGGCGGCTTTGCATTGTTCTTGGGTCATTTCTTTGGGTCGGCTTCGACCGCCGGCTATCTTCTGTGGCGTCTCATTACGTTTATCGCGCCGACCATTTTGGCTGCGCCCCTGCTGGGCCTTAAGAGCGCCCACAACGAGAGCATCCATGCGCGCTGGGATCGTGTGATGCGCAAGCTCGGCCGCACGTCTCAGACGCCCTCTGCGCCCATTAAGCCGCACCCCATGATTGCTGTTACCGTTGATCCTAAGAAGCACGCTCAGAAGGCTTCTGGGACCGCTAAGCCGGCGCATAAAGCCTATGTACGACAGACAGGCGACGGTATCCGCGTATCTCCGTCGGCGCTCAATAAGAAGAAGCACCCTAAGTCGCGGTAGGGCAGTCGTGCGTTCTTCATGATGCGGGGCATATTTGAGCTGTATGAGAGATAATCCTCTTACGTAGATTATCTCTCATCTGTTGATGAATGCTCGCATATCGAAGGGACACACCCATGGCCACCAGTAAACCGCGTATTGATCGCCGTATCGTTCGCAGCCGCAATGCCATCCTTTCCGCTTTTGAGCGCTTGCTCATAGAAAAGCCGCTGGCAGACATTACGGTGAGTGCCATCGCGCGCGAGGCCAATGTCGACCGTAAAACCTTCTACGTGCACTTTGGTACGGTTGATGGCTTGCTCGATGCCATTGCCGTCGATGTGGTGGAGATGATTGTCGACTCGGTCGAGAAAACGCTTGCTTCCATGGACGGTGACACCAACGAGCGCGCCCTGGGCGTGGCGGCGACCTTCTTTAAAACCGTTAACGAGGCGCTGTGCAACAACCTAGTGCTCAATCGTCAGCTGATCGAGAACATTCCGCTCGATGATTTTATGGCTCGTCTTCGTGCGCCGCTCGAGCACGAGATTGCCGAGCGCGATCTGCTGCCCCAAGGTCTCAAGGACGAGATGTTCGACTACTATCTGGCGTTTTTGCTGTCGGGTATTATCGGAATCTATCGCACATGGGCGCTGTCTGACGGCTCGGTTCCTATCGAGCGCGTCTCGGAGGTCGCCAACGACCTGACTCTCAATGGCCTGTCGAGTCTGGAATCTCGCTTGGATTAGGCGCAGGCTTGAGTTCGCGAGGCGCTTGTCGGGGTGCAGCCCGATCGACCAGGCGACGAGCATCCCGCCGAAGCAGTCGATGCCCGGGCTCAGGTAGATCTTCTCGCCGCCCGGGAGCCTGAACTCGGTGATGTCGGTGAGCCACAGCAGGTTGGGCTAGTCCGCGTGGAAATTCCTGTTTACGAGGTTCTCCGGCGCCTTGTAGACCTCGCCGGCGTAGGAGCTGTAGCCTGAGGATCCTTAAAAGAAAGTCCAGTTTATCCTTTCCACCCCAATTGGGAATCCTCCGATGCGCCTTCGCACGCTCGCATGACCTCGATACCGTGCGAGCGTGCGAACTCGACGAGCTCTGCGTTGCGGGCGTTTATGGTGCCGAAGGCGGCGGGACACACGATAAGGCGCGCGCAGTGGACGAGGAGCTCTTTGGCGCGGGCTATGGTTCTATCCCCGATCGGCTCGAAGGCGCGCTCGGCCACGCATTCCGCCGCCAGGTCGCGCGCGAGCTCGCAGTCGATGTCCCCTTCGTGCAGAACGCCCGTGTAGAACGCCTTGCCCTGCCGGATGAGCTGGCGAAACACAGCCGACCCCGTACCTGCGCCGGCGATGACGAACGTGTGCGCATCGCCGTGCGGGCGTCCAATTTCCATGCTGCCGAAACGCTCGTTGAAGGTGCCATGTTGAAGGCCGTAGAGCTTGCCAATCGTCTCGCGCGTGAATATGTTCTCGGGTGCGCCGGCGCGGAAGACCCGGCCGTCCTTCACGCAAATCACCTTGTCGGCGCTTTTCTGCGCGAGCTCGAGTTCGTGGATGGACATGATGACAGCCACATTCCGCGATTTCGCAAGGTGGCGAAGTATTCGCAGCAGGTCGATCTGGTAGCGGATATCGAGATACGACGTGGGCTCGTCGAGCACGAGCACACGCGGATCCTGCGCGATGGCGCGTGCGAGCATGACGCGCTGGCGTTGCCCGTCGCTTATCTGCATAAAGTCGCGCTCGGCGAGCTCTTCCACATGTGCGGTTTTCATGGCCTCGTCGACCCGACTATGGTCGTCGGGCGAGAGTGTGCCCATTCGCCCGGTGTAGGGGTGCCTTCCCGCCTCTACGATATCGCGGCAGGTGAGGAGCTCGGTCCGGGGGCGATCTGTCAGCATAACGGCAAGGTTCCTTGCGAACTCCGCCGTCTTCCATCGGGAAATCTCCCGCCCGTCGAGCTCGACCGCGCCAGCAAGCGGTGCCAGATGGCGTGTGATGGTTTTCAAGATGGTCGACTTGCCCGAGCCGTTCGGTCCGATGAGTGCCACGACGTCGCCCGCGCGAACCTCCAGATCGACGCCTTCGACTACGACCTTCTTGTCGTAGCCCGCCGACAGGTCGCTTATGCGGAAAAGCGGCGCTCCGTCAGCCTGCGTTTCGACCGGAGTTTCGAGGTTCGGCTCCGCTCGGAGGAGGCGTTCCGCGCGGAGTTCCGCACGAGCCGAAAGTGCCTTCTGGCGCTTTCGTGCGAGCTCAGGACTGTCTAAGCATGGAATGTCCCCTCCGAGCGTTTTGGGCCGCGGCACGAATTCCCCCATCTACCTCACCCGCTTCTTCAACATGAGCGCGATAACCACCGGAGCGCCGAAGATGGCGGTGACGGCGCTGATGGAAAGCTCGACGGGAGAGAACAGCGTGCGCGCGATCAAATCGCAGCCCGCGCAGAAGATGGCGCCTCCCAAGAAGCACGCAGGAATCACGCGGATGGGCTTCGACGACTTTAGCGCCGACTTCACGAGATGCGGAACCGCGATGCCTACGAACGACACCGGACCAGCGAACGCGGTCACGCAGGCGGAGAGCATGCTCGCTAGAAGGACGAGCACCACGCGGAAGCGTTCGACGTTCACGCCGACGCTTTTCGCGTAGGCTTCTCCCAGCTGGAAGGCGGAAAGGGGCTTCGATATCGCGAATACGCATGCGCTCACGGTGATCACCACGACCGCGATGATCGCGATGTCGTCCCAGCTCGAACCCGAGAAGCTACCCAAAGACCAGTTGTGCAGGTTCACGATGGACTGGTCGTCGGCGAAGGCGATGAGGAAGTTCGTCGCCGCCGAGCAGATGTATCCCACCATGACGCCCGCCACGATGAGCATGGCCATGGAACTTATGCGCCGTGCGATGAGGAGCACGAAGCCGATGGTGATAAGCGAGCCCAGAAACGCTGCGGCCACCATGGCCGGCGAGGACATGGCCTGGTTCGCGCCCAGAAGTACGATCATCGTAAGCGCGACGACGAACTTTGCGCCCGAGGAGACACCCAAGATGAACGGGTCGGCAATGGGGTTGTTGAAAAACGTCTGCAGCAGGAACCCGGAAAGCGAAAGTGCCCCGCCGAGAAGCACGGCTGAAAGCACGCGCGGCAGGCGAATCTCCCAGATGACCTGGCTTTCCATGGAATTGGCCGCGCCGCCCGAAAGGATGCCGGGGATGTGGTCTGCGGGCACGAGCACGCTCCCGATGCACAGGTTGGCCCCGACGAGCACGATGAGGGCAACAGCGAGCAGCGCCGTCACGACGCGACACCGCGCGGCGCGCCCCGATTCGTCGTATGCCATGGAAAGCCGGCTTCTCATGGCGCTAACCGAGCTTCCTCAGATAATGGAAGTCGCTCGCGTCATCGCCGGTGAACGCCCTGTGCAGCTCGTCGATAATGTCGGCTGTAGAAGTCATCTGCTGGTACATGTCGGCGCTTGTGACCCAGACGTTGCCGTTCTTCACGGCTTTGAACTGCGACAATAGCGCGTTTTTGCCTACGAAGTCGTTCAAGGTGGCAACCGATTCGTCGATGGTGCCGTTGTAGACGATGATGTCGGCATCCTTCGCCGTCGCGTAGAAGCGCTCCATTTCGAGCGTTACTGACGAACCTGACGTCGACGCCGTCTGCGCGTCATCGAGCGCATAGCTGCCGCCTGCAAGCTCGATCATCTGCGCCACGTAGTCGCCCGCCCGCCGCGTGACGGCGGCCCCGTTCGAGTTAATGTAGAAATACGCCACGGTTTTACCTGACGACGCGAGCCCCGACGTTTGCTCGACGCGGGCCTTCTGCTCGTTGAACAGGTGCGCGGCCTCGTCTTCCTTGTCGAACAGGACGCCGAAAAGCTTAATCCACTCGACGCGCCCGAGTGCTTCGGGCTCGCTTGACGACTGTTCGGTGAGCACGACGAGCCCGAGCTTCTGCAGCTTTTCCTTCACATCGGGCGTGTGGTTGATCATGGTGTTCTCGATGGCGAGCGTGCAGCCCGAGGCCGATATTCGCTCGTAGTCGGGCGCGCTGTACTTGCCGCCGTAGGCGATCGCCCCACTTTCGAGCGCGCTTTTGAAGCCTGCGACCGAGCAATCGTCGGCCTTCGTGCCCGACATGATGATATTGTCGTTCGCATCGAGCGCGTCGACCAGGCACATCGTCGCCGACGACACGAGGTACACCTTGTCGGCGGGGCGCCTTATGACCGCGATGTCGGAGCTCAACCCATCAGGTACCTTCGCATCTTGCGGCACCACGAGGAAACGCTCCCCATTCGAAACGCAGATAAGCCGCAGACCGCCTTCGAACTCGTCGACAGTGAAGTGCTCGGCGTATTCAAGCTGAAGCGCCCCCGTCGGCTCCCAGCCGCAGCCCAAATCGGCGTTGTGGAAGTCGGCCGCGGCGATTGAAGCCGTTCCTGCAGGGGAGCCGCCGCTTGCATCGTCGCCCGATTTCTCCTTCATGGTGGATGAGTCGAAGTGGATCGTGTAGTCGATGGTGTGCGGCGTCGACATGGCGACGGTCTCGGCCGACACGGCGATGTCCTCGTCGAGCGTGACGGGTATCTCGAACGTGGAGTTGCCGCCGTCGTTTACGGGCGCGTAGTCCACGCCGTCGACGGTCATCTTGTCGTAGTTCGAACTCGACCAGGTGATGGTCGCGGTGTAGGTGTCGCCATCCTTCACAATTGTGGTGGGTGAGGCGATGCTTGCGCGCCCTGACCCGCCGGAAAGCGAGACACTCACAGTGTATTCCTGAGAGCCCGCCGTGCCACCGGTCGCGTTTGGGCTCGCACTGCACCCCGCGAAGGGAAGCGCGAGCAGGGCGACGAGAACGCAGGTGATCGCGCGCGCCGCGATGCTGTGGCGCTTCCTGTTTTCCCCCTTGGGGAGAATCAACCGCATGGCGTTACTTCAGTGCGTCGGCGCGCAGATCGACGCCGGCGGATTCGAACACAAGCGTGCGGTCGTACCACTGCTCTTTTCTAATACTCCACGCGGCACAGGCGGTGTCCTCGTCGAGCGCATCAACGGGCACGTCGTAGGTGTACTTGCCTTCCGCGTTTTCCACATAGGGGATGAAGTCGGCCTCGCTCGCGGCGGCAGCCTCGTCGCCCGTGCCCATGAAGAGCTTGCCGTAGCCCGTGCCGGAAAGCGTCATCACGCAGTGCATGGAGCCGTTTTCCACGATGAGCTGGGCGTCCACAATCCTGAACATGTTCGAGCTGGAATCTACGGTGATCGGATAGGTGCCGTCGGCCACCTTGTCGGCGGTGATGGGGGCAGCGCTTGCGCCCTCGGTCGCATCGGCCGCCTGCTCGGTCTTTTCCTGGGAATCGGTATTGCTTGCCTTTGCGCTGTCGCTTGAATTTCCGGCGCAGCCGGCGAGCGAGAACGCGAGAAGCGCCGCCGACAGGGCGAAGACGAGGGTTTTCTTCAACATGGAGGGGTTCCTTTCAATCGCTTCTACCGCCCGCGCCGTGCGGTGGGCGGGCGGGATGCGAATGCAACGGGCATGCGCCGTCGGTCGGGGAAGGCGCATGCCCGTTGCACGGGGACGCGACCGGCGCCCCCGTGCGCGGCGAGTTTACAGCTTGGCGATGGCGTCGTCCACGTGCGAGACGTAGATGTCGTCGACCGCGGCGTTCTGTCCCAGACCCTGGAGCAGGCACGTCACTTCGAAGCCGGCGGCCACGAACTTCGCAGCCCAGCTGTCGGGGTCGGTCTCGTCTGCCATGTCGTTGTTCGCGTGGTCGCCCGCGACCACCATGAACGGCGCGAGCACGGCCTTCTTGTACCCTGCGGCGCTCGCAGCGGCGATAACATCCTCGCAGGTCGGTTCAGCCTCGACGGTGCCGACGAAGAACTGCGTCAAGCCCTCGTTCTTGAACACTTCCTGCATCTTGGCATAGTCGGCGTTGGAATCGGCTTCGGTGCCGTGGCCCATGAGGCACAGCGCCGTCTTGCCGTCGTCGAAGGACGCCATGTTCTCCTTAATGGCTGCGGCCACCTTCTTGTAGTCGTCGTCGGAGGTGAGCAGCGGGTCGCCGAGCGAGATCTTGTCGAACTTGTCGGCGTACTTGTCGAGCTCGTCTTTCACGTCGGCGTATTCCAGGCCAGCCATGAGATGCGTCGGCTGCACGACGATTTCCTTCACGCCGTCTTCCACGCAGCGGTCGAGCGCCTCGGTCATGTTATCGATCGTGATGCCGTCGCGCTTCTTCAGTTTGTCGATGATGATCTGCGCGGTGAAGGCGCGGCGGATGTCGTAGTCCTGCCAGTACTTCTCGCGGATAGCGTCTTCGATGGCGCCGATGGTGATGTGGCGCGAGTCGTTGTAGCTCGTGCCGAAGCTCGTGACGAGAATGACCGGCTTCACGGCCTTCTCCTTTTCGCTCGATTTCTCGGGACTCGCGGAGGTGCTGGAGCAGCCCGCGAGCGCGAATCCGGCGAGCGCGACGGCTCCGGTTGCTGCGGCGCCCATGAAGCCGCGGCGTGACATCTGGTCGGACATGGTTTTCCCTTTCCTCGGTTTGCCGGTCCCCCGGCGACAGTTGCTTATCGGCACAAGCGAAAGAAAAGCGCGCTCGTCCGCAAAGGGATAGCGCGCCTGTTTCTTGCATTCGAAAGGGAAGCGCACTCCTCGGGGTTCACAAGGAGATAACGCCACGGCGATGCCGTGAGGAAAAGGCGAAGCAGTCTGGCTTGGGGCGCGAGGCGGTTCGCCCGCGCGTCCTACACAGTAATGTCCCTTGCCCAGGATTCCCACCTGGTTCCCTCCGCAAGCCAGCGCGGGCTGTGTGGGCGCCGCGCCGGTCGTTTCCTTTTATTCGATTGTCATATGCTCGTTGCCGAAACTACCACTATGATAGTGGGCGTTTGTGGGCGTGTCAAAGCCAGGGCGGGCGGCATTGCGCCTCCTGCCTACGTATTTGCGCCGATTGCCGCTGCGGGCGCCGTGTCTTGCCCGCTGTGCGAAGGGCGGCGTAAACGGTTGCGATGAGAAACGGGAAGGGAAGGCTCGGATGATTCATATCGTTGGCGCAGGTTCGGGCGCCGCCGACCTTATCACGCTGCGCGGGGCGCGTCTTCTGCGCGCGGCCGACGTGGTCGTTTGGGCGGGGAGCCTTGTGAACCCCGAGCTGCTCGCCGAGTGCAAGGAATCCTGCGTCGTCTACGACAGCGCGCACATGACCTTGGAGGAAGTGCTCGACGTGATGTGCGCGGCGGATGCGCGGGGCGAGGAAGTGGTGCGCCTGCACACGGGCGACCCGTGCCTGTACGGCGCCATCCAGGAGCAGATGGACGCGCTCGACGCGCGCGGCGTGGACTACGAGGTGGTGCCCGGCGTGTCGAGCTTTTGCGGTGCCGCGGCGGCGCTTCGCCAGGAATACACGCTGCCGGGAATCAGCCAGTCGGTCGTGATCACGCGGCTTTCCGGGCGCACCCCCATGCCCGCGGGCGAGGGCATGCGCACCATGGCGGAAAGCGGCTCGACTATGGTCATCTTCCTGAGCTCGGGTATGCTCGCCGAGCTTTCCGCCGAGCTTTTGGCCGCGGGCCGCAGCTCCGACGAGCCGGCGGCGCTCGTGTACAAGGCGACCTGGCCTGAGGAGCGCGTGGTGCGATGCACAGTGGGCACGCTCGCCGATGCGGGCGCGCGAGAGGGCATCGACCGCACAGCGCTCGTGGTGGTGGGCCGCGTGCTCGGAGCTCGCGGCGGGCTTGCGCACAACGGCGCGCAAGCGGAGTCGTACGAGCGCAGCAAGCTTTACGACCCTTCGTTTGCCACGGGGTATCGGAAGGCGAGCAGCTAGCGTGGCCTTCGAACACTACATATATACCGGGACGACCCGCCTGCGCTGCGGCTACACCACGGGGAGCTGCGCCGCGCTCGCGGCGAAGGCGGCCTGCGAGATGCTCTTGTCACGAAAGCCCGTCGGCCGCGTGTCGATCGTCACCCCCGGCGGGCTGCCCGTCGAGGCGAACGTGGTCGACGCATGCATCGGCGAGGGGTGCGCCCAGTGCGCCGTGCGAAAGGACGCAGGCGACGATGCCGATGTGACCGACGGCGTGCTCGTGTACGCGCGCGTGGAACATGCGGGGTCGGGCACGGGCGCTGCAGGCAGCAAGGGCGTGCCCGCGCGCGAATCGGAAGTTTCCGTCGATGGCGGCGTGGGCGTGGGGCGCGTGACGTTGCCCGGGCTCGAGCAGCCGGTGGGGGCGGCCGCCATCAACGCGACGCCGCGCGCGATGATCACTTCGGCGGTGCGCGAGGTGTGCGCCGCGCACGGCTTTTCTGGAAATATTGCTGTGACGATTTCGGTACCCGAGGGTGTTGCCCTTGCCGAAAAGACCTTCAACCCGCACCTGGGGATAGAGGACGGCATCTCCATCCTGGGCACGACGGGCATCGTTGAGCCGCGCAGCCTCGCTGCCTTGCGCGACAGCATCGAGCTCGAGATCCGGCAGCATGCGGCTATGGGGCGGCGCGGAGTCGTGCTCACGCCCGGCAACTACGGCGGGCAGTTCATCTCGGGGCATTTCCACCTAAACGGTGCGCCGGTGGTCTTCATCTCCAACTTTGTGGGCGATGCGATTGATTGCTGCGTTCGCGAGGGATTTACCAATGTCCTTCTTGTGGGACACATCGGCAAGCTGGTGAAGGTCGCGGGCGGCATCATGGACACCCATTCGCGTACCGCCGACTGCCGCGCGGAGATTCTGGCCGCCCACGCGGCCTTGGCCGGCGCGGGCGCGAAGACCGTGCGCGAGATCATGTCGTCGGTCACGACCACGGCGGCGCTCGAGGTAATCGAGGCCGCCGGCGTGGGGGACGCCGTGCGCGTCTCGCTCGCTGCGGCAATCGAGGACAGGTTGCACCGCCGCGCGGCGGGCGCATGCGACATCGCCGCGGTCGTGTTCGACGCCGAGCGCCGCGAGCTTTTCCGCACGTCGGGCGCCGATGCAGTTATCGGGGAATTGGGGGCGACGTATGAGTAAAGGCGTGCTGTACGGGGTGGGCACGGGGCCTGGCGACCCCGAGCTGCTCACGATCAAGGCCGTCCGCACAATCGAATCGTGTCCGGTCATCGCCGCACCGCAGACGGCGGACGGGGTCATGGTCGCGCTCGACATCGTGCGCGGCGCCGTCGACCTTACAGGCAAGACGGTGATCCCCGTGCGATTCTCGATGACGCGCGACGTCGAGCGCCGCGCGGCCGAGCATGCCTCGCTTGTTCGCGAGCTTGTTGCGCACCTGGATGCGGTCCGCGACGTCGCGCTGCTGAACCTGGGGGACCCGAGCATCTACGCCACCTTCCAGCGCATAGCGCCCGACGTGCGCGCCCGCGGGTTCGAGGCGCGCGCCATTCCCGGCGTGCCGAGCTTCTGCGCGGTCGCCGCGGCGCTCGAGCGCGACCTCACGCCCGAGATGTCGTCGCCTCTGCACATCGTGCCCGGCGGCTACGACGACGCTCGCCGCGCAATCGGCTGGCCGGGGACGAAGGTGGTCATGAAGGCGCGCCGCTCGCTTGCGGACACGAAGTGCATCCTTCGCGAGGAGGGCGCCTTCGACGGTGCCGAGCTCGTAGAGGACTGTGGGCTTCCGGGCGAGCACGTGTACCGCTCGCTCGACGATGTGCCCGATCGGGGCAGCTACTTCTCGACGATGGTGGTGCGCTAGATGAGGGTTTCCTGCATAGCGTTCACTGAGAGGGGGTATGCGTTGGCGGAGCGCACCGCACGCGCACTTTCCGATTGCGCGCAGACAGGTGAAGATGACCCTGGTTGTGACGTTTCCGTTTCGCGCGGGTTCGGCGAGGGGAAGGCCGACCTGCGCGCATGGACGACGCTCGCGTGGGAAGCGTCGGACGCGCTTCTGTTCGTGGGCGCGGCGGGTATCGCCGTGCGGGCGATCGCGCCGCATGTCGCCTCGAAGGCAAGCGATTCCGCGGTTGTAGTGATCGACGAGGCGGGGCGCTTTGCCGTCCCGCTTTTGTCGGGGCATTTGGGCGGTGCGAACGAGCTTGCGCAAACTGTGGCTCGCGCGGCAGGGGCCATCCCCGTCATCACCACGGCGACCGACGTCCGCGGCGTGTGGGCGGTGGATACGTGGGCGCGCTGTGCGGGGCTCGTCGTTTCGAATCCCGAGGCTATCAAGCGAGTGTCGGCGCGGCTGCTTTCGGGCGGGCGCGTGGCGCTCTTTTCCGATATGCCGATTTCGGGACAGCCGCCTGAGGGGGTTGACATTGCGTCCGACCGCGCTCGGGCCGATATCGTCGTGTCGCCGTTCGCTGGCGCGAATGCGGGTGCGTCCGTTCGCACGGCGGAGACAACGGGCGAGGTCGTGCCCGCCGGTGTGACGGGGAAGCCGGCGGGCGTGCGGGCGCAGGCGCCTGTGCCCGAGCCGCTTCGCCTTGTCGTGCCCTGCATCGTTGCGGGCATAGGGTGCCGTCGCGGTGCGTGCGCCGAAGCGATCGGGGAGGCGTTTCTTCTCGCGTGCGGGCAGGCGGGTATCTCGCCTTCGGCCGTGCGCGAAGCGGCGACGATCGACGTGAAGGCGCATGAGGAGGGTCTGCTCGCCTTCTGCCGCGCGCGCAAGATTCCGCTTGCGACGTATTCCGCAGAGGAGTTGTCGCAGGTCGAAGGCAGCGTTTCGCCATCTGATTTCGTGCGCGCGACGGTGGGGGTCGACAACGTGTGCGAGCGCGCGGCGCTCGCGGACGGGGGCAAACTTATCTTCCCGAAGCTCGCTCACGGCGGCGTGACCGTCGCGTTTTCCAAGGTAACTATCGAACTTTCGTTTAAGGAGCGGTGATGGGAAAGCTCTTCGTGGTGGGGATCGGCCCGGGCGGCCCCGACGGCATGACGATTGCGGCTCGGCGCGCGCTCGAGGCGGCCGACATCGTTGTGGGGTACACGAAATACGTGGAGCTCGCGCTCGCCGCCGTGCCCGACGCGGCGCATCTCGCGACGCCGATGATGCACGAGGTCGAACGGTGTCGCCTGGCGCTTTCACGCGCGCAGAGCGGAGAAGCCGTGGCGCTTGTGTGCAGCGGTGACGCGGGCGTGTACGGCATGGCGAGCCCCGTGCTGGAGCTTGCTGAGGACTACCCCGATGTAGACGTGGAAGTTATCGCCGGGGCCACCGCGGCTCAGAGCGGGTCGGCGGTGCTCGGCGCCCCGCTTGCCCACGACTTCGCGGTCGTGTCGCTCTCCGATCTGCTCACGCCGTGGGAGGTCATCGAGCGCAGGCTCGCCGCCGTGGCGAGCGCCGACTTCTGCATCTGTTTGTACAACCCGCGCAGCAGAAAGCGCGCCGACAGGCTCTCGCGCGCGGCGAAGATTATGCTCGAATGGAAGGCCCCCGACACGCTCTGCGGCTGGGTACGCAACATCGGACGCGAGGGGCAGCAGTCGGGCATGTGCAGGCTCTCCGAGCTGGGGGAGTTCGACGCCGACATGTTCACCACCGTGTTCGTCGGCAACGCGGACACGAAGCGCGTAGACGGCCGTATGGTCACGCCGCGCGGGTATCGGGAGATTCCATGCGAAAGGTAACGATCATCGGGGCGGGGCCCGGAAACCCCGACTTGCTCTCGCGCGCGGCGCTCGACGCGATCGACATCGCCGACGTGGTCATCGGCGCTCATCGCGCGCTTGTCGGCATCGACGTGCCGCCCGACGTGGTGAGATGCGAGCTCGTGAAGACGGCGGACATCGTCGCCGCTCTCACCGATGCGGCGTCGTGGCAGCGCGCCGTGGTCGTGATGACGGGCGATGTGGGGCTGTTCAGCGGCGCGCGCCGCCTGGTGGAGGCGCTCTCCGGCGACGCGCAAGTGGACGTGCGCGTCATTCCCGGCATAAGCTCAGCGTCGTATCTCGCCGCGCGCCTCGCGCGTCCATGGCAGGATTGGCGCTTCGCGAGCGCTCACGGCGTGTCGTGCGACATCGTGGCCGAGGCTGAGCGCGCAGGTGAGCTCTTCCTTGCCACGTCGGGCGGGGAAGACCCCTCGCGGCTTTCGGGCGAGCTTGTGCAGGCGGGCTTCGGGGACGCGCGCGTGACGGTGGCCGAGCGCCTGTCGTACCCCGACGAGCGCATCACCTGCGCGACCGCAAGTGAAATCGCAGGTCAGACGTTCGACGACTTGAACGTGATGCTTATCGAGTTCGCAGGCTGCGCCGGTTCGCCTGCGGGCTCTAGCGCAGCCTCCGAGGCGCCGGCCGGCGCGTCTGCGCCCGCGGCGGCTTCTTTCGCGGCGGACTCTGCGGGCGCATCCCGCGCCGCGAGCTCCCGCTGGCCGTACGCTTCCTCGGGCATTCCCGACGAGCTCTTCATCCGCGGCGACGTTCCCATGACCAAGCAGGAGGTGCGCGCCGTCGCGCTCGCGAAGCTGCGCCTTACCGCGACCGACACCGTGTGGGATGTCGGCGCCGGCACGGGGAGCGTGTCGATCGAGGCGGCGCTCGTCGCGCGAGCGGGGTCGGTATGGGCGGTCGAGCGCAACGCGGCCGGCGTGCGGCTCATCCGAGAGAACGCGGATGCATTCGGGTGCGGCAACGTGCATGCGGTCCCCGGTGTCGCCCCCGAAGCACTCGCGAAACTGCCTGTCCCCGACGCCGTGTTCGTCGGCGGGAGCGCGGGCGAGCTTCCCTCCATCGTGGAGGCGGCGCTCGAGAAGAACTCGCAGGTTCGCCTGTGCGTGCCATGCGTTACCGTTGAGACGCTCACCGAGGCGTGCGCGCTCCTCTCGGGTTCGCGCTTTAAGGGGTTCGAGGCGTGCCAGGTGTCGGCCGCCCGTGCCGAGGCTGTAGGCTCGCACCATCTTATGAAGGCGCAAAACCCCGTGTTCCTCGTCAGCGCGCGTGGTGCGGGCGCGGATGCCGAGGAGCTTGCCGAAGTCGGCGCGCTTGCTGAGTCGCCTGTCGGGGAGGACCTCTCTGTCGAGGGGAACCCATCCGTCGAGGTGGTCTCGCTTGCTAACTGCAGCGCCGCAGGTGGGGAAGGCGGCGCCCGGTGAGCACGTCCATCCCGCGCTTCATGGTCGCTGCGCCCTCGAGCGGGAGCGGCAAGACGGTCGTAACGTGCGCGCTCCTGCGCGCGCTCGCGCGCCGCGGCATTGCATGCGCGGCCTTCAAATGCGGCCCCGACTACATTGACCCGCTCTTTCATCGCCGCGTCGTGGGTGCGCGCTCGGGCAATTTGGACGGCTTCTTCACCGACGCCCCGACGCTGCGCGCCCTGCTCGCACGCGGCGCCGCGGGCGCGGATGTCGCGGTGCTCGAGGGGGTTATGGGCTTCTACGACGGCATGGCGCCCGGCGTGGCCGACGCGAGCAGCTACCAGGTTGCGCGCGACACGGAAACGCCGGTCGTTTTAGTGGTGAACGGGCGCGGGGCGTCTTTATCGCTCGCCGCTGTAATCCGCGGCATCGCCGAGTTCCTGCCTTGTGCGAACGTGCGCGGCGTCGTGCTGAACAAGACGAGCGCCGCTGCCTGCGCCTACGCGGCGCCTGCGATCGAGAAGCACACGGGCGTCGCGGTTTTGGGGAATATCCCCGCCGACGAGGCGTTCTCGCTCGAAAGCCGGCATCTGGGGCTTGTGACCGCCGACGAGGTCGAGCAGCTCTCCGCGCGCATCGACAAGATGGCCGAGCTGGTGGAAAAGAGCGTCGACGTCGACCGCTTGCTCGAAATGGCGGCGACGGCACCCGATATCCGCGAGGAACCTTACCGGTTGGAGCCGATCGCGGGAGCGCGGCCCATCGTCGCCGTTGCGCGTGACGAGGCGTTCTCGTTCTACTACGAGGAGAACCTGCGCGCGCTCGAGGATCTGGGTTGCGAGCTGGCCTTTTTCAGCCCCCCGTGTGATAGCGAGTTGCCCCGGGGGACAAGCGCCCTCTATCTGGGGGGCGGCTACCCGGAGCTCCATGCGCGGCAGCTCTCCGAGAACGCGCCGATGCGCGAGGCGGTGCGGCGCGCGGTGGAATCCGGCATGCCGACGGTCGCCGAATGCGGTGGGTTTCTGTACCTGCAGCGCGAAATCGCCGATAGCGAGGGGCGGCGCTGGCCTGTTGCGGGCGCCCTTGAGGGCGCAAGCGAGAACGGGGGAAGGCTGTCCCATTTCGGGTACGTGGAGCTTACTTCCCAACGCGACGGGCTCTACGGGCCGCGCGGCACACGCATCCGCGCGCACGAGTTCCACTACTGGCAGTCCACCTGCCCGGGCGGCGACTTTTGGGCGCAGAAGCCCCGGCGCGACAAGGGCTGGCCGTGCATGACGACCACCCCGTCCCTGGTGGCGGGCTTCCCGCATGTGTACTATCCTGCTAACCCCGACGTTGCGCGCGCGTTCGCGTCTGCCGCAGCGTCGTTCGCAGAGAGGAGACGGCATGGCTGAAGCAACCGAAACCGCGCTTGCCTGCATCCGCGAGGAAGTCGAGCGAGCGTTCTCGTCGGCTCCGGGCGCCGTGCTCGAAGCCGCGCTCTCCCGGATCGCGCCTGCAGACGAGTGCGCCCGCGCCGCCGCGTACGCCGCGTGGGACTCCATCGCGCACCCCTTGGGGGGATTGGGCGACTTTGAAGACGCTGTCGCGTGTATCGCCGCAGCTCAGGGGAGCGCCGAGGTGGCCGAGTTTCCTCGTGCGCTCGCGGTATTCTTCTCCGACAACGGGGTCGTTGCCGAAGGCGTGTCGCAAAGCGGACAAGACGTGACGCGAGCCGTCGCGCGCAACATGTGCGAGGGGGCCACGAGCGCCTGCCGCATGGCGGCGTTCGCGGGTGCCGAGGTCGTGCCCGTCGACGTGGGTATGGCTCGGGGCATAGAAGACGCGCGCATGGTGCGCGCGAACGTGCGGCGGGGGAGCGGCAACATCGCGCACGGCTCCGCTATGTCTCGCGATGGGGCCGTGCGCGCGATCGAGGTCGGAATTGCCGTCGCGTGCGGGCTTGCCCGCGCCGGCGTGCGCCTTCTCGCCGCGGGCGAGATGGGCATCGGCAACACGACCACCTCGGCGGCGGTGGCCGCAGTGCTCATCCGGGCGGACGCGCGGAGCCTCGTCGGGCGCGGCGCGGGGCTCTCGGACGCCTCGCTCGCGCGCAAGCGCGACGTGGTCGAACGCGCTATCGACGCGAACTCGCCCGATCCCGCCGACCCGATCGACGTGCTCTCGAAGGTGGGCGGCTTCGACATCGCGGCGATGTGCGGCTTCTACCTAGGGGCCGCGGCCTCGAAGGCGCCGGCACTCCTCGACGGGGTCATATCCTGCACGGCGGCCCTGTGCGCGGCGCGCCTGTGCCCCAACGCCTTGGGCTACCTCGTGGGCACCCACGCATCAAGCGAACCCGCAAGCCAGGAGCTCCTTCGCGAGCTCGGCATAAAGGCACCCCTCGACGCAGGCATGCACTTGGGCGAGGGCGCGGGCGCCATGGCGTATCTGCCCCTTCTGGATTCGGCGTTGCGCGTGTACCGGGATGGTAAGACGTTTACGGCGACTGGCATGGCTGCTTACGAGCATTTCGAGGCCGGGAAATGACGGTGACGCTCGTCATCGGCGCCGCCGCGAGCGGCAAGAGCGCCTACGCCGAGTCCCTGTGCCTCGGGCACGACGGCCCTCGCGTGTACCTGGCAACGATGGAGTCCTTCGGGGAAGAGGGCGCCCGCCGCATCGCGCGCCATCGGGCGCTGCGCGAAGGCAAAGGGTTTTCCACCCTCGAGTGCTCGCGTGACGTGGGCGCCGCAGCGCCCGGGCTTCCGCGCGGCTGCACACTTCTTTTGGAGGACGTGGGCAACCTGGTTGCGAACGAGCTCTTCGCGGAAGGCGGCTTGTCCCCGCGTGACCCCGACGCTGCGGCGCGCGAGGTACTCGGAGGCATCGAACGGCTCGCTCAGGCCGCTGCGTATACGGTGGTGGTCACCGTCGACGTGTTCGCCGATGGGATGCGCTACGATGAAGGGACCGAGGCATGGAGGCGCGCGCTCGCGCGCGTGAACGCGGGCGTGGCGGCGCTGGCCGACCATGCAGTCGAAGTGGTATGCGGGATTCCCGTGTGGATGAAAGGTGAAGGACCTACAAGGTGAAGATAGCAGAGGCAATCGGCGCGGCGTTCGGAACGTTCTCGCGCATCCCCGTCCCGAAATCGGCCTGGACCGATTTCGGGTCAACCCATGCGCTTGCCGCGTTTCCCCTGGTGGGCCTTGCGGAAGGGTTCCTCATGACGGCGTGGGGACACGTTGCGAACCTGCTCGGCGTGCCCGCGACCATCGTCGCGGCCGTGCTCGTGGCGCTGCCTGTGGCGGTGACGGGAGGCATCCACCTAGACGGGCTCTGCGACACCTCCGATGCGCTTGCAAGTTGGGCCCCGCGCGAGCGAAAGCTCGAGATCATGCACGACCCGCGGGCGGGCGCCTTCGGGGTCATCGGTGTTGTTGTGTACCTTATTCTGCAGTTTTCCCTGTTCACCGCGCTGCCGCTTACGGCGGGGGCGTTCCTCGCGCTTCTGTGCTCGCTCGTGTTCTCCCGCTCGCTTTCGGGGCTCGCCGTTGAATGCTGGCCTGCCGCGCGGGCGGACGGCATGGCCGCGGGGCTCTCGCCTGCGAAGAAGCGCGCGGCGATCGTCGTGCCGCTTTGCGCTTTCGCTGCGGCTTCGGCTGCAGGGATGGTCGCGTGCGCTCAGGCCGTCGGCGCCCTTATGGCGGTGGCGGGGCTTTTGGCGCTCGCGTGGTACCGCCATGTTGCCCTGTCCCGCTTCGGCGGGGTGACGGGGGATTTGGCCGGATGGTTTCTGCAATGGGCCGAGCTCGCGATGCTTGCCATGCTGGTGGTGGGGGGCATGCTCCTATGATGCTCGTGGTAGGTGGCGCGCATTCGGGGAAGAGGACCTTCGTGCGCGAAAAGCTCGGGTTTGCGGCGGACGATTTCGTCGACGCGGCGCAGCTTGCGGAGGGCGGCGTGCCCGCGGCTTTTGCCGGCCGCGTCGCATACCGTGCTGAGGAACTCGTACGCGCGCTCGACGCTGACCGGGCGCTCGAGCGGCTGATCGGCTTCGACGCAGTGATTCTGCCCTTGGTCGGCTCGGGGGTCGTCCCCATGAGTGCGGAAGACGCCCAATGGCGCGAGCGCGCGGGGCGCCTGGGATGCGCGCTCGCTGCGCGCGCCGACGTCGTCGTGCGCATGACGTGCGGGATTCCCCAGGTCATCAAAGGAAACCTTGCCGATGCGCCTCGAGGGACGCAGGGCGCGGGTGCGCCTTTGGAAGTCGTCTTCGTGCGCCATGGTGCCACGGCGGGCACGGAAGACCATCGCTACAGCGGGGCGGGCACCGACGAGCCCCTGTCGAGCGCGGGCGAGCGCGCTTTGCGCGACCTCGCGTGCTATCGTGACGTGTTCCGTGTTATCACGAGCGGCATGGCCCGCACCGATCAGACGGCGCGCATCCTCTTCCCGAACGCGGAGCTTATGGCGTGCCCCGGTCTGCGCGAGATGGATTTCGGCGACTTCGAGGGGCGAAGCGCCGCCGAGCTTAAAGAGGATGCGCGCTACCGCGCCTGGGTAGACTCCTGGTGCGAGACGCGCTGCCCGCATGGCGAGGACAAGAGCGATTTCACCCGCCGCGTCGTCGCGGCGTTTCGGGAGGCGTGCAAATCGGAGCGCGCCCAGGGGAGCGGGCGCGCCGTCTTCGTCGTTCACGCGGGTACCGTGAAAGCGCTGCTCTCCGAGCTAGCTGTCCCGAAAATGGGATACTTTGACGTGCATACCGAGCCGGGCGGCGCATGGGCCGCCACCTGGGATGGGCGCTGCCTTCGCGACGTTCGCCCCGCTTCGGGGGGCGATGCCCGGTGATGACGATTCTTGCCGTCGCCGCCGGGTTCGCGGCCGACCTTGCCTTCGGCGACCCGCGCTGGCTTCCCCATCCCGTCGTCGCCATGGGGCGCGCGATCACGTGGGCCGAAGGCCGCCTGCGGGGCGCATTCCCGCAAACGTCCGCGGGCACGCGCGCCGCAGGGCTTGTGCTCGCCGTGGCGCTTCCGCTTACGTGTGGACTTTTGACCTGGGGAATCCTGCATGTTTGCGGCATGGTTCACTCCGGCTTGCGCTTCGTGGCCGAGGCATGGGCGAGCTATCAGATTCTCGCGGCATGCGAGCTGCGCCGCCAGAGCCTGGCCGTTGCCCGCGCGTTCTCGAAGGGCGGCCTTGTCGCGGCGCGCGAAGCCGTCGGGCTCATCGTGGGACGTGATACGTCTGTTCTCGACGAGCAGGGCGTCGCGCGCGCCGCCGTGGAAACGGTGGCGGAGAACGCGAGCGACGGTGTCATCGCGCCGCTTTTCTACCTTATGATCGGGGGTGCGCCCTTGGGCATGGCGTACAAGGCGGTGAACACGCTCGACAGCATGGTGGGCTACAAAAACGAGCGCTACATCGACTTCGGCTGCGCTTCGGCGCGCCTCGACGATGCGCTGAACTGGATTCCCTCGCGCTTATCGGCCCTGCTCATGATCGCCGTGTGCCCGATCGTCGGGCTCGACGCGCGCGGGGCGGCGCGCATCTGGCGCCGCGACAGGCGTCGCCATGCGAGCCCGAACGCGGCGCAGACCGAGTCGGCGTGCGCGGGCGCGCTCGGGCTGCGCCTGGCAGGACCCGCGGTGTATTTCGGCAAGCTTGTTGAGAAACCGACGATAGGCGACGCGTCCCGCGAAATCGAGTGGGGCGACATCGCCCGGGCGACAAGGCTCATGCTCGCCGCGTCCGTATGCGCGCTCGTCGTCTTCGGCGCTGCGCGCGCGGCGGTCGTGCTCGCCGTGGGGGCGATGTTATGAGGGAAGACCACGCCGCGCCCCGGGCTGCCGGGGGGATCCTGCGCGCCCGTACGCATGGAGGCAGCGCGCAATCGCTCGGCATCGCTTGCGAAAGGGGCGCCTCCGACCTCATTGACTTCTCGGTGAACGTGAATCCGGCAGGCCCCTCGCCGCGCGCCGTCGCCGCAGCTTGCAAGGCGCTTTCTCGAATCGACGCCTACCCCGATAGGGAAAGCCGCGCCCTCGTTCGCGCGCTAGGGCGCGCCCAGGGCATTCCCGAAGATACTATCGTCTGCGGCGCGGGCGCGTCCGACATCATCTGGCGGCTCGCCGCGGCGGTGCGCCCGAAACGCATCGTCGTGTGCGCGCCGACGTTCTCTGACTATTCGGAGGCGGCATCGTACTACGGCGCATGCGTGCAGGAGTTCCCGCTCTCTGAAGCGGACGACTTCGACGTGCCCGCCTCCTTCGCCCGCGCGATCGAGGGGCCGGGAGACGTGGCGTACCTCTGCAATCCGAACAACCCGACGGGGCGCCTTGTCGACCCCAGCGTGATCGATGCCGCGGCTTGCCGCTGCGAGCAGGTGGGCGCGCTGCTCGTCGTGGACGAGTGCTTCCTCGGATTTGCGCCCGACGCCCGCGAAAGGAGCGTGGCCGCACGCGCCGCGTGTTCGCGCCATGTGGCCGTGCTCTCCGCGTTCACCAAGCTCTACGGAATGGCGGGGTTGCGGTTGGGATATCTGATCAGCGGAAACGCCCAACTCATCGAGGGGATTCGCCGGGCGGGGCAGGCGTGGCCCGTCTCCTCGGTCGCCGAGGCCGCGGGCATCGCCGCCCTGGAAGACATTGAATACGTCTCGCGCACGCGCGATGTATTGGCGGGCGAGCGAGCGTGGCTTTCCCACGAGCTCTCCTCGCTCGGGCTTTCCGTCGTGCCGTCGGATGCGAACTTCCTTTTAGTCCGCACGCCGGCGAAAGACATCCCCGAGCGCCTGTATAAACATGGGGTTTTGGTCCGCACGTGCGACTCGTTTTCGGTACTGTCCCGTTTCTGGTGCCGCGTCGCGGTGCGCACGCGCAAGGAGAATGCCCGGCTTGCGATGGCGTTCAGCCGCGTGCTTCGGGTGGAAGGTGCATCGGGCGAAGGCGAACCCGACGAACGGGGCGGCGCTTCTTTCAGCGGCGCTATGGCGGGCGCGGATGGCCGAGGCTCGGCGAAGGAGGTCGATACCCGTGGGTAGGGCGAAGCCCATCATGATCCAGGGCACCATGTCGAACGCGGGGAAGAGCCTGCTTGCGGCGGGGCTGTGCCGCGTACTTTCGCAGGACGGCCTGCGCGTGACTCCCTTCAAGAGCCAGAACATGGCACTCAACAGCGGTGTCACGGCCGACGGGCTCGAGATGGGGCGCGCCCAGATCATGCAGGCCGAGGCGTGCGGCATCGCGCCCGACGTGCGCATGAACCCCATCCTGCTCAAGCCCGAAAGCGGCCACCGAAGCCAGCTCATCGTGGCCGGCAAGGCGCAGGGAGCCTTCGCTGCGAGGGACTACTTCGCGCGAAAGAAGGCGCTCATGCCGCAGATTTTGGAGGCGTTCGATTCGCTCGCGGAGGAAAACGACGTCATCGTCATCGAGGGCGCCGGCAGCCCCGCCGAAATCAACCTTGCCGAAAATGACATCGTCAACATGGGGCTCGCGCGCGCCGTGTCCTCCCCCGTGCTGCTTGCGGGCGACATCGACCCGGGCGGGGTATTTGCCCAGCTCTACGGCACGGTCGCGCTCCTTGCGCCCGAGGACCGCGCGCTTTTGCGGGGGCTTGTGGTGAACAAGTTCCGCGGCGATGTGGAAATCCTGCGCCCGGGTTTGGCCCCGCTCGAGAAAATGTGCGGGGTTCCCGTCGTGGGGGTCGTGCCGTATCTTACGCTCGACCTGGACGACGAGGACTCGCTCGCGCCGCGCCTATCTGCCCGCGAGGCGCGCGGCGTCATCGACGTCGCCGTCGTGCGTCTTCCGCATCTGTCGAACTTCACCGACTTCGACCCGCTTTCGCGCGTGCCCGGCGTGGGCGTGCGCTACGTTTCCTCGACGACCGATCTGGGCCGACCCGACCTGGTGGTGCTTCCCGGCTCGAAGACTACGCTCGACGACGCGCGTTGGCTTGCGGCTAGCGGCATCGGAGCCTGTGTACGCGCGCTTTCGGGCGCGGGCACGCCGGTGCTCGGCATATGCGGAGGCTACCAGCTTTTGGGAGACGAGCTTTCCGACCCGCACGGCAGGGAAGGCGCTGGCACCGCGCGCGGGCTCGGGCTCATCCCTGCAAGTACGGTTTTCAAGGAGGAAAAGCGCCTCGCCCAGTCGGCACTGCGCATCACGGGCGCCCAAGGCGCGTTCTCGGTGTGGAACGGCATGATGGCGCGCGGGTACGAGATTCACGACGGCGAAACGACCGTCTCCTGCGCCCCTGCGGGCACGATTGGCGGCAAACCGGAAGGCGCGGCCTGCGGTAACGTGTTCGGAACCTATCTCCACGGCCTGTTCGACGAACCGGGGGTGGCGCTCGCCCTCGCGCGCTCGCTCGCGCGCATGCGCGGCCTGCCCGAGAGCGTCGTGGGTGACGCGGGCGCGGCGTCCGCGGCCGATCACCGTGCGCGTGAGTTCGACCGCCTGGCCGACGTCGTGCGCGGGGCGCTCGACATGGAGTATGTCTACCGCATTATCGAGGAGGGCGTATGATCCACGTGTATCATGGCGACGGCAAAGGCAAGACCACGGCGGCGATGGGCCTCGCCCTTCGCATGCTCGCTGCAGGCCGCCGCGTCGTCGTCGTACAGTTCCTGAAAGACGGCGAAAGCGGGGAGGTGCGCCTGCTCGCTGAGCATTTCGGCGTGCCCGTGTTCGCGGGGAAGGCGTCGGACAAGTTTACCTGGTCGATGACGTCGGAAGAACTTGCCGCGACGTGCGAGCTGCACGATGGGAACCTCGCTTCCGCGCTCGTCGAGCTCGAGTGCGCGCAAGAGGGACTGCTCGTGCTCGACGAGGCGCTCGACGCGCTTTCGAAGGGGCTTGTCGACGAGGCGCTCGTGGACCGCGCACTCGATATGTCCGCGCTCGGCGTCGAAGTAGTGCTCACCGGGCGCGCGCCTTCCCGCAAGATCGTGGAGAAGGCCGACTACATAACCGAGATGCGGTGCGAGAAACACCCCTACGAGCAGGGGATATGTGCAAGGGAAGGAGTGGAGTACTAGATGGATTCCAAGGAGATGGCGCCCGGCGACATCGAGCGGCGCAGCTTCGAGATCATCACCGAAGAGCTCGGCGGCCGCACGTTCCCGCCGCTCGAAGAGCCCGTCGTGAAGCGCGTCATCCACACCACTGCCGACTTCTCGTACGCCGATTCCCTCGTGTTCACCCATGACGCCGCGCACTGTGCGCTCGACGCACTGCGCGCAGGGGCCACGGTGCTCACCGACACGAACATGGCGCTCGCAGGCATAAGCAAGCCCGCGCTCGCGAAGCTCGGCTGCAAGGCCGTGTGCTACATGGCCGACCCTGATGTCGCCGCGGCTGCGCGCGCCGCGGGCACGACTCGCGCCGTTGCGAGCATGGACAAAGCTTGCGGCATCGAGGGTCCGCTCATCGTGGCCGTCGGCAACGCTCCCACAGCACTTCTGCGCCTCGCCGAGCTCATGGACGCGGGGAAGATCGCGCCCGCGCTCGTCGTTGGGGTGCCGGTCGGGTTTGTGAACGTGGTCGAGGCGAAAGAGGAGCTACTCGCGCGACGCGTGCCGGCCATCGTCGCGAGGGGTCGCAAGGGCGGCTCGACCGTGGCGGCCGCCATTATGAACGCGCTGCTCTACCAGATCACGCGCACAGGCGGCCCGAAGTGACGGCGCCCGCATCCGCGCCGGCGCTGCGCATCTTCGCCGGCACCACCGAGGGCCGCCTTCTGTGCGAATGGGCGAGCGGGGCGGGCATCCCCGCCCGTGCCTACGCGGCAACCGAGTACGGAGGCGAGCTTTTGGGCGAGCTTCCGGGCATCGAGGTGCATGCGGGCAGGCTCGACGAGACCGACATGGAGTGCGAGCTTTCTGGCGCGCGCATCGTTGTCGACGCCACGCACCCCTTCGCTACGCTCGCAAGCGGCAACATCCGGGCCGCTTCGCTCGCTGTGGGCGCACAATGCCTGCGCCTTGCGCGCCCGGTCGAGGCGCTGCCCAAAGGCGTCGTCTCGGTCGCGTCGATCGCCTGCGCGGCGCGCTTTCTCTCCGAGAACCCGGGTCGTGTTCTTCTCACGACGGGGAGCAAGGAGCTTGCTCCCTACACGCGCGTCCCCGATTTCGCGGAACGCTTCTTTGTGCGTGTGCTCCCGCTGCCCGGTGCTATAACGAAGTGCATCGACGCGGGGTTTTCGCCGTCGCACGTCATCGGCATGCAGGGGCCCTTCACCCGCGAGCTCAACGAGGCGATGCTTCGGCAGGTGGGCGCCCAGTGGCTTGTGACCAAGGACTCGGGAACCGTAGGCGGCACGGCTGGGAAGCTCGCCGCAGCGCGCGCCGTGGGAGCGCGCTGCATCGTGGTCACCCGTCCCGCCGAGGGAGGCGGGGCCCTTTCGCTTCGGGAAGTGGAAGACGCGCTCTTACCGGAGTTCGCGCGCTAGGCGCTCGCCGCGCCTGCGCGCCCTCCCGCCCGCGTGGGGGTGTTCCTGTAGTTCTGTCAAGAAGGATTCGCCCTTTCGATAGGCGTTTTTGGCAATGCTGACGCAGGCCCTGCCGGGCCCAGGCCGACTTCGGCGAGGCCGATCTCTACGTTTCCGGCGTCCGCACCCCCAAACGGTCCCTAATTCGCCGCAACTTGTTGGTGGTGGCTTACTGGTAGCGTAGGCACTCCACCGGGTTGAGCTTTGCCGCGCGGCGAGCGGGGTAGAAGCCAAAGATCACGCCGATGCCGACGGAGACGCCGAAGGCCAGCAGCACCGTGGCGATTGAAAAGCTCGGTGTGATCTCCCCACTGGCACCGAGCTCGTTGAGAACCCCTGATCCTGCGGCAAACATCGCGAGGCCCCAGGCCAGCAGATAGCCAATCAGGACACCCAGCAGGCCACCGGTGACGCACAGCGCCGAGGACTCGGCCAAAAACTGCGCGGTGATATCGCGGCGACTGGCGCCCAAGGCACGGCGAATACCGATCTCGCGGATGCGCTCAGTCACGTTGGTAAGCATCATATTCATAATGCCGATTCCGCCGACAAGCAGTGAGATACTGGCGACAGCGCCCATGATGAGCGAGAAGGCGCCCATAAACGAGTTGAGTGCATCGATGGCGCTTTTCATGGAGGTCGCCGATACGCTGTCGTACTCATCATCCTCCGAGATGCCCTTCATCGCGCGCACCTTAGACTCGATGGTCTTGCAGAGCTCGTCCATGTCTGTGCCCTCGGCGGCAAGTGCCGTCACGCTGGGGAATGAAGGATTCTCGTCGCCAAACAGGCCGGAGATGGTTTCGCGTGGCATATACAGCGTGAGCGAGCCCATGGAGTCGCTGCCACCATCAATCACGCCTACAATCTGCACCTCGCCGTTGGACACCTTGATGGATTTCCCCAGTGCGTCCTGTTCGTTGCCGTAAAGCTGATCGGCGCCGCCGCGGCTGATGAGCGCCACGCGCGAGCCTGATTGAGACTCTGCCTGTGAATAGACACGTCCCGCAACGAGCTTGCTGGCGCCCACGGCATCGAGCATGTCGCTATCGACGCCGTGTGCCATGACGGTATAGCTTTTATCCCCGACCTTGTACTCGGAATAGGCGCTATCGACGATGCCGATCTGCTCAATCTGCGGCACCAGTTTGCGAAGCTTTTCCACATCCGAATCGGTGAGTTCTTGGGACGAATAGATCTCTACCATGCGGGCTGCATTGAGGCCCAGGCTGTTGACCAGGCTGTTTTGGATGCCGCCGATGAGCGAAGTCATGGCGATGACCGAGGCGATGCCAATGACGATGCCAAGGATGGTGAGCAGGCTGCGTCCCTTGTTGGCCTCGAGCGAGTGAAGGGCTTCTTGGACAAGATCGCGGGTGCTCATTCCTTCGCTCCCTTCGGCTGATTGGTGGATGTCGAAATCGTGGGCAGGGCGTTCACGGCCCCGCGTAACGTATTCGGTGTATGCGCGACATATGCGCCGTCATGGATTCGCCCGTCACGGATGGTTACGGCTCGATCGGCCTCGGCGGCGATGCCGGGGTCATGCGTGATGAGTACGATGGTCTTGCCGCGTTTCTGGAGCTTGTGGAAGGTTTCCATGACGAGTGCCCCGGTTGTCGAGTCTAGATTTCCCGTTGGCTCGTCGGCCAAAATGATGGGCGGGTCGTTGACGAGGGCGCGCGCGATGGCGACGCGCTGCATCTGTCCGCCCGAGAGTTCCGATATGCGGTGGTCCCAATGGTCGACCGGCAGTGTGACGGCTTGTAGCGCGTGCACGGCGCGCATCTCGCGCTGGCTACGCGGCACATTGGTGTAGGATAGCGGCAGCATGACGTTTTCGATCACCGTCAGACGCGGCAGCAAGTTAAAACTCTGAAAGACAAAGCCGATGCTCAGCGCGCGCACCTCGGTGAGCTCATCATCGTCGAGCTCGGCGACGTTGAGCCCTTGCAGGAAGTAATCGCCCGCCGTCGGTTTGTCCAGGCAGCCCAGGATGTTCATGAGTGTCGACTTGCCCGAGCCCGAGGGGCCGGTGATGGCGACGAACTCACCGGGATCTACTGCCAGGCTTACGTTATGCAGGATGTGGGCGCAACCGGCCTCGCTCTCAAAGATGCGGTGCACGTTGCGGATGTCGATGACGGGACGCATTACTTGCCCTCGTCGGCAGGCATGTTGTCGCCGCCGTCTGCCGTCATGCCTGTGCCGGTATCCGTCACGATGGTGTCGCCGTCGCGTAACTTGGTAACCGGGACGTCTGGGTTGATCTCGTTGCCCTGGTCGTCGCGCTTGACCTGCGTCTTACCGACTACAGCCTCGTTGTCGTTTTGCGTCACGACGGTCACCTTCACGCGGCGCGTCTTCTTGCCTTCCGAATCGGTGGCCAGATTGACGTAATAGTGCTCGCCATCTTCGGTCATCAGCGCCATGGTCGGCACCATAACCACGTCGTCGAGCTTCTCGGTCACTACCGAGACCTCGGCAGTCATACCCGGCTTAAGGCGACTGTCGGGTGCTTCGATGAGGATGTCGACGTTAAAGGTCACGCTGCCGCCGCTACCGGAGCCGGAGTCAGAGTTTGCCACCGAGGCGATAGCCGTGACGGTGCCCTGGCTCACGATATCGGGAAACGCGGGATAGGTCACGTTGGCGCTTTGGCCCACGGCAATTTTGGCGATATCCTTTTCGCCCACCTGAACCGTCACCTTCATCTTGGACAGGTCGGCGATTTGCATGCACTGCTTGCCGCCGCTCGTGTCGCTTTCACCCATGATCATGCCGCCTGTTACCGTAGCGCCCACCTTGGCGTTGAGCTCCACGATGCTGCCCGAGCTGGGGGCCTTTACGGTGCGCTCGGCCGCCTTTGCAGTTGCCTGTTCCAGCGCTGCCTGGGCCGAGGCGAGGTTGCGCTGGGCGGTCGAGACGGCATTTGCGTTGGCGTTTGCGTCCGATGGACCGGTCGATCCGTCACTGTCCGTTGTCGGTGCGGCCTGTGCGGCCGCGAGTGCCACCTTTGCATTGTTCAGGTCTTCCTGGGCGGCCGCGACCGCGCGCTGCGCCTCGGAAACAGCGCTATCGAGCGCGTCGTTCTTAATGGTCATGAGTACGTCGCCCTCGTTGACGCTCTGTCCGGCCTGCACGTTGATCTTTTCAACCGTACCGTCGACAGAAGGGGAGACGACCGATGCCGAGATGGGCTTAAGCTGCCCCTTGGCTTCGACTGTGGTGGTAAACGTGCCTTCGGTGACCATGTCGGTCACCGGTCCGTTGGTGCCTGCGGGTTGCGCGTTGATGACCAGCGTTGCGATGATGGCAATGAGCGCGATGGCAACAACGACACCGACGGCGATACCGCGTCGGATGAGCTTTTTGCGCCGACGCTCGGCACGCTTTGCCTTGAGCTTTGCATAGGCTTCTTCATCGGAGATATCGGTCGAATCGTCGAGACTCGTTTGGGGCTGCTTGGTGTCTGCAGCGCTGATAATCGGCAGGGTCTCGGTGGCATCTTGGGGCATGCGATCGGAATCGTCAGGACCCGGATTGATCGTGGGGACCTTGGACATAGCGTCTCCTTTATCGATATGGCTCCGATAAGTATATACGCCCGTCGCGATAGGCGGGCGTATAGAAGTTGCGGATGACGGTACTGTAAGTTTTGTCGCCGTGCTGTTTACTTGTTGTAGACGTTAGCTGCGTTACGAGTGCACGACCACGCAGAGGCCGACTTTGATGCGCTCGTGGAGCGACTTGGCATCGGCCAGACGCAGGTTGATACAACCGTGGCTACCGCACCACTTGTACGATTCGGCGTTATCGAAACTCGAATCGTTTTGCCAGGTGGCGTCGTGGAATCCGACCATATTGCCCTCGAACGGCATCCAGTAGCTTACCGGGCTCTCGTATTTGGGCTTGCCGGTCTCGGGGTCCTTGGCACCGATGAGTTTGCTGGCGCCATCGTTGCTGTTGATCTGCCATACGCCCTCGGGGGTGGCGTCTTCGCCCGGTTTGCCAGAAATAAAGTTGGCCTCCCACACGATGTTGCCGCTCTCGTCGTAGTAGCGCGCATGCTGCTCGGACAGGTCGACGTCGATATAGGCCTTCCAGTCGGGCTCGCCCTTGGCGGTAAATGTGTCGGCCTTCTGGGAGTACTTGATCTCGATTTCGCCGGTCTGCTTGTTGTTGATGGCGTCCTCGACCTGCTTGGCGAGCGAGCTGCTGTCGATGGACCAACCAAAGTCGCCGCCTTCGACGGCGCACTGCTTGCCATCGGCGCGCGTCCACCAGCGAGTGGAGCCCACGGTATTAAAGCCGTTGGCGAGCTCGGCTGCCCAGCTGCTGATCTGCGATGTATCGAGCGTGGGGTTGGCCGGATCGGCAAAGCTGATCCACTGCAACACGGAGCTGCCATCAACCTTGCCGGCATCCTCGCCGTTGAGCTTGAGGGTCACGTTGACGCCCAAGAAGTTGTTGGCGGCATCGCATGCAGACTGAATCTGATCATCGGTCAGCGTTCCATTGAGCGGCTCATAGGCATCGTTGCCGAGCTTGGAAAGATCTACGGTCTCGGCCAGCGAGGCAAGCTCGAGCTCGGCATACTTAATGACATGCTCGCGGTTGAGTTTTTCGTTGGAGCGCGCCTTCTCGACGGTAAACTTGCCGGCCTGCTCGTCATAGGAGCTATTGGCCTCGAACGCGCCCGAACGGCCCTCGTTAAACTCGTCGATGGCGGCGCCCAGATCCTTCTCAAACTGCTTTTGGTCAAAGGTATCGGAGAGCATGGACAGGTCGACGTCTTGATCTAGATCGACTTCGTTGGAGGTAGCGGTTGTTTTGGTCTTGCCGCTCAAGGATTCCACAAGGCGAACCGGCCATACAAAGGCTTCGTTGTGGTTGATGATCTCTTTTGCGGCAGCTTCGCCGTCGACGATGGGTTCATCGGACTCGGGCTGATAGGTCCAGCTAAAGTCATCGCCTGTCACGGTGAGCTTATAGTGCTTCCAAGCCGAGTTGACCTTGGTGGCGGCAGACGAAGCGTTGGAGAACGAGACGTCGACGCCGGCGATGGTGGTGTTGGGGTAGGCTACCTGCGAAAACGCTACGACGCCTACGATATAGACAATGACGATAAGACCCAGGACGACAAAGAGCGTCGTCTTTTTACCTGACTTATTGTTCTCGGCGGGTTTGCGTGCGGGGCCGCGATTGCCTCGAGCGTGCGTGGGGGGCTGCTTGGGCGCATTGCCGTTTGCCTGACGCTGCTGGTTCGGGCGTTGGGAAGCGTTTGCCGCACCACGCTGCTGACCGTGGCTCGGCGCGATAGGACGCGGCGACTGAACGCCGCCGGTGTGCCTGCTCGGCTGCTGCGGATCGGGAATCAGTTGAGTTCGATCGTTTTGCGACATCGTATGCATATCCTTCGAATTTCGCCTTGCGGCTCATCGTGTTTTTACTGGGCTTGCATTATAGCGATTACCCAGTTGTTTGTGGTATGGAAACGGTGGCATTCAAAAGAGGTGGGACATTTGTCCCACCTCTGAGTCGTTCTTTGTCGCTATCCGCACACACCGCATTTTGCACAGGCCGAAAGTGCGGCCGGAGCCTGCGCGATGCCGCCCTTTGCCGTCTCGCGCAGCGTGGCCGGCAACGCGTGGCCTACCGACAGCATGACGTGAGCCATCTGGTCAAACGGTACCAGGCTCTTGACGCCGGCAAGTGCGAGCTGGGCCGAACTAAAGGCCGCCGCCACGCCGATGGCGTTGCGGTTTTGGCAGGGCACCTCCACGAGGCCAGCGACGGGGTCGCAAACGAGGCCCAGCAGGTTGCTCAGCGCGATGGAACTGGCGTCGAGCGCCTGCTCGGGCGTGCCGCCGAGCATCTGTACCAGCGCGGCGGCTGCCATGGCGGCGGCGCTTCCGACCTCGGCTTGGCAGCCGCCCTCGGCGCCGGCAACGCAGGCGCTCGTGGTGAGGTTGAGGCCGATGGCGGCGGCGCAGTAGAGCGCGTCCATGATCTGTTCGTCGTCGAGCTCGAGGTGGTCGGCGAGCGCCAGCACGCAGCCGGGGACGACGCCCGCGGAGCCTGCCGTGGGGGCGGCGACGATCACGCCCATGGTGGCGGAGCGCTCGAGCACGGCCATGGCGCGTGCTACGGCTTCGGTCTGGACGGCGCCCATTAAGCTGGAGCTCAGGCCGTTGTGGCCGGTGGATTCGACAAGCTTGGCCTCGCCGCCGATGAGGCCGCCGAGCGATCGCTGCGGATTGGCGATGGGGGCCGTGGTCTCGTCTTTCATAACTTCGAGCACGCGACGCATGGAAGCGACGGCGTGTTGCTCGCCGGTCAGGCGTGCCTCGCGCACGGCCATGACGGCGCCGATGTTGAGGCCCAGTTCGCCGCAGGCGTCAAGCAGCTGCTCGCCGTCGTCGAAGATTTCCTTGGCCGAGACGCCGGGGGAGAGCGATGAGGCCGAACCGGGAAGCTCAATGAAGGTGGCGTAATCGACATTGTCGAGCTTGCGCAGCATGGGGACGACGGTGCCGTCGGGCGTGCCATCGGTTTCAAACACGGAGTAGGCCTGGCCGCCCACCTCGGTACGGTAGGTGCGACAGAAGGCGATGTTCACATGCGCGTAGGCGAGCAGGTTCGTGAGCGCGGCGAGCACGCCGGGAACATCCTGGTGCGCCACGAAGAGCGTTGAATACATGCCCGAGATGTCGACGCCGACGCCGTTGATGCGGCTGATGCGCATCTTGCCGCCGCCCAGGCTCTCGCCGCGGACCTGTGCCGTGGCACCCATATCGTCTTGCATGTCGATGTCCACGGTGTTGGGGTGGATGGAGGCGTCGTCGCCCTTAATGTCAAAGTGATATTCGAGGCCCTGCTTGCGTGCGAGGTCGAAGGCCTGCTTGATGTTCTCGTCGTCGGTGTCGAGGCCCAGGATGCCCGCGACGAGCGCGCGGTCGGTGCCGTGGCCGCGGTAGGTATGGGCAAAGGAGTTCCACAGGCCAAAGGTGACCTTAGTGATGCGGCCTTCCAGCAGGCTGGCGGCAACTTGGGCGCAGCGCAGGGCGCCGGCGGTGTGCGATGAGCTGGGGCCGACCATGACGGGGCCCAAGATCTCGAATGCCGAGGTCGTAGCTAGTGTTTGCGGCTTGCCTGCCATATGCGCTCCTGTTCTATCCCGTCGTTCCGAGGGCTTTGGTATTTGGTCGCCTGCTCTACAGTCCTGGCTCGCACGGAGGCCACATTAAGTGGCCTCCGGCTCGTGCGGAACTCGCGATCGACCAAATACCAAAGCCCTCGGAACTTAGGATACATGGTAGGGGCACGCTTGCTGCAAAATTCATCAGCTGGGAACCTATTCTGCGTCCCATGTCGACTCATCTTCACCACCGGTTAATAAAAAAGAGGTACCGGTTGTTCCGGTACCTCTTTTTGGCGTGTTTCTATTTGGCTGTGGCTTTTCTCGTAAGCCTACAGGCCGCAGGCTGCTTTGAGTTCTTCGACTCGGTCGGTATTCTCCCAGGTGAAGTCGGCGTCTTCGCGGCCGAAGTGACCGTAGGCTGCCGTCTTTTCGTAGATGGGGCGACGCAGGTCTAGGTCGCGGATGATAGCCCCTGGGCGCAGGTCGAAGGTCTTCTCAACGGCCTCGACGATCTTGTCCTCGGCGACCTTAGCGGTACCGAAGGTGTCGACCATAATTGAGAGGGGCTTGGAAACGCCGATGGCGTAGGCAAGCTCGACTTCGCAGCGGTCGGCCAGGCCGGCGGCCACCACGTTCTTAGCGACCCAGCGCGCTGCGTACGCGGCGGAGCGGTCGACCTTGGTGCAGTCCTTGCCGCTAAAGGCACCGCCACCGTGACGGCCGTAGCCGCCGTAGGTGTCGACGATGATCTTGCGGCCGGTGAGGCCCGTGTCGCCCATGGGGCCGCCTACGACAAAGCGACCGGTGGGGTTCACGTAGATGTCCGCGTTGTCCCACGGCATGTTCTCGGCAGCCATGACCGGGGTGATGACGTGCTCGATGAGGTCGGCCTTGATCTTGCCCATGTCCTCGATCTCGGCGGCATGCTGCGTAGAGATGACGATGGTCGTGACCTCGACGGGCTTGCCTTCCTCGTAGCGCACGGTGACCTGGGTCTTGCCGTCGGGACGCAGATAGGCGAGGGTATCGTCGTGACGCACGGCGGCCAGGCGCTCGGCCAGGCGGCTTGCCAGGTAGTGTGGCATGGGCATGAGGGTCTTGGTCTCGTTGGAGGCATAACCGAACATCATGCCCTGGTCGCCGGCACCGATCAGGTCGATCGGGTCGGTGGTAGCGCCGGTCTGGGTCTCGAAGGACTCGTCAACGCCCTGGGCGATATCGGGCGACTGCTCGTGGATGAGGCTCATAACGCCGCAGGTGTCGCAGTCAAAACCGAACTTGGCGCGGTTGTAGCCAATGCGGCGGATGACGCCGCGGGCGATTTCCTGTACGTCGACGTAGGCCTGGGTGCGAATCTCGCCGGCGACGATGACCGTGCCAGTGGTCACGAGGGTCTCGCAGGCGCAGCGGACGTTCTCCACGTTGGCGGGCACACCGTTGGGCGCAATATAGCCCTGCTCCTGCAGCTCTATTTCTTTGGCGAGGATTGCGTCGAGGACGGCGTCGCTGATCTGGTCAGCGATCTTATCGGGATGACCTTCGGTCACCGACTCCGACGTAAAAACAAAGGACCCGTGTTGGGGCGGGATGGAACGAAGTTCTTCTGACATGATTGTCCTTTCAAAAACGTGTCCCGGCGACCGTTACCATTCCGCCGGGCTCTCTATGCAAGGGCACATCATAGCGCGTAAATCAAACATTCACACCCTTTCCGCACCTACTCATTGGGGACAGACTTAAATGACCAGCCGGGGCACTCATTGGGGACAGACTTAAATGACCAGCCTTACCTAAGTGCCGACAGGTTGCCCAAAGACTGGTCATTTAAGTCTGTCCCCAATGAGTGCCCAATGACTAGGTCGGTGCCCTTTGTGCGGAGGTTGCTTTGATGCTTTATACTGGTGCGGTTAGACATCCATCCTGCAATCGAGGAGATTTCCATGGCATCAGACGTTCGCGTCCGCTTTGCACCCTCACCGACGGGCAAGCTGCACATCGGCGGCGCCCGCACCGCTATCTATAACTGGGCTTTCGCCCGTGCAAACGGCGGCACGTTCATCCTGCGCATCGACGACACCGACCCCACCCGTTCCACCGACGAGAACACGCAGATCATTCTGCGCGCCATGCGTTGGCTGGGCTTGGACTGGGACGAGGGTCCCGAGGTGGGCGGCGACTATGGCCCCTACGCCCAGACCGAGCGCCTGGACCTGTACAAGCAGGCCGCCCAGAAGCTTTGGGACGAGGGCAAGGCCTATCCCTGCTTCTGCACCAAGGAGCAGCTCGAGGCTGATCGCAAGGCCGCGCAGGAGCGCAAGGACCCCTTCCAGGGCTATCAGCGCCGCTGCCGCGATCTTGATCCCGAGGAGGCACGCCGCCGCATCGAGGCCGGCGAACCCTACGTCCTGCGCATCAAGGTGCCCGAGGACCGCGGTGACGTCGTCATCCACGATGCCGTCCACGGCGAGGTTACCTTCGACGCCAAGGAGCTCGACGACTTTGTCATCTTCCGCTCCGACGGCACGCCCACGTACAACTTCGCGACCGTCGTCGACGACGCCATGATGAAGATCACCCATGTCATCCGCGGCGACGACCACCTGTCCAACACCCCGCGCCAGGTCATGGTCTACGAGGCCCTCGGCGCGCCCGTGCCCACGTTCGCCCACATCTCCATGATTCTGGGCGCCGACGGCAAGAAGCTCTCCAAGCGCCACGGCGCCACCTCGGTGGAGGAGTACCGCGACGCCGGTTACCTGTCCGACGCCTTCGTCAACTACCTGGCGCTGCTCGGCTGGTCGCTCGACGGCGAGACCACGATCATCCCGCGCGATGTCCTGGCCAGCAAGTTCTCGCTCGACCGCATTTCCAAGAACCCGGCGACCTTCGACCCCAAGAAGCTCGACTGGGTCAATGCCGAGTACATCAACGGCATGTCCGACGCTCAGTTTGCCGACGAGATCATGGTCCCCGAGCTGCACGAGGCAGGCCTCATCGAGGGTAACGTCGAGTACGGCGAGGACTGGATCGACGCACTCGCTGCCATCGTTAAGCCGCGCACCAAGATGCCGGCCGACGCCGTGACTGTCGCCGCTCCCATCTTTGCCACGGCCGAGACGCTCGAGTATGACGAGAAATCCGTCAACAAGGGCCTGGCCAAGGAAGGCATGGGTGCCATTCTGGATGCCGCCAAGGCCGCGCTCGAGGGCGTGGACGAGTGGACGGCTGCCAACATCGACGCCGCGCTTGAGCCGCTGCCCGAGCAGATGGACCTCAAGAAGCGTGTTGTCTTCCAGGCTGTGCGCGTCGCCGTCTGCGGCAACATGGTGAGTCCTCCGCTGGGCGAGACCATGGCGCTCGTCGGCCGCGACGACTGCCTGGCGCGTATTGACCGCGCCCGCACGATGGCGCTGTAATCGCTGCGCAAACGTTTGTATCCGAGCCCCGTTCTCCCCGAGCGGGGCTCTTGTTTCTGTACCGATGAGTGGGTTGCTGGGACAAAATAATCAGTAGTGTTTGTCCCATGTTCGAGTGACGCAACGAGCTCGACACTCGTATCGGCCATGGGACAAACTCTACTGATTATTTTGTCCCACCCCTTTCAGGTCCGTTCGTTAGAGGTGGTGTATGGCTCAACAACTGTCGCTGTTTGGTTCGCCGGAACCCGAGCAGACTCCGGTAGCGCCTGCTCGCACGCCCGAGCTTGCCAAGCCCAAGCCCGCACCCGAGCCCGTCGCTGCCTACGCGAGCGTGGTCCTCGATATCCCTACGCGCGCTTTATCCGAGCCATTTGCCTACGGTATTCCACAGCCCCTTGCCAACGAAGCCCAGATCGGCTCTACGGTCCTGGTCCACTTTGGCAATCGCGCGGCCGCGGGATACATCGTCGACATCGCGCCTGAGTCGGGCGACCTGCAAGGCAACAACGCCCTCGACCCCGCGCGCATCAAGCCCATTGAGGCCATCCTCAGCAAGCCGCTCTTTACCGCTGAGGCTGCACGCATTGCGCGCTGGATGAGCCGCGAATATGTCGCTACGCTTTCCGAGTGCCTGCGCCTGTTCCTGCCGCCGGGCGGAAGCCCGCGCGTGGTCAAGGGCGATGACGGTGTGTGGACCGTTGAGCGCCCCGCCGTCAAACCGATCCAAAACCGTTGGGTCATGCTTACGCCCGAGGGCTTCGACTATACGCCGCCCAAATCCGCGGTTCGTCAGCGTCAGCTTATCGAGGCGCTCCAGTGCGGTCCGGTCACGACGCGCGACCTCAACCTGCTCTACAACAGCATGTCCGCTACCATCAAGGCGCTCGAAAAACGCGGCGTCGTCGTGGTGGAGGAGCGTCGCGCGTGGCGTGGCTGCGGCGAGCAAACCACGCTGTCTTCTGCCAGCGGCAAGGCGCCGGTGGCACTCACCAACGGCCAGCAGCGGGCGGTTGCGCAAATCGAACGCGCTCGCCTGGACGCCCATGGTGACGTGGTGCTCGTCGACGGCGTCACCGGTTCCGGCAAAACCGAGGTCTATCTCTCCGCCATCGAGCGTGTACTGGCAGCCGGTCGTTCGGCCTGCGTGCTCGTACCCGAGATCTCGCTGACGGCCCAGACCGTCGGCCGCTTCCGCTCTCGTTTTGGCGAGACGGTCGCGGTCTTCCACTCGCGCCTCTCGGCCGGTGAGCGCCTCGACCAGTGGGACATGGTTGCGAGCGGTGCGGCCCGCGTGGTTGTCGGCGCGCGTTCGGCGATCTTTTGCCCGCTCAGCGACTTGGGCCTCATCATCATCGACGAGGAGCACGAGACCAGCTACAAGCAGGGCTCCAGTCCGCGCTACCATGCGCGCGAGGTGGCAGCCGAGATGGCGCGCCGCCATCGCTGCCCACTCGTGTTGGGTTCGGCCACGCCTTCTTCCGAGGCCCTCGACCGCTGCCGCCGTGGCACGTATAACGGCGCCACCTGGACGCGCGTCAAGATGCCCGAGCGCCCGGGACACGCCGTGCTGCCGACAGTCCGCATTGCCGACCTGCGCCGCGAGTTCTCGCGCGGCAGCCGCTCCATGTTCTCTAAGCCGCTGATGGAAGGTCTGGAGCGTGTGGTCGAGCGCCGCGAGAAGGCCGTGCTGTTGCATAACCGCCGTGGCTTTGCGCCGTTCCTGATGTGCCGCGAGTGCGGCTGCGTCCCCACCTGCAACCACTGCTCCACCGCGCTTACGTATCACGAGCGCACGCACACGCTGCAATGTCACACCTGCGGTTCGTCTTGGCGCGTGCAGCCGTATCCCGCGCCCACGAGTCGTTGCCCCAAATGTGGTAGTCGCTACCTTGCAAAAATGGGTCTGGGCACGCAGCAGATCGAGGACGCGCTGCACCAGATGCTGCCCGAGGACGTCGCCATCATCCGCATGGATGCCGATTCCACGCGCGGCAAGGATGCGCACAAAAAGCTGCTCGAGCAGTTCGATGCCGCCGATTGCGCGGTGCTGCTGGGCACCCAGATGATTGCCAAGGGCCTCGACTTTCCCGAGGTCACGCTTGTGGGCGTGGTCAATGCAGACTTTGCGTTAAAGCTGCCCGATTTTAGAGCAGGGGAGCGCGCCTACGATCTGCTGGAGCAGGTCGCGGGCCGTGCCGGTCGCGGCGATCGTCCCGGCGAGGTCATCATCCAGACCTACCTGCCCGAGGATCCGGTCATTCGCGCCGTCGCTGAGCACGACCGTTCGATCTTTACCGACTACGACCTGGACCAGCGCCGCGACGCGCTTTACCCGCCGTTTGTTCGCCTGGTCAACATCTTGGTGTGGTCGGCGAACCGAGACGACGCGCAGGACTTCATTGGGCGCATTGCAAAGCTTCTTAAGCGCCGCTGGCATGCCGCCGCGCCCGACTTTTTGCGGGCGGGGAGCGCCGTGCCCCAGGTGCTGGGCCCGGCTTCGTGTGTAATCGAGAGAGCCAAGGACCGTTACCGCTTCCATCTGCTTGTGAAGTCGCCTGTGGGGTACCATGTCTCTGATGATATCGACGCCTGCCTCAAAGAGGTGGGCTCTGTGCGCGGCGTGAGCGTGAGCGTTGACGTTGATGCCTATGATTTGATGTAACAACCCGAAAGGATGGCCATGGAAGCCAACGGAATCGTACTGTCGCCCGACCCTCGCCTGCGTCAGGAGTGCGCCGTGATCGAGGAGATCACCCCGGCGATCGAGGCGCTTGCCGAGAAGATGAAGAAGATGATGTTCGACAACGGCGGCTGCGGCCTGGCTGCTCCGCAGATCGGCGAGCTTATTCAGCTCGTCACCATCGACTGCGACTACAGCGACAAGAACGACTACGACCCGTACGTGCTCATCAACCCCGTTATTGTTGGGCAGAGCGACCATCTGGTGCCGTTTAGCGAGGGCTGCCTGTCCATCCCTGGCATTAGCTGCGAGATCGAGCGTCCGGATCACGTTGTCGTCGAGGCGTATGACCTGGATGCCAACCTGATTCGCTATGAGGCCACGGGCGATTTGTTCTGCGTGTGCCTGCAGCACGAGATTGATCACCTGCATGGCAATACCATGTTCGAGCGACTGAAGCCGATGCAGAGGATCAAGGCAGTCAAGGAGTACCAGGACGCCCTGGCCCGCGGCGCTCGACCGGGCGAGACGGAGTAGGTCGTCCGTCCCCCGGGCAGGGCCCGCACATATCATCCCGTGCTTAAACATTCTCGCTTCGCTGCGAAACTGCGCGCGGGACGATATGTGCGGGCCCTGCCCGGGGGACTGCGTTGTCTTGGCTCCTTTTTCGCCCAGGTGCCGTCGGGCCAGGGATGGGCGTCTTCGCTGATAGGTGCTTTGCTGAAAGAGCTGCTTTTATTGCGGCTCTTTCTTTGGTTTTGGGTATATTTGTTCGTGTTGAACTGTTTTTGCGGATGGGCTGGGGGACTGGCTTTCCGCTGTTATTTGTAGCCGTCTTGGCTCTGGTTTTGAGGAGACATTGGTTATGCGTATTGTGTTTATGGGTACGCCGGATTTTGCGGTGCCTTCGTTGACTTCGCTTGTTGAGGCTGGGAATGAGATTGCGCTTGTTGTTACTCGTCCTGATGCTGTTCGTGGGCGTGGTAAGAAGCTTGAGCCGTCTCCTGTTAAGGCCAAGGCGCTTGAGCTGGGGTTGCCGGTTGTTGAGGCCAATCGTATGACGCCTGAGGTTGTTGAGGCGCTCCAGGCTGCGCAGGCGGATATTTTCTGTGTGGCTGCTTATGGCTGCATTTTGCCTGATGAGGTGCTGCATATGGCGCCGCTTGGTATTGTGAATGTTCATGCTTCGCTGCTGCCTCGTTGGCGTGGCGCTGCTCCCATTCAGCGTGCCATTCTTGCTGGTGATGAGGTTGCTGGCGTTTCCATTATGCGCATTGGGCATGGCGTGGATACGGGCGCTTATTGCGCGCAGGCCTCGACGTCGGTTGCCGGTAAGCATGCCGAGGCGCTCACGATGGAGCTTGGTGAGCTTGGCGGTAAGTTGCTTGCCGATACGCTTCCCTCGCTTGCCGATGGCTCGGCTGTTTGGACTGAGCAGGACGAGTCGCTTGTTACCCACGCAGCCAAGATTTCTAAGCAAGAAATGCGTCTGGATCCTCAGATGGCGGCACTTGATTGCGTGCGTCATGTGCTCGCTGCGTCCGACACCGCGCCTGCCCGTTGTGTGATTGCCGGCAAGACGGTTCGCGTGCTCGATGCTGCGCCGGCCGATGTGTCGCTTGGCGAGGGCGCTGTTGTCGTTAAGAGCAAGCGTGTTTACCTGGGTCTTTCCGATGGCGCGGTTGAATTGCTCGAGGTTAAGCCCGATGGTAAGCGTGCCATGGCTGCTTCTGCCTGGGCTGCCGGCCTTCAGGGTGCCGATCTTAGGTGGGGTGTGCTGTCATGAGCAAGTTGTCTCCCGCGCGCAAGCTTGCGCTCGATGTATTGATGGAGGCCGATCGCCGCGGTATGTACGCCCGCGACGTGTTGTCTTCCCGTGCTTCCGCCAAGGCCATTGACCAGCGCGATTCCGCTTTTGCCGCTCGTTTGGCGCTCGGTGTCGCCGCCACGCAGGGCATTTTGGATGAGTTGCTCGATCAGTTTTTGGATAAGCCCAAAAAGGTCGCGCCGCGCGTTCGCATGGCGCTTCGTATCTCGGCCTTCGAGATGCTCTACCTGCATACGCCGGGCCGCGTTGCCGTGAGCCAGGGTGTTGAGCTGGTGCGCAGCGGTGCTAAGTCTGCTGCGGGCCTGGCTAACGCGGTGCTGCACAAGGTTGCTGACAACGTTGAGGACTTTGCGACGGCATCCGACGTGGATGAGTCCGAGCGCCGCCTGGTTCGCCTGTCTCGTTTGATGGGTCTTCCTCGCTGGCTGTGTGCTCGTATTATGGCCTCGTTCGATACGCCCGAGGGCGCGCTCAGCTTTGCCGGTAATCTGGCGCCCGCACCGCTTGCTCTGCACGAGAATGCGTTTGCGAACAAGCCCGATCCGTATATCTCGCAGCTCGTAGCGCCAGTCTTTCCGGGCTGCCATGCTCCGGTCGATGCGCAGGTCACGGTTGCGTCGGGTGTGTTTGAGCGTGCTGCTGCCGTTGCCTCGGACCTTAACGCCCAGCTTATCGCGACCGCGGCGACTCGTCCCGGGCGTTGTCTGGAAATCGGCGCCGGTCGTGGCACGAAGACCTATGTGATGATGTGCCAGGCCAAGCGTGTCGGCTATGAGCGTCAGCATACTGCGCTCGACCTGCACGATCGCAAGTGCGATCAGAATCTCGCGCGCCTGCACAAGGCGGGTATCTCAGGTGTTCGTACGGTGTCGGGTGATGCCTGCGAGCTCAATGAGGTGCTCACGTCCTTTGACGCGATGCTTGGCGAGCCCGCCCTGTTCGACACGGTCTTTATCGATGCTCCGTGCTCGGGCACCGGCACTATGCGCCGTCATCCTGAGATTCCGTGGCGCCTGACCGAGAACGACGTTACGACCGAGCTGCCCCGCCTGCAGCTGACGATGCTCAAGGAAGCGGCCGCGCGCGTGGCTGCCGGCGGTGAGCTTATCTATGCCACCTGCTCGGTTTTTGATGAAGAGAACACGCGGGTCGTGGATGCCTTCCTGGCTTCTCCCGAGGGCGCCGGCTTTACCGTGGCGCCGCTCTCCGACGCCCAGATTTTGCAGCTCCCCGAGTACGATCATGCCAAGAGCCTCGTCAGCCTGCGCCAAAACGCTCGAGGCCTCTTCCAAAGTGTCCCCGTAAATGCCGACTCCTACGACGGTCACTTCTGCGCCCGCCTGGTCCGCAAGTAACTACTAAGTTGCGGTGAAATAGAGATTGATTAGCGGCATCTACCCGCCAAGTAGTCCTTATTCCACCGCAACTTACGAGGGCGGCCCTGCGACCGATTGCTGGTCGCAGGGCCGCCCTCGTGCGTTTTGTTGTTGCCAGCTGTTAGTGGTTGTGCGGACAGTTGGCGCAGCAGCCGCTCGTGGCGCTGGTGCTGGAGCCGCCGCTTCGCTGGTCGGTGTTGTAGAAACCGCTGCCCTCAAATTTAATGCCGCTGGCCGAGAACGTCTTGGCCGCCGGGGAACCGCAGCTCGGGCACACGACCTCGGGAGTCTCGGACATGGGATGCTCAACCTCAAACACGTTGCCGCAGCTCGTGCACTTGTAATCGTAGCGCGCCATAATACTTCCTTTTCAGCACAAAGCGGGCAGATCGCTCTGCCCGCAAAAATTCAAACGTCTGTAACTGTACCCTATATCGGGCGTTTTATCACGCTTCGCCCCAGAATCTATGCGTGTTGCGCAGGAGCTGTGCGGTTTTGCCCTCAGCGGCCGCAACGTCGGCCTCGTCAGCCTGCCAGGTCCAGTTGCCCGTGGCCACGCCCGGTACGTTCATACGCGTGTCGTCGCCAAGCCCCAGCACGTCCTGCAGCGGCATCATCACCAGGGGAGCGTCGCTTGTCAGCGCGTCGCTCATCAGCTTGGCTGCCACCTCAACACCGCTCGGCTCGTCGCCGCCCGCAAAGGAGCGCGTGCACCAACCCGCGAGCGTTGACGTATCGTGCGTCGAGGTGTACAGGATCTTGCCAGGTGTGGGATGCACGCCGCAACGAACGTCGTAGTTGCTAAACTCCAGCACGTCCATGCCGGGGAAGCCGCAGGTCGAGGCCATGGCGCGAACGCCGGGCGTCAGGTAGCCCAGGTCCTCGGCGATAAAGTTGAGCGGCCCCAGCTCGTCATAGGCGGTCTGGAACAGGTCCTTGCCCGGGCCTGCCAGCCAACGCCCGTCGGCGCAGGCCTTACCCGCGGGAATGCTAAAGTAGCTGTGGAAGCCCAGGAAGTGATCCAAGCGCACGCGGTCGTAGAGCGAAAACGCACGACGTAGGCGATCCATCCACCAGCTATAGCCGTTCTGCTTCATGTGGTCCCAGCGGAACGTCGGGTTGCCCCACACCTGGCCCTCGGGCGCAAAGTTGTCGGGCGGCGCGCCAGAAATCTCAATCGCCTTACCGGTATCGGACAGCCAGAAGTTCTCGGGCTCGCTCCATGCATCGGCCGAATCGTCCGAGACATACATCGGGATATCGCCGATGACCTCGATGCCCTTCTTGTGCGCATAATTCATAAGCTCGCACCAAGCCAGGTCAAAGCGGTACTGCATGTACGCCTGAAGCTCGGCCTCGTCGTGGAAGCGCTTGTCATCGATCAGGTGCTCGTTGTAGCGCGCGACATCTGCCGGCCAATCGTGGCGCGATTCGCTCTCAAAGTACTTCTTAACGGCCATGTAGACGCAGTACTTTTCGAGCCAATCGGCATTGCGATGTTTAAACGCGGTGTACAGCGGATCGGCATCCTCGCCACCGTGGGCCTTCCAGGTCTCAAAGTCGGCGGCTAGCTCCTTGTGACTCTCGGGCAGCAGGTCGATATTGCCAGCAAAAGCCGAAGGACCGGCGTAAGGGGAGCGGAAGAAGTCCGTTGGGTTGACGGGCAGGACCTGCCAGTAGCGCATGCCCATTGCGGCCAGATGGTCGATAAAACGACGCGTTGGCGCGCCGATCGTTCCGGGCTTACCGTCGTCGGTCGGCACCGATGTGATATGGCACACAACGCCCGCACCATGATCGAGCGGCTCTTGCAGACGCTGCTCGGCGTGGTGATAGATGATCGATGAACCCAGCGGATACAGATCGAGCGTGACGGTGCCGTTGTGAATCTCGCACTCGTGGCCACTAATCACGTCGCTTGCACATTCGCCGAGCGCCGGAATTGTCACGCGGTGCGAGTTGCGCAGGCTGCGGTTGATGATAACGGTCGCGGACTCGCCGCCCTTGCCCGTGCGGTTGTAGGCCAGCACCTCGTCGTTGAGCGCGAAGGCCTTGATCTCGCCGTCGATCATAAACGGCAGCGCACGGCGCACGGCGGAGGCGTTTTTGACAATAGCCAGCGTGTCGAAGTCGTGCAGTTGGTCCTTGGTCGGTAGGGTGCGGCGGTTGCCCGGATCGGTTAGACCCTCCAGGCCGTATTCGTCGCCGTAGTAAATCGAAGGCACGCCGGGGAAGGTCATCTGCATGAGCGTCGCGAGCCAAAAGCGGCTCTTGGCCAGACCCATTGCGCCTTCGTCCAGACGCCATTTGCTGCGCTCGCACTCGGGCAGCTGTGACTCGTCGGGGCCGCCGCCGAGCACCGAGATAATGCGCGGACGGTCGTGGCTCGAGAGCAGGTTGAGCGCGCAGGACAATGCCTCGCTCGGGTAGTTCTCGCGCAGGGTCTCGATATCCTCGGCCGCCTGGTAGGCGTTCTTGTAGCCCATCAAAAAGCCGATGACCATGTCGCGGAAGGGGTAGTCCATAGCAGAATCGAGCTCGGAGCCCTGCAGGTAGCGGCGCAAATGACCGTAACTGACCTTGTTGGAGGCGTCTTCCCAAACTTCGCCGAGCAGCAGTGCGTCAGGCTTTTCGGCAAGTACTGCCTTCTTGATCTCGGCCAGGAAGTCGTCAGAAAGCTCGTCGGCCACATCCAGACGCCAGCCGTGAGCACCGGCGCGCAGCCACTTGCGGATGATGCCGTCCTCGCTCAGAATCCTGTCGCGCACCAGCTCGGAATTCTCGTTGATGGCGGGCATATTGCCCACGCCCCACCAGCAGTCGTACGAGCCGTCCTCGTGGAAGGTAAACGCATCGCGCCACGGCGAATCCTCACTCTGCCATGCACCTACGCCGGGGTAGTTGCCATAGCGATTGAAGTAGATCGAGTCGTCGCCCGTGTGGTTGAAGACGCCGTCCAGGATAATGGAAATGCCCAGCTTCTCGGCCGCCTGGCATAGTTCGGTAAAGTCCTGTTCGGTGCCCAGAATCGGGTCAATTTTTGTGTAGTCAGCCGTGTCGTAGCGATGGTTGCTCGCGGCCTCAAAGATGGGGTTGAGGTAGATGGCCGTAAAGCCCAGCTCGGCGATGCGAGGCAGGTCTTCCTGGATGCCCTTGAGCGACCCGCCGTAGAAGTCCCAGGTTTTGATGGAGCCGTCTTCGGCGCGCTCGTACACGGGCGGCTCGTTCCAGTCCTCGACCATGCGGCGCTGGATTCCGTTGCGCGGCTTTTCGACCTGAGCCAGCGTACGCTCGCGCCAGTGCTCGTCGCGAGCATAGCGATCGGGGAAGATTTGGTAGACCATGCCGCGCTCGTACCAAGTGGGGCGGTTGTCGCGGTGCTTATAGACGGTGATCTGGAACGAAGGTACCTCGGCGTAGTCGTAGGTTACGCCTTCGCCGCCGGTGCGGCCCTGCGGTGCGCCCAGACGAACCTCGGGCTGGCCCTCGATATTGCAGATAAAGCTGTACCAGATAAGACAGGGCTCAGTGCACTCAAGCTCTACGGAAAATATGCCGTCGCCTTCGTGCGTCATGGGATACCGAGACTCGCCGATCTCATCGACCCAGGTACGCAGCGTAAGCGTTGCTTGGTTGGGATCGGCATCCTCCAGAATCACGGAGAGCGAAAGGGTAGTTCCTGTGGTCACAGCGCCAAACGGAGTGCGAAACTGCGGTAGGCGGCTGTTGTGTATCAATCTCATAGTACGGTCCAGTTCAATAGAATCATGGCCTGCTGGCCATGGGCTTTACGCACAGGATGTAAGTATATCTGTTGTACACAGGCTGTATAAACAACATCCGTTTACCATCGGCGAACGGTTGTCCTAGAAAATCGTTTTATCAACTATCTACAGAGAAGGGGCGCCCGGTTGGAGCGCCCCTTGCTTAGGGTTTGATGAGGTTTTGGATCGTCTGGATTAACGACGCTTCCGGGTGGCCGTAGCCTTGCGGACGGAGGTCTTCTTGGTCGGAGCCTTTTCCTCGGTCGAAGCGGAGGGGGAGACCGGGGCCTTCTTGGCGGGCTCGACCTTAGGATCGGCCTTTGCCGTAGCCTTCGGAGCGGTCTTGACCTCATCGGGCTTCGGTGCCGGCTTGGCCTTTACTGCGGGCTTGGGCTCCTCTTTGACAGCGGCGGCCTTGGGCTCTGCTTTGGGGGCAACTGCCTTGGTCGTGGTCTTCTTGGCCGTCGTCGTGGTGCGCTTGCGCGTGGTGGTCTTGGCGGCAGGCTTGGCCTCGACGGTTGTCTCGGCCTTGGGCTCGGCGGGCTTCTCCTCGACCTTGACCGCCGGCTTTGCAGCGGCCTTGGGGGCAACCTTCGTAGCGGCGGCCTTGGTGGTCGTCGTCTTCGAAGCCGTGGTCTTCTTTGCAGCGGTGGTCTTAGCGGCGGTCGTCTTCTTGGCAGTAGTCTTAGCCGGAACCTTGGCGGCCGGCTTGGTCTCAGCCTTTACCTCGGGAGCAGCCTCAACTTCGGCAGCGTTCTTGGCAGCGGCGGTCGTGCGCTTACGCGTGGTCGTTGCCTTGGTAGCCGTCGTCTTGGTTGCGGAAGTCTTGCTCGCGGCAGCCTTGGTCGTCGTAGCCTTCTTGGCGGTCGTCTTACGGGCCGTGGTCTTCTTAGCTGCGGGCTTTGCAGCGGGCTTGACCTCGGCCTCTGCCTTGGGAGCAACCTCAGCCTTCACCTCAGGCTCGGCCTTTGCGGGCTCAGCCTCAACAGGCTTCTCCTCGGCCTTGGGCTCCTCGGCGGTCACCGGCTCAGTAACAGCCTCAGGCTCGTCGACAACCGCCGCTGGCCTCGCAATCTCCGGATGCATAAAGAAGTACAGGTCCAGATACTTGTCGGCCGAGCGCGTCCAGCTAAAGTCCTGGCTCATGGCCTGCGTGACCAACTGGTTCCAGGCCTCGCGGTTGTCCCAGAACAGGCGCGCCGCGCGGAAGACAGCGTCGCCCATCTCGTCGCCGTTAAAGTTACTAAACGAGAATCCTGTGCCCTCGCCGGTAAACTCGTTATACGGGATCACGGTGTCCTTCAGACCACCGGTCTCACGCACGATGGGCAGGGTGCCGTAGCGCATGGCGATGATCTGCGACAGGCCGCAGGGCTCAAACTTCGACGGCATCAGGAACATATCGGCGGCGGCATACATGCGCTGCGACAGCGCCGGGTCGAACTCGATGCGTGCGGCCATGGTGCCGGGGTACTTGTCCTGGAAGTAGCGCAGGCCGTCCTCGTAGTCGCGGTCGCCGGTGCCCAGCACCGCCACCTGCACACCGCCGGCCAAAATGCGGTCGAGCGCGTACATGACCAGATCCAAGCCCTTCTGGCGCGTCAGGCGCGTGACCATCACCATGAGCGGGCGGTCGTCGCGAACCTCGAGCCCCAGCTCTTCCTGCAGCTTGGCCTTGCACACGGCCTTGCCAGAACGGTCTTCAACCGTATAGTTAGCGGCAATGCGCTTGTCGGTCGCCGGGTCAAAGCCTGCCACATCAATGCCGTTCAAAATGCCCTGCAGCGCATAGGAGCGCTCGCGCAGCACGCCGTCCAGGCCCTCGCCAAACTCGGGCGTCTGGATCTCGTTGGCATAGGTGGGGCTCACCGTGGTGATGGCATCGGCATAGCGCAGCGCGCCCAGCATGTAGTTGATGCTGCAGGCGTCGCAACGCAGCTGCGAGGCGGCCGCCGGAATGTGCGCCACACCCAGGATGTCCTCCATCACGGTGTCGCTAAACTGGCCCTGGAACGCCACGTTGTGGATCGAGAACACGGTCTTGACGCGGTCGTACAGCGGCAGGCCCTGGTAGAACTCGCGCAAGAATACGGGCGCCAGCGCCGTCTGCCAGTCGTTGCAGTGCAAGATGTCGCACTCAAAACCGGCCGGCAGGTGCTGCAGGCTCTCGGTGATGGCCTTGGAGAAGAACGCAAAACGCTCGCCGTCGTCAAAGAAGCCGTACGGATAGTCGCGCGCAAAGTAGCGCTCGTTGTCGATGAACATATAGGTGACGCCGTCGTGCTCGAGCTTCTCGAGTCCGCAATACTCGTTACGCCAGCCCAGGCTCACGTAAAAGTCGGAGAAGTGCTCCATCTGCGCCTTGTACTCGTCCTTGATGGTGGCGTACTTGGGCACCATCACGATGACTTCGGCGCCGGCGCGCACAAGCGCCGCAGGCAGCGAGCCTGCCACGTCGCCCAGGCCACCGGTCTTTACAAACGGTGCGCACTCGGCCGAGGCAAACACGATCTGCATCTTTTTGCTGAAATCTGCCATATTGTCTCCCATGTTGCAATTCGAGAAAAGCCGCCTGGCGCTAACCGGGCGGCTATTCTACATGTTACGAGCGATGTTGCGGTGCCAACGTTAACGTACGATGGTGGTGTCAGAAGTTAACGGAGCCTTGCCCAGCACCAGGATGTTCTCGGGCGTGCCGCGAAGCTCGGTGTTGGTGGGAACCACGTTGTTCTTGTCCAGGATGGCGTTCTCGACGCGTGCGCCGCTCTTGATGATGCAGCTCTGGTTGATGATCGAGTTGGTCACCGAGGCGCCTTCCTCAACCACAACGCCGCGCGACAGGATCGAGTTGCGCACGGTGCCCTTGATGATGCAGCCGGCCGAGATGATCGAGTTGCAGGCGTGGCTGCCGGTCGCATAGCGCGAAGGCGGCACGTCGTGGGCCTTGGTCAGGATCGGACGCTCGGGGTCGAAGAGCTGGTCGGCCACGGTCTGGTCGAGCAGGTCCATGCTGCGGCGGTACAGCGACTTCTCGCTAAACACGCCCACGACCTCGCCCTTGTACTCGTAGCTGCACACGTCGATGTTGCCAAAGTCGCCCTGGAGCGCCTCGAGCAGGTCCAGATAGTCGGCGGCCTGGTAGTGGTCGATGATCTCGAGCAGCGTCTCGCGGTTGACGATGCAGCAGTCCATAGACGCGTTGTCGCCATACACGACGCCAGCGCTCACGCCCGTCAGGCGACCGTTCTCGTTAATCTCGAGTTTGGTCTCGTCTTCGACGTTGCGCGTGGCCTTGCAGTACACCACGGTCATCTGGGCGCCGGAGTTCTCGTGCGCCTCGATGATGGTGTTGAGGTCCATGTTAAAGATGATGTTGGTGCCCATCATCACGACATAGGGCTTCTCCGAGCGCTGGAACAGCGTCTTGTTGGAAATGATGTCGCGCAGCAGGAAGCGCATACCGCCCTTGGTGGTGCCATACGCGTTGCCGGGCACCATGAACAGGCCGCCCTTCTTGCGGTCAAGGCCCCAGTCCTTGCCCGAGCCCACGTGGTCGATCAGCGAGCGGTAGTTACCCGGCATGACGACGCCGACGGTCTTAATGCCGGCATTCATCATGTTGGACAGCGGAAAGTCGATCAGGCGGTAGCGGCCCAAAAACGGAACGGATGCGATGGGACGGTCCTTGAGCAGGACGCTGCCGTAGGTCGAAGAGTAGTTAGCGGTGATATAACCGATGGCCTTGCGATTGATCATCGGATCATTCCCCCTTCCCGATAACGACGTCATTTCCAACGACGGCCGTATCCTTGGTGGTATCGACAGAGCCGAGCTTCACGCCCTCTTCGACCGTGGAGTTCTCGCCCAAAATAGCGCGGCAGATGTGCGCGCCGCTCTTAACGTGCGCGCCCGGCAGTAGCACGGAGTCCTCGACCACGGCGCGCTCCTCGATGATGACATCGGTCGAAAGGATCGAGTGGCGAGCGGTGCCGTAGATCTTGCAGCCGTTGGAGACCAGGCAGTCGTCCAAGCGGCCGTCAGGGCCAATGTAGTGCGGCGGACGCGTGGTGATGTTGGACATGATGGGGAAGTTCTTGTCGAACAGATCGAACTCGGGATTGTTGCCCAGCAGGTCCATAGAGGTCTCGTGGAAGCTGGCGATGGTGCCGACGTCCTTCCAGAAGCCGTGGAACTCGTAGCTGTACAGGCGCTTGTTCTCGCCGAGCAGCTTGGGGATGATGTCCTTGCCAAAGTCGTGGCTCGAGCGCTGGTCCAGAGCGTCCTCCTCGAGCGCCTCGATCAGCACGTCGGCCGAGAAGATGTAGATGCCCATGGATGCGAGGTTCGAATCGGGCTTCTCGGGCTTCTCGGTGAACTTAGTGATGCGGCCGTCCTCGGGGTCGGTGGTCAGGATGCCAAAGCGGCTGGCCTCCTCCCACGGCACGGGCATAACGCTCACCGTGAGGTCGGCATTGTTATCAATGTGCGTCTTGAGCATCTTACGGTAGTCCATGCGATACAGGTGATCGCCCGAAAGAATCAGGACGTACTTGGGGTCGTTGGCCTTGATGTAGTCCAGGTTCTGCGTAATGGCGTCGGCCGTGCCCGCATACCAGGCGCCACCGGTCTGCGTCTCGTACGGCGGCAGGATCGACACGCCGCCGTCACGGCTGTCCAGATCCCACGCCTCGCCGGAGCCCACGTAGGCATGCAGCAGGTAGGGACGATACTGCGTCAGAACGCCCACCGTGTCGATGCCCGAGTTGGAGCAGTTGGAGAGCGAAAAGTCGATAATGCGGAACTTGCCACCAAAGCTAACCGCCGGCTTAGCGATCTTTTGGGTGAGTGCCCCCAATCGGCTGCCCTGTCCTCCTGCGAGGAGCATCGCGATGCATTCTTTCTTACTCATCGATTTCTCCTTCTGTCATCGATGTTCCTAACCCATTAGCGACGGGCGCGGCGCTCGGTCGCGCCCGTCGAATAATGCCGTGCTGCAAAGGGAGCTCGCGCGCTTTATGCGTGCCAGATCTCGTCGCGGTACTCGCGAATGGTGCGGTCGCTCGAGAACCAACCCGAGGAGGCGGTGTTGAGCAGGGCCTTGCGGTTCCAGGTCTCCTGGTCGCCGTAGCTGTTCGTGAGCTTCTCCCAGGCGTCGACGTAGCTGCGGAAGTCTGCCATGACCAGGTCGGGGTCGTTGTTGTTCATGAGCTCGTTGTAGATGCTCTCGAAGTTGCCCGAAAGACCCGCAAAGGTGTTGTCCTTGAGCTCGTCCATCACGCGGCCCAGACGCTCGCGGTCGCCGTTGAGGGTATCCCACGCAAAGTAGCTGTTGGATGCCCAGAGCTGCTCGACTTCGGGAGCGGTCAGGCCAAAGATGGCCTCGTTCTCGCGGCCGGCCAGGTCGGCGATCTCGATGTTGGCGCCGTCGAGGGTGCCCAGCGTAATGGCGCCGTTCATCATGAGCTTCATGTTGGACGTGCCCGAGGCCTCCTTGCCGGCCGTGGAGATCTGCTCCGAGATCTCGGCGGCGGGGTAGATGAGCTGGGCGTTGCTCACGCGGAAGTTGGGGATGAAGCAGACCTTCATGACCTCGTTGACGCGGGCGTCGTTGTTGATGACGTCGGCCACGGAGTTAATGAGGCGGATGGTCTCCTTGGCAAAGGTGTAGCTCGAGGCAGCCTTGCCGCTAAAGATGAAGGTCGTCGGCGTCACGTGGAAGTTGGGATCGGCGATGCGACGGTTGTAGATGTCCATCACCTTCATGATGTTCATGAGCTGGCGCTTGTAGGCATGGAAGCGCTTCACCTGAACATCGAAGACGGTGTTGGGGTCGATAACCAGACCGGTCTCGGCCTTGACGTAGGCGGCCAGGCGCTCCTTGTTGGCGCGCTTGGAAGCGCCCACGGCCTTCAGGAACTCGGTGTCGTCCTTAAACTCCTTGAGCTTCTCCAGCTCAAAGGCATCTTTGAGCCAGCCATCGCCAATGGCCTCGGTCACGAGCTTGGCGTAGGTGGGGTTGGCCTCGGCAAAGAAGCGACGGTGCGAGATGCCGTTGGTCTTGTTGTTGAACTTCTCGGGCGCCAGGGCATAGAAGTCCTTGAGCACGATGTTCTTGATGATGTCGGAGTGGATCTTTGCCACGCCGTTGACGCTATGGCTGCAGATCACGGACAGGTTGGCCATACGAATCTCGCCGTCCCACAGGATGGCGGTCTGGCGCAGACGCTCCTGCCAGCCCTCCTGCGTGGTGTCGAACGACTCGTGCCAACGACGACTGATCTCGTCGATGATCTGGTACACGCGGGGGAGGAGCTTGGAGAACGTGCCGATGGGCCACTTCTCCAGGGCCTCGGGCAGGATGGTGTGGTTGGTGTAGCTCACGACCTGCGTCACGATGTTCCAGGCGTCATCCCACTCGAGCTTCTTCTCGTCGATGAGGATACGCATGAGTTCGGGGCCGCACATGGCGGGGTGCGTGTCGTTGGTGTGGATGGCCACAAACTGCGGCAGCAGCTCCCAGTTCGCGCCGTGCTCCTTCTCAAAGGTGTCGAGCAGGCTGTAGATACCGGCCGAAACAAACAGGTACTCCTGCTTCAGGCGCAGCAGACGGCCGTGCTCGCCGGCGTCGTTGGGGTAGAGGATGGCGCTAATGGCCTCGGCCTCGGCGCGCTCGGCATCGGCCAGGGCGTAGTCGCCGCGGTTGAAGGCCTCCAGATCGAAGTGCTCCTCGACCGGCTCGGCGGCCCAGACGCGCAGCTTGTTGACGGTCTCGCCGGCATAGCCCACGACGGGAATGTCATAAGGGACGGCCAGGATGTCCTGCGTGTCCACCGTGCGGTAGAACGTGCGGCCGTTCTCCTCAAAGCCCTCAACATGGCCACCAAACTTGATGGTCACGGCTTTGTCCTGACGACGGACCTCCCAGGGATAGCCGTGGGTGAGCCACTCGTCGGTGGCCTCGACCTGGCTGCCGTTGACGATCTCCTGCTTAAACAGGCCGTAGCGGTAGCGCATGCCGTTGCCGTAGCCGGCAATGCCCTCGGCCGCCATGGAATCCAGGAAGCATGCGGCCAGACGGCCCAGGCCACCGTTGCCCAGCGCCGGATCGGGCTCCTGGTTCTCGATGACGGACAGATCAAAGCCCATGTCGTCGAGCGCCTCGGCGACCATGTCGCGCACGCCAAAGTTGAGCAGGTAGTTGTCGAGCAGGCGGCCGATCAAAAACTCGATCGAGAAGTAGTACACGCGCTTCTTGCCCTCGGCGGTGGCGCGGGCGTCACTCTTGGTGGCAACGGTGCGCGCCTTCTCGGCCACGAGCTTAGCCAGGGCGTTAAAGCGGTCCAGGTCGCTGGCGGCCTCGACGCTCTTGCCGCTAATGCTCATGACGGCATCGCGATAGAGCTCGGTAAACTCCTGCTTGTTGTCGAAGATCTTATTCATACGTTCCTTTCCCCCGGGGATGTTTCTCCCGGAACGGTTATGACTTGTATCCTACGCCCCGTCGGGGCGGGTAATTACAGCTGTAACGGCTTTGTTACGCATCCTTGGCAGACGGCTTAACAGAAGCAGACTTGGCCTTGGTAGCGGCCTTTTTGGCAGCCGGCTTCTTGGTCGCGGTAGCCTTAGCAGCGGGCTTTGCAGCAGTCTTGGCCTTGGTCGTCATGGCCTTCACCTTAGCCGGAGCCTTCTTAGCAGCTGCGGCCTTGGGCTTTACCGAGGACGTGCGCTTGCGCGTCGCCTTCTTGGGCTCCTCGACCACGGGCGGCTTATAGCTGCTGGGACCGCGGCGCTTAAGCACCACGCCTGCCAGGCCGGGCACCTTTATCTCGATGGAGTCCATCTGCCCGTTCCAGGGATAGGGCTCGCTCGAGCAGGTGTAGGGCTCCTCGCCGGCATAGCCGCTGCCGCCAAATTCGGGACGGTCGGAATCGAAGATGACCTCCCAGTCGCCCTCGCGCGGCACGCCCACGCGGAAGCTCTCGTAGCTCGCCGGGTCAAAGTTGATCAAGATCACCAGGTCGTCATCGACGTCCTCGCCCTGGCGCACAAAGCTCACGATGGACTGCTTGGAGTTGTCCGCGTCGATCCAGGTAAAGCCGTCGTCGGTGTAGCCGCGCTCGTACAGGGCGGGCTCGGCGGTGTACAGGTGGTTGAGCGCCTTGATAAACGCCTGATGATGACGGTGCGTCTCGTACTCCTCGGTCAGGAACCACTGGATGGATTCGTAGTAGCGCCACTCGATAAACTGGCCGATCTCGTTGCCCATAAAGTTGAGCTTGGCACCGGGATGCGTCATCTGGTAGAAGGCCAGCGTGCGCAGGCCGGCAAACTGGCGCCACCAGTCGCCCGGCATGCGGCCGATGAGCGAGCACTTGCCGTGCACGACCTCGTCGTGGCTCAGCGGGCAGATAAAGTTCTCGGTAAAGGCGTACATGATGGAGAACGTGAGCAGCCCGTGGTTGCCGGGGCGCCACGGAAAATCGGTCTGCATGTAGTGCAGGGTGTCGTTCATCCAGCCCATGTCCCACTTGTAGTGGAAGCCCAGGCCGCCGTCCTGCGGCGGGTAGGTCACGAGCGGCCACGCGGTGGACTCCTCGGCCATCATCATCACGTCGGGGTAGTGGGCCTCCACGGCGCAGTTGACCTGACGGATAAACGCGCTGGCGTCCAGATCCTCCTCGGTACCGTACTTGTTGAACTTCTTTTGGCCCGGATCGTCGATGCCAAAGTTGATGTACAGCATGCTGGACACGCCGTCCATGCGAATGCCGTCCACGTGGAAGTTCTCGAGCCAGTACAGCACGTTGGAAACCAGGAAGGAGCGGACCTCGCCGCGAGCGAAATCGAACTTATGCGTGCCCCAGTTGGGGTGAATCTCGTGCTCAAACAGCATGTGGCCGTTAAAAGTGGCAAGGCCGTGGGAGTCGGCGCAAAAACCGCCGGGTACCCAGTCCATGATCACGCCGATGCCCGCCTTATGGCACGCATCGATAAAGTGCATGAGCTGCTGCGGATTGCCGTAACGCGACGTGGCAGCATAGTAGCCGGTCGTCTGGTAGCCCCAGGAGCCGTCGAAGGGATGCTCCATAAGCGGCATGACCTCGATATGCGTATAGCCCATGTCGCGCACGTAGTCCACGAGCTCCACCGACAGGTCGTCGTAGGTGTAGAACTCGCCGCGCTGCGCGGGGAAGGGATCCATGGGGCCGGGGTAGTTGCCGTACTCGTCCGGCTCGCCCTGCGGCGCATCGCCGTGGCGCTTCCACGAGCCAATATGCACCTCGTAGATGTTAAGGGGCTGAGACATGTGGTTGTGGCTGGCGCGGCGCTTGAGCCACGCGGCGTCGTTCCACTGGTAGCCATCGAGGGTCCACAGTACGCTGGCGGTACCCGGAGGGCACTCGGCCTTAAAGGCGTACGGATCGGCCTTGTAGAGCTTTTCGCCCTCGTTGGTCTCAATGAGGTACTTATAGAGCTGGCCCTGCTCGGCGCCAGGAATAAAGCCTTCCCAGATAGCGCTCGTATGCACGGGCACCAGCGGGTTGGCTTCTTCATCCCAGTTGTTAAATTCACCAATGACGTGGACGCTCTTTACGTCGGGCGCCCAAACGCAAAAACGCCAGCCGCGCGTACGGTTCTGCGTGTCGGGGTGCGCACCCATCTTTTCCCAGCTGCGCTCCCACATGCCAATGCCAAACAGATAGACATCGTCCTTAGAGAGCTCCGGTGCGTGCGGAGCGGCCTTGCGGGTAGCGGGCTTTTTGGTTGCTGGCTTTAGCTTTGTATCGCTCACGTTTGATCCCATCATGACGCGGCAGCGTGTTGCCTTGGTGACTAGATGCGAAAGGTCCAAGGCTGCACGAATCGAAGGGACGGCGATAGTTCTATGATTCGTTCCACCTCGCGTGCTCGGTGGAACTTTCGACACGAAATACGATAACACCTGTACGTTAGTTTTATGGACGAAAGTGGATTTGCGGGGGCTTTTAATCGGTGAGCGCCATGTTTAGACCACTGACAGAATTGCGATGGTAAAACTCTTGACAGTTTTACCAAATAGGGTTTTTAGATTGTTAGTTTTACGTTTGGTAAAACGTTTTTAGCAGGATGTTTACCATTTGACATCGAAAGGTTCGTTTATGTCCCAGACCGCCGCCCCCAACGTTGCTTTTATCTTCGATTGCGACGGCACGCTGGTTAATAGCACCCCCGTTTGGGCCTATGCCCAGCCCGAGTTATTGCGCCGCCACGGCGTTGATGTGACGGTCGACGATTTTGCCCAGTTTGAGCACCTTTCGCTCGAGGACGAGTGCCAGGCCTACCACGATACGTGGGGCATTGGCGCGAATGGTGAGGAGCTGTATCGCGAGCTGAGCGAGATTCTCATTGATGGCTATTCCAAGGTGCCGCCGCGTGAGGGTCTTCTGGCATTTTTGGAGCAGGCGAAGGCGGCGGGCATTGCCATGTGCGTGTCCACGTCCACGCCGGCCGAACTGGTGCAGTCCGCGCTCGCTGGTGCCAGGCTTGACGCTTACATGGAGTTTGTTACCACGACGGGCGAGGCAGGACGCTCCAAGCAGTTCCCGGATGTATATGAGCTGGCTCTGCGTCGCCTAGAGGAGCGCCACGGGCGCAAGTTTGAGCGCGCTTGGGTGTTTGAGGATGCGGTCTTTGGCCTTAAGAGCTCTGGTGCCGCTGGCTTTAAGCGCGTGGGCATCTATGATCCGCATGGCCGCATGGAGCGCGATGAGGTGCGCGCCAACTGCGATATCTTCATCGATAGCTATGAGGAGCTGGACCTTGCCCGAGTGCTTTCGTACGAGGGGTAGGCGAGAACGTTGTCCGAGAAAGTATTAGTTGTATGCGGTTCACCGGTGGTGGCGAGCCCCGAGTTACTGCGTCAACTGACAGGAGAGTGCGACCACATCGTCGCCGTGGACCGCGGCCTGGATGCCCTGCTGGGTGCCGGACTGAGCTGCGACGTCTACGTGGGCGACGCCGACACCGTAAGCGCTGAGGGCCGAGCGTTGGTTGATGCCGCCAAAGACTTCGAAGTAGAACGCCACAACCCCTACAAGGACTACACCGACCTAGCCCTAGCCCTAGACACCATCCGCCGTCGCTGGCCAGACGCCGAACTATACGCAACCTGCGCCACCGGAGGCCGCCCCGACATGGCCCTCTCCGTCCTAGGCCTACTAGCCAACTACAAAGACGCCCCCGTCTGGATCAAAGAAGACAAAGTAACGGGCAGAATCCTGCATCAGAACGAAACCTGGACCATAGAAGACGCAGCCGGCAAAACCTTCTCCATCATCGCAATAGCCCCAAACACGGAAGTAAGCGAACAAGGTTTAGAATGGGAACTAGACCACGCAAAGTTAGGCCTACTTGCCGACACCGGCATCAGCAACATAGTCCGATCCACCGCAACAATCCAAGTCCACACCGGCACCGCCATCGCCTACCTCTTCAAGTAAGGGCGATCGCATCAGGGTTTTATCGGGACGGTGGATAGAAATAATCGCTCGAAGAGTGATTATTTCTGCCCCGTCCCAGGAAAACCCGTAAGGAGGATAGCCAATTCAAAATTCTCCCTTGCATCCCCGCAAACATTCCCCTATAGTATCCATTCGTCACGGGGGCGTAGCTCAGCTGGGAGAGCGCTTGACTGGCAGTCAAGAGGTCAGGGGTTCGATCCCCCTCGTCTCCACCTTCGTGAATGTTAAGGCCTTCGGTATTCCGAAGGCCTTTTTTCATGCCAAAATACCTCGCACCATAAACCCATACCCACATCAACAAAAAGTTGCACAATTTATTTCCCATGTCTGTACATAGTTTGTTGTCCATACGCAATTACCAGTGAAGCTCGCTGCTCCAGTTGGGCTTCAGGAACGCTCCCAATTATTTCCAGCACCACAATAACCTGCGCCAACGTGAACAACATCCCAAAACAACCCCCTTAAGCACGTCAAATGAACGATATGTTGTCCAACGCAGCCCAAATCAGTTTCACTAACAGCTTGTGCTAGGATACCTAACGTTACATGAGTTCAACTGTGCTCACGGCTCCAGCAAGCCACAAAGCGCAGGGTCGATCAGCATTCGGCCGTAACGGCGGTGTCAGAAAAACCACGAGCTCCAATATCGATTGCCATGCACGTTTTGCACTTGCTTTTGTGGCTATTTATAAGTTCGCATTAGGAGGTGTAATAAGTTGTTACGGCAAACCACGGCAGTCCTTCAGCTGTTTGCGTGCGGTCCAGTTTTGAAATCACTTGACCGGTTCGCACGCAGCCAGCTGGGGATGCGGTTATTCTGCGATACACGTCCGCGTCTCTAGCAACTGCATTTGTACATACCGTTCACGGTGGGGCAGAGCCACGTGCTTGTCTGACTGGGCTCAGGGTTTGAATATGGAGCGCCTTCGCGCATGAGCGCCCTGGCGAAGCCATACCCAAACCCCGTGAGCCACACGTAAGACAGCAAGGGGGTGGTGCTCGTGTGGTATGTGATCCAGGTCATTAACGGTCGCGAAGACGTAATGCGCGAACGCATCGAGCGCATGGTGCCGGCGAGCGCCATGCAGGAGCTCTTTTATCCCCAATTTCAAACCGAGATCAAAGTACACGGCGAATGGGTCAATACGACCAAGCCGCTCTTTCCCGGTTATCTTATCTGCGATACGGCAGATCCCCGTACCGTGCAACAGTATCTGCTGCGTATGGACGACTTTGCCCGTGTGTTATCCCAGGACGGTCAGTTTGTGCCGCTGGCAAAAGAAGAGGTCCAGCTTATTGGCGGCTTTACGCATAGGGGAGACCGCGTAGTGCCCATGAGCGAGGCCCTAAAAGACGGTGACCAGGTCATAGTGACGGCAGGTCCACTGTTGGGCCACGAAGGCCTTATCAAAACCATTAACAGACGCAAGAGCACTGCTTATTTGGAGCTCGACCTTTGCGGTCGACGCGTAACTACGCGCGTTGGCCTCGCCGTGCTTTCGGCCGAGCAGCGCGTCATGCGCAACCTTAAAAAGGCGATCGCCTAGTTGCAGGCGATCGCTACACAGAACAGGGAGGATCCCCGACCCGGGGACGAAGTCTTGGAAGAAAACGTGTCGGATAAAACTCAATTTGCAACGGATGCGCCTGCGGGGGCAGCGCTCATTGCTCAGGCCATGGACCGACGCGAGGGCGCCGGCCGCTACAAGGCCATGCAGTCCATCATGGACTGGGATCGTTCGCGCTTGGTCTACCGCGCCGTTAAGCGCGCCTTTGACGTCGTGTTCAGCGGCTGCGTGCTGGCCGTCATCGCCGTTCCCAGCCTTGTGCTTGCCGCGGCCATCCGCTTTGAGAGCGAGGGCAACCCCTTCTACAGCCAGATCCGCGTGGGCCAGACCCACCGCGATGGCAGCCTGTCCACCTTCCGCATGTGGAAGTTCCGCTCCATGTACAAGGACGCCGACGAGCGCCTGGCAGATCTCAAGGAGCAGAACGAGATCGCCGGTGCCATGTTCAAGATGAAGGAGGACCCGCGCGTTACCAGGATCGGCAAGTTCATCCGCAAGCACTCCATCGACGAGTTCCCGCAGTTCCTGAACGTGTTTCTGGGACAGATGAGCGTCGTTGGGCCGAGGCCCCCGCTGCCGAATGAGGTTGCGGAGTACACCGAGTACGACCTGCAGCGCCTGGCCGTCAAGCCCGGCATCACCGGCTGGTGGCAGGTGACCGATCGCAACGACACGGACTTCGATGGCATGGTGCGACGTGATTTGGAGTACATCGCTAAGCGCGGCGTGATTACCGATCTAAAAATCATCGCCCTTACAGTCATTGAAGTAATAACGGGGGGGGTGCCTGCTAGAGGCATTTCCCGAGATTTTTCCAATGGCGGGGTGTTAGCCCATGTCTAGGAAACCAACGGGAACCCTCTTCTACCGCATATGCAAGAGAACGTTCGATATAGCCTTCAGCGCCGGGTGCACCGTGCTGCTGGCGATACCTATAGCCGGTGTATGCGCAGCGATATGCGCAGAATCGCCGGGACGGCCCATCTACGCGCAAGAGCGAGTGGGCAGGGGCGGTCGGGCGATTCGAGTGCTTAAGCTCCGCAGCATGGTCACTGACGCAAACGATGTGCATAAGTACCTAAACCCTGAGCAATTAAACCAGTGGGAGGTCGAGCGCAAGGTCGACAACGATCCCCGCATTACCAAGGTGGGCCAGTTCATCCGTAAATGTTCCATCGATGAGATGCCGCAGTTTCTCAACGTACTTAAGGGTGACCTATCCGTTATCGGCCCGCGTCCCATCACGCGTGAAGAGTTGGAGCAACACTTCTCCGACGAGGAGAAGGAAGAGCTGTTGAGCGTCACCCCGGGCATCACCGGCCTATGGCAGGCGACTGACCGCAATGCTGCGACCTTTGAAAGCGGCTTGCGTCAACAGATTGAGCTTCGCTACGTACGCAATCGCTGTTTCCGCATGGATTGGAAGTGCTTCGTAGGTACTTTTGGCGCCATGTTCGGCAATTCCAAAACCGGTCGTTGATTTTTGAAACACTAATTATAGAAAGGTGAGATAAATGTCTTGCAATAGAACAGTGCCGTTCAATATTCCTCCTTGCATAGGGGATGAAATCCAGTTTGTCCAACAGGCAGTTGAGGTCAACCACAAGATTGCTGGTGATGGCCTGTTTACAAAAAAGTGCAACGAATGGCTTGAGAGTCGCTTCAACTCCAATAAGATTCTGCTGACCACGAGCGGTACTAGTGCTCTCGAGATGGCTGCAATTCTTTGCGATCTAAAGCCTGGCGATGAGGTCATTCTCCCTTCGTTTACATTTACTTCAACGGCAACAGCGTTTGTTCTTGCTGGTGCGAAACTTGTTTTCGTTGATATCCGTCCTGACACCATGAATATCGACGAGACGAAAATCGAGTCCGCCATCACTGAACGTACTCGTGTTATCGTGCCCGTACACTATGCTGGCGTCGCATGCGAGATGGATACTATCATGGATATCGCCCGGCGCCACAACCTTCTAGTTGTCGAGGATGCGGCGCAGGCTGTCATTGCTACCTATAAGGGACGTGCTCTCGGCACTATCGGTGACTTTGGTTGCTATAGCTTCCATGAGACGAAGAACTATTCGATGGGCGAAGGCGGCGCCATCTCTATCAACAATTCTGCTTACTGCGATCGCGCGGAGATCATCCGTGAGAAGGGTACCAACCGCGCACAGTTCTTCCGCGGCCAAGTCGCAAAGTATAACTGGGTCGACTTCGGTTCGAGCTATCTTCCCTCCGAGCTCAACGCAGCCTATCTGTGGGCCCAGCTCCAGCACGCCGACGAAATCAACGAGAATCGTCTGGCAACATGGCGAGCCTATTTCGCCGCCTTTGAACCCCTTGCGGAAAAAGGCCTTTTGGAGCTTCCGCGCGTTCCCAAGGGCTGTGAGCATAATGCGCACATGTTTTATATCAAGTTGCGCGATCTGGAGGCCCGAACTTCTTTCATTACATTCATGAAAGAACATGGCGTGGGGTGCGTGTTCCATTATGTTCCCTTGCATTCCGCTCCAGCAGGCGAGAGGTTCGGCCGCTTCAGCGGAGAGGATGAACACACTACTCCCGATTCCGATCGTTTGGTTCGTCTGCCTATGTACTACGGTATGTCGCTTGAGGATTTTGAGTATGTCGTTTCCTGCGCCACAGAGTACTTTCTCAAGAAGGCGAGGGCGTAGGAATGGGTGAAATACGTCCCATTAAAGTGGCCTTCATTGAAGGCAAGATGAATTCTGGCGGCAAGAAGACGCTTTCCATGCAGTATTTTCTCAACTTCGACCCGGAGAAGGTCGAGGTCCACTTCATCTGCGACTCCGACTCCAACGCCGTGCCGACCGAGGAAATTGAGGCTCGCGGCGGGCGCGTCCATATCATCGCCCCTTACCAGAATATAGCGAAGAACATGTCCGATATGGCCGACGTGTTCAAGCGGGAGCACTTCGATGTACTGCACGCCTATAACAGCACGATGAATCTGTTTCCATTGCGCGTGGCCAAGAAGTGCGGGATCCCGGTGCGCATCTCCGAGAGTCTGTCCATGGCAAACGAGCGCGAGCCCAAGACCGTACTCAAGCTTATTTTGCGCAGATTCTCAAAACTCTTTGCAACACATTATATGTCCTGCGGCGAGGACTGCGGCCGCTGGCAGTTCGGCGACGCTCTTTTCGACGCGGGGAAGGTTAGCGTTTTCAAAACTGCCATCGACTCTCGCAAGAACTCCTTCGACCCCGTCCTTCGAGCAAGGACACGCACAGAGCTGGGGGTTGCGGATGACGAGTTGCTCGCAGGGTTCATTGGCAGGTTCGCTGCGCAGAAGAACCCCATGTTCCTGATGGAAGTCGTGGGGGAGCTATGCAAACTCAATCCTAAGGCAAAGTTCCTGCTCATCGGTGACGGCGAGTACAAGGAGCAGATGCTCACCTACATGGACGCTAACAGCTTTACCGACCGCGTGATGTACTTGGGTCGCAGGGAGGACATCGTCGGGTTTTACCAGGCGATGGATTGCTTCCTGCTGCCGAGTCTATATGAGGGACTTCCTGTTGTTGGTCTTGAGGCTCAGTGTGCGGGTGCTGAAGTGTTTTTCTCGAGTGAGATCACGACCGAGGCATCGTTCTGCGGCCAAGGGCACTTTATATCCCTGACTGACGGCGCCAAGAAGTGGGCCGAAGAGATAAACGTCGTCTGCAGCCGTGGAAAGGAACGCACGTCTCGCACCGATGAGTGCATCGCCTCCGGCTTTGACTCTCGGGCCGAGGCGTTTAGGCTGCAGGATTACTACGCCAACGCATTAGCGGAGATGGGACGATAATTGAAAACTAATATGGCTGCCTCCACCAAGCTGCCCTTAATCTCGGTCGTGGTGCCCATCTATAACGTCGAGAGATACCTCGAGGAGTGCGTCGAAAGCATCTTGGCGCAGACTTACCCTAACATCGAGTTAGTTCTGGTCGACGACGGTTCGACGGACAACTGTCCGGCGATATGCGATCGATATGCAGCCGGGTGCGACCGTGTGAAGTGCGTTCATCGCGAGAATGGCGGGCTCAGCGCTGCTCGCAACACGGGTGTCAAGGCTTGCGAGGGGGACTACGTCGGGTTCATCGACAGCGATGACTATATCTCACCCGTTTTCTTCGAGGCGTTGTATCGAGCCATTAAACAGACCGGTACCGAGATGGCGGCCATGAGACACGGTGTCGACTTCTTTGACGGGGAGGAACCTGAGCTGGGGCGGGACGTTGAGGCCGCGAGCGAGTACGAGCTACTGAGCGAAGAGCAGTACCAGGAAGAGGTTCTGTACCAGAAGAGTTGGGCCGGCGCTGTTTGGCGACTCTATACGCGAAATCTTGTCGAGAAGGTCTACTTCCCCGATGGGCTTTACTACGAGGATGATGAGACTGCCTATCGGTTCGCTCACGAGTGCGGAAAGGTCGCCGTACTGAAGGCGACCGATCTGTATGCTTATCGGCAGCGCCCTACCAGCATCATGCGAGGTACTTTTAATCCAAAGAAAATGGCGAGCTGTCTGGAGATTACCCGACGCATGCGCATCAAAATGACCGAATGGTACCCACAGCTCTCTGATGCGACATGCTCGCGCTGTTTTGCAATCTGTCGCGTAGTTTTCTCCCAGATTCCCAAGGAGGACAAGGCGGCTCAGGCAACGATGTGGAAGGAATTGCAGAAATATTCTGCGACAGTGATTCGCGACCCGAAGGCGCGCAAGAAGGAAAAACTGGCGGCTTCAATATCGAGGATGGGACGCGTTCCTTTTTGCGTCTTCTGCGATGCTTATCGACGACTGCTTCACGCCCAATAGGTGATTATATGGCTTTTGCTACATTGAGCGAACGTAACATCAGGACTGCCGCCAACGGCACTTCTGATGGTGCCAAAGGAAATCTTTGCAGAACTTGGACTGCCCCAATGATCCTTGCTTTTTTGTTTCTTTTGGCGCTTTGTTTTCAAGATTCCAGCCCATTTGGTATTGAGACCGGTGCCGTAAAGCCCTATCACCTCATGATGTTCGTGGTGCTGATATACAGCCTTTTTACTTTAAAAATGAAATGGATGCTGCCCGGTAAGTGGTTTTTTATCGGGCTCCTCGCATTATTAATCATTTCTTTTTTCGATTATTTGGCCTATGGGCTCAATGCCGCCTCGTGGCATTACGTTTTCATGTACATGATTGCGACTTGTTTTTATAATCTCGGGCGTGATTTTACTGTTGCGCAATGGAAAAGAGTAGCTCAGGCTGTAGCTATTGTCATGATGGGCCTTGTCTTTCTCAAGTTAGGCTTCTACCATGACCGCATCACTTACTTCTTGGCCAACCAGTATATGGGGCACCCTTGGCTCCCGACCTTCTTCTTGGGCGGGGTGAATATTGAAAGTTCTTGGCTGGCAATGTTTTGCGTTTTCTTTGACTGCAACCGACGTGGCAAGGCTTATTTTTTTAGTGCCATTGCTCTGTCGATGATTTATGCCTCGCGAGCTAGTTTGATTATCTGTGTTCTCGCCTTTGTCTACATCTTTGTTTTAAAAAATGGCAAACGAGGGGTCTCTCTTAGGCTGTTCCTGGCTGTCGCCTGCATTGTCTGTGCTTTCATCGCGCTTGCCGCTAACGGCAATATCGTAATCGAACGTCTTCTTGAAGCGGGGCAGGATGATGGTTCGCTCGGCAGATTGAGAATGTGGGATTACGCAATCCCAACTTTTTTGGATGCCCCACTATTTGGAGCGGGAGCAGGAAACGCGATCAATCATGTCTCTCTTATTAGCGGTTTAGCATACGCTGAGGACAACGTTCATATGTACTTTCTCCAGGTTCTTCTCGACTTCGGAATCGTTGGATTTTTCATTTTCATAGCGATGGTCTGCTCCTTCCTCAACAGGTGTTTCTTGGATAAACTTGCCTCTCCGTTTGAAGCGTTCATCCTTATTTTCCTTATCGTTTCCTTCATCCAGTTCGGAGGCGGTGACGTACTCGTTGGTTTTGCCCTGGGAGGACTGTTCGCTCTTTGGCAATATGGCGAACGCGAGGCAGTTTGCTCTATTAAAATTACAAACAACCAGTCGATGGAGGCGGCAGCGTGAGGTTTTCAGTAGTCGTCCCTGCTTATAATGTAGAAAAATACTTGTTCGAATGTCTGCAATCTGTCACGGCCCAATCATTTCAGGACTTTGAGCTCATTGTCGTTGATGACGGTTCGACCGACTTGACTGGCACAATTGCCGATGATTTTGCTACCGCTAGCGACAAGGTTAAGGTCGTACACAAAGAGAATCAAGGTCTCCTTCTCGCTAGGCGAAATGGCCTCGCTCTTGCCGAAGGTGATTACGTCATTTCACTCGACGGGGATGATTGCTTGCGAGCTGATGCGCTCGACTTGATTTCGAAGGCAATTGACCGCACGAATGCTGACATTATCTCGTTTCGTTATTCGCGTAAGTCAGATTTCTCTACTTTCGATGACTCCGATCCGCTTGACGACGGCTTCTATTCTGGTGAGGGCTACAACATCGTAAAGAAGCACGTTTGTACAGGGCGGTTTAACAATCTATGGGGCAAAGCCTTTCGTCTTTGCCGCATAGATAGGGAGTCAACCTATGGGGCTTATGCGGGCCTGATGCATGGCGAGGATTTACTCCAGCTCCTTCCTATTGTCGATGCTTCCAGCTCTCTTTTCTGTTTGGACGAGGCTCTTTATTTCTACCGGCCCAATGATGGAGCAAGCACTTCACGATTTAAGCCTAGCCAATTAACTGATGTGGCGCGTGTAAACAAACGTCTAATCGCATACGGGAGCAAATGGGGGGATGACTGTCTAGAAGCCGCTAAACGTGGTGAGGTTGATCAATACATATATCTCGAAAAAATCAATGAAGTGGCTAATCGGGACCCTCTGGATGGCTTTTCTGAAATAGCTTCCGCGATGCATCGTTTCGGTGTCTTCGAGCGTATTGTCGGCACACCTCTACGGTTCGATAACTGGTTTCTTGTTCGCTGTCTCCAGTGTGGCAATCATCGAATGGCAAGGGCTGTAGTTCTGACTGTTGAATTATTGAAGGGATTTAGAAGTTGAGCAATTTAAGGGGACGTGCGCTTAGCGGCCTTGGAAAGATTTTGAGTTTAGTGAGTAGAACTCAGTTCAACAAAGTTGTCCTTATGTGCAACGTGGGTAGGGGTTACCTGGGTAATCCGAAATATATCGCCGAGGCGCTTCAACGACTATGCCCAAACGAATTTGATTTAGTTCTGCTCGTAAACGAAGAAGATCGCACCGCCCCTTCTTATATAAGGCAGGTTCGCAGGACAAGTTTTGCCGCGCAGCAAGAACTTGCTACTGCGCGGTTTTGGGTCGACAATGTGCGATCACCGCGTTACGTTCTTAAGCGCAGTGATCAAATTTATATTCATACATGGCATTGCTATATTTCTCCCAAGCGAGTTGAGCGCGATGTTAAAGACCACCTTGAGCCTGAGTATGTGGACTATGCAAAAGCTGATGGTGCGTTGACTGACTTGATGTTCGCCGATAACGATCTTTATGAAAATGTATATCGCACGGCGTTTTGGTACGACGGCCCTGTCGTCAGGTGCGGCGTCCCCAGAAACAGGCCATTGATTCTTGGGGATGAGGAAGCAAGGCTGAAAGTGCGAAGGGCGCTGGGGGTAGATGATGATGCTTCTATTTGCCTATACGCGCCAACATTCAGAGCCGATTGGTCGGTTGATCAATACCGGTTCGATTTCGATGCTTTCATAAGAGCAATCTCGGAGAGATTTGGGAAAGATTACGTCTTTGCCTATCGGCTTCATCCAAACATTGCGAAGATGACCAGGCCGGAGTTTTTAAACGGCTACCTCGATGCGACTGACTATCTGGATGCACAAGAGCTTTTGGCTGCGACTGACGTAATGGTTTCCGATTACTCTTCTATTCTTGAGGATTTTGCGCTTACCGGGCGGCCTGGCTTTGTATATGCCCCTGACTTTGATGCTTATTCGTGCGACAGAGGCTTCTATTATTCACTCGAAGATCGGCCTTTCTCTGTTGCTCGAACTAGCGATGAGCTTATCGCTAACGCTCGTGGGTTTGACGAAAGGGACTATCGCAAGGCACTTGATCGGTTCTTCTCCTTAATTGGCTTTCAGGATGATGGCCATGGTGACGAACAGGTTGCTCAAATGATTATTTCCTTATCTAAAAACGGATCGACGGTTGGGGACATTCTTGGCTGATAAAAAACTTGCGGGCAATACGCTCGCTCTGTATATATTGATGGCGACCTCCTATTTATTTAGCTTTATAACCTTGCCCTACCTTACGCGCGTTCTAGGTCCGGAAGTGTATGGCCGTATCGGATTCGGGACGGCATTCTATTCTTATGCTTACCTAATTATTGACTTTGGGTTTATCCTCTCAGCAACTGCCGAGGTATCCCGTGCTGGACTTGACCGGGCTAAGATTTCCGTAGCATTGACTGCTGCGTCCTTGGCGAAAATCGTGCTTGCGCTTCTATGCGGTCTGGTGCTGGCGGTTTTATGCCTTACCGTTCCACAATTTGCTGAAGACCCTCTTCTCTATTTTTTTTATTTACTTTATGCCGCCGCAAGTGCGCTGTTGCCTGATTTTACCTACCGCGGCTTAGAAGATATGAAAATGGTGACGGTTAGCACCGTTGTCGTAAAGAGCGTGTTCCTGGTAGGCGTTTTCGTGTTCGTCAAGGATTCGACGCAGTACATGCTCGTTCCTCTCCTTTATTTTTTAGGTTCTGCAATTGCGGACATCTTTCTACTATTCCATCTTCGCGGCAAATACGGAGTCTGTCTTTGTCACATCGGGGTCTCCGATGTGTGGAGAAGCATGAAGGATTCTGCGCAGTATTTTGTTTCACGAGTTGCCTCTACGTTCTATTCCTCCTTGAACACCATGGTTTTGGGAGTCGTCTCTCCTGGCTCCGCTGAGCTAGGGCGTTTTACGGCTTGCACCAATGCGGTAAATGCAGGAAAAGGGCTTTCATCGCCAATTGCGGATAGCATGTTTCCCTATATGATCAGAACTAAGAACTACCGTCTTCTGGTCAAGATCATCGTATTTGGCGAAGTCCTGCTCGTACCCGCATGCATTGTTGTAGCCGTCTTTGCGCCTGGGCTATGCGAGTGGTTCTTTGGTGAAGGGTACGCTGAATCCGGAGACTATCTTCGAATCCTTATCACGCTCATTCCGATTTCACTCGCCTCATATCTCCTAGGTTTCCCGGCCCTTACTCCTATGGGCAAGGCCGGAGTCTCAAACTCTTCTGTGGTCGCTGGAGCGGTAATTCAAGCTCTTTTCCTTGTCGTGCTCTGGATTTATGGACAACTGAACGCGCTGAACATTTGCTATGCGACTGCTGTTACGGAAACCGTTGTGCTGTTAATTCGCGCCTTCGCGTTTATCGAGGGCTTGAGAGACATACGGAGGATAGATTCCAATGAGCAACAGGGTTAAAAACGCGATTATCCTTGCCGCCGGTAAATCGTCCCAGTTCTTCCCGCCGCTGTACGACAAGCCCAAGGGGCTTTTCGAATATAAGGGTGAGGTGCTCATCGAGCGGCAAATCCGCCAGCTTCGCGAGGCTGGCGTCGAGGACATCACCGTGGTTGTGGGCTACGAGAAGGAGCACTTCTTCTATCTCGAGGACAGATTCGGCGTCGACCTGGTGGTGAGTACCCGCTGGGCAGACGAGTCGAACCTCTCGAGCTTGGACCTCGTCCGAGACCGCCTGGGCGGTTCCTTCCTGTGCTGTGCCGACCACTGGTACGCGGAGAACCCGTTCGTCGGCTTCGGCGGCGGGGACCGCTCCGTGCGCATGGTGCGCGAGCAGGGGGACGCCACGCGCGAGCTCGTCGCGGACGTCTGCGCCGATGGGCGACTGACGAACCTCCGCTGCGGAGCCCCCTCGGGCACTTGCATGGTGGGCGCTGCCTATATCGCGCCCGAGTGGGCGGAGCGGTTCTTCGGGCTCTACGACCGCGAGCGCGGGTACATCGGCGTCAAGGACCTCCTGTGGGAGCAGTTCTGGGGTCGGCATGCCGACGAGCTGCCGCTCTTCGCCGTCGCCGCCCCCGAGGACATGCGCGAGTTCGACAGCATGGAGGAGCTCGGTGAGGACGGCGTGCTCGCGAACGTGAGCCCCGCCGCAATCGCCAACATCTGTCGCCTGCTCTCGTGCACGCCCGAAGAGATAACCCACATCAAGCCGCTGAACGCAGGCCTGACGAACGTCTCGTTCTCGTTCCACCTCAGGCACGAGAAGTACGTCTATAGGCACCCGGGCGTGAGCTCTTCCGCCCTAGTCGACCGTGACGCCGAGGTGGTTGCCGAGCGCACGGCGATGGGGCTGGGCATCGACCCCTCCGTCATTGACATCAGCCCCGAGGGTTGGAAGCTTTCGCGCTTCGTGCCCTCGTCTCGCTCCTTCGACTACGAGGACCCCGCGGACCTCGCGGCGGGCGTGGGGCAAATCCGCGCGTTCCACGAAAGCGGTGCCTCCTGCGCGCTCGCAGTCGATCTCCTCTCCGAGGGCGACCGACTGCTCGAGCTCGCCTCCCCGAGGAAGGGCGAGGCCGTGGGGCGCCTCGCCGGCCTGAGGCGTCGCCTGGGTCGGGTTTGGCACCACGTGGAGCTCGACGAATGGCCGAAGGTGCTCTGCCACAACGACACATACGCGGTCAACTGGATCGTCGGCGACGAGGGCCTGTGCATGATCGACTGGGAGTACGCGGGCATGAATGACCCGATGAACGACCTGGCGACCATGGTGGTCCGCGACGGGCTCTCGCGCGAAAAGGGCGACGAGATCCTGGCGCTGTACTTCGGTCGCGAGCCGAGCCCCGGGGAGAGGCGTCACGCCTACGGCGTGTTCGCGCTGTGCTCCTGGTACTGGGTGTGCTGGTGCCTGTTCAAGGACACGCTGGGCGAGGACGGCTTCTTCATGCTGCGGAGCTGGCGTGCCCTCAACCTCTACCTCCCGCTTGCGCTCGAGATGTATGGAGATAATTAGAGATGAACGTAGCGATAATACTAGCCGGCGGCCGCGGTACCCGGGTTGGCGCCGACGTGCCCAAGCAGTTCATAGAGGTCCTGGGGCGCCCCGTGCTGTCCTACACCATCGAAAGGTTCCAGAACCACCCCGAGGTGGACGCGATAGAGGTGGTTTGCCGCAAGGGCTACGAGGACGAGCTGCGCGCCATCTGTGACGCCGGCGGCTTCGACAAGGTCCGCTGGGTGGCCGAGGGCGGCAGGGAGTTCCAGGACTCCGTCATCAGCGGCCTCAGGAACCTCGAGGGCGAGATCTCCGACGACGACCAGGTGCTCGTCCACTACGGCGCCAGCCCGTTCGTGTCTGACGAGGTCATCTCCGACGCTATACGCGTCTGCGGGCTGCACGGCAACGCCAGCCCCGCGCACAGCCAGGTGTACCTGGCCGCGACCCCGGGCGACGGCGAGGGAACAAGCGGGTTCGTGGACCGCGACGAGGTTATGTGCCTGAACTCCCCGCAGGCGCTGCGCTACGGATACGCCAAGTGGGTCTACGAGGAGGGTGCCCGCCGCGGGCTTCTGGAGAAGGTGGAGCCGCACACCACGAGCCTGATGTTCGCGATGGGGGAGCGCGTATGGTTCTCCAAGGGCTCGACCGCGAACATCAAGATCACGACGTCCGAGGATCTGAGGCTTTTCAAGGGATGGGTTCTGGCTGGGAAGTGATAGCTCTTAGGAGGAAGCTGTAAATTATTTAATTACCTTTAGTTTGACCACCTCGTAATAGGCTGGCTATTGAAAGGATGATAGGGGATATGAAAGGCATAATCCTCGCGGGCGGGTCGGGTACTCGTCTGCATCCTATAACCAAGGCGATGAGCAAGCAGCTGCTGCCGATCTACGATAAACCGTTGGTGTACTACCCGTTGTCCGTGTTGATGCTGGCGGGCATACGCGAAGTGCTTGTCATCTCGACACCGCGTGACCTACCGGCGTTCAGGGAGCTTCTCGGCGATGGCTCCGAGTTGGGAATGCGACTAGAATACGCCGAGCAGGCCGTGCCTCGCGGTCTGGCAGAGGCTTTTACTATCGGGCGCGACTTTCTTGCCGGCGAGCCGTGTGCGCTGGTTCTGGGTGACAACATGTTCCATGGCCAAGACCTCACTCGCTTGCTTACGCGCGCAAAAGAGAGAGTGGAAGGTCGCGGCGGGGCTGTTGTTTTCGGGTATCCCGTGCAAGACGCAAGCGCCTTTGGCGTGGTGGAGTTCGACCAGAATCATCGGGTTGTCGGCATTGAGGAAAAGCCCGAGGCCCCAAAGTCGAACTATGCAGTACCAGGGCTGTACTTCTATGATGGACAGGTTTCCGATATCGCAGCAAACGTTAAGCCAAGCGCGCGTGGAGAGCTGGAGATCACGAGCATCAACAATGCCTACCTAGATCAAGGCCAACTATCGGTTGAGCTGATGGGGCGAGGCATGGCGTGGCTAGATACGGGCACGCCCGAGGGCCTTTTGAAGGCCGCAGAATACGTAGAGGCTGTGCAGAGCCGCCAGGGGTATTACATTGCGTGCCTGGAAGAAATCGCTTATCGCCGCGGTTTCATCGACCATAATCAGTTACACGAACTGGGCGAAGCGCTGAAGAAGACTGCGTATGGTAAGTATCTTTTGAATGTCGCAAACGAGGCAAAGAGGGGGTAAATATGTCTGAGATTTTTGAACCCAAGAACATCATCGTCACGGGCGGCTGCGGCTTCATCGGCAGCAACTTCGTGCACTACGTCGTGAACAACCACCCGGACGTCCACGTCACCGTCCTGGACAAGCTGACCTACGCCGGCAACCCCGAGAACATCGCGGGCCTGCCTGACGACCGCGTGGAGCTCGTCGTGGGCGACATCTGCGACGCCGGGTTGCTCGATAGGCTGGTCCCCGGCCACGACGCGATCGTGCACTACGCCGCAGAGTCCCACAACGACAACTCCATCGCCGACCCGGAGCCCTTCCTTCGCACCAACGTCGAGGGCACCTTCCGCCTGCTGGAGGCCGTCCGCAAGCACGGCGTCCGCTACCACCACGTCTCCACCGACGAGGTCTACGGCGACCTGGCTCTCGACGACCCCGCCAAGTTCACCGAGGAGACGCCGTATCATCCGTCCTCCCCGTACAGCTCGACCAAGGCCAGCTCCGACATGCTCGTGCGCGCCTGGACCCGCACCTACGGGCTTCGCACCACGATCTCCAACTGCTCCAACAACTACGGCCCCTACCAGCACGTGGAGAAGTTCATCCCCAGGCAGATCACCAACATCGTCGACGGCGTTCGCCCCAAGCTCTACGGGAAGGGCGAGAACGTCCGCGACTGGATCCACACCGAGGACCACTCCTCGGCCGTCTGGGACATCCTCACGAAGGGCCGCATGGGGGAGACCTACCTCATCGGAGCCAATGGGGAGAAGAACAACATCACGGTCCTGCGCATGATCCTGGAGGCCATGGGGCGCGACCCCGAGGACTTCGACTGGGTCGCCGACCGCCCCGGCCACGACCGCCGCTACGCCATCGACTCCACCAAGCTCCAGCGCGAGCTCGGCTGGAGGCCCGCACACACCGACTTCGCCGAGGGCCTGAAGGCCACCATCGACTGGTACGTCGCCAACGAGTCCTGGTGGCGCCCGGCCAAGGAGGCCACCGAGGCGCGCTACCGCGCACAGGAGCAGTAGGGAATTGCTTCATGGAGTTAGACTAACGACTAGATTCTTAGTTCTATTTCATTTCTATTGGATAGTTTGTAAAGCCGGGACGCTTGTTTTGAGAAACGATAGTCCCGGCTTTATTAGTTTGGAGTCCTCGAAAAGGGGTCTTACAATTCTGTATTTGATTACTGATGTGAATATATGTTTGCATACAAATACGATTTAACATCAAGACGTTTGATTAGCAATCTTTGCTCTAGAAGAAGCTTATGCATGAGATTTTTGCCGTGATCTTTATTGTCGAGAGTGCTTCCGCATTCCATTAGTAGGTGCGATATGCGTGAATACAATTCTTCACGAATTGCTTGCTCATCAACTGATTGATCTGGTTTATTTGGATAGTTCTTATACATAAATACGAGCTTTGTATCTCCACCGTAAAGATTGACAGTGTCAAAAATAGATTGGAAGTAAGAATAATCTGCTCGTGAAAGCGAATGACCAAATATCTTAATGTAGCTGGTATCGCTGTCGCAGAGTTTTACAGTTTCGCTTTCGTATGGCACTAACGACATAAGCCTATATGTTTTTGTAAACGGCACCGCTGGGTCGTCTTCAGCGACGTCTTTGCCGTCAATGCCGAAAATGATATCTGTTCTGTCTAGTGTGCCATGGACATTCCGAGCACCAACAATTCCCAACCCAAGTTCTTCCGATTTAAAGGGGTCCGTGTAGTTGAAGTTTAGGACGGAAGAGTCATATTCTAATTGCTGGGAGTTTTTAATACAGTCATCTCGGATGGTTGCGAAATTCGCATGAGCCTTTTCCCTATAATTATCATCTTTTTTAACTTGCTCTTCGAGATAGCTCGCAAAGATGTATTCATAGTCTTTTAGCGAAGAAAGAAGGAAGCCAGTTAGTTCTTCCTGGGAAATATATTCCTTTCCCAGACAAGTTGAAGCGTAATCGTATACAGCGTTATTTGGATGTTCAGATTGATTTTGATTTGACGGGTCAATTGCCCACATCAGTTGCCCATACATGCGGTCCAATCTTGAACCCCATTCATCCTCTTGTAATACGTATGCTGAAATAAGGCTTTCTATATTGCACCACAATGGGTCGTTTTGTTCTATTTCAGAAAGAATGACATCCCAGACATTTCTTTCGCCCTTGGAGATCGATTCGATTGAGGATGTTCCATTTGTCCTGTTGCTGTAAAAGTCTGAGAACTTGGACTTCAGTCCGCAAGTCAAGTCGAATCCATTTCCAAGAATAATTAGTTGGTGCATTATTTATATCCTTCCCTCGTATTGAGTCGTGTGAATGGCTTCTAAGGTTTTACCCGAAACCTAGCTGTTTAGATAACGGGTGATGCCGCGCCTACCCCAAGCTGCGGTATGTCGCGTCGGCCATCAGGATATGGCGCACCACCCTTGCAGTCGGGTCCCATCTGTCGCGCGCCTGGTTGACCCGGAAGAGGTAGACGTACCAGTCGAGGTACGCCTGCAGGTTCCGCGGCGACATCCCCGTGAAGCGCCACAGGTAGCGCTTGAGCCAGGAGCACAGGTCGTTCACCATCTCCATCCGTTCCAGTTAGACCGGGTCGTTGACGTCGGCCCTGTGTGCCTCGCTCTCGAGACCTCCCTCCCTGACCAGCACGCCGTGGGCCCGTTCGAGGTCGTGGATCAGCAGCGCCCCGGGCGCTATCCTGCCTCCCATGGCTTTCCTCACGCGCGCCGAGCTGGGCTCGCCGTGGCCGCAAGCGACCCCGACCGGGTTCTTGTGGACGTCGATGGCGACGCAGATGCGGGGCTTCTGGCGTGACGGGCCGCGCTTCCTGGCCTGCCCGTAGCCCTTGGAGAGGTCGGTGTCGTTGATGTAGGTCTCGTCGACCCAGACGGTGTCGCGCAGCACGATCCGGTCCTGGTAGCCGGCCACCGTTGCGAGCACGCGGTGCCGCCACTCGAAGGCGGTCTTGTGGGTGACGACGCACAGCTCTGTCGCGCACTCGACGGGGACGTTGTGGCGCATGAGCCTGACGAAGGAGACCCAGACGGTGAGCGGCTTTTGGCAGTGCTCGAGGACGGTGCCGGTGAGGGAGGTGAACCTCCTGCCGCAGCAGCGCCTTACTGTCGACGGCCTATCTGAGCAGCAGGAACTCGTCAGTAGTGTGGCCCGTCATGAGCGCCCTGAAGGGGTTCACTATTCCCATATGGATCTGTCCCATCCGCCCGTACGCCCACCCGGAGGGATTGTCGCCAAACAATGATCAGTGGGGGTGCTAGGTCAAATTCTCTGTTTGACTGGGAAGAGCATAGTATTCGGGGGCCTTGCGGTCCCCGAATCATCACCTGTTATCTAAACTGTTAGATTGCATTTAAATCCAATTAACTGCAGCAATTTGCTATGGACTTTCCTTTCGAAATGATTGGCGCAGTGCCCTCGCACCTAAACTCATCGGCCTACATGACCGCCGAGCCAACTATGCTAGGCGTCCTCTAGCCGCCATTGATAGGCATTCTAAAGGAGTGGCTTGTTCGGACTGCCCACCTGGATGAGCGATACAGCCCCGTCTGAAACCCGCCTCGGGCTGCAGCATGTTTAACCGAGCGGAATCTTTCCAAAGCGAGCCTTGTTGGAAACCATATGTTCCATCCCTTTAGAAGAAAAGATGGTAAGTGACAAATCGAAAAGGAACGCATCGCCGTTTATGCAACCAACATGCGAAAGCATTTCACTTTGTGAAATGCTTGACCTTGATCAAAACTTTGGTACTTTCACATCATGAGGCACGGCTGAACACAATGGAGGAGCCAAAATGAATATAGAGCCGAAGAAGCTCGATGGGGAGCTTAATGAGGCACCAGATAAAATCTGCTGGTCAGAAGTTGGCGCCCATCCTTCTCCTAAGAACGTTCCGGCCTTGCCAAAAGTCAAACTTCCCAATGAGACACTGAGGGCATTCGCGCAAGCGCAAGAGCTATCCAGCGGTATGGCTGCCGCGGTGGAATCTATTCAAATGGAATGCAAACAGATACAGGATTCCATAGCCGCGACACGCGAGGTTTTCAATGCGACCACGATTGCCTTTGCGAATCTTCCCGATTACGCCTCGATATTCCGCAACGTATATCCGGCGTTGCAGCACTTCGCTGACTACGCCAAGGAGCTTACGCAGGGAATAAACTTCGGCGTGATTGCTGGTGGATTGCGCCCGATTGCCCTAAAAGCGAAGAGAATCGAGCTTCTCGGCAAAACCAATTGGCCGATGTACCTGGTCGATGACGCCAGGGTTTGCGATGCTCTCGATATGCTGTCACTGCAGGCCGCCGATGAGGAGCTGAAAGAACTGGTCGCAGGGATTGCTTGCGAAAATCTGGACTCGGAATGGGTCGAGGAAACCCGCTCCAGGTGGGAAGATCATGCCGAACTCTCACCTGGTGAGAGGGGTATGCTGACTCGTGCGCTCAACCGTCACGAGAAAGGTGACTACGAAGGTTGCGTCGCGCTTCTCATGAACCTGTTAGAAGGGCTTGTTGAAAAGTACTTTCCTAACGATAAGAGTAAGCTTGAAGACGAGCAAGCGGAGCTCTTCGATCTACATGCTAAAAAGCTTGGGGTAGGCCTGTCACACAAGAAAAATGGCGAGCCCAGGAAATTGACTAACGTAAAGGATAAAGTTCTCGTAATGGTCGTTCTTTCCGAGAACGGTTGGTATACCTTCAATTATGCGGCAGAGTATATCGTGAGCATCACTTTCTCGAACACAATGGACGCAGATCTGGCTGCCCATAACCCACTGCGCAATAAAATCTGTCATGGCCAGCAAACCGAATATGGCACTCAGGAGCATTCTCTGAAGGCTATATTGGTCACAGATATCGTTATACGCTATGGCGCGGCCATACTTGAAAGCCAAACTGAAGTCGAATGCTAAAACTGGTTTCAGAATGAAGCCGTAAGCGTAGGCCGATTGAATATATGCCGATTCAGAGCGACTGCTTATTTCACATCGACACCGCTGAAATTGCAATCTTCTGCCGCAGCAACGGTAGCGCCACCTCGGGACCCCGGTTGCGATGGACCCGTCCCTCCAGGCGCCGCGTGCGCTGCAACCCGGGCACTCCGGCTCGGGCCTATAGGTCTCAGCGGCCTCGGCGAGCGTGCCGACGCCGACCTCCTCGCGGCGGCGCATCTCGTCGATGGCCTCTCTGGACAGCAACCCGCGCTGGCAAGGAGAAGATGGTCGATCTGGAGTCCTCCAAGTCCGGCCGCGGTTTGATCTTGGCCAATCGCTGGAGTGATGAGCTCGCGGACGATGCGAACAAGGCATACACAAAAGATTTGGGTAAACGGAACTGGGGGAGAGAGCTGCCTGCGCTGGGCGAGCTAGTCCACAGTAAATTCAACTTACTTGAGCACGGGGTGGTGTCGACACCACCCGCTTTTTTTAAGGCTCTGTTAGACCAGAATTGACATTCTGCCTCAATCATCTTTTTGAAATTGCAAAGCTATCGACCCCTTGCCGGGTTTGAATCCGGCAAGGGGTCGATGCGCTCAAGATCGGTCGGGTTAATCGTGAGGGCCCTATCGCCCCAAGTCGATCTGCCGGCTATCTCGCCGCCTTCCCGTCGGGTGCCGGCGCCTTGACCTTCATCTCGAACGGCATCCCGCCCTCCCGGACGAGCGCCCTGAGGAACGCGTTGACGGCGGTGGACATGGACAGGCCGAGCTCGTCCAGGATGACGGTCGCCTCCCTCTTGACCTCCGGGTCGATGCGGATCGTCGTGGCCGGTATGTTCGACGGCATGGTCGCACCCCTCCTCGTATATCGCGGTGCGACCATTCTACCGCCCCTGCGCGGCGGGCGCGTCCCAGTAGTCCATGTAGGGCGGCCGGACGTTGAACATGTCGCGGATGCGGCTCCCGCGGGTCCCGTTCGCGAGCTGTCGCGCGACCGTGCGCTCGGCGGTGCCGGGGTCGGTCGCCATGAAGGTCCGGCACCACCTGAACCAGGCGAGGTAGGCGCCGAGGTGCTTCGTTGACACGCCCCTGAACGGCTCCATGAAGGCGCCGAGGAGCGAGTGGACGGTGTTGACCCGGTTGATGGTGCCCTCGGAGCGGTCCTTGGGGTCGTAGGCCGCGTGCGCGGCGACCCCGAGTTCCGCGAGGACGCCGACGTAGGCTGCCGCCCTGTCGGTCGCGACGACGGAGCCGGACGCGATGCGGCCCCTCAGCACGTCCATGGCGCGTTTCCTCGACAGGGCGCCCCGCCCCGTGACCTCGAGAAACGTCTCGTTCGAGTCGTTCACGCCGGTCATGACGCAGATCCGCTCGAGCGAGAGGCCGCGCCTGTGCACCTGCCTGCCGCGGCGCCGGGAGGGGCGCGGCATCTTGAACGACCCCTTCGCGTGGTTGCCCTTGAACGACTCGGGGAAGTAGGTCTCGTCGAGCTCGCAGCCGCAGCCCCGCCCGACCCTGAACGAGGGGGTGTAGGCCGAGAGGCACTCGATGAGCCTGTGGCGCATGGTGTAGGCGGTCTTGAGGCAGACGCGGCAGCGCCTCGCGCATTCCCGCAGGGGCAGCTTGAGCACGAAGCACTCGGCGTAGGCCATCCAGGTCTCCCTCGGCAGCCTGCTCGTCCCAAGGATGCGCCCGCTGCCCATGCCGAAGGTCCTGCCGCAGCCCCGGCAGAGGTAGCGCTGCTCGCCGTTCCTCGATTTGCCCTTCTTCACGACCGCGGCGGACCCGCAGCGCGGGCAGCGCTCGACCTCATAGGTTGAGCCGGCAGCGTCGTCGAACGCCGCCGCGCGGATAACGTCCCTGACGGACTCGATTGCGCGGCGGCGCTCGGTCCTGCTGAGGCTCGAGATGTCCTTCTTGAAGTTGAGGACCAGGTCTTCGGCGTTCATGCTGCCCCCATCCGTCGCGGTCTACGGGGCTAACGATATGGCACCGTGGGGACACATGTATGTCAATCCTGGTCTAACAGAGCCTTTTTTAAACCGTTATCAGCGACCTTTTAAAACGACCTTACGTTAGTCAAACCGAAGCGCGTGCTCTGATGGGTCTGAAATTTGATAGCGGTCACAAAATGCTCTTGCACGAGAACAAAGTTCGTTTGGTCCAACCTCCAGCAATAAGGATTCAATATCCGACTCGGTCACGGTTCCAGGCACCTTGGACCCCCTCATCCATACCGCTTCATAGATCATCTGAACTGATAACGTTGTTGTAAATGACTTGCCAGCTTCCTTTAAATTTAAAGCTCTAGCAGCCTCACTAATTGCGTTTCGGGACAGAGCAATTGGGTCGATAATCTCGGCGGGGTTTTCCAAAAGAATGGTGTAATTATCGCCATCCTGCTTTACCGTAGCTTCACCCTCCCTCTTTTGTATGTAATAGGGCTCAGATTTCCCCAGCCCTAAATAGGTGGTTTTATATAGACCTTGCCTACGGCAGCTTTCGTCGAATAAATTATTGCGGCAATCAATAACTGCCGCATCGACTATTTGATCTGTTAGACATGGATAAAACCCTATAAGAATCCAGTCAACCTCAACTGAAGCTTTCTGGAGAAGTGCATACAAATCCTCGTATAAGGGGCATTGGCCCTCTTGTAGGCGAACGATTTTAGAACCGTTGTGCAAAAACAAACCATGAAAACCAGAGTGGACCTCAATCAGAAAGCCAAGTTCAGTATTGTGATCATCGCCATATCGCTCTATAAGATTTTTACGGTAGTCCGATAGCTTGAGTGCATGCCCTGATCTTCCGTCAAACAATCGGACAGAGAGTGAACGTGAAAGATCATCGCAGCAAGCATTGTGGCACTGATAGACCTCTTTGGATATAAAGAGCGCGACAACTTCAGCCGCCTCATCTAACACATTATCGTCTGCATTCAACATTGGCTTTAGCCTCTTGTGCTGAGCATTCAAATTTGACATTAGCTCCGCTGATTTTGAGCTAGCGGATCGCCCCCTTTTAATATGGTGGTCAATCCTAAAATGCTCTATTCCGATGATGGATCCGTTGCCTCGTCGAATTACGAGATCAGGGCGCTCTTCGTCTGAGCGGAGAAAGCCGCGCAGTTTCGTTGCAGCTTTTTTCTTATAACCACCTGACGCTAAAGATAATTCGATAACATCATGAAAGACTCGTTCTTCATGCGCATTCTGGCTAGATTTATTGTCACTCATTTAATCAACCTTACACTAAGGTAGACATCACTGAGCATACGTTATCACTTGATTTTCAATTAGATTCGACATTGTTTGTATCGAAACCGATGTGGCTCTTAGCGAAAGCGAAGTAAACCTTGGTCGTATGACGGCGGCGGAACTTGACCCTCTGAGGAAACAGATTAAATCTGGTCAATGTGCAATGTCCGAACTGAAAGACACTTTGGTATTCAAACGTATTATGCAAAACAAGTGAGTCCACTGAGATCACGCTCATACCGGTAAGGAGAAGCCCGTCGTGGGCGCGTACCGCCCGACGATGAAGTCCAACTCCGACAACTTCCGCGCCAGCTCCATCCAGGGCGTCATGAAGTGCGTGAAAGCCAAGGGCGTGCCCGTGGTGGTCTACGAGCCCATGCTGGACGCGCTGGAGTTCTTCGGCTCCGAGGTAACTCACGACCTGAAGGCCTTCAAGGCCCGCTGCGACGCGATCGTGGCCAATCGCTGGAGCGACGAGCTCGCGGACGTCGCGGACAAGGTGTACACGAGGGATCTGTTTAAGAGGGGCTAGGGAGGGGGCGGCCTGAGTTGGGTGGCTAAAGTCATCTATTTGTTAAACAGCGTCGAGAGTTGGGTATATCGGCTAACGCCGATATACCCAACTCTATTAATTTAATGTTGTTAATGCTGACCAAAAACATGAGGCTATGAATCGTTCTTGAATTCTGTATTTACTGGCTCAAATGTGGGACTTCAGATAGATATCGTATGAGTTGTTCCATTGAAATGGGCTCCCCGATCGACACCGCCGACAGCGCAGCATTTAACTCATTCGCTAAATTGATTCTCGACAATTGTCCTACTCCAAATTTGCTTTCGTCTATTTCTAGGCGGGCGTCATGGATAGACATCTTTTGTTGAATAACTTTTGACCGCTTGCTTTCCATTGGATGATGTTCGTAATGAAAAACGGACCTGTTGCTTTCTGCCTCTTCAGTAAATTGACAATATGTTAAATCGATATCCAAGTCGAGGAACTCAAGCGAAAGCCAAGAATGAACAAACAGGGGCTCTTCGATGTTCGCGCAGCAGACACTGGCAGTTTTGATCATGCACTGCTCGCTTCTGAGCGCATAACAGCCAACGAGCGCAGCGTCTAGAAACCCTTCGTGTTCGCTAGGAAACGATTGACAAAACTGATAGGCACGCTCCAGTCCTTTAGCTGCTTGCTCATGCTTGATTCTTAAAATGGAGTCTTTAAGCCAAAACGCCCTGGCGCAGACCGCTGCAACGGCTCTTTGTTCAACCAGTTCAGGCTCATACTGTTTCACCGAAGAATTTATCTCTTGGTACCGTTTAAAGTAGGAGACACTTTCTTTCTCGTTGCCCAGCAATGCATGGTAGTAGCTCAATTTGATTAAGATACTTGCACAATAAGGATGCCTCATAAGGCCACTTAGTCGCTCCTCAATATCACGCATTAGATCGAGAGCTTCCTCTAATGGCTCATATGTGCTTCTGCCACTTCTATCTAATGGCCTAATTAAACTGTCAATCAGCATAAATTCAGTTTGAACAGTTTCAATATTCAGGCTATTTTCCCTGTACAAGCTTATCGTTTCTCTTAATAAGTCCTCAGGCTCTTCAATTCCAATCCCTGTGATGGCGACTCTCTGCTGAAGCATCTTAATGAGCTCACGCATTAGGGCAGTGCGCATATAAACGCAATCGAGGGGTAGCCTCGCTATCTCTGTTCTAACATAGGGTTCTGCTTCATTTTCAAAATACTCAACGGAACGAGTATCAAGTTCTTTATAGAGAACCCGTTTCTCAGGCTTCATCCTTCGGAATAGCTCATGTAGACCCATGAGAACAGAATACTTTTGTCTGCCATTTAGGCATTCGATATATGATCGCCTTTCATTTATATAATCCAAGCAATCCTGGGGGTCACACTGGGCCGACCAAGAAATTCCCAATAGGCTGCTGGCGGCAACAAGCTGCTTTCTTTTATTTCGTATTTTTGAGATATAGCCTTTAGGCCCCAACTCAAATTGAATGAAAGACGTAATGTCATCGGGGCTGCAGTTTGATTCCCTCAAAAGAGCCAGCTTTAGATTTGCTAATCCCACCAATTCTGAAGTTGTTCGCGGTCTCCACAATGCAATTCTTGTTTCGATCAGCTCGTTGGCTTCGCTCATACGGTTTAAACGAGCTTTGTTTATGACATAGTTTTCAAATAGAATTTCGACAAGAGGTCTGCAACGATGTCTGTGTTGTTTCATGAAATTGAGAGCATAGGCAAATTCTGAGTCAGCAATTCGTAAATTGCCCTCGAATACGTGGCAGACGCCTTTATTAATGTACTGTTCGGCAAGTGTGAATGCGTCTTTGCTATTCCGATAACGAATCTCTCCGTCATTGTGGGCAGCAATGGACTTAGACAAATTGCCTTGGTAAAAGTGGATGGCACTCAACAGATATGTTTGATAAGAATCGTTATTGAGTGCGCCCGCTGCGGCTTCTGCCTTATTCAAAGCACCCATAGCCACAAGAACCTTTGCTTGGCAACGTGAAAGATAGATTGATTGCTTCCTGGTCATAAATGTACGAGGCAACCTAAAGAGCAAAGAGCGTATCTTATAAATTGGAATCTTAGGTTCAAAGGCATTTGACTGGTCGATGCAAAAACGCAGCAGCACGCTGATTAAACCGAAACCAATGACACCGATGGTGAGCAACACGACACTGGCCTTGAGAAGGAGTAACGAAGCAGGGATGAGCAGCCCCGCATATCGTTTCAAATAATATGCAGATGCAAATGTTACAAGCGTAGCTAGCATTACGAAGCTAGTGATACAGCGATATGCATACGCGCCGTTCTTCGATTTCAGTTTCTTGTGTAGCCAAATCTGGAGCTGCCGCAATGCTCTAAAGGAGGCTATCGCCACGAGCAGGCATATGAGAATGTCGCTATCTGTAACAAAATACTGAAGTGCGGTTTCGATTTCCGTCATATTATCCAATCGCTTGAGCAGTTTGATTTAATTCTATTGTAGTCGTGGGACATGGGACTGTAATACGTCCCGCCGCATGGCGTGCCTGCCGGTAATTCTCTTTTGTGCACCGATGAATAGCATGTACGACAACTCGCGGCCTCCTTTCACCGACTGGCAAAACGATTTACACCTAATTATTAGCATTGCTCAGAGGCATTTTCTTTGTTTGTGACTTGATCTCGCTAAACTAATAACTGCTGCTACCAGGGCATTTTCTGGTGCACATTCTATTGGCTCCTACGAAGATCGGAGCGGGTATGTTTGCTGCCGAGTCCTACACCAGCCGTCATTACATTGCGATTGTTGCCATGGCCTGCCTATGCGTTTTGCTGGGCGGGCCTTCTTATGCCGCGGGCGCGGAGAGCCTCATCATCGCGGGCGCGACGTACTACGAGCCGGGCGCGTCGGGCCCCGGCTGGGCCTGGACCGATGCCGACCACCTGGAGCTCAACGGCTACGCGGGCGAGGCCATCGGCGCCGACGGCGACCTGGTGGTGACGCTTGCCGGGCAGAACACCGTGACGGAGTCGCATGCGCCCGATGCGGACATCACGCTGTGCGGCATGGAGGTGTGGGGCAACCTGACGCTTCGCGGTACCGGGGCCCTGACGGCGACGGGCTCGCAGTGCGGGATCCACGTCTCGCAGGCGCTCGTGGTAGACGGATGCACCGTCGACGCCCGGGCGGACGGGGCCGATATTACGGACGAGGCGGTCGCCGGCGTGATCGCCAGCGACATGGCCGTGCGCGGCGGTGGGCGCGTCGTCGCCGTGGGCGCCGGTGGCGGAGCGGGTGTGCGCGCCTACGGCGTGTATCTACAGGATGCGGGCCTTGGCGCTGGCGCGGCCGGCTGTCGGCTTTCCGTCGACGCCTCGTGGCTCGATGCGACAGGTGCCGATGACGGGGTTGCTTGTCTGGGTGGGTCGCTTGTGTCCTCGCGGTTTATGACGCCTGCTGGCGGGGCCTTTGGTGCTGGTGGCGTGGTGGATGCCGTTGGGGACGTGGCCCTGCGCGTGGTAATTGAGCCCGAAGTTGCCACGCCTCCGGCGGGGAAGACCGATGGAAGCGACGTGCCGGGCGGCGGGACGGGTGAGACTGCTGATTGCGCTGAGCCCGCTGCGGGGCAACCTAGTGCGGAACCGGCGACGGACTCCGCGGTGAAGCCGGCAGCCGCGACTCCCAAGACAAGCACGACAACCAAGACGACGGTGACCAAGACCACAGCCACCAAGAAGACCATGCCCAAATCCGAGACGGCTACGACGCCGACGCTCCCCAAGACCGGCGACAGCAACTGGATCGCTGCCTCCTTAGCGCTATTCCTGCTGGGATCAGCACTTTTGTGCGCCGTACATCGCTGCTGAGGCGCTCGTTGTTCAAAAGAGCACAGTGCCCGAGCATTCATTACTTGCTACTCGCCACTCATCGCGAATTGACAACTCAAAATACTGGACTCCACGATGAGGGCATTGATTGACGGGTTGAATTCTTGAAAGCAAGATTGCCATTGAATCTATGGCTCGCCACTCGAGTGCAGCAAAAGCAACGCAAACCGTAGAGCTGACTTCGTTAGTATCTTAAATGAAAAAGCCTAATAATGTGACGTTGACTTCATCCGTCTAACATGACTGCAAAGCAACATGCCGAACATGAAGGGGAGACAATGGCCGTTTGGTTACACTTTCAAGCTCCAGAAATGCGCGAATGGCAATGCATATTCGACTACATCTCGAAGCGAGGACGTGTTGGGGAGGAAAATGGGATTAAATTTATCATTCACACTTCCGAAAACGGCCACAACAAGCCTCACCTACATGCTCAATATCAGCAAAAAGAAGTTGTTCTTGAAATACCCTCAGGTAAAGTGATTACCGGAAACATCAATTCCAAGAAAATGAAATTGGCTTCTGAATGGGTTGTTACAAATGAGGCCTTTCTTCAGCAAAAATGGAACGAGCTTGCTCACGGGGTTTATTATTTTTGCTGATGCAGTCCTCAATCACTAGAGTGTGATTATTGGACTCTGAGATAGACAGTGCAGCACCACCCCAAGACGCCGAAGCGGACCAAGAGCAGGAAACAAGCTGTTTAAATTAATCCGAATTATAGTCATTTGTAGCAAATAAAATAGACTGTGATTCATGACTATCGTCACGACGACCAAGGGCGAGCCCGTGACCGTGTTCATTGACCGACGGTCGGGAGGCGAAGATGGTAGCGACCACCGGGGAGGTGCTCTAGATGGGCGACGCGTTCAAGAACCATGTCTTCCCCAAATACGAAAAGAGCCGCGCGATGAAGCCGCAGATGAAGGGCCTGGAAGACCCGACGCTCAACAGCTTCTCGATGCTTGACTTGTCTGCTCTTATGAAGCCTGAGCTCAAGGACCAGAAGTTCGAAGACGAGTTCATCCGCTCATTCCTCAATGCTGCCAAGGTGTTGGCCGCAGCCGGCAGGACGGCTATCGATAGGCCAAGCATGTACGTGATACTAAATCATTCCTACGCGATTCCTGTGCTATTTCTCACGAGGCACTGTATGGAACTCGCTATCAAGCGGGCGATTAAGAAGTGCGGCCATGAGCCGAAGGGGAACCACGGCCTCTCAGGACTCTGGAACTCCCTGCTCTCGCGGTTCCCGGAACAAAGGGGGCGCGAGGACCGACAGGTCATCAAGAATATGGGGGCATTCGTGAACAGCATTGCCGACATCGACGACAACGGCATCAGCCTCCGATATCCGTCCTATAAGTCGGGCAAGCTGACGCAGGACAGACCTTTATTCGTGAACAACGAGCAAGTCGCCTCATATCTCGAGAAGTTCGTCGAGCAGCTAGAGCTGATTGACTTCGATTCGGTAAAGAAAGACTGAGCATTCGCTTTGCTCGGATTCGTCACCCATCTCTGGCAACTGTACCAACGCGCATTAACGCCCCTATCTACAAGACCGATTGAAACTCTTGTTTTATGTCTCGATTTAAAGCGGATATTTGTTCATAACTAACAAATATTGGTTTTAAAACAATATAATTGTCTTAGTAATTAAAGGATGTCATGGGCGTCGGCTTTTGTGAAAAGGATTCTGACGATGATTCTCAATTTTTCATTTAAGAACTTTCAGAGCTTTCGAGATACTCAGCAGTTCTCGTTTGAACCGATTTCGAGCAAAAAGGAACTTGGGCCTGTGCGAGTGGCTGCGGTTTACGGCGCAAACGCGTCAGGCAAATCAAATTTCTTAGACGCCCTAGTCTTTGTCTCGTATTTTATTCGCAACGGTTATGCAACGGGTGATTCGAAATCTCATATACCTGTCATTCCTTTTTTACTTGACTCAGAGTCTCGATCAAGTGATACCGAGTTCTCGATTGAATTTACCGCCAGCAATTTGAAGTATGAGTTTTCATTTGGTGTAAACAAAAATGAGGTTACTTATGAGAACCTCACCGTATACCGATCGAAACAACCGTCCCTCCTCTATGACCGCACTTCGGTTAACGGGAAACAGTCGATTAAATTTGGCAGCTCCTTTACGGGCGCTAAAAAACAGCTTTGGGATATCACGCGTAAAAACTCTTTGTTCTTATCTGTTGTTGCGGCAGCAGGCAATAATGTGATTCAGCCGGCATTCGCCGCTCTCGCCAACGATGTCTATCTCTACGACGCAACGCATTATCTAGCAGAACTTACAACCATTAAAAAACTATTTCTCAACGATGACCCTCGTGCCAAAATGTTGTCTCAACTCATTAAATATGCTGACATCGGAATTGATGGCATGGACGTTCGTCAAGCTGAAGGCTTCCCTGGTTTAAAAGATTCACTCATCGGACCCGATGGTATTCCAAAAGAGGCGCGCAATAAAAAAGCAGATAACTTTAAATGGTCGTTCGCTTATGACCTGTTCTTCCACCACAAAGGCTCTGGAGATGGCTTTTGGCTGGACTCCGCCCATGAATCGGAAGGTACAAAAGCTGCGCTGGCGTTTTTCTCGGTAGCTTTACGCTCTTTAAGCAGTGGGGCCACAACAGTAATTGACGAGCTTGATTCGAGCCTTCATCCTACGCTCCTGCGCGACTTCGTCTCACTGTTCGCCGATCCCGACACAAATCCAAAGGGCGCGCAGCTAATCTTCTCGACCCATGATGTCACCTTGATGACGCGAACCAGCCCTATGGAAGAGGTGCTTGAACGTGACCAGGTCTGGTTTGTGGAAAAGGACTCTGAAGGTGCTTCGCAATTAATTGCTGCGATGGAGTATTCGCCTCGTGCAAATGAGAATCTGGGGCGCAATTACTTAAACGGTGTCTATGTGCCGCTGCCCAACCCAAGTTTTCATCAACTTGTGGCCCAACTCATGAAGGAAGGCGCTGACATAAATGGCTAAGGCAGAAAGGAGAGGGCTTGCTCGCGGCCGCAAAAAGCAGACAAGAGCCAAGCGAAAGCGCCACCTAATTGTGTCCAATGGAAAGGTGACCGAAACCGAATATTTTAACTTCCTTATTACTGAAATGGACGTTCGCGGAAGCGTGCTGTATCGGCATATTGACGGAGACCCTTTGAAGGTGGCCAAGCAGCTTTCGCGAGAGCTCGATTCAGATAAAAAGGCCGTTAAAGCAGGCGAAATCGAAGCATTGAGTTCCGCATGGATCGTGGTCGATTCAGATGAGTTCAGAAACCTAGCCGCAGCAGAACGAGAAGCAAAGACAAAGGGAGTTAGGCTCGCAATCTCTAATCCATGTTTTGAAGTATGGCTTATCGATCATGTCTCACCATGCCCGGAGACTTTTGCATCGACGCCACAATGTGAGAAAAGAGCGCGCGACCTTGGCGTTCTAAAATCTACTGACCCCAACAGGTCCTCCGCGTCAAAGTTCAAGTCGGTAAATCTCGAAATGATTGACGGCAACAAGGCCCAGGCTTTAACCAATGCCGCAAAGCATAATACGGATAATAAACGTCGTGCAAGAGAAATGAATCCGAACAACGTTGCCGCCTATCAAGTATGGACAGACTTGCCTGATCTTGTAGATGACGTATTTGGGTCGGGCCAATAGGGTGATTCACCCTGCGTTAGTGGCAGGCTTTTAACTCAAAAAGTCGTAAACGAGGTAGAAATGCTATGGAGCTATGTTCAGCTTGATGACGGCACTCAGTTTGCCTACTCAGAGACAAGAGAAGACGGAACCGTTCGCGTAGCCGTCGAGCGTCCGGTTGACCTTGGCTTTGATCATGCGGAATGCTTCTTGCCTACGGTTAATTGGTTCAATGTCGAAGGTTTTTCTACTGACGATCTGGATTTTTTGACCGAGTTCGTCAGATCAAACGCTCCGTTTATCTTCGAGCTTGCAGAACGGCAAAAAGCCGGACCGGCGGTTTCGGCGCTGGCCCCCTGACGCTCTACTGTTGAACGGAAAATATCCCATGATTTCGCCTTCCGACATATCCACCGTCGCCTCCCGCGTGCTGGCTCAATACGACGTCAGCGAAGCCTATTTATTTGGCTCGTTTGCCCGAGGCGAGCAAACGCCCGATAGCGATATTGACTTGCGCCTAGTCTGCAGCAACACCATGACGTTCGGCACGCTTTACGAACTCTCCCATGAGCTCGAGAGGGAACTTGGGCGAAAGGTTGATATCGTCACCAACCCACCAGAGCACATGCGCCCGGCATTCCGCAAAAGCATCGAGCAAGATGAGGTGCGTGTCTATGAAGCTCTGTAAGCAGGACGAGGCGTTAGTGTGCTCCGGCGTGATCAGCAAGTCTGAATTTTGTCGCATACTTCCGGACACGGCGAGCCTTAGAAGCCAGTATTGAACTCAAACTCGGTTCCAGACACCCTCTTGCTATTTGAATACAGGTATCGCTCTAGCGATAGTATGTTATACTATCGCTAGAGCGATACCTGTTAGGAGACTCGCGTGGAACTGTGGCATGGTTCTCAGAAAATCATTGAGACTCCCCAGCTTGGCCTGGGGAAAGTCCATAACGACTATGGACAGGGATTCTATTGCACAGAGAGCCTCGACCTTGCAAGGGAATGGGCATGCTCGCGTGATGCCGATGGCTTTGCGAATCGCTATGAACTCGATATGGCCGATCTCAAGGTACTCGACCTGCTATCGCCGCAATATTCAGTTCTGCATTGGATTGCGTTGCTTGTAGAGCATCGTTCTTTTCGCAAGGACACCGCTATTGCCGTGGGGGCGTGCGAATATCTCCACGATCATTTTCTACCTGACACGAGCGCTTGCGACGTGATAAGGGGATGGCGTGCGGACGACTCGTACTTTAGCTATGCCAGAGCTTTTGTGAACAATACGATTAGTGTCGACCAGCTTGGTCGATCTATGAGGCTCGGCAACTTGGGAGAGCAGATTGTGCTCAAAAGCGAGCGCGCGTTTAAGAGCATTCGTTTTGCTGGATTTGAACGTGCACCGCAAGCTCTGTATGGCCCATTGGCCAAGGAGCGAGATGAAGCGGCAAGGGCGCAGTATCGGGAGCTACTTACCGAAAACCCGTTTGAGGGAATCCGCATCGTCGACATCATTCGAGAGGGGATGACTGCAAATGACCTGCGCCTACAGTGAAATGTATCTCGAGGACGCCATGAGAACGCTGGGCGAGGCAGTCGATTTTGCCCTCTGCGACCAAGGGCTGAATCCGACCGAACTGACGGCGATCTTGTCAAACGCTCTTGAGATGAAACAGTTTGAGCGCGGTATCCCACGCGTTGTCTGCGGCATGTCGGGCGACGAGCTTGCGCGCGAGATCATTGTCCACGCGGGTCTGAAGCCCGTCGAATTCAGGAAGGCCTATCCGTTAGACCGTTCCCCGCAATACTGGGCAGGTTGGGTTTTGGCATACACGCAGTGGACGTGCAACCTAGGTTTTAGCGACCTTTTTGATGTGGCACCACTCGATTGGATTATCGGCTCGTACCATCCGCTTCATGAGTCCTCCGAAGATAAATTCGCCCAGATAGTCATTGATAAATGGAACAAAGCCCAGGCAGGCAAAAAGGGCCTCAAGGCAGCACGAAAGGCGTCCGGCCTGACCCAAAAGCAGCTGGCCGCCCAATCGGGAGTCAAACTCCGTGCCATACAGCTCTACGAGCAAAACCAACTGGACCTGCGCCGTGCCTCGGTATCCTCGGCATTGGCGCTCGCAAAAACCTTACACTGCAGCATCGAAGACCTCGTCTGGCAACCGATTGCTCTGGAGTACGACTCGCAGGCTATTTCGTCTGTAAAGCTATAGAGGAGTCAGACATGCCTTGGAGCTATGTTCAACAAGATGACGGCGCTGATTGCGTTGCTCAAGAAGATCATTCAACTGCGCACGTGGCAAATTCAGCATCACCGATTTTGCTCGGCGGCACCACGTCAATCGACGAAGCTATTGGGCTGACCATTTCGAACATGCCCAACGCGCTCAGGCTCTTGGAGAACTCATGATGGCGGACACGAAGCGGGGAGCGCATCCGTTCGCGCCGCTCGTGCTCGATGATGCCGGTTCGCTCGAAGATATGGCCGCGGCCGTGATGCGCCTGCACAGCACGCTGATGACGGTCGGACGCTGCTATACAACCGACGCCACAGGCGACCGGGCCGCGCTTGAGCTTGGATGCGTCGAGTCCGTGCTTGCGGGTGCATTCTGTACGATATTCGGTCAATCGCCGGCCGATCGCTTCACAGACATCTTTGACCAGGTCACCTACGTGGCCGAGCACATGGTCAAGGACCACATCTTTGAAGACGGTAACAAACGAACCAGCCTTGTCTTTGCGTTGTCCGTCTTAAGGTTCGCAGGCACTCCGGTCGTGCTGTCTGACAGCCCCGAACCAAAAGACAACCAGTACTACGCCTGGATCCAGGACCTCGTTTCCAGTCGCCGCACGAACAGCGAGCTAGCCGAAGAGCTGCGCTGCGGATTCGTTGCGGGCACGGGCGATCTGTCGCTCGTATAGAATCTAAGCATCCGCACGCCGGTTAATGAATTGATTGGACACCACATGGAACTCCCTAGCACCCTGTGCAGTAATGTGTACGACTTCGCGTTTTGCCCCGAGCCCTGCTACGACCGCCTGGTCGACCTCGCCGATCCCGAGGACTGGGGTCCCGGGAACCGCATCCTCAGAAACTACTTGTCGTTTTCGTTTAGCCGCGCGGTGTTCCTGACCGAGCGCGACGTGGACCAGACCGCGCCGTCCAACCTGCCGCTGGTGTTCGACGACGACCGCTGCCTATTCAACACCGGCCTGTACACGCGCCGCTACGAGACCATCTACGGTCTGTTTGAGCCCAACACCAAGCCCGACGCGCGCCAGCGCTGGTTTTTGAAGGGCTTCTTTAAGGAGAGCGACCCCATGCTGGTCTCGTTTGAGTACCTGCCGTGCCGCGTGCGCTTTGCCGAGGATCCCTCCGAGCTGGTCTTTGACTACCGCCTGCCCATCCGCTCCAACATCGACCACATTCTGGGCGACGAGGAAAACCTTACGCGTATTCCCGCCAGCCTGATGGGGGAGGGCAACTCGCTGCTGCTGCGCCGCGCCTTTGAGGGCGCCGTCGTCGAGGCCGCCCGCCGCGCCGCCGCCAACTACACGCTCGCCGTGCCGCAGTTCTACGGCAGCCGGATCCAGCTGCTCTTGCCGCTGTGCCTGACCGGCGACAAGCCCGAGCTGGCGCTGACCATCCAGCGCGAGGACGGTTTCTACGCCGCGCGCACCTGCCTTACGCTCGACATGGCTTACAACAACGCGCGACTTATCTGCCGTCCCGAGACCTCGTGGATTAAACGATAAATGGTGGTTTAGCTGCGGGTTTGTTGGTTAACCGGGTTGAAACGGTGTGACTTACTCCCACGATTTTGGTTGATTTCCGATCTCAGCCGAACACATTGAGTGAATAGGCCGTTCCCACA